>Ga0126369_10004000_pt1 | contig 10762 bp, 5 predicted proteins | sample PanSoiMetaPlot_1_FD_109646 | JGI IMG/M metagenome (GOLD analysis project Ga0126369, IMG submission 109646) | Tropical forest soil microbial communities from Panama - MetaG Plot_1 | ecosystem: Environmental > Terrestrial > Soil > Tropical forest > Bulk soil | place: Panama | collected 2016-02-17
ATGACTACGTTCATTTTCTAATTGGGCGAGGTAAGACCAACGACGCCTTGCGGTGGGCAGATTTCAGCCGGGCGCGCACGTTGGCGGATGGGCTAGGTCTGTTGCAACGGATTTCGAATGAACCTCCGCCGTTAAATGCCTCTGACATTGCTAAGCACGCCAAAGGTATCGTCCTGTTCTACTGGTTGGGCGAACAACAATCGTACCTGTGGACAATTTCGCCGAAGAGCGTCACGGTTGTGCCACTTGCACCTTCCGCTGATATTGATGCTGCCGTCCAACGATATCGGCGAGCGATTCAAGGCCCGCAGGACATTTTGGAATCAAGAAACAAAGACGGACTGGCGCTATTTCAGATGTTGGTTGGGCCGGCGATGGGTTCGCTGCAAGGAGATCCGAGTGTTTTTGTAGTGCCTGATGGCAGCCTCAACAATCTGAACTTCGAAACTCTCCTGGTCCCTGAGCCAAAGCTGCACTACTGGATCGAAGACGCAACGATCGTCAGCGCGAGTTCCTTGCGGGTCCTTGCTGCATCCAGGGTTCCTGTGAAGATGGGAGTACGAAGGCTGTTGCTCGTCGGAGACAGCGTCTCCCCGAATGCAAAATACCCTCCGCTGCCAAGGGCCTCTGCGCAAGTCGAGCGGGTCGCAAGTCATTTCAGTGCGAATGAAAGGAAGGTCTTGGAGGGGAAAGATGCGACACCCGCTGCGTACATAACGAGCAATCCCGGACAGTTCTCGCATATTCATTTTGTGGCGCATGGGACCGCCAGCCGGTTAAGTCCTCTCGACTCTGCCATCATTTTGTCGCGAAGTAGTTCGGCAGATGACTCTTTCAAGCTGTATGCCCGCGATATCGTCCAGCACCCTTTGAAAGCTGATCTGGTTACCATCTCCGCTTGCTACGGTGCGGGCGAACGCGCGTATTCGGGAGAAGGTTTGGTAGGACTCTCGTGGGCATTTCTGCGTTCAGGTGCACATCATGTGATAGCAGCTTTGTGGGAGGCAACAGATGCTTCCACGCTACGGTTGATGGATTCCTTTTACGACGGGTTGGATGATGGCGAGACACCGCAGGCCGCGCTACGTGCCGCCAAGCTGTCGCTCATTCGAGATAGCCGATTCCAGAATGCATTCTATTGGGCTCCGTTTCAACTGTATGTGGGCTCGTAAGCGAGCGAAGAAGAAGAGTAAGAGGAGTGAGTTGATGAAGGGTAAAGTTGTGATCGTCACCGGGGCCAACGGTGGCCTTGGAAGGCATGTGACGCAGCAATTTCTAGACGCAGGTGCAAATGTCGTGGGCGTATCGCGAAGAATCGTCAAGTCCGATTTCGACAGCGGCGCCTTTACACCGCTACCTGCGGACATCTCAACCGCAGACGGCGCGCAATCGATGACGAAGGCGGTAGTAGCCAAGCTGGGCAGAGTCGATATCGTGACACACACCGTGGGCGGCTTCGCAGGCGGACGGCCTCTCCATGAAACGGAAGACGAAGTGTTTGAAAACATGCTCAACCTGAATTTGACAAGCACATTTTTCCTTCTGAGAGCTGTGATTCCGGAGCTAAGAAAGACCGGTAATGGGAGGCTGATTGCCATTGGAAGCCGAGCAGCCGCCGAACCTGGTGCCGGAGTTGGCGCATATAGCGCGAGCAAGGCGGCGATGGTATCGCTCATCAGAACGGCGGCCGCGGAGAACGCGGATGCCGGAATGACTGCCAATGTAATCCTGCCGGGAACGATTGACACGACAGCCAACCGGAAATCGATGCCGAGCGCTGATTTCTCTAAGTGGGTGCAGCCGTCTCGAATCGCAAGCTTGGTTGTCTGGCTCGCGGGAGACTCCGGAAAGGATGTGAACGGCGCCCTGATCCCCGTTTATGGGAGCGGCTTGTGATCTTGACCAAGGACGCGTCAGGTTACCGCGACAATACCTGCTTGAATCCACGTCCGAGCAATTGTTTGGCGACCATCAAGCCGGAAGCCCCGTGCAACCCGGGGCCGGGGTGAGTGGAAGCGCCAATGTGATATAGCCGGGCGATCGGTGTTTTGTGACCGGGCAATGCTGGCAAGGGACGAAGCAAGAAAAACTGATCCGCCGAGCACGACCCGCTATAGGGATCACCTCCAACAAGGTTCATGTTGGCCTTCTCAAGGTCCGCCGGTGAAATGACCACACGCTTGAGGATGGAACTCTCAAGATTAGGAATTTGCTTCGCCAACTTCGCAATTATGCGATCTGCATATCGTTCCCGCAGCGTCTCTGCCCATGTGCCGTCGCCGACATCGATTTGCCCGGCGGCGTCACCAGTAGGCTTGCTCGGTAGTTCCTGCAATTGCAGCCATAAAATCCAGCGGCCTTCAGGGGCGCGTGATGGATCCACGGCCATCGGTTGACCAACGACCACGGTGGGATCAGCCGGCAATAACCCGCGTTCTGCCTCGTTTACCGCGCGCGAAACTCCATTCATTTCAGCGTTCACATGGACTATGGCAGCTCGCAAGAATCGAGGATCATTGGCCGGCCAGCGCGGCTTTGCGGACAGCGCAAGATGGATCTGCATATCGGCCCGGCCATAGTGATAGCGTTGTGTGTTCCTGTGAACCCAGTCCGGCACGACGCTGCGATCTAGAAGCTGTAAGTAGAGTTGATGGGGAGTGACATTGCATATCACGGCTCGTTTTGCGCGGATGAGCCGATCACCGGAGCGCACTCCGTTAGCAACTCCGTTGGCGACTTCAACTCGATCTATGTGAACATTCGCCTCGACTGTACTGCCGCAATCGCGGATCAAACGCACCAGCGCGTCCGACAATCGCGCTCCTCCCCCGCGCGGTATAGGCATGCCTCCGAGTTGCAGTGCAGCTGCCATTACTTTGATCATGTATCCCGACCCCGCGCTCTCGGGACCCAGGCCGGCATGGAGGATCCAAGGAGCAAGCAGACCATGAACCTTCGACGATCTGAAAGTGGCCGTGAGCCAGTCGCGGCTGGTGCTCAAAACTTCATGACCAAAATGGAAGCTACCGCGAACGCCTAGGCGACGCAGAACTCGAGCTCCGAATTGCATTCCATGACTTGACCACAATTCTGTGCCCAGCATGCCGAAAGCGAGATCGAGCCGGGGCATCAATTCAGCGAAGGTTTGCGCCCATGCCTGTCCATCGCCGGGTGCAAGCCGGTCAAATTCCAGTTCATTTTCTCTCTGCGACGTCGAAAGAAATGCAGCCGTATTGTCGGGAAATAAGGCACCCGTGGGAATGTCCGTGTTCAGGTATTCCAGACCGTGCTGCGAGAGATCGTCTTTGAGGATTTGATAACTCTCTGAGCCGACAAACAAAGGATGCCACGCGGAATAAAGATCGTGCAGGAACCCAGGTTCGGTTATCGCCTCTGTCCGAATCGTGCCACCAATCCAGCTATTGCGCTCAAGAACGCAGACCTTCCATCCTGCCTTGGCCAGCAAGGCCGCACCTGTGAGCGAGTTGATTCCGCTTCCAACAAAAATTGCGTCGTAGTTGTCCATGATGTTTCTTACAGACGCGAACTGCTTAGCGATTGAATTCGACTAATTCCAACTGATTTCCCCAAGGATCAAGGAAATAATTTACCCGCATTCCTGCACAGGCACCTTCGGTGACCACGATTGGTCCGTCCATTACTCGAACCCGCTCTTTTCTTCTTAGGTAAGCTATGGCTGCATCCAAATCAGTAACTCGTAGCGCTATGTGATGGCCTCCGATATCACAATTCCGTGGCACCGCCGTGTTTCTGTCCGTTGGGCGATCATACTGAAATAACTCCAACATCAAGTTGGGCCCGAGTTGTAGCATCGCAAACCGGCAGCAGCCGTCCGCAACGTTCATGTGCGCCAGAAACCAATCTCGCCCATCCGGCATACGAGGCAATTCTCGTGCGTCGAAAGGTCCCATACGAAAGCGCTCTACGCAGCCAAAGACATTACAGTAGAATGCAACGGCCTCGTCCAGATCTGGCACGGTTATCCCCACGTGATCAACATGTGAAAAACTGGGAAGCGTCTCAGTTTTCATGCGGTACTTGTACAGGCAGGAACGGAATTTGGCAATGGACGTCTTCATCCAAAAACCCTGATCCGCTAAACTAGTTCATTCTGGTGAGGACTTCCCCAATTGCCTAATTGCAAACGATTCGCTCCCATTCTGTTCTCAATTCTGCTGAGTGTTCTTCTCGTTGTTGGCTCGTCTGCCCAAACCGTTCCCGCGAACGCGCTGCAGGGCTTGAAGTGGCGTCTCATAGGGCCATTTCGAGGAGGGCGCGCGGTGGCTGTCTGTGGCGTTCCGGGAAGCCCGAGCACGTTCTATTTCGGTTCGGTCGACGGAGGGGTTTGGAAAACGACGGATGCGGGTGTTGTCTGGAAACCAATTTTCGATGGTCAGCCAGTTGGGTCGATCGGGGCGATCGCAGCAGCAGCATCGAACCCAAGTGTGATTTACGTCGGCACCGGAGAATCAGACATACGCTCCGATCTTGCATCGGGCAATGGGGTGTACAAGTCCGCGGACGGAGGAAAGACTTGGTCCAACGTCGGGCTGCGAGATACGCGCCAGATCAGCCGAATTATCGTCGATGTTCAGAACCCCGATCACGTGATGGTAGGCGCCTTAGGGCACGCGTACGGCCCTAATGACGAACGGGGGGTCTATGAATCCACAGATGGAGGTGCGAATTGGTCGCGCATCCTGAACCTGGGACCAGAGATGGGAATTGCGGACCTGGCTGTTGCCACAAGTAATCCCAAAGTCCTTTTCGCGACGGCATGGCACACAAGGCGTCCCCCCTGGAGCGTTTATGCTCCGATCGACGGACCTGGAAACGGAATCTACCGATCACAAGATGGTGGACAATCGTGGTCACGGCTAACCGGAAACGGGCTACCGGACGGGGATATGGGTCGTATCGGCGTAGCAGTTTCTCCGGACGCTCAACGTGTTTATGCCCTTATTCCTGGTAAGGACGCCGGATTGTATCGCTCCAATGATGGTGGAGATCATTGGTTGCTGGTTAACGGAGACTCACGCCTGACGAGTCGGGCATGGTACTTCGCGAGCATTACGATCGGTCCAAGCAATCCAGATGTGGTTTACATCACGAATGTTGCGCTTTATCGGTCAGAAGATGGGGGGAAGACCATCTCGATTGTTCGCGGTGCCCCAGGTGGCGATGATTATCACCAGTTATGGATTGATCCCGAGAATTCTTTCCACATGGTTCTGGGCACCGATCAGGGAACGTCAATCAGTTTGAACTACGGCCAGACTTGGAGTTCCTGGTACAACCAGCCCACCGCGCAGATGTATCACGTAATTACCGACAACCAGTTTCCCTACGTTGTCTATGGGACGCAGCAGGACAGTGGCGCGGCGGCAGTCTATAGCAGGACAGCGCATAAACAGATTACGCCTCGCGACTGGTTCCCCTCAGGAGGGAGCGAGAGCGGATACATTGCTCCGGACCCAGAAGATCCGAACATTCTCTACTTGACCGGGCCTTACGGTGATGTGCAGCGCTTCAACCTACGGACGTCGTTCAGCCAGGACATTACGCCATGGCCGGTGCCGACATGGGGAACTGAGATTGTGGAACGCAAGTACCGCGATCCTTGGACGCCGGTGTTAGTGTTTTCGCCTGCCGATCACAAGGCGCTATATCTCGGAACCCAGTTTGTGATGAAGACCACTGACGGGGGCCTTCATTGGGTGTCGATCAGCCCGGACCTGACTGGAACCATCCAAGGCGCAGCGGACAGCAAGGAACCGGCCACGGTCGAGAATGCGAAAGAACGTGGCTATGGCGTGGTGTACACCCTTGCTCCTTCAAGCCTGCAGCGCGGTCTGATCTGGGCCGGGACTGATACCGGGTTGATTCACCTCACACGCGATGGCGGCAAGCACTGGACCGATGTCACACCCAAGGAACTGGGAAAGTGGAGCAAGATCTCGCTGATCGAGGCTTCGCACTTCGAGGCAGGTGAAGCATACGCGGCGGTTGATCGTCATCGACTCGACGACCAACGACCGTACCTGTACAGAACTCGAGACTACGGCGCCACTTGGCAGTTGATCACCACAGGTATACCGGCTCCTCATTTTCTACGCGTGGTGCGTGAGGATCCGCAGAGGCGGGGCCTATTATTCGCCACGACTGAATTTGGAGTGTATGTCTCCTTTGATGATGGCGATCACTGGCAAAGCCTGCAGCTCAATTTGCCGGTGACATCTGTCCAGGATCTTGTCATTCATGAAAATGATCTTGTGATCGCAACACATGGGCGTTCTTTTTGGATCATGGATGACATGTCTCGATTAAGGCAAATGGATTACGCAAGCAATACGGCATCGGGTCTTTTCAAACCTGCAACTGCGGTTCGAATAGACAACGACGGATTCATGGGAACTCCACTGCCGCCGGAGGAACCAACGGCCGAAAATCCGCCCAATGGCGCGATCGTGGATTACTGGCTGCAGGCTCCGGCAACACACTTGAAACTAGAGGTTTTCGACGGAAAGCATGACTTGATTCGATCGTTCGCATCCGACGATCCTCGCGAGAAGAAACGTCGGACAGTGCCGATCGCAGAGCGTTGGTTCCCTGAACCGCAGGGCCTAGAGACGAGCGCCGGGGGACATCGGTTGGTGTGGGATTTGGCTTCCGGGAGTAGTGGCGGCAAAGCTGTGGAAGAAGAAGAGAGCATCGAAGAATATTCACCGCCGCGCGGGCCGAAAATAACTCCCGGAAAGTATGAACTGAAGTTAACCGTCGATGGCAAAGAGTACACCCAGCCATTAACGGTAGTGATGGATCCGCGTTCATCGGCAACCCCGAAGGACTTAGAGGAGCAATATCGGCTGGGACGCGAAGTGTTCGCAGAGACAGTACGCACAAGGCGAGCTTTGGCGGAACTTACAGCGGTGCAAAAGCAAATTGCAGAACTGGAGAAATCGGCGGCTGATCGCGCAGAGCTTAAGGCAGCGATTTCACTCACGGGCGCCGATATTCGAGGAATTTCCGAGAAGAAAAAGTCTCCGGACATGAGTTTGTCACAGGCCAACGACGCGCTGGCATCTGTTCTGGGGGTTGTAGAGAGCGGGGATCGCGCTGTTCCTTCGCAGGCGTTGGAAGTCTATCGCTTGGCTCGAGAACAATCGGCCACGCGTGTTCAATCCTGGGAGGACGTCAAGAAAAACCGGCTGTCACAACTAAACCAACGACTGCGCGATGCCGGCTTGTCACCCATCAACATGACGGAAATTGAAGAAGAAGTCGAATACCTGATGACGCGCTAACTGAAGTCAGCGGATCTCACCTTTCACAATGCGGACAGCGTCTTCGAGGCCTGGGTCTTTGCCATTAGTAGGCTTCTGGGAGCGATCATCAGCAGGAATCGCGTCGCCTTCTCCAGGGGCGAGAAATAGATTTTCCTCCAGCCCGTGTTGCTTCGTATAAAGCTCGTAATATCGCCCCTCCATAGCGAGAAGCTGCCGATGTGTGCCGCGCTCCACGATCTTTCCTTGCTCCATCACAAGGATTTGGTCCGCGCGGCGAATGGTCGATAGACGATGCGCAATGACGAACGTTGTGCGCCCGTGCATAAGGTAAGAGAGACCTTGTTGGATGAGTGCTTCCGACTCCGAGTCGAGGCTTGAAGTGGCTTCATCCAGAATCAGAACCCTCGGTTCAGCGAGGATGGCACGAGCGATAGAGATTCGTTGCCGCTGGCCGCCGGAGAGCTTCACACCTCGTTCACCCACGACAGTTTCGTACTTGTCCGCAAAGCTTTCGGCGAACTCATCTACACGTGCGATGTGGCAAGCCCGCAGTACTTCTTCGTCGTTCGCATCGGGGCGCGAGAAGATCACATTCTCCCGGATCGTACCGTCGAATAGGAACGACTCCTGCAGGACAACTCCTAGTTGCGTTCGATAGGAGCTAAGCCGAACTTTGCTGAGGTCGTATTCATCGACTGTGATCTTACCGGCGCTCGGGACATAGAACGCGGCGATCAGGCCAATGGTCGTAGACTTGCCAGATCCGGACGATCCCACTAGCGCAGTGACCGTGCCCGGCGCAGCACTGAACGATACGTCATGCAACACTTCGCGAGCGCCGTCGTAACTGAAGCTCACATGATCAAAGGCAATATGGCCATTGATCTCCGGAAGAGTGAGCGTTCTCTCAGGATCCTTGTCCTCCGGTCGTTCCGAGAGGATTTCATGGGTGCGTTCCAGACCCGCGAGAGCCTCAGTCAACTGAGTTCCGATCTGCACGATCTGCATAATAGGCGCGACCAGGAAGCCCATGAAAAGTGTGTACGTAAAAAATCCACCAAGCGTAAGCGTGCCGCCTTCGATTTGCCGCGCTCCCACATACATGATGGCAGCTCCGACCACTCCCAGCAGCAGGCTTGCGGAAAGACTCATCACGGATGTAGCGGTCAACGTTCGAATGACGTTGTTGAGGAGCCGAAATACTCCCGCTGAGAAAACCTTCTCTTCGCGTTCTTCCGCGTGATAGCCCTTGACCACGCGGACACCGCCCAGGGACTCTGCCAGCCTTCCGGTTACTTCGGCATTGATCTTGCCGCGTTCGCGAAAGATCGGACGAATCGTGGCGAACGCTTTTTTCAGCGAAAGAGCAAATCCGGTCAGAAAGGTAATCGCCAGCAGCGTCATCGTGACGCTGATATGAAAAAGCACGATCATGGCAATCAGCGCTGTTAGCAGTCCGCCGACGAGATCGACCAGCCCGGTGCCGATAAGATTCCGAATACCTTCGACGTCGCTCATAATGCGCGAAACCAGCGCTCCGCTCTTCGTCGCGTCGTGAAAGGACAACGGCAAACGCCCAACGTGGGCTTGTACCTTCTGTCTCAATTCGGCGATTAGGCGCTGCGCTGCTTTTGACAGTAACTGGGTCAGCGAAAATGATGTGACACCCTGGATGGCAGTTGCGAAAAGAACACCTAATACTAGCGGCTTCAATAGCTCCGTGTGATGTTTGATGATGACGATGTCGATCAGATACTTCGTAGAGTAGGGGAGCACCAATCCGGAGACCCGGTTAATCACCATCGGCACGAAGCCGACTGCAAGCAGGGCGCGTCTCGGGCGCATCAGTTCCCAGACGTAGGGAAACATCACGCGAAGATTAGGCTTGGAAGACTTCGGAACGGCAACGTCTGCCATTAGTAAAGATTAGACTCGTTTTGGCGGAATTCGGCGCAATTTATGACTTGGAAGGTTCCTTGCGTTCTGCCGTCCCGAGTATTTCAAAGCACCATGTTATGCTGTATTGGTAAGGCTGCGATCCGCCCAACCGGCAATTTTCCCGCAGTTTCCTGAGTCACCATGATTTCAGTCAGCAATGTGTCTATGCGCTACGGCGCTAAAGTTCTGTTCGACGAGGTTTCCACCAGCTTTTCGCCAGGGAAGCGCTATGGCCTCACCGGACCCAACGGTGCCGGTAAGTCCACCTTCATGAACCTTCTTTCTGGAGAAATGGATCCACAGAAGGGAACTGTAGTTCGCCCGAAGAAGTTCGGGGTGCTGCGCCAGGATCAATTCGCGTTTGACGCTTATCGCGTGATCGATACCGTGATCATGGGCAACAAACGGCTTTGGGCCGCGATGGAAGAACGAGAAAAGATCTACGCTCAGGCGGACATCAGCGACGAAGATGGCATGAAGCTCGGCGAACTGGAAGGTATCGTGGGCGAGGAAGATGGTTATTCCGCTGAAACGGATGCGGCGTTGCTTCTGCAGGGGTTGGACATTCCTGATCACCTCCACGAGAGATTGATGGGAGAACTGCAGGGCGGACAAAAGGTCCGCGTGCTGCTGGCGCAAGCTTTGTTCGGACACCCGCAGGCCCTCCTTCTTGACGAGCCAACGAACCACCTCGATCTGGATTCGATTCACTGGCTGCAGGGCTTCTTGAACGAATACGACGGTGTGCTGATCGTGATCTCTCACGACCGGCACTTCCTCAACAGCGTCTGTACGCATGTGGCGGATATCGACTACGAGACGATCATTACGTACACCGGCAGCTACGACGACATGGTTGTTGCCAAAACGCAGATTCGATCTCAGATCGAGGCACAAAACGCGCAACGCGAAAAGAAAATCGCTCAGCTGAATGAGTTCATCGCCCGGTTCGCTGCCGGCACACGTTCGAGCCAGGTGCAATCGCGTCGCAAGGAAGTTGAGCGGCTCCAAGTCACAGAGTTGGCGAAATCAAATATTCAGCGGCCGTTCATCAAGTTCGAGCAAAAGCGTCCTTCGGGAAAACACATCCTCGAGATCGAAGGGGTTTCAAAGTCATACGACGATTGCCATGTCGTGCGTGACTTCACGGCCAGCATCTTGCGCGGTGAAAAGGTTGCGCTCATGGGACGCAACGGAGCGGGAAAAACAACTCTGTTGAATGCCCTGTTATCGAATTCGCCGACCACTCCCGAGAACGAATTGCGCAAGACTAGCGGCTACGATGGCCAATTCTTAACCGCGGGGAATGTGATCTGGGGCCACGAAGCCTCTGTAGGGTATTTCGCACAGGATCATCGCAGTTTAATCACGAACGGCATGACGGTATTTGAATGGCTTCACCAGTGGGATCCTTCCGCTGTCCAAGAGGAAATTCGCGGATTGCTCGGGCAGATGCTCTTTCCTCGCGACGATGCGAACAAACGGACGGATGTGCTTTCCGGCGGAGAAGCGGCGCG
>Ga0126369_10004001_pt1 | contig 10760 bp, 11 predicted proteins | sample PanSoiMetaPlot_1_FD_109646 | JGI IMG/M metagenome (GOLD analysis project Ga0126369, IMG submission 109646) | Tropical forest soil microbial communities from Panama - MetaG Plot_1 | ecosystem: Environmental > Terrestrial > Soil > Tropical forest > Bulk soil | place: Panama | collected 2016-02-17
AGGGAGCCGCAACGATTGGAGGCGTGGTAGCGTCGGGCCGTGGGCTGAAGCCGGTACACATCACGCCGTCGGGGTTGGCAGCGGTCGCTCCGGGGACGTTGTTTGTCGCCCTCGGGCTGCCGTCGAAGGCCATGAAGACATGCTTGCCCATGACGTAATCCAGGAAATGCGCCGCTTCTTGCTGTTCGCTCGCCGTGATGGGAGTGATGTTCTTGGCGCCTGCGGCGACGATCGCCATCCAAAGCGCGTCGAATTCGAGCCGGCTTTTGCGGAAGCTTGCGAAATAGGCATCCGCGACCTGCCGGCTGTAGCGGATCCAGAGATCATTGGTGAATCCCAGCATTCCGGTATTAGGTCCAAATCCGTTCGTGCGTCCGATGGGGTTGTCTTCCCCGGCCTTGCCGGCGCCGATCCGCACATAGGAAATCGTCGGATTGCCGTCGTATCGCTCACCCAGCTGCCGGACCAGTTTTTCGATCTCGGTCACGAAACGGGGATCGTCATAGCGCGGAAATGGGAAACTGAAGAGTGGATTGCTCGCCATGTCCTTCCAATCATTGAAGATGCCGATGAAATTGTTGCTCGGCGATTGGAACGTGGCAACACGGTTCAACACCCAATCTGGGGTAGCGGAGACGAACTCCTTTTTGCTTCCGGTGAATTTTTCGAGCGGCGGACCGATCACGGCGACCGAAAGGATCACCTTCTTGCCCGACCTGCGCCAGAAATCGATGACCCGGTCGATGATCGAGAAGTTGCACTGGTCCTCGAGGGGACAAAGCTGAGACCAGTAGATGTTGAGCGCGATGCCGCTCATGGCATCGACCGTGGGGAAGTTCGTTGTCGCATTCTGCACGATCGAGTCCGGATCGAACAGATGCCGCAATGGGTCAACGCCGAATGGCAGATAGAAATACAGCTCCTTCAGGAAATGATCCGATTGATGCACCCGGCTATCCTCTTTCACTGCATCTCGAAAGTCCTCCAATTGCGCCGCGGCACCGGGCCGCGTAAAGGACGCAAAGCCGAGGACCAACAGCGTCAAACCGATCGTGCGGGCGCGATGCAGCGAAGATTTCATTGGCGTCCTCCTTGAAGGCTACGCGTCCTGCTGCCAGACCGGCAACGGCATCCTGATGACCGGTGGCCTGCGGCCGCCGAAGAGCTTCGCCATGATGGCCTCCGATAAGGCACGCGCAGCCTCGGCGTCCGCTTGCCGGCCGGAAGCGGCGTAAAGCTGGGACAGATTGAACAACGCGATTGCAAGGGTCTACGGTAGATAGCGTTACAATACGTAGCATATAAATAGTTCGAAGGCAATCGCATTGACGAGCGGTACGGTAGTCAATGCCGTGCGAGAAGCTCCCTACCTATTTTGCCGTTGAGGTCGCAGACCGTGACGGTTTCTCGATGGGGCATCCGGCCACAGTGCGTGGCGGGGACGACCGCTGCAGTGCAAGGGCCTTTTGAGCTTCTGACAAGATAAATTGAGTGCGCTCGTGTATCCGGCCTGTTTGCGTGGTGCTTCACTTCACTGCTGTGGAAGCCGGGCAATCACCTTTTGGCGCACTGTCGAATGCCTCAGGATGCTCTGCATCGTCGACAGCGCGCTGACGAGATGATTGGGCTCGGCCGGATTCAACCAACCGATCAGCGGGTGCTGGGAAGCACGTTCAGCTTTCCCGGCTTGTCAACGCTGTTGCTCTTGGCTTCTTTATATGCTACAGCGTGTAGCGCTATCTGAAAGAGCGCTACGACGGGTAGTATTATGCTGAAATTCTCGGCAACCTAAAGCGAGCGAAGCGGCCACGGCCCCCAAAGAAAGGGCGCTGTCATGAGATGGGAACTTGAGCAATGACTACGTGGGGCATGATGAATAAGGTCTTTAGCGTCGGCATGTCCGTTTTGACGAGATCGTGTCTGCTCGGTGCCGGCTTTGTGCTGGCCGGTGCCGCTTCCGCGGTCGGCGCCGACCTGCAGGTCGGTGCTCCAGCTTACAGGACGCCGATTGCGCCTGCGCCCACCTACAATTGGACCGGCTTCTACCTGGGCGGCCACGTTGGCGGTGCGTGGGATCACCGGAGTGTGGATCATTTTAGTACGGTGACCGGCGCGCCGACGGGAACGTCGTCGACCGACGCCTCGGGCATCATGGGCGGAGGCCAACTCGGGTACAATTATATGGTCGTCCCGAATTGGGTGATCGGCGTTGAGGCCGACATTTCCGGTGCCAATCTCCGCAGCACCTCGGTTTCGCAATCACCCCCACGCGCGCCGATTACTCAAGGTGACAGCAAGGTTGACCTATTTGGCACGGTGCGTGGCCGCGTGGGGTACGCTTGGAACAACTGGTTGTTCTACGGCACGGGCGGCTTCGCCTGGGCTGAAGAAGACCTGACCAGAACCCAACTCGCGGGTACCAGCGGAAACGCGACGCCCGGAACAGTGGAATCGTCGTCGGCGACCGGCACCGGATGGACCGCTGGCGGTGGGATCGAATGGAGCATCGTGCAGAATTGGACTGCCAGAATCGAGTACCTGCACCTCGATTTGGGCACCGTTTCTGTGACGGCCCCAATTGCCGAGCGCCGGTCCGACGTATCGCTGACAATAGATACGGTGCGTGCTGGGCTGAACTACAAATTCTGAACCTCTCGGCGGCGTGGGGAGCCCAGCTGTCTCCGCGAAATATTGAAAATAACGTGATCCGGAAATAGAGGCGGCGTTGCAGAGCGAGGCGCCCTCATGGAAGCTCGCAAATAACTGACGAGAACGGGCATGAAATCAGCACGCCGACTAGCTCTCGCCCCCCCGAGCGTGATTCTGCTGGTCCCGGGCTTCATGCTTGCCAGCCGCCCTTACGTTCTTGGTGGCGACCGGTAAGGCAATGAGTCTCGACAGCCTGTGGTTCCGTCCGTCCCTGCGCTGCCTCAGCAACGCCGTCACGAACGCCGATGGACGATTCCAGGTGGGGCTTCCCGCCCACGTGGTCGAGGCGGGATTCGAGATTCGCGCTTATTGTCCGGGCAGCGCCTCGCTTTGGATCGCGGACCGTGACGGATTCTCACCGAGACCGCGAAGACCAATCAGTTCCTCGAGTTGATCGGATATCGGTAGAGCCGAAAGGGACGGGAACATGCCGGTGAGTCGCTCTCGCACCCCCACGCTGTCGACGATCGTTTGGCTGATCGGCATGCCCGCCGGCGCACCGGCTCACGCGCAGGAGATCTGGTTGGTGCCGCAACAGGGTCTGCAGAACGCCGTCGACCGCATGGACATGTTTAGACCGGATGCGCCGTGGAAGAACGCCGCATCCCACACCCAAGTGTTCAAGTTCTATGCCAATCCGGCCTTCAATGTGGCCCCGCAGATGGAAGTCGACATGGTTGTCGCCGACCTGAAGCGGCGCGGCATCGCCATCGCGTTGGAGGCTGGCGTCATCACTGGAGAGCCAAAGCCGCGGCCGCCTTGCGGCGGTTGGGGCCTGGTCGAGGGCTATGGCCCGCTGGCAATGCACGAGGTCATCGCCAGGAAGATCAAGAAGGCGGGCGGCAACGTCAAATACATCGCCATGGATGAACCGTTGTGGTTCGGTCATTACTTCAAGGGCGGGACGCCCCGCTTCCCACAGCCCGGGTGCCGAAGCAGTATCGACGAGGTGATCAAGCTGATTGCGCCGGCCTTGCAGGTCTACATTCGAGAGTTTCCCGGCGTTGCCGTCGGCGAAATCGAGCCGCCCGCCGTGGCCCAACCGAATTGGCAAAATGACCTCACCACATGGGCCACGGACTTTCGTGCAACATTGGGACGGCCCCTGGCCTTCGTACACATTGATGTCGGATGGGCCAACCCCGATGCCTCGCAGCACTTGCGCACATATTATGCGTATCTGCAGGACTTGGTCCGTCGGCGGCTGCTTGAAAAAATCGGCATCATCTATAACGGCAATCCGAACGACCCATCCGACGCGGCCTGGGTGCAGGCGGCGCGTGATCACGTGACGATCGCAGAGCGGGACTTCGGCCTGCATCCCGACCAGGTCGTTTTCCAATCCTGGCACGTTCATCCGACCCATGCCATGCCGGAGACGTCTCCGGATACACTGACGAGCCTCGTCAATTTCTACGTGGCAAGAAAATCATCGCCACCGCCGCGCCGGGGTAACGACCGTCGGCAGTAAGCGTTGCGGACGGACGCATCACAGCGCGAAGACGAGGGGCACCCCTCGAAGGCTTCATGGTCGAAAAGAAAGCTCCACCTGGAATCGTGATGGCGTTATCGTCCATCGGCGCTCGTGACGGCTTCGCCGAGCTGCCATACCGTCACGGTCTGCGACCCGAGAGAGGCGTTGCCAGGAAAATAGGCGCGGATTTCCGATCCCGCCTCGACCACGCGGGCGGGAAGCTCCACCTGGAATCGTCCGTCGGCGTTCGTGATGACATCGCCGAGGCTGCGCACGGATGGACGCAACCACAGTCTGTCCCATCTCGATTCCTTGCCGCTGCCCTGCCTGAAGGCAACGACGACAAAGCCGGCCCGTTCGCCGTTCGCCGAAACGGAGAGCGGCACGTCTAATTCATAGTCGGCGCCGGGAGTGACGGGGAACGACTTTAAGATGAGGTTGATGGGTTGTGCGGGTGGGAACTGTAGCACCCGCACGGATGGGGAAGCATTGCCAGGGGTGGCGGGAAAAGGAGGGATCTCCTCGTGACGGCCGGTGCCAGCCTCGTGATAGCGAATGGTCCCAACGGAAGCATCGACCCTGCCGGCGCACACACAGGCTCCGCCCAGATTGACCTGTATCGCCACCATCGCCGTCGCTGCATCCGCTGGAACCGTTCCTGTCAGGTGGCGCTCCACCAAATCCATGATGCCGGCAACGTCGAACGCGTCCACACTCAGGTTTGCCGATGCCACGGGGTGCCCCTGCGCGTCGACCATCCGGCCCAACAGAATATTGGCCTCACGTGTCAGAGTGACCGAAGGGCGCGACAACAGGTACTGAAATGCGAGATTCGTGAGGGTTCCGGGCTGTGTTTCGGGCAGCAGGCGGCTCGGGTAAGGAGCCCAGCTGCGGAAGATCGCCGCATCGGGACGGATCCTTAAGGTGGATTCGATTTCGGCGATGTGTTGGCGCGTGCTGTCGATCCATGTTTCGTCCGAGTGAGCCCCGTCGTCGGCGTTGTAGATGATGCCGAATGGAATGTGACGCGCCTTCAAAGCACGCGCCAAGGGCGCCAGATTGCGGATGGCCGCGTGAGACCACGCCACGTCGGCGTGGAAGAAGGCCAAAGGCTCGCCGGTCACCTGTTGATACACATCTGTCCATTCCACGAGTTCGTCGATCCAGGACCTCGACTCATCGACGAGGTCGGCAGTGCCGATTTGCGCCCTCGGAAAGTATGTGCGCACGAGCTTTATTCTTTCAGCGATTTGCTGCGCCAATTTCGCCGGGGGCTCAAGGCAGGCGCCCGGTCCGGAAAACCGATGGCCAAAGAAGAACGGGTCGTCCATGACAACGTACTTGAGGTCGCCGCCGAGGCGGTGGATGCGCTCAAGAATCTTTTCCAGCTCACCCGGATTGGAGTAGCCTTTGGTCATCTGCGGACACTGATCGGTCCGTACCAGCACCCGGAATTCCAAAGCCAGCCCGATGCGGCGCTCGGTGAGATTCCGGAAGGCGCGTCTCAGATCATCGTCTTTCCCGTTTGAGATGACGCCGGGAGGGAATTGGACCGCGCCTGTATGACTGGCAACCGTTTTCCAATCTGCATCCGGATTGAACATATCGCCGGAATCCGCCAAGGGGGACGGGCTTGCGAGCCGGCTGATCCACAGCTCAGGCGCCGCTGCTCCTGCACCTGCGATGAGATTTGCAGCGGACCGATCCGTGGGCTGACGCTCCGATGCCGTAAACGGCACATTCACAAGTTTGGATTCTTTTGAAAACGAGACCGTTGCCACTGCGATCAGCGGCGCAAGGCTCATTGCGATCAACGCCCGTCTGCTCCAGCCAAGTCGTGGTAGCGGTGGCACAGTCGCCGCCAGGATATGCTCCACCCGCTTCATCGCGCCTCGAGTTCGCGCCATTTCAATCCCCACCGAAACCGGACGGGCGCTCCTTGCAACATCGAGTAGGATCTCGGCGTAGCAGGAGCGGTCTCCAAGGATCTCAATTGCGGCATCGTCGCTTATGAGCTCCGCCGTTTCGGCAAGTTCATTGAGCAGCCACCACGAAAACGGGCTGAACCAGAACACCGCCCGATGTAGCGCTGCCATTATCAGGACATAGAAGTCGCCGCGAGCAACATGAGATCGTTCGTGCGCCAACACGGCTTGGCGTTTCGCCGGACTCCAATCCCGATAGTCGGCGGGAAGCACAATGGCCGAACCGAATGTTACCGGCGTGGTGACAGCGGCGCTGACACGAACATCCGAGCCTGCGGTCCAGTCCTCGGCAAGCCGCCGGCTCCGGCGCAGCAGGCGCAACGTAAGCGCCAAACCAACCAGCAACCTCAACAGCAGGCCGCCTCCCACTGCGAAATAGAGACCCAAGACCAAAGCCTGCCAGTCGATCACAGTGCGCCGCGAGTTTTCAACAGCCCCCTGCGAGCGCTCGGCTGGGCCTGGATTCGTCACGGCCGATGACGAGTCTGTCTTTTCCGGGGAGAATTCGGTTGGTTGAGCCGTGGAGCGATTCTCAATGCGGGGAGAAGTCTCCGCGATCACCAGATCCTGCGGGGGCGCATTGATCGGGATTGTCACGGTAGTCCAGTGCATCAGGACCGGCATCGATAGAGACGCCATCAACACCACGGTCCAGGCCGTCATCCGGACCTGTGGATGTTGCACGTGCAGAAACCTCAGGCTCAACCACGCGGCGCCGCCCAACACGAAGGATCGCAGCGCGGCCTCCAGAAGCTGCGCCAACATCACCTTACCTCCTGTTCGGCTCTATCGCTTTCTCTTGGTTTTCTCGATTTTTTCCCTGAGCAGATCAAGCTGGCGCCGGTTGAGCATCTTGGCGTCCACCATGCCAACCAGGACCTCGTCCACCGATCCGTTGCAGAAGCGGTCGACGATGCGGCGAACCGCCTTGGCGGCGACGTGTCCGCGCCCCGCGGTGGCCTGAAAGACGTAGGTGCGTCCGTCAACCGCATGGGTGACGTAGCCCTTTTCTTCCAACCGCCGCAGCACGGTTCGCACCGTTGATTCCTTCAAACGCCGGGGCAACTGTTCGCGCACGGCTTCCGCAGTCATCGCGCGCCCGGCCCAGACGAGATGCATAACCGCCTGCTCCAGTTCGCCGAGGTCCGGCAGGGTGTCGTCCGTCATAACTTAGCTCCACGTAGCGTTACATGACGTAGCATATAAGCCGTCCGGAGGCAATAGTGAGCCGGAGTCGCGACTGTCCTCGTGTGCTTCGGGCTGTGTCATGTCGTTTCCTTGGGATCATTGAACCCGCGCCGATCCTCTAATGCGCGAAGGAACCCGATGGGGCCGCGTGATGCATGACGGCGCCTTCGCTCACCGAGAAGCCGAGGATGGCGACACGGCAGCGTGGCCATCGTCGCGATCTACATCGGGCTCAAGCGCGGATCATTCGGATGAATGGCCATTGGTGCTCAGTTTCGTCGACCGTTGGCGCGCCGCGAATCTCGTACCTGGAAAGCTGTCACATCGTGCGGTATTTGCATCTCGGTTGACACCATTTTATTATCGTTTTACATTAATTATATTATTCCCAATGGAGGCGCGTCTGTCATAGTCCGGCGTGCGGCGCGGATGGCCATCAAGAGCGGAATGATTGCGCTCGTTCTTCTCGGCGCGGTCGCCTGGGAGATCCCAGAAGTGTGCCGGGGCGACGTCTTCACCTGGAAGACCAAGCCACGGCTTGCCCCGATCGTCTATCTCGAAACAGAACGTCAACGGTCGCGGCGCACATCCTTTTGCACCGATCACGATCTCGCCATCCACAGGAGGTCCTTCGGTCATGAGCATGATTTCGCCGGCTCTCGCGCCTGATGCGGTGCCCGCATCGCAAGCACTCCTGCGCGCCCGCATCAGCTGGCTGTGCCATCTGATCCGGATCGCGGCCGTGCTGTGGGCCGGGTGGATACTGGTACTGATCCTGTGGAACTGGTCACGGAACGGTCCCGAAAACACCGCGAAGATCGCCGAGGGTCTCGGCCGTGCTCTGAACGCCGATCTGAGCGGGCTGTCGGACGCGCAAGTCGCTTCGGTTTTTGCCGGGAGCCTTGGTCTGTGGGCCTTCAGTGCGGCCATCAGCTATTGCGTCTGGCGGCTGTTCGGGACCTATCTGCAAGGCCGCATCTTCACGGTCGACGCCGCGATCTGGCTGCGGCGTCTCGGCATCACCGGACTTACCGCGCTGCTGGTCGAGGTCGTCTGGAGACGGCTGATCCTTTTCATCCTGACCAGTCATGCGCATGTCCCGGCCGCCACCTTGTTGGTGTCCGGTCCGGCACCGCTGATCCCATTTGACCTTCTCCGGATCCTGTTTTGCCTGTTCGTGGTGATGCTCGGCCAAATCTTCAAGACGGCGGCCGAAATGGCCGACGACCACGCCCGGATCGTATGAGGAGCCACATGAGCACGACCTCTTCCACCGAGACGCTTGGTGCGACACCGGCTCCGCAAGCACTCCTACGCGCCCGCATCGGCTGGATGTGCCATCTGATTCGGATCGCAGCTGTGCTGTGGGCCGCATGGAATCTCATGAACCTCGTCCGTAATTTTTATTCGCTGGACCCCGCCCAGCTGACCCAGACTCTCAATAGCGCTCTGAAAGCTGATCTGGGCGAGATTTCCCATGCCCAGATTGCAGCAGCGTTGGGCATAGGCCTCGGGATATGGACGCTCGATGCGGTGATCGCGCTCTGCGTCTGGCGCCTGGGCGCAACCTACCTCAACGGGCGCATCTTCACGGTCGACGCGGCGATCTGGATGCGGCGCATCGGCGTCATCGGGCTGTTCGCGGTGCTGGCCACGGTCGCGTGGCGAAAGGCGGCCCTGTTCGTCTATACGGTCCACGGACATGTGCCGATTGCCACGCTGTTGCTCATTCAGCCGCTGGTGACCCCGGCCGATCTGTTGCGCCTGGTGTTCTGCCTGTTCATGATCGTGCTGGCGTACATCTTCAAGGCGGCGGCCGAATTGGCCGACGACCATGCCGGGATCGTTTGATGGCCATCATCGTCAACCTCGACGTCATGCTAGCCAGGCGCAAGATGCGCTCCAAGGAGCTCGCTGAGCGCATCGGCATCACCGAGCAAAACGTCTCGCTGCTCAAGTCGGGCAAGGTGCGCGGCGTGCGCTTCGAGACGCTCGCCAAGATCTGCGAGACGCTCGACTGCCAGCCCGGCGATTTGCTCGAATATCGGGCCGACCAGGAGGCGGCAGCGCCGGCCGGCCGGAACGTGACGATTGGCGCGTGACCGGATTCGAAGCGGGCGGTCATCGCGGGTCATTCCCGAGGCAGACCAAGGAGCGCATTGGGCGGAAGCGAAGCGTATTCCGCCGCGGATGTTCGAGAAGACGAATCGGTGCGATTCGCTTCGCTATCGCACTCAACGGGAGTGGCGCGCCACCTTACGCCAAGCACGGTATCACGGCCTGCGGAGCCATAGTCGGTCACGAATACAAGGTGCCGGTGTTGATAACGGGGGTGACCTCCCGGTCGCATCACAAGGCTCTCACTATGCGTGGAATCCGTTTGCGGGCTATATGTCTGTTGACTGATCGCGCACCTAAGAGCCGCCTATGGTCGAACAGGACGCGGTGCGGAACCGAATAAATGCCGCGGTCGCTCTTGGTCTCAGTGGAGATCAAGAATCCGCGCGTCGTCGATTCGGTGAGATATGGGAGGAGATAGGCCGTGGTGGAGATCAAATTCAGCGCTGCATAGTCGCGCATCATATGGCCGACGTGCAGGACGACCCGCAGGTGGAGCTGGCCTGGGACCTCCGGGCGCTAGAAGCCGCCGACTCAATTACTGACGAGCACCGAAACGCTTACCCATCGGCGTACGTCGATGGATTTCATCCTTATCCCTCGCTCCATCTCAGCTTGGCGGAGGATTATCGCAAAATCGGCAATCTAGCGAAGGCACACGAACATCTAGCGAAGGCACGTGAGCACCTGGGCCGAACGGGTGAACTGCCTAACATGCGTCCGGATGACAAATATGGCATGGCAATTCGTGCGGGGCTTGAACGTTTGACCGAACTTCTCGACGGCCAAATCAAATAGGGTCCTGTGATCGACGAACGCCCGCGGCGTGGTGTAGCGCGAAATCGCGGGCCGTCGCAGACTGGCCGATTGAAGCGCGTGGCGGGCCGCTGCATCACAGGGGTACGGCGAAACAATAGTGCCCATCTTCATCGACCGTGGCGCGCCACTTCTCGTAGGGTGCGATAGCGCAGTGTATCGCACCGATTCATCCTCCCGGATGTCCGTGGCGGAACACGCTTCGGTATTCCACCCTAAGTGCTGGGGCGGCTCGCCCGTTCTCTGCTGATCGGGCTAGGAAGGCGACAGGCAGAAGGGCCTCGGTCGGACGTGGTAGTGTCCGGTGCTGTGGATAGCGGACGAGGACTCGGACATGACAATATCGACGCGAATGACCCATTCCAGCCGTGGCGACATCCGCGCAAACGCATTGCGCTGGTCTGGCCGAAGTCGAGCCGATCGAGCGCTCGGGCTCAAAATTGCGTCCTACGGTCCTACGGCCTGCGCCG
>Ga0126369_10004002_pt1 | contig 10759 bp, 8 predicted proteins | sample PanSoiMetaPlot_1_FD_109646 | JGI IMG/M metagenome (GOLD analysis project Ga0126369, IMG submission 109646) | Tropical forest soil microbial communities from Panama - MetaG Plot_1 | ecosystem: Environmental > Terrestrial > Soil > Tropical forest > Bulk soil | place: Panama | collected 2016-02-17
GCGGACAAGATCCGCCGGATCGGGTTCCGGATCGGGGACCTCCAGAAGGAGGTCTTCATGCGCAAGAAGCTCGACTTCGTCGTCGGGCAGGTCAAGAACCCGGTCCTGCGCGACCTCTACAGCGAGGAGTCGTTCGACTACGACCAGATGATCGAGGAGTACCTCGGCTACGCCCGGGCGCTCGACCCGTTCATCCGCGACACGTTCCCCATCGTCCAGCAGGCGCTGGACCGCAGAGCGAACATCCTGCTGGAGGGCGCCCAGGCCACGATGCTCGACCTGGACGCGGGCACGTACCCGTACGTGACCAGCTCGAACACCACGGCCGGCGGCCTGTGCACTGGGGCCGGCGTGCCGCCCACCCGGATCGACTGCTCGCTGGTGGTGGTCAAGGGCTACACGACGCGCGTCGGCTACGGGCCGTTCCCGACCGAACTCGAGGACCACGACGGGGATGCGATCCGGGAGCGCGGCAACGAGTTCGGCACGGTGACCGGCCGGGCACGCCGGGTGGGCTGGTTCGACGGCGCGGTCGCCCGGTACGCATGCCGCGTCAACGGCGCCACATCGATCGCGCTGACCAAGCTCGACGTGCTGGACGAGATGCCCGAGCTGCGGGTGTGCGTCGGCTACGACTTCCGCGGCCACTTCCACGACCACCCGATGGCGAACATCTCGCACCTGAAGCACTGTGAGCCGCGGTACGAAACCATGCCGGGCTGGGAGCAGCCGATCGGCGACTGCCGGACCTGGCTGGACCTGCCGCCCAACTGCCGCGCGTACGTCGAGCGGGTCGAGGAGCTGTGCGGCGCGGCGATCGAGCTGATCGGCGTGGGCCCGCGCCGTGACCAGTTCGTCGTCAGAGGGCGGCCGGAATTCCTGAAGGCCGCCGGGTAGCGGCGTTGCGGCGGGCGGAGGCGGAGCGGCTCGACGCGGCCGACGAGCTGGCCTGGCTGCGCGACCGGTTCGTCATCGAGGACGCCGGTCCGCTGTACCTGGACGGCAACTCGCTGGGTCGGCTCCCGTGCGTGACGGTGGAGGCGGTCGGCGCGATCGTCCGGGAGGGCTGGGGCGCGGGCCTGGTCCGATCGTGGCTGGGCTGGATGGAGCACGCCGAGCGGGTGGCCGACGAGCTGGGCCGGGCGCTGCTGGGCGCGGCGGCCGGCCAGGTGGCCATCAGCGATTCGACTTCGGTCAACCTCTACAAGCTGGCGGCGGCCGCGCTCGACGCCCGGCCGGAGCAGCGCGTGATCCTGAGCACCGCGGACAACTTCCCGACCGACCGGTACGTCCTGGAGGGCCTGGCCGCCGCGCGCGGCCTGGAGCTGCGGCTGCTGGGACCGGGCGAGGTCGAGGCCGCGCTCGACGGGGACGTCGCGCTGGTCTCGCTGTCCCACGTCTCGTACCTGACCGCGGCCGTCGAGGACGTGGCGCGCGTCACGGCGGCGGCGCACGGGGCGGGGGCGCTGGTGCTCTGGGACCTCTGCCACTCGGTAGGCGCGCTGCCGGTCGAGCTGGACCGGTGGGGCGTCGACCTGGCCGTCGGATGCACGTACAAGTACGTCAACGCGGGGCCCGGCGCGCCGGCCTTCCTGTACGTGCGCCGCGAGCTGCAGGAGCAGCTCAGGCAGCCGATCTGGGGCTGGTTCGGCCAGCGGGAGCAGTTCCAGATGGGGCCCGCGTACGACCCGGTTCCCGGCATCGGGCGCTTCGTGGTGGGCACGCCGCCGATGCTCTCGCTGGTGCCGGTCGGTACGGGCGTGGCCGTGCTGGCCGAAGCGGGGATCGAGCGGCTGCGGGCGCGGTCCGTGGCGCTCACGGAGCTGCTGGTGGCGCTGTGGGAGGAGTGGCTGGAGCCGCTCGGCTTCGAGCTGGCCTCGCCGCGCGAGCCGGCGGCGCGGGGCGGGCACGTCTCGCTCGCCCACCCCGAGGCGAGCCGCGTCAGCCGCGCGCTGGTGGCGGCCGGCGTGGTGCCGGACTTCCGCCCCCCGAACCTGGTCCGGCTGTGCCCGGCCCCGGCGTACACGGGGTTCGCCGAGGTGTGGGACGCGCTCGACCGGCTGCGCCGGGTGGTGGCGGCCGGCGAGCACCTGGCGCTGGCCGCCGACCCGGGCCGCGTGACGTAGCGGCGCTGCGAATCGCACATCGGGACCGATGTGCGGTTCCGCGGCCTTGGGAATCGCACATCCGGACCGATGTGCGGTTCCGCGACTAGCTCGGCGGCTGCGCCGGCCGCGGCCGGTGCGGGCGGCCCAGCGTCAGCGCCACTCCGCGGAGCTCACGCAGCCGCGTCCATGTCTCCTCGCGATGCCCACGGACCCAGTTCAGGCCCTGGACGACTACGCTCAGCACCTGCATCCAGGCCACGGCCGCCAGCGACGCCTCGATCGCGAGTCCGCGGGTCCGCGCCGCCAGCGCGGCCGCGCCGGTCAAGAAGCCGAGCAGGGGCCGCCCGACGCCGGAGGCGGGCAGCGTCCGGCGGTCGGCCAGCACCAGCGCGGCCGCGAACCACAGTGGCCCGCTGTCGAGCTGGTACCCCACGGACCAGCGCTCGACCGCGATCGGCACGAGCGCGCCGACCAGGAAGGTCAGCACCACGAGCAGGCTCAGGCGGCGCGAGTACCACAGCCAGGCCGCACCGACCGCGACGGCCAGCATCGACGTGGCCAGAGCGGGGCCGGCAACGTTGCCGACGTAGAGCCGCACCGGGTCGAGCTGCGCGTGCCCGCCGCCGGCCAGCCACTGGCGGACAGGCTCGGCCGACGGCCCGCCGCCCGGGGCCACATACACGCCCGGACCGCCCCGCGAGAGGACGAGCACCACCGCGTACGCGAGGATCCCGACCTGCAGCCGCGCCGCTGGCACGTAGCGCGTGCGGCCCAGCTCGAACGCGGCCGCCACGACCGCGACCGCCAGGGCCCACGTCAGCGGTGCGCCGGAGCCGACCAGGGCGACGCCGACGAACGCCGGCACGATCGGCGTGCCGTCGAGCGGCTGGCCGAGCAGGCGGGCGGCCACGTGGGCGAGCAGGCCCGCGGCGAGCGCGATGCCCAGCACGGCGAGCGCGTCGAGCCCGAAGAAGATGACGCCGGCGACCACGGACGGCACGAGCGCGATCGCCGCCACGAGCGACGGCTCTGCGGCCTCCGGCTCGACGCCGATGCGTTTGACCCACGTGAGGGCGGCTTCCAGGGCCGCGCTTGCCTGCCCCACCACGGCGCGACCGATTTTACGTGGCTGCAACGTCTGAGCCTTTGAAAGGACGATCCCACCGGCGTGCTGGGAACCACCAGGTGAGTCAGTCGCTCGGCACGCGATCTCTCCTACGGTCGGAACGAGGAGGAGATCATGATCGAAAGCACCGTACGGGCGGCGGCCGTTCCCGCAGTACTGGACGACCCGTTCCGGAACCGCGGTGTGGCCTTCAGCGTGAAGGAACGGGAGTCGCTGGGCCTGGCAGGCCGCCTGCCTTCCGCCGTCCTGACGCTGGAGGAGCAGGCGCGGCGCGCCTACCAGCAGCTGCAGCGTCAGCGCGACGACCTGGCCAAGAACCTGTACCTCGAGCAGCTCCACGACCGCAACGAGGTCCTGTACTACAAGCTGCTCTCGGACCACCTTGCCGAGATGCTGCCGATCGTGTACGACCCGACCGTCGGGGACGCCATCGAGCAGTACTCGCACGAATTCCGCCGGCCCAGAGGCATCTTCCTGTCCATCGACCGGCCGGACGACGTCACCAGGGCGTTCGCCTCACTGGAGCTCGGCCCCGGCGACGTCGACCTGATCGTCTGCAGTGACGCGGAGGAGATCCTGGGCATCGGCGACTGGGGCGTGGGGGGCATCCAGATCGCCGTCGGCAAGCTGGCCGTGTACACCGCGGCCGCGGGCATCGATCCACGTCGCGTCATCCCGGTTTCGCTCGACGTCGGCACCGACAACGAGGACCTGCTCAACGACCCGCTCTACCTCGGTAACCGGCACGCACGGGTGCGCGGCGCCGCCTACGACGCCTTCATCGAGAGGTATCTGCGCAGCGCGTCGTCCATGTTCCCGAACGCGCTGCTGCACTTCGAGGACTTCGGCCCCGACAACGCACGGCGGATCCTGGTGAAGTACGGCGACGCCTACCGGATCTTCAACGACGACATGCAGGGCACGGGGGCGATCACCCTCGCCGCGGTGCTGTCGGCGGTGAAGGTCCTCGGCGCCCGGCTGGCCGAGCAGCGGCTGGTGGTGTTCGGCGCCGGCACGGCCGGCGTGGGCATCGCAGACCAGCTGCACGACGCCATGATCCGCGACGGTGCGTCCGCCGACCAGGCGACCTCGCAGGTGTGGCTGGTCGACCGGCAGGGCCTCCTCACCAGCGACATGAGGGACCTGCGTGACTTTCAGCGACCGCACGCGCGGGACCCGAAGCACGTCACCGGCTGGGCGCCCGACGGCGGCGCGATCTCCCTCCTGGACACGGTGCGCCACGTCTCGCCGACGATCCTTCTCGGGACGTCGACCGCGCACGGGGCGTTCACCCATGCCGTCGTCGAGGCCATGAGCAGCGGGGTCGAGCGGCCGATCATCTTCCCGATCTCGAACCCGACCTCGCGGATCGAGGCCATGCCGGCCGACGTCATCGCGTGGTCGAGGGGGCAGGCGCTGGTGGCCGTGGGCATTCCGGTCGAGCCCGTCGAGTACGACGGCGTGACGTACACGATCGCGCAGGCCAACAACGCGCTGCTGTACCCCGGGCTGGGCCTGGGCACCATCGTGGCCGGGGCTTCCCGGGTGACCGCCGGCATGCTGCGTGCTGCCGCGGAGGCCGTTGCGGGCCAGGTCGACGTCAGCGCCCGCGGCGCGTCGCTGCTGCCGCCGGTGGAGAACCTCCGCGCCTCGTCGGCGACCACGGCGGTCGCCGTGGCGCGGGCCGCGGTCGCGGACGGGGTCGCCACCCGGAAGCTCGACAATCCGATCCAGGCCGTGCAGGACGCCATGTGGCAGCCGGTCTACCCGAACGGAGGCGCGTGATGGCCGCCCAACCGAAGGTGCTCGACGTGCCGATCGGGCTCACCGAGAAGGGCACGCGGCGCGAGACGGACTCGCTGGGCGCCATCGACGTCCCCGCGGACCGCTACTGGGGCGCGCAGACGCAGCGGTCCCTGATCCACTTCTCGATCGGGGACGACCGGATGCCAAAGGCCGTCTACCACGCCTACGGCTACGTCAAGAAGGCGGCCGCGATCGTCAACGGGCACGCTGGACGGCTGCCCGTGTGGAAGGCCGACCTCATCGAGCGCGTCTCCGACGAGGTGATATCCGGCGCCCTGGACGAGCACTTCCCGCTCTACGTGTGGCAGACCGGGTCCGGGACGCAGTCGAACATGAACACCAACGAGGTGATCAGCAACCGCGCGATCCAGCTGGTCGGCGGGCGGCTGGGGAGCAAGGATCCGATCCACCCCAACGACGACGTGAACATGGGGCAGTCGTCCAACGACACGTTCCCTACCGCCATGCACATCGCCGCGGTGCAGGCGATCCACGGCCACCTGCTGCCGAGCGTGCGCGCGCTGCAGCGAGAGATCGACGCCAAGGCCCGGAAGTGGGCGAACGTCGTCAAGATCGGCAGGACGCATCTGCAGGACGCGGTGCCGCTCACCGTCGGGCAGGAATGGTCGGGATACGCACACCAGCTCGAGCAGGCGATCGAGCGAGTCGGCGCCTCGGCCGACGGACTGCTCGAGCTGGCCGCCGGCGGGACGGCGGTCGGGACCGGGCTGAACGCGCCGCCGGGCTTCGGCGACGAGATCGCGGCGGAGATCGCGGCGGCGACGGGCCATCCCTTCAGGACGGCGGCGAACAAGTTCGCGGCCCAGGGCGGCCTCGACGCCATGGTGGGCGCATCCGCCGGGGTCCGGGCGCTTGCGGTGCCGCTGATGAAGATCGCGAACGACGTCCGGTGGCTGGCCTCCGGGCCCCGGTGCGGCCTCGGTGAGCTGGTCCTGCCGGCGAACGAGCCGGGCAGCTCGATCATGCCCGGCAAGGTCAACCCGACCCAGTGCGAGGCCATGGTGATGGTCTGCATCCAGGTCCTCTCCGAGGACGCTGCCATCGCCTTCGCCGGCTCGCAGGGCAACTTCGAGCTGAACGCGATGCGGCCGGTCATCATCAACAACTTCCTGCACTCGGCCACGATCCTGGCGGACGCGTGCGACAAGCTGCGGGAGTTCTGCATCGAGGGCACCGACCTCAACCGCGCACAGATCGACGCATTCGTCCACCGGTCACTGATGCTGGTTACCGCGCTGTCCCCGGTGATCGGCTACGACAAGGCGTCGGCCATCGCGCACAGCGCCAGCGACAAGGGCACCACCCTCCGGGAGGCTGCCCTGGCGTCGGGATACATCAGCGCCGCGGACTTCGACCGCATCGTCGACCCTGCCGCGATGGTCGGCCGGCGCACCGGGAACTAACGACCGATGGCCCGGATGAGGATTCGGTTTGCCCTGTGGGACAGCGCGCTGCTGGCCGTCGCCAGCCCAGATCAGCCCGCAGAACGCCTGGCAGCAGCCGATCCTCCGCTTCGTCGACACCGTCGTGGGCGTCGCAGTGGCCGTCGGGTTCGCGTGGCTAGCGCTTACACTTCGGAGCCGTGTCAGCACCGCTCGACCGTCTCCACAGCCTCGGCTATGAGCTTCCCTCCGCCCCCGCCCCGATGGCGTCCTACGTCCCGACGCGGCTGGTCCCGATCGGCGACGGCCGCGCGCTGCTCTTCATCGCAGGTCAGGTTGCGATGCGCGAGGGCGAGCTGCTCACGGGCCGCGTGCCCACCGAGGTCAGCGTGGAGGTCGCGCAGGAATCGGCGCGCCGCTGCGCGCTGAACATCCTGGCCCAGATCGAGGCGGCGGCCGGCCTGGACAACGTGATCGAGATCGCTCAGCTGATCGGGTGGGTCCTGTCGGCAGACGACTTCGGCGGTCAGCCCCAGGTGGTCAACGGCGCGTCGGACCTCCTCGTGGAGGTGCTGGGCGAGGCCGGCAAGCACGCAAGGGCGGCCGTCGGCACGAACTCGCTGCCGCGCGGCGTCACGGTGGAGATCGCCGCCACGGTGGTCGTCCGCCACTCGTAGCGGGGTCCGGCTTCCTACGCTTCCCAGACCTGTTTCATCAGGAGCCGGGCGAGCTTGTCCGGGTCGTGGTGGGAGGGGATGCGGACGTTGACGACGTCGGCCGCGATGTATCGGGTCAGCGGGTGGTCGCGCTGCACCCGCTCCACGTCGAACAGCACCTGTGACTGGCCGCCGGTGGGCAGGTGGCTCAGGTTGGAGTTCACGACCGCGAAGTCGAACAGGTCCACGCCGGTGTGTTCGCGGATCGCGCCCAGGTAGTCGCCCACGTTGTAGTCGTCGGTCTCACCGGGCTGCTCGGCAACGTTGCAGACGAACACCTTGAGCGCGGGCGACTCGCGGATCGCGTCCACCATCCCGGGGACGAGCAGGTTGGGCAGGATCGACGTGTAGAGCGAGCCCGGTCCGACCACGATGACCTCGGCGTTCATGAGCGCCAGCGCCGCCTCGGGGTTCAGCTCGGGGTTGTCGGGGCGCAGGAAGACCCGGCTGATGAGCCCGTTCTGCGCCGGGATCTTGGACTCGCCCTCGACCATCGTGCCGTTGACGCTGGCCACGAGCGTGACGTCGTGCAGGGTCGAGGGGATGATGTCGCCGCGCACGGCGAGGACCCGGCCCGACTCGCGCACGGCGTGCTCGAAGTTCCCGGTCACCTCGGCCATGGCCATGATGAACAGGTTCCCGAACGAGTGCCCGTTCAGCGAGCCGTTCTGGAAGCGGTGGTTGAACAGCTGCTTGACCAGCGGCTCGGCGTCGGCCAGCGCCACCAGGCACTGCCGGAAGTCCCCCGGTGGCAGGATGCGGTACTCCTCGCGGAGGCGTCCGCTGGAGCCGCCGTCGTCGGCCACGGTCACGATCGCGGCGAGGTTGGAGGTGTATTCCTTCAGGCCGCGGAGCAGCGTCGACATCCCGGTGCCGCCGCCGATCGCCACCATGCGCGGGCCGCGCCTGCGCGTCCGGTACGCGTAGATGACCTCGGCGATGCTGCGCTCGCCGCCGGGCAGGAACGGGCCGAGGACCGAGCGCTGGAGCTGGACGACCGAGAACACCACCAGGGCGACGCCGAAGATGAGGAACACCGCGCCGCGCTGGGCGCGAGACAGGAACTGGAGGGTGACGTAGGACGTCCACCAGGGCCAGGGAGCGTTCTGGTAGGCGTCCTTCAGGAAGTACGCGACCGCGAGGTCGATGATGAGGATGCCGACGGCCAGAAGGACGATCCACCGCTTGACTTCGAGGCCCGGGCGCAGCCACCGGAGCCACCTGGTTCGCACGCGCATCGCCTACCCGGGGACCCGCGACACGGTCACCGACGGGATAATCGAGCGATGCGGCCGGCCAGAGTCATGCGGCGTGTCGTGCAGGCGGCGGCAATCGGGCTGCTGGTCGGCGCCATCGTCCAGGAGGCGGCCAAGCCGCCCGCTGAGCGCATGTGGCGCGGCCGCGTGCTGGGGGTGGTGCCGTACGACTTCAGCCCCCCGACCTGGGAGCGCATCCGGCGAGCGTACTGGAATCCCGAGGACGACAGGCTGATCACCGACCGCGTCCTGGGTGTGGGTTGGGCGATCAATCTCCATCGTGCTCGTGCACTGCTCTCCGGTCTCTTCGGCCTGCTGGGCCGGAGCGGGGATCGATCCGTCCAGCTCGGCCATCCCGATGGAGATTAGCGCGCTCACCCGTTCATCCGCTCCCTTACGAACTCGAGCGCGCGTCCGTAGGCGCTGACGCGGTTGCGGTGCTTGAGGATCCCGTGGCCCTCGTCGTCGAAGACGAGGAGCTCGGAGTCGCCGGCCGCGTCGTGGATCTGGACCGCCTCCGACACCGGCACCCGGACGTCGTTGCGGCCGTGGATGATGAGCAGCGGCGCCGTGATCCGGTGAGCCCTGCGGAGCGGACTGAACTCGGCCAGAAACTCGCCGTCCGGACCTGCCGGGTCGCCGTACTCGGCGGCGCGGTTGGCGCGGCGCCAGCCGCTCGTGTTCGCGAAGAAGCTGTGCCAGTCGGCAATGCCGACGATGTCGACGGCCGCGTCCCACAGCTCGGGGTCCTCGACCAGGACGGCGAGCGTCATGAACCCGCCGTACGAGCCGCCCATGGCGACCAGGGCGCCGGCGAAGCCCTGCGCGCGCAGCCACCGGCCGGCCTCGCAACCGTCGCGGACCGAGTCCCAGCGAAGCTCGCGATCGTCCAGGGAGTAGTAGCGGCGGCCGTAGCCGGTGCTGCCCCGCACGTTGGGCGCCAGCACGTCGATGCCGGCCGCGATCCACGTCGCGATGACCGCGTTGAAGTTGGCTCGCGACTGCCCGGCCGGTCCGCCGTGGAAGAAGACCACCGTCGGCCGGGGTGAGCCGTCGACCCGGTAGTGCAGCGCGGGGACCTGGAGGCCGTCGAAGGAGGGGTAGCTCACCTCTCTGGGCGCGACCAGGCCTTCGATCGGATCGCCGCTGGCGCGGGTCCACCGCGTGCCCGCGGGCAGCTCGTAGACCTCGGCCGGTGACGTGGGCGACTCCCAGGCGACCAGGATGCCCGCGCCGTCCCGGGTCCAGGACACGTGGTCGGCGGTGCTCGACGAGTTGTCCGTGTAGACCATGCCGGGAGGCAGCGCCGCCGTTTCCGGGCCGGTCGCCCTTCCCGTCTGGAGGTCCAGGACGCGCAGGGAGTCGTGAGCGCCCTGGTTGACGACGACGGCGACACGGCGGCCGGCCGGGTCGGGGACGGCGGCGAGCACGTCGTGGTCCTCGTCCACGAGGCGCCTGCGAACGGCGGTCCGGTCGTCGTCCAGCTCGACCAGTCCGACGAACTCGCGGTCCAGGTCGGTCAGCGCCAGGAGGCCGTCGCCCGCCCACGTGACTCCGGCGACGTAGACGGCGTCGGGGAGGATCTGTCGCAGCTCGCCGCCGGGCTGGAGAAGGTGGACGCGGTTGTGGTGGCTGCGGGTGGGCACGTCCTCGACGACCGCGGCGGTGGTGCCGTCGGGGCTCCAGGCCAGCCAGTTCCAGCTGCCGCGGCGGTCGAGCCAGGGAGTGATCTCGCCGGTCTCGAGGTCGAGCACGCCCAGCACCCAGTCCGCGCGTCCGCCGGGGTTGTAGGAGAGGCCGACGCGCCGGCGGTCGGGAGAGAGGACCACGTCCCGGTGGATGGCCCTGCCGTCGTGGGTGACGCGCCGCAGACCGCCGCCAGACTCCAGCAGGGAGAGCTGCCAGGTCTCGTTGCCGCCCTGGTCCTGGGACACCAGCAGGCCGAACGGCGTGTCGCCGATGGGGAGCATCCGGTCCTGCCCGGGCGCGAGGCGGACCGGGAAGCGGTCCGGCCCGGCGATGCGGTAGGTCTGGCTGAATCCAGGCATGTCCGATGCGAACCAGAGCCCGCCGTCCGGCGTGGGGATCGGCCGAAAGGCGCGGGCGACGCTGAGCAGGTGGGCGGGCGCGGGCGGTGTCATGCGAGCAGGCTACGGTGAGGCGGGGCCGAAAGTGTTGGGCAAAGGGATGGGGTCCGTCGGGGCCGGCGGCCGAGCCGGCGATGCCGCCACGCGGCCGTTAAAATAGGTCACCGCCCGGTCGCTGGGGAGTAGCCAAGCGGTAAGGCGCCTGACTCTGGATCAGGAGATCGAGGGTTCAAATCCTTCCTCCCCAGCCAATTCCC
>Ga0126369_10004003_pt1 | contig 10758 bp, 10 predicted proteins | sample PanSoiMetaPlot_1_FD_109646 | JGI IMG/M metagenome (GOLD analysis project Ga0126369, IMG submission 109646) | Tropical forest soil microbial communities from Panama - MetaG Plot_1 | ecosystem: Environmental > Terrestrial > Soil > Tropical forest > Bulk soil | place: Panama | collected 2016-02-17
GACGCCACGTTCGCCGACCAGCGTCTGGTAGCCGTCCGGGCAGCCGGCGATGAATTCCTCGGCGTGCGCCTGGCGGGCGGCGCGGACGACGTCCTCGAACGCTGCGTCGGGCCGGCCGTAGGCGATGTTGTACAGGATCGAGTCGCTGAAGAGGAACGTCTCCTGCGTGACGATGCCGATCAGGGCGCGGAGCGAGGCCTGGCTGACGTCGCGCAGGTCGTGACCGTCGATCGTGATCCGGCCGTCGCTCACGTCGTGGAACCGCGGTAACAGGTCCATGAGGGTCGACTTGCCGGCGCCGCTCATGCCCACGAAGGCGACCACTTCGCCGCGGCCGACCGTCAAGGAGACGTCGCGGAGCGTGAGCTCTTCCGAGTTCGCGTGGCGGAAGCTCACCTGATCGAACACGAGGCGCTCGCGGAAGGCGTCGAGCGCCACCGCCCCCGGCCGGTCGGCGATGGCCGGAGGCTGATCGAGGATCTCGAACACACGCTCGACCGACGAGGTCGACTGCTGCACGGTGTTGACGATCCGCGAGAGCTGTCGCACCGGACCGTAGAGAAGGGCCACCGCCGCGGTGAACGAGAAGAAGTCACCGGGCGTCATCGTGCCGTTGATGACCTGCTGGCCGCCGTACCAGAGGGCGCCCATGATGCCGAGGGCGGCCAGGATCTCCATGAGCGGGTCGGTGAGCTCGTCGGTGCGGTGGTCCTTGAGCGCCAGCGAGAGCAGCCCGCTGTTGACCCGGTCGAACCGCTCGACCTCGTGGCCCTCGCGCCCGAACGCCTTGACGATCTTCGTCCCGGAGAACACCTCGTGGAGGAGCACGTTCAGCTCGGCGATCTTCTGCTGCGACCGCCGGTTGATGCGGTAGAGCCGCCGGCCGATCGACCGCACCGCCACGCCGACGAAGGGAAAGACCACTAGCGCGATCACGGCCAGCCGCCAGTCGCGTACGAACATGACGGCCGCCAGCGCGACGACCATCACCGTCTGGCGGATCGTCATCACCAGCACCGTCGACGACAGCCGCGCCAGCCGGTTCACGTCGGTCACGACTCGCGACATCAGCTCCGCCGTGTGCCGGCTCGTGAAGAACGAGAGCGACATCTGCTGCAGATGCGCGTAGACGTCGCGGCGCAGGCGCGCGATCACGCGCTCGCCGACCGCGGCCATCAGGTACGACTGGCCGTAGCGGGCGACGCCCTTGGCGACGTACGCGGCGAAGAACAGGAGCGGGATCAGCTTCAGCATCGTCGAGTCGCGGCGGATGAAAACGTCGTCCATGGCCGGCTTCACGAGCCAGGCGATCGCGCCCTCCATCGCGGCGACCACGACCGCCAGCACGGTGCCAACTACCAGCGCCGGCACGTGGGGGCGCAGATAGCCGAGCAGGCGCCGGTAGAGATCGGCCCGGATGCTCATGCCGATCTCGTCTCGACGAGGCGCCGGTAGAGCGCTTCGGTGGCGTCGAGCTTGGCGCGCAGCGAGAAGTGCGCGTCGACCCGCTTGCAGCCGGCGCGCGCCATCGCCTGTGCCCACGTCGGGTTCTCGATCACCCGGCGGAGCGCCTGCGCCAGCGCCTGGGGATCGCGCGGGGGCACGAGCAGGCCGGTCTCGCCCTCGATCACGAGCTCGGGCATGCCGGCCAGGTCGGTGGCGACCACCGGGCGTTCGCACGCGAGCGCCTCGCGGATCGAACCGGTGAGCCCGGCGCCGGCGTACGAGGCGTCGACGACGACGTCCGAGGCCGTCAGGATCTGCGGGACGTCCTCGCGGTGGCCCAGCACGAGCACGCGGCCTTCGAGCCCGCGCTCGCGCGCGCGCTCGCCGAGCTCGACCACGCGCGGCGGCGGCGCGCCGACGAAGAGCAGGCGCGCGCGCGGTGCCTCCGGCGCGATCCGCGCCATGGCGTCGAGCACGTCCTGCCAGCCGCGCCACGAGCGGACGCCGATCTGCGTGATCAGGAAGTGCTCGGGCGAGAGGTCGAGCTCTCGCCGGATCGGGCGGCCGTCGAGACCGGGATGGAAGCGCTCGACGTCGGTCCCCGAGTAGATCACCTCGATCTTCTGCGCCGGCACGCCGGTCGCGACCAGGTCGCGCTTGATCGACTCGCAGACGGCGACGATCGCGTGCACGCGGCGGCTCGTGTACCCGACCCGCCGCGCGCGCGGCACGCGAAAGCTGACGCCGCGATTCAGCACGAGCTTGCACCGGGCGCCCATGAGCCCGGCCACCAGCGCCAAGGTGCGCGCGCGGCCCTTGTGCGCGTGCGCCACCTGGATGCGGCCGCCGCGGACCGCCCTGGCGATGCGCCAGGCACCGCGCACGTCCCAGGCGCGCTTCATCGGGATCGGGACATAGCCGACGCCGGCCTCTCGCATCCGCTCGGCCCAGAGCTCGCTGGGCGGCGTCGCGACGGTGACGGCGTGGCCGCGCGCCGCCAGCCCGACCGCCAGATCGCGCAGCTGGATTGCGGCGCCGGTGAAATAGTCGGCCTTCGGGTAGAGCTGCAGGATGCGGAGCGGCTGCATCGGGCTATTTATACGCTCGCCTCGGCCGGCGGGACCCCAGCCCCGCGACGTCCTGCGGCTCGCAACGCCATCGGACGGCGGTCTTACGCGCCGAAGAAGGCGCGCACCGTGGCGATCACGCGGTCGATCTCTGCGTCCGCGTGGTCCGCCGACATCGGCAAGGTGAGAATTTCCTCGACGAGCCGTTCCGTGCGCGGCAGCGGCGGCGGCGACAGGTGCTCGACTGGCGGCTGGCGATGTGTCGGGACCGGGTAGTGAATGCCCGTCTGGATTCCGCGCTCCTTGAGATATGTCGCGAGCTCGGCGCGGCGAGGCGTACGGACCACGTAGAGGTGATACACGTGGCGGCCGTGCTCGCGCTCTTCAGGCAAGACGAGCGGCAGGTCGCCGAGGCCATCGGCGTAGCGCAGCGCGAGCGCGCGCCGGCGCTCGTTCATCGCGTCCAGGCGCGGCAGCAGCACGCGGAGCGCCGCCGCCTGCAGCTCGCTGAAGCGCAGATTGAAGCCGAGCTCGGCGTGAACGTTCTTGTCGAGTCGGCCATGGTCCCTGAGCCGGCGGCAGCGATCGGCGATCTCGTCGTCGCCGGTGAGGACGGCGCCGCCGTCGCCCATGCCCGGCAGGTTCTTCGACGGGTAGAAGGAAAAGACCGCGGCGCGGCCGAAGCTGCCGACCCGCCGTCCGGCCCACTCGGCGCCCTGAGCCTGCGCGCAGTCCTCTAGGACCCAGATGCCCAGGCGCGAGGCGAGCCGCTCGACCGCGGCGAGGTCGACCGACTGCCCGTAGAGATGCACAGGGACCATCCCGACCGTACGCGGGCTCGCCTTCGCCTCGGCGTCACGCGCGTCGAGCGTGTAGAACTCGTCGGCGTCGACGAAGACCGGCGTGGCCTCGGCGACGCAGATGGCCTCGACGGTGGGAAACGCGGTGTGCGACGGCACCAGCACCTCGTCGCCGGCCTTCACGCCGAGCGCCCGCAGCGCGAGCCAGAGCGCCGCGGTTGCCGAGCTCGTCAGCACGGCGTGCTTCACGCCGGTGGCGCTCGCCAGCTCGATCTCGAGCTGGCGGCACTGCGGGCCCAGGATGTACTGGCGTGAATCGATCGCGGCCAGGACCGCCCGCTTGATCTCGTCGTCGACCGGCGGGCGTGACAGCGGGACGAAGGTCACGGAGTCGCCCCGGTCAGTCGATCGTAGCGGCCGCGGTAGTAGACGAGCGGGTGTCCCGCGCCCGTGCGCGCGCTCTCGACGCGACCGACGAAGATCGAATGGTCACCCTCGAGATGGACGTTGACCGTCGCGCACTCCAGGTGCGCCAGGGCGTTGTCGAGGAGCGGCAGGCCCAGTTGGCTCAGGGTGAACGACACGCCCTCGAACTTGTTCTCGATCTTCGTAGTTGCGAAGCGTCGCGACAACCCCTCCTGGTCGTGGCAGAGCACGTTGACCGCGAACTGCTTGCCCGCGACCAACGCCGGATAGCTCTGCGACTTGTGGTCCACGCACACGAGGATCAGCGGCGGATCGAGCGACACCGACGTGAAGGCGCTCGCGGTGAGCCCGGTCGGTCGGCCGTCCTTGTCGCACACCGTGATGACCGTCACGCCAGAAGCGAAGTGGCTCAGGGTGTGGCGAAATTCATCGGGAGAGATCACTCGCTTTTTGTAGCAGGTCAGTGACCAGAATGCAAGATTCCGCGCATAGATAGCGGGAATATCGGGGGATCCCGTTGAAAGCGTTCAATGGTCCTGTATAGTCGCGCATATGGTCACTCAGGACGCCGTGCTGGATGCGCTGCGGGCGGTGCGAGACCCGGAGGGTCAACAAGATATCGTCTCGCTCGGGCTCATCCGCGACCTGACGATCGCCGACACGCAGGTCACGTTCACCCTGGCGTTCACGACCCAGTCGGCCGCCTCGAAGGCCACCATGCACAGCATGGCCTCGCGCGCAGTCGGACGCGTGCCCGGCGTGTCGAAAGTCCAGGTGAAGATGGGCTCCGGCCAGCCCGCGCGGCCGGCTCAGGCGCCGCACGCCCACGGCCACGCGCAGCCCCGGCCCGAGGACTTCATCCCCGAGGTCAAGCAAACGATCGCCGTCTCGTCGGGCAAGGGCGGCGTCGGCAAGTCGACGGTTACCGTGAATCTCGCGGTGGCGCTGCACCAGGAGGGCAGCGCCGTCGGCATCATCGACTCCGACGTCTACGGCCCGGACATCCCGCTGATGCTGGGCACGCGCGGGCGGCCGGGGATGTTCGACAACCGCATCATCCCCGTCGAAGCGCACGGCATGAAGATGATGTCGATCGGCCTGCTCGTGAACGACAAGGAGCCGCTCGTGTGGCGCGGCCCGATGATCCACTCGTTCATCCAGCAGATGCTGAAGGACGTCAACTGGGGCGCGCTCGATTATCTCGTGTTCGACATGCCGCCGGGGACGGGCGACGCGCAGCTCTCGCTCTCGCAGGTGATCCCGCTCTCCGGCGTCGTGATGGTCACGACGCCCCAGGAGGTGGCGCTGCTCGACGTGCGCAAGGCGATCGCGATGTTCCAGAAGCTCAACGTGCCGATCCTCGGCATCGTCGAGAACATGAGCTACTTCGTGGCGCCCGACACCGGCAAGCGTTACTCGATCTTCGGCGAAGGCGGCGGCAAGAGGCTGGCCGACGAGTACGGCGTGCCGCTGCTCGCGCAGGTCCCGCTCGACCCCGCCACGCGGCAGGCCGGCGACGAGGGCACTCCGATCACGTTGCGCGCCCCCGACTCGGTGCAGGCGCGGACGTTTCGCGAGCTGGCTGGGGCGGTCCGCCGGCGTCTCGACGAGCTGGCGGCGCTCCGGCCGCTGCCGAAGATCGGCTGATCGCGAGGAGGATTTCCGGCGTGGCGCCGTTGATCCTGCCGATCTTCCCGCTGCCCGACGTGACGTTCTTCCCGAACACGCTGATGCCGCTGCACGTCTTCGAGGCGCGCTATCGCGCGATGGTGATGGACGCGCTGGCGCGCGACCGGCGGCTCGCGATCGTCAAGCTCGTACCCGGCTTCGAAGCGGCCTACGCCGGAAAGCCCGCCGTGCATCCGGTGGCAGGGGCCGGCGAGATCGTGAGCTGGGAGCGGCTGGCGACCGGGCGCTACAACATCCTCGTCAAGGGGGAGTGGCGTGTCCGGATCGAGGCCGAGCGGCCGAGCGACACCCTCTACCGGATCGTCTCGGCGCAGAAGCTCGAGGACGTCGCGCCGACGACGGACGTCTCGGCAGGGCTCGCGCGTATCCGGACCGCATGCGGCCGCCTGCTGCAGGCGCTCGATCGTCCGCCGGACCTCCTCGATACGGCCTTGGCGGAGGGGCAGGCGCCGGGGGTGATCGCCGACCGGATCGCCGCCGCCGTCGTGCCCGATCCCGCGGTTCGCCAGGAGCTCCTCGAGACGCTCGACGTCACGCGTCGCCTCGAGCGCCTGGGCGGGGCGCTCGAGCAGCTCGTGAACGAGCTTCGCCGAGGGCGCGAATGAGCGCGAGGTCGATCGCCGCCCTCCTGTGTCTGCTCGTACTCGCGGCGGCGCCGGCGGTCGACGCCGCCCAGTGGGCGTGGCTCGGCGTGCGCATCCGGGACCTGTCCGAGCAGGAGATGGACGAGATCTCCTCGCGGCACGGGATGCGCGAGGGATTCGGCGTGTTCATCGTCGAGGTGATGGAAGGCACGCCGGCCCAGACGGCCGGGCTCAGAACCGGCGATCTGGTCGTTGCGTTCGAAGAGCGCCCGGTGACCGAGACGAGAATGCTCCAGCGGCTGGTCGCCGCCTCAGCCCCCGGCCGGGACGTGCGCCTCACCGTGCTCCGCGCCGAAGGGCGCCGCCGCCTCGACGTGCGCCTGGCCGCGATGCCGCGCTCGGTCTTCGGGGAACGGATCGGGGCCGAGTTCGGGTTCATCGTCCGGGATCCCGAGCCCGGCGCATCGACGGCGCTGTCGGTCTCGGCGGTCGTGCCCAAGAGCTCCGCGGATCGCGGAGGGCTCGAGGCCGGCGACGTGATCCTCCAGGTCAACGATCTGGCGGTCGTGACCCGCGATGCCCTGCGCGAGGCGCTCGCCGACGCGGGGCTGGATGCGCCGCTCAGGCTGACCGTCCGGCGCGGCGGTGAGCGCCTGTCGCTGACCCTCAAGGCGCCCGGCGCCTGACCCCCGCTCGCGCCCCTCTCGAATAGCTCAGTCGAATAGCTCGGCCGATGGCGGCTCGCGTTGCCGCGGTGCGTCTAGCGCGGCGTGATCGCCGGGCGTAGGCTCTCGCGGCGAAGTCGCAATCCGTCCGCTTGGAGGATCTCGCATGGCAGACCTCGAGCGCATGTACATCGACGGCGAGTGGATCCTCGCCGAGGGTGGCGCCACCTTCGAAGTGAAAAACCCGGCCGACTCTTCCGTCGTCGCCCGCGTCGCCAACGGCGCGGCGCCGGAGATCCAGCGCGCGGTCACCGCCGCGCACGCCGCGTTCCGCGAGTGGTCGGTGCTCGCGCCAAAGGACCGCGGGAGCATCCTGCTGCGGATCCAGGAGCTCATGCAGGAGCGGCGCGACGAGCTCGCGCGTCTGGTGACGCTCGAGAACGGCAAGCCGTTCGAGGAAGCGAAGAAGGAAGTCCAGTTCGCGCTGGGCTACTTCGGCTGGTTCGCCGAGGAGGCCAGGCGGATGACCGGCGAATGGATCCCGTCGCCCCAGCCGAGCAAGCGCTACTGGGTGCTGCGCCAGCCGATCGGGCCCGTCGCCGCCGTGACGCCGTGGAACTTCCCGGCCACGATGGTGACGCGCAAGATCGCGCCGGCGCTCGCCGCCGGCTGCACCGTCGTCCTCAAGCCGGCGTCGGCAACGCCGCTCACCGCGCTGGCGATCGCGCGCATCACCGAGGTCGCCGGGCTGCCGCGCGGCGTGTTCAACGTGCTCACGACCAATCGCTCGCGGCTGGTCGGCGCCGAGATGCTCACGCATCCGCTGATCCGGAAGATCGGCTTCACCGGCTCGACGGACGTGGGCAAGGGGATCATGGAGACCGCGGCGAAGCAGGTGACGCGGCTCTCGTTCGAGCTCGGCGGCAATGCGCCCTTCATCGTGTTCGACGACGCCGACTTCAAGGCGGCGCTCGAGGGCGCGGTGGCGATGAAGTTCCTGAGGGTCGGCGGGCAGTCCTGCATCTGCGCCAATCGCATCTACGTCCAGCGCGGGATCGCCGCGGAGTTCATCCCGGCCTTCGTGGACGCGGTCGGCAAGCTGAAGGTCGCGCCGGGCTTCGAGGCGGGTGCCCAGATCGGGCCGCTGATCAACGAGGAGACGCGCGCGAAGGTGCACTCGCTGGTGGAGGACGCGGTGAAGCAGGGCGCCAAGCTCGTGGCGGGCGGGCGCTACCTGACCGACGGCGCCTACGCCAAAGGCTTCTTCTACGCGCCCGCGGTCCTGACCGGCGTCACCGACGACATGGCGATCGCGCAGGAGGAGATCTTCGGGCCGGCGGCGCCGCTGCTCGTGTTCGACACGGAGGAAGAGGTGATCCGGCGCGCCAACGCCACCAAGTTCGGGCTCGCCGCGTACTTCTACACGCGCGACCTGGCGCGGCTGGTCCGGGTGTCCGAGCAGCTCGAGTACGGACTGGTGGGCGCCAACGACGCCACGGGCTACACACACGAGATCCCGTTCGGCGGCTTCAAGGAATCGGGCCTCGGGCGGGAGGGCGGTCACGAAGGGATCGCGGAATACACGGAGGTGAAGTCGGTCGTCGTCAACCTGGGTTGATCCACCATTCATCGGTCACGTCGAGAGGAGGAGGACCATGCCTCTCTACGAGTTCTTTTGCGACCAGTGCCAGCAGGAAGTGGCCTTGACGTTGTCGCTGAGCGAGCGGGAGAAGGGTGACGCGAAGTGCCCGAAGTGCGGTCGCGACCTGCGGCCGCTGGTCGGCTCGTTCTTCTCCAAGACGTCGCGAAAGTCCTGAGCCAAGGCCGGGGAGGGCGCGTCGCGAGCCCTCCCCGAGCCTCACCCCTTGATCGCCCCTCTCGTCAGGCCGGAAGCGATGTAGCGGCGCAGCGCGTAGAAGATGACGATCGGCGGCAGCGAGTAGATGAGCGCGGTGGCCATCATGTAGTTCCAGGGCGATTCGTCGGTGTTGAAGAACTGGGCGATCGCGACGGCGACCGTCATGTTGCGCGTGGACGAGAGCAGCACGTACTGGTAGAGGTACTCGTTCCAGGCCAGCAGCAGCGCGAAGGTGCCGACCGCCGCCAGCGCCGGCGCCATCAGCGGGAGATAGACCCGTCGAAGGATCTGGACGGGCGAGGCGCCGTCCACCCGCGCCGCCTCGTCGAGCTCGATCGGGATCAGTGCGGCGTACTGCCGCAGGATCAGGATGGCGTAGGGCGTGGCGAACGTCACGTTCGCCACGACGATCGCCCAGAGACTGTTCGTCAGACCGTAGCTCACCATCAGGCGCGAGAACGGAATGACCAGGAACGACGCCGGCACCGCGTAGGTGAGCAGCGGGGCGTTGACGAGCCACCAGCCGTGGCGCATGCGCATCCGGCTGAGGGCGAAGCTGGCGAGCGCGCCGATCACAACCGTCAGCACCATCGTCACCACGGCGATGAAGAAGCTGTTGCCGAGCTGGCGCCAGAAATCCGCCACGAGCCAGTAGCCCTGGGTGAACACCGTGTGGAAGCTGTGTAGCGACGGGTCCGGCGGCCAGATGATGCCTTCGAACTCGATGTCGCCCTCATCGGGGTCGAGCGCGATCAAGAGCATGTTGTAGACGGGTGTCAGAGACCAGAGCAGGAGCACGGCGACGAGCGCGACCGAGGCCGCTTCGACGAAGACCCGTCGGAGCCGTCCGCGCGGCCGGCGAATTGGCCCGGACGTGAGGGCGCCCATCACAGCTGGACCTCCCGGGTCTCGAGCGCGCGCATCAAGAGGATCGTGATCGGGATCAGCACCGGAAGGGCGGACAGGACCGCGGCGACGCCGAGTGACGGCTGTGCGGCCTCGAAGCTGTAGTGGAAGCCGAGCGTCGCCAGGACGTCGCTGGAGTAGGCCGGCGCGCCCTCGGACACCAGCGCGACGGTCGTGAAGTCGCCGATCGTCCACAGGGTGCAGAGCAGGGTGCAGACCAGGTAGAGGTTGCCCAGCAGCGGGAGGATGACGTGGGCGAATCGACGGAACCCGCCAGCCCCGTCGACGTCGGCCGCTTCGTAGATTTCTTGCGGGATCGCTGTTCGGCCCGCCAGGAAGGTCAGAGTCCAGAACGGCATCCACTTCCACATGTAGGCGACGACATTCGACGCCACCGCGAGCCGGCGGTCGTGGAACCAGAGCGGTCCCTGGACGCCAAGCAGCGCCAGCAAGCTGTTGATCAGACCTTCCTCGCCGATCAGCATCCAGTGGAATGAGACGAAGGCCGGAATCGCCGGGAGCGCCCAGGGCAGGATGAAGACCGGCAGCAGCGCCTTGATCCACCAGCGGCGACGCATGAAGAAGCCGGAGAGCAAGAGCGCCAGGAACATCATCACGTTCACGCCGAGGCCGACGTAGAGCGCCGTGTTGACGACCGTCCGCGCGTACAGCGGATTCGCGATCAGCTCGCCGTAGAGCGACGGGTCACGCGCCATCCAGAGCCCGTAGGCGACGGGGTAGACGACGAAGGCGAGGAAGACCGCCGCGTACGGCGCGAGGAAGGCGAGCGCCCAAGCGCGCTCCGAGCCGTGCAGGCGCCCGTGCCAGGGCGCGCGCCGCAGCCGGCGGCTCACGCCCGGCCCGGCGAGAACCTGCTCCACACTGCTCACATCCGTCCTCAGCGGCGGACGGCGAGCCCAGGGGCGAGCGTCAGCCCTTGACCCCGCCCATCGTCAGGCCGGCGCTCATGCGCCGGCGGAACGCGTAGTAGATCGCGACCGGCGGCGCCGCGTAGATGATCGCGGTCGCCATCATGAAGTTCCAGGGCGACTGGTCGCTGCTGAGGAACTGCGCCAGCGCCACCGGTACCGTCATGCTCGACTTCGAGGACAGCAGGAGGAACTGGTACAGGTACTCGTTCCACGCCAGGAGCATGGCGTACGTGCCCACGGCGACGAGCGCAGGGGCCATCAGCGGCAGATAGATCTGCAGATAGACCTGGATCGGTGAGGCGCCGTCGATCCGCGCGGATTCGTCGACCTCGATCGGAATGCTCCGACCGTATTCCTGGAAGACGAAGAATGCGTACGGCGTGGC
>Ga0126369_10004004_pt1 | contig 10754 bp, 10 predicted proteins | sample PanSoiMetaPlot_1_FD_109646 | JGI IMG/M metagenome (GOLD analysis project Ga0126369, IMG submission 109646) | Tropical forest soil microbial communities from Panama - MetaG Plot_1 | ecosystem: Environmental > Terrestrial > Soil > Tropical forest > Bulk soil | place: Panama | collected 2016-02-17
CGGCCGGGGTGCTGGCTTCGATCGTGCTCATAGGCAACTCCTGTACGTATAGCCTATGCCGATGCCTCGTGAGTGACAAATCCGTGATTGTTAATTTTGTGTGAAGCGGACCCAGGCGGAAAACAGCCTCTGCGCCGCGGGCTCGCTGGTGCTTCGAATCAAGTGCCCCGGTTGGACGCGGGCTTGCCTTGGATGCGGCGCTCCTCTTCTTCCTCCAGAATTTTATTGAGCTCTGTGACAAGCTCAAAACCCTCCGGGATTTTGTTCGGCGGCGGCAAGTTGTGCAACTGTCTTCCAGTCGCGGCCATGTTTGTAAATTTCCCTCAAGAAGTGTCAATGCGTCGCAGTTGCTGCGCCCGCGCTTGTGAGGGATGAAGGACGAAGTAAAATGTCGCGCCTGCTCCGCTACACGGCTCGGATGGTCGTAGAGCTTTGCTTCGTGCTGCTTGGTTGCTTGGTAAAGGTGGGAGAAACGCGGGAAGAGTCTACCGTTCTAATTTGAATATCCGCTCCATGAGGAGCCATTTCTCGCCAGGTTTAGCCTCGGCAAGCGGCTTTTGGAACGTCCACATCAGCTTCTCCCATTCCTGGACCTTCGGGTTGCTCCGGTCGGCAGAGGCCTTTGCGTGGAAGGAAAAGTCTTCGTTCACCTCCAGCAGCATGAGCATGCGTGTCCCAAGCAGATAAATCTCCATATCTTCGATGCCCGCGTCTTTAATGCTTTGTGTAATCTCAGGCCATATTTTCTGGTGATAGCGTTTGTACTCCGCGATCAGCTTGGGGTCATCCTTTAAATCGAGAGTGAGGCAGTAGCGGCGCGTCATTCGACCTCGGCGAGTGAGACGGGTAACGTTTCCCTGGAGCCGGCTGCTGCCGGACGGTAGCCCCGCAAGGCGAAGTAAAGGATGTAAGCGTGACAGACCAGGGGGACCACGAAGGCGTATTGGATGTTCCACGCGTCGGAAATGCGGCCCATGATCGCCGGGCAAATCGCCCCGCCAATGATCGACGTCACCAGCAAAGAAGAGCCCAGCTTGGTATATGGCCCGAGACTCTTCAGGCTAAGCGCAAAAATGGTAGGAAACATGATCGAGTGGAAAAAGCCAATCAGCACGATGGCCCAGACGGGCGCCGTTCCCGAGGCAAACAGCACGACCAGCAGGCTGAGCAACGAGCCTCCCGCAAAAAGACAGAGTAAACGAGGTGGCGCGACCTTTTGCATGATCACAGAACCTGCGAAGCGCCCGATCATAAAGCCTGCCAGATGCGCTTGCAGGAAGTGAGCGGCCGCTTTTTCGTGCATGCCGGGCTGGGTAAATTCCGCGAAGCGAATGATGAAGCTGGCTACGCCCACCTGGGCGCCGACGTACAAGAATTGCGCGATCACACCTTTGATTAAGTGTGGAAAACCGAACGCTCCTCTGAGCTTGGCCGTTTCGCTTCCTGCGGTGCCGGACTCGCGAACCTCGGGAAGCCTGGTCAGATAGATAAGGAACGCAACCAAGAGAAATACGGACGTGATGAACAGATATGGTGTCTTCACCATGTTGGCTTCGGACACGCGGTATGCCGTCAATTGCGCCGGAGTCATTGCCGCAATCTCGGCGGGCGTGTGTTCGACGCCGGAGAGAATGAATCGTGAGCCGAGCAATGCCACCAGCACCGCGCCTGCGGCGTTGAACGATTGCGCCAGGTTTAATCTGCGCTCCGAGCTCTGTTCGGGGCCAAGCGTAGTCACATAGGGGTTGGCGGCAACTTCCAGAACGGATTGACCGCACGCCATCACGAAAAGCGCGAAAAGGAAAAAGCCATAGAGCCGGATCGAGGCGGCGGGAATGAAAAGGACGGCCCCGGTCGCGCAAGTAGCGAGTCCGATCAGAATGCCACGCTTGTAACCGAGCCGCTGCATGATCCATCCGGCGGGCAGGGCAGCGATGCAGTAGCCGCCAAAAAATGCGACCTGGATCAGAGACGACCCTGCGTCCGTTAACCCAAACGTCTTCTTGAAGTGCTGGATCAGGACGTCGTTGATGTTGACGCCGATCGCCCACAGGAAAAACAAGCTGGTGACAAGGACCAGTGGCAGGACGTACCGTCGCTCTGTGATGGGTGCAGCGTTATTCAAGAGCCAATCCTTTATGTCAGTGCGCGATCCAGGTGAACGTAACCTCCATCCACGAACAGATGCTGCCCGGTCGTGTGGCTGGATCTGGCAGAAATCAGAAAAACAACCATGGCTGCAATTTCCTCCGAGGTTGTCATGCGCTTTTCGAGGGGAATCTTAGAAAGAATGTTTTTCAACTTCTCCCCGGGATTCGGAAATGTATCCAGCCAGCTCCGATAGAGAGGCGTCATGACTTCTGCCGGAATGACGGTGTTCACGCGAATCCCATAGGGCAGAAGTTCTGCAGCCCATTCACGAGTCAGCGCCATAATCGCTCCCTTGGATGAAGCATATCCAGACGTGCTGCCCTGGCCTGTGACCGCGGTCTTGGAGCCGACGTTGACGATGGCTCCACGCGTGCGTTTCAAATGAGGCAGGGAATAATGGGCCATGGCGTAATAATGCACGAGATTGCGGTTGAGCGAAGCGACATATTCTTGTGGGTTGCCATGCTCCAGTCCGACCTTGTCGTTACGGCCAGCGTTGTTCACAAGCGCATCGATGCGGCCAAAATCCTTGAGTACTTGTTCGATGGATCGCGCACAGCTGTCCGACGTTGCGAGATCGACTGAAATGAGGCCACAGGCTGCCCCGGACTTCTTGAGTTCCCCTTGCACCTGTTTTCCTGCCTCGGGGTCGCGCCCGACGATAACGGGAATTGCACCTTCTTCGGCGCAAGCCTGCACGATCGCAGCGCCAATTCCCTTGGCTCCCCCGGTGACGATGACGACTTTGTCCTTCAGTTGCAGGTCCACGCGTTAACCTCGCAAATTGCAGAAGCCACCATCGAGAGGATAATCCACGCCCGTGATGAATGCTGCTTCCTCGGAGCACAAGAACAGGGCAAGAGCGGCAACCTCCGTAGACTCCGCCATTCGTCCGATCGGTTGCGAATGCGCCAACTTGTCGAACATCTCTTTTTCGCGACCAGGATAGTTCTTCTGAAGGTAGGCGTCGACAAACGGAGTGTGAACGCGAGCCGGAGAGACGCAATTGCAACGGATTTTGTACGCCAGGTAGTCGCGAGCGACAGAATACGTCATGGCAATTACCGCACCCTTGCTCATCGAGTATGCAAAACGGTCGGGCAGGCCGGAGGAGCCGGCGATCGAAGCAAGGTTCAGGATCACTCCTCCGCCCGATTGCTTCATATGTCCAACGATCGAGTGCATGCAGTTGTAGAAGCCTTTGACGTTCACTTGCACAATGCGGTCGAAGTCTTCCGGTGTGGTGCTCTCGACGGTTCCGATATGCGAGATCCCGGCGTTGTTGACGAGGATGTGAACGCGTTCGTGCTGATATAGCTTTCGAAATATCGCGGACACAACATCGGGCTTAGTTACATCGCAGCCATGAGCGAAGGCCACGCCACCTGCGGAAGTGATCTGGTTGAACGTTTCAGAGGCAGCCGATTCATTCACGTCAAAGATGTGGACGGCCGCTCCGTGAGCTGCAAAACTGGTCGCAATGGCCCGCCCAATACCACTGCCGGCGCCCGTTACGATTGCAGTCTTACCATCTAACCGGAAGCTTAGGGCCCTGTTGTTTTGATCGCTCAGAGCGACACCCCTCGTTTCCAGGGAATAAAGTCTTCTTGATTCTTCTCTTCCGCTTTCGTCCGTACTTCACCGCTGGCAACGCGGATCGTGAAATCCAGGATCGCCTCTCCCATTTGCTCGATCGACTCGTTGCCTTCGACGACAGAGCCGGTGTCGACATCGATAATGTCGTGCATCCGCTTTGCCAAATCAGAATTGGTGGAGAGTTTCACAACCGGAGTGATGGGATTGCCGGTCGGAGTACCGAGACCGGTTGTGAACAAAACGATCGATGCGCCAGCGCCAACCTGCGCCGTGACACACTCGACGTCGTTGCCGGGAGTGCATTGCAGATTGAGACCGGGTTCGAAGGAATATTCGGGATAGTCCAGCACTGCTGTAACCGGAGACGTGCCGCCCTTCTTGGCCGCCCCTGCGGATTTCATGGCGTCGGTCAGCAGGCCATCGCGCATGTTGCCGGGCGAGGGATTCATATCGAAACCAGCGCGCACCGCCGCGGCCCGCGCAGCGTAATCACGCATCAGTTGGATGAAGCGGTCACCGACCTCAGGTTTCTTGCCGCGATTGATCAAGTCTTGTTCGACGCCACATAGCTCGGGAAACTCCGACAGAATGGTTCGCGCACCAAGAGCTGCGAGAAGGTCGGAAGTGTGTCCAATCGCGGGATTCGCAGAAATCCCGGAAAAGCCGTCCGAGCCGCCGCACTTAAGTCCTACACACAGTTTCGATACAGGCGCGGGGGCGCGCGCGGCTTTATTGGCTTCAACCAGGCCAGAAAAAGTCCGCTGAATTGCCTCCGACATCATCGCGGCCTCAGAGCCACTGCGCTGCTGTTCAAGGACAAACAGGGGCTTATCGAATTTTGGGTCGCGCTTGCCTATTTCCTGGCGAAGAACTGCGATCTGGGCGTGCTGGCAACCGAGACTCAGTACGGTCGCCCCGGCAACATTCGGATGATGAATATAGCCGGCAATCAGGCCGCAGAGATTGTTCGAATCCTCGCGCGTCCCTCCGCATCCGCCTTCGTGGAGCAGGAAGCGAATTCCATCCACGTTAGCGAACAAGCGGCTTCGGGGGGCGGGGCTCTCTTCCACCGCAGATTGGACCCTGATCTTTTCCGACTCGCGGTAGCGCTGTGCCAGTTCCGCAACCTGGCGTCGATAGGGCTGGGGAGCCGCAAATCCCAATTCCTCTTCCAACGCCTGCTTCAGGACCTGAATGTTCCTGTTCTCACAAAAAACCAGAGGGACAACCAACCAATAATTGCGAGTGCCGACTTGCCCGTCGGAACGCTGGTAGCCAAGAAACGTCTGATGCTTCCAGCGGGAGACGTCGGGCGCCATCCACTGATAAGCGCTGTTCTGCTCATGGAAAGCCGCTGAACGATGTTGGATGTTGCCCGTCGTCAGAAGTTCGCCAGTGGCAATCGGGTTGACAGCCTTGCCGACAAGAACCCCATACATGATGATGTCGTCGCCGGCTGCGAAGTCTTGAGTAGCGAACTTGTGCTTGGCTGGAACGTCAGCCGGAAGCCTGTAGGTGCGCCCGTCAAATTCGACGTGGTCACCAGATTGCAGCCTGCGCAAGGCGATCAAGACGTTATCGCGGGGATCGAGTTGGAGTACCGTCGAAGACATGAAACAGCCTGCCAGTAAAGGAATCGCGATGCTGATTTGCCCGGATATTGTAAAGCATCGGCGCGGTTCGGGCGTGGCCTCAGGGCTAGAAGCGCAGGCCGTAGAAACGCGCGGCGTTGCCGCCAAGGACGGCAGATAGAGACTGCGGCGATCGCGCGGCAATGTAGTCTCTCGCCAACTGAATCACGGTTGTGTAGGAAGCCGCTACCAGGCACACCGGCCAGTCCGAGCCAATCATCAGGCGTTCCGGCCCAAAAGACTCAAACGCGGCGTCCAGGCAGGGTCTGATCTGGTCCGGCGTCCACCCCTGCCAGTCGGCTTCAGTGACCAATCCTGACACCTTGCAGTACACGTTAGGAAACCTGGCCAGTTCCCGGAAGCCCTGAGCCCAGGAATCGAGCTTTCCACCCTTAATCGGGGGCTTGGCAAGGTGATCGACTACAAAGCGCTGGCGCGGGAACTTCTGCACGAACTCGATGGCTACGGGCAGATGCCGGGTGTAGATCAAGAGGTCGTAGGCAAGGTCAAACTCCTCCAGAATCGAAATTCCCCTCAGAAAGTCCGGTCTGAGCAGGAATCCCTCGTCCGGTTCGCTTTGCACAATGTGACGAACACCGACCAACTTCGGATTGTGAACCAGTGGTTTCAGCTGCGACCGGACATCGGGAGCCTGCAAATCAATCCAGCCAACGACTCCGACAATGGATGCCGACTTTCCGGCTAGTTCGAGAAGCCAGCGGGTCTCTTCCAGTGACTGTCGGGCCTGTACGGCGATCGAACCATCGAATCCGGCGGATTTCAGTTCGCCCGCCAGGTCGTTCGGCAGGAAATTCCGCCGCAGAATGGCCATGGAATTATCGATCCAGGCATATTCGAGCGAATTGTAGAGCCAGAAATGCTGGTGGGCGTCGATGTGCATGAGATCCGCTGGAGGACCGAATTATGTCACATAGCGCCGCTTTATATCGTGTCTTCCGCTGCGTGCCTTTAGAAATCGAAACGTAGGGAGAATTGCATCACCCTGGGACCCGCGTCGTTCGTGATTACGCCGAAGTTCGGAGCGTTAATATCCGCAACGCTGTTGGTTGGTAGAGCGAAGTTAACTTGATTGAAGACGTTGTAAGCTTCCGCACGAAATTCAAGTCCGTAGTTTTCCTTGATCGTGAAATGCTTGTTGAGCGAGAGATCCGTGTCGGAAAACCGCGGCCCTCTCAGATTGTTGCGGGTGGGCCCGTCCAGCCCGATCGGGCCGGTGAACGCGTTCAATGCTGCGGTGGGATTTGCGAATAGCTGGATTTGCCCTGTCGCCGGATCATTGTGAACACTGGTCCGGATGTCCGACTTTTGTCCAATGAAGACCGCGGGACTATTGGCGTTGAAGCTGACCGGGAAGGCCTCGGTCACCGTGGTGAAAGCAAATCCAGTGTGCCATTTACTGAGGAACGCTACCTGCCATCCGCCAATCGCGCGATCCAGCCAACCCGAGGCGTTGTGAGCGAGCCAGCGGCCATGGCCAATGGGCAGATTGTACAGACCGTCAGCGCTGACCAGATGCGTGACGTCAAAATCCGAGTTGGCGCGGCACGACCTCAATTGGATTGCGTCGCACAGGAAACCGCCGTAGCCGCCGGTGGCAGCTGTGCCGAAGGCATTATTCGCAATCGTCGAACTGTTATCGATCGAATGCGCATACGTATAGTTCAGGTCGAATTGCAGTCCGTTTGACATCCTCTTGTGCAAGCTGGTCAGCAGGCCGTTGTAATTGGAGTAGCTCTTGTTGCCGAAGTAGAGTTGACTGCCGAACTGGGGATCGAGTCCCACGTTGGCTGGAATCATTGGACCGAGGCCGCCGATGCCTGCGTACAAGGCCTCCATGGTGTCCCCCATGTCCCCGCGCAAGGGCAAAGGGTTGAATGTCTGATTCACCAGATCCGCACAGTTCGCTACCGTGAGTCCTAGTGCCCCCCCGAGACCGGGACAATCCAGCCCGAAGTAATTGGCCTGAATGGTTGGCGTCATCAGGTTGTCGAACAATTGCGAATCGCTAATGGGCTGACCGCTTCTCGCTTCCAGCGACAGCTTGGTGAACTGCTGCACGAGTCTCTGCCCGGATGCGGGATCCTTGAAATCGACCACTTGGCCAGCATCTCCACGCGACAACAGCCTGTGTCCCATGCGAAGAAAATAGGTCGATTCCAACAGAAAGTTGCCCGGCAGTTCACGTTGAAAACCCATCGTTACCATCTCAGAATAGGGAGTTCTGTAATTGGGGTCGATCGCCACCTCGGCCTGGTTCCCCATCAGCCCGGTGTACGCATACAGAGAGCCCGGGGGATTCAGAAATGGCGCCAACGGGATCGATGCAGGCTGGGGAGGGTTCAGTGCCGGCAGTGCACCCACGCCGGTGAAGCGAGGATCTGTGGCTAGTCCACCCTGAAACACAGTGGGCACACTTTGGGCAAACACGAAGGAGGACTGATCGTTGAAGAAGTTAATCGCGGAAACTATCGTGTGATCAAACACGACGCCGGCGCCTGCTCGTATAACCGTCTTCCGATCTCCCAACACGCGTCCGAGCAGTCCATCAGTGAATGTCGGGTTGTAGGCCAAACTAAGCCGTGGAGCGAAGTCGCGCCAATCCGGACGGTAATAGGCCGGAGCGTGATTGGCCTTGCCACCAAAATTGTAGAGCACCGGCGGAGCGGCGTTGTTGCCGCTAATGCCTGCTTGCCCGGCCGCCACGCGCAGGTTATACATGGTCGCGAAATCGATATTCGGAAGGGTTTGGAACCCGTTAAGCTCGAATGGAACCGAATAATATTGCCACCGCAATCCGTACGTCATGGTCAGATTGCTTTTCATGCGCCACGTATCCTGCAAATAAGTTTCCGTTTCATAGTAGCGATAGTTACGCGTGTGACCCGTGCCTTGAGGCAACGGCTGAAGATTGTGAGCATTGTTGAAGCTGCTGTTGACGTTGGCGATTCGTCCCAGCGCGAACGCGTAGGCGTAGCTCCAAGCGGCTGCGGCGGCAGGATCAGACAGAAGTTGCGGCGGGCCGGGCACGCTGGTGACTGGCGTTCCCAAGCCGATCGTCACATCGTTGTAGTCACTGACGAGTGTGCTGCTGTCTTTGATCGGCTTGAATGTGCCTCCCAGTTGGAAGCTATGATTGCCGCGAACATAATTAAAATCGTCGCGAAATACGGGAACAGGGACGACACGGCTCTGGTGAGCCCCCGTATAGTAGGGCACCCCAAGCTGTCCGATGCCCGAAGGCGATGGCATAAAAGTGAAGTATTGGGTCGTGCCGGAGGGGTTAAAGAGGTTGGGAAAACCCAGCCTAGAACGAGTCTCACCGTAATTGAACTGATTTACCTTCGTATTACTGATTGTCCACGTATGCCCGATAACGTAGGCGAAGCTGTCATCTACGATCTCGTGCGTGACCGGGTCTCCAGGAAATAGTGCGGCGGAAGAGAAGTTCACATCGTCGCCTTGCGTTCTGCGGACAACGCTAAATCGGCCGAAGAGTTTCATCTTGCTGTTGAGGTTGTAGTCGATCCGGCCGACATAGTCATTCAACGTCAAATGGGCAGGCGCGTTCCAACGAAAACCACCGGTATTGATGCCGTCGCCGCTGGTCAGGTCATTCGCCTGCTTGTAGCGCCCATCGATAAACGTCAGCAACGCCTGGTCTGGGCCGACTCCCGCAGGGTCCAAGGTCGTATTCGAAATCGGCCACATGCTGATGCATTGCGGCTGCGTGTTAATGCGACTATTGGCTGTGCAGCCCGGACCTTTGTTGATGTAGGCGACGTTGCCGGCACGGAACGAATCCAGCGGAACAATATTGTCCACCGAATCGGATACCGCATCGCGCCTGCCCTCGTAGTTGAAGAAGAAGAACAGCTTATTTTTCTTGATTGGGCCGCCGAGGCTCGCGCCGAACTGGTTACGGGTGAGAGGCGGCTTCGCAATGACAGGATTCTGCCGGTTATTGAAGAAATCGTTGGCTTCCGTCGCGGCTGTCCAGTTGTACTCGTAAGCAGATCCATGCCAATTTTTGGTGCCACTTTTCGTTGTCAACTGGACCATAGCACCGCTCCCGCGTCCCTCAGCAGAGAGGGGGTTGGCGGTTTCGATGCGCAACTCCTGGATGGAATCGACGGGAGCATTCGCCGTCATCGCGCCGGCTTCCCCGGTCCCAAAGTCATTGGTATCCAGACCGTCTAACGTATAGTTGCTCTGGTCTGCCCGGGCCCCGGTGACGGCTCCATCGCGGCTTCCGAGGGTGTTGTCGCTTCCCGCCGGCGCGTAGGTGTAGCCGGGCGAGTAGCTCAGCAGTCCAAGGGGATTGTCCCGAATTGCCATGGGAAGCTCATGCACCATGAGCATGTCGAGGGAGGCAGCGACGGATGTATCCGTGGTGTTGAGCGAGACCTGCGAGCCGGTTCCATTGACCTCGATCGCCTCAGTTGCATTGCCAATCTTCAACTGCGCATTTTGGGTGTGGGTAGCGTCTACCCCCACATAAATGTTTTCGATGTTTTGTTGAGCAAATCCGTCCTTCGTGAGACTCAGCCGATAACCGGTTCCGGGCAATACCTTGAAGAACGTATATGCGCCCACTGAGTTCGTCTTGGTCTCGTGGCTGGTGTTGGTTTTGGTGTCTGTAAGTGTAACTCTAACGTCGGGCACGACCGCTCCACTGGTATCTGTCACAACACCCGTGAGAGAAGCAAGATCCTGTGCACTGAGCGAGACTGTTACGCAAAGGACACAAAGCGAAGCCAACGCGACCAGGAGACGGACACTCGTACCTGAACTCAATGGCATAACACTCTCCTTGTTATCGTTTGTTCGAGTGGTTCACGGGCGTAAGAAGACAGAACGAATGCAGGTCATTTCATCAACGCCGTTGGGACGAAGAGTTCTGCAACACGTTCTTGAGCCTCAGTCATGGAAGCACACGCCCACTGAGGCATTCTCGGGAAGCTCAGCTTGCAAATTGGTAGCCAGGCTCGGGGAACAAGGAAGTTCGGGGGATAGATACTATTCCGTTAGTGACGAAGCAACGTCGGGAAGCTACGAAAGCCATAGGTGAAGGATAAAGTAGACGCGAATACCTCGGAAGGCCATTGCGACTTACTACAAGAAACTGTATAACGGCGTTTCCAGATACAAACTCCCATACATTTTTGATTAAATGGGAAACAGAAGATTGTCGTTCGTTCTTGAATGGCAGTGAGTTTACCCTGTTTGTGCTACGACGCGTGCTCCTGCAGTTGCGGTGATACTCCAACAGTACTGGGTGAGGACTGCTCTTCTGGAGAGATTGAGGATATCTGAAACGGAATGGTCACGAGGACAGACATGCCGCCATCCGGCGGC
>Ga0126369_10004005_pt1 | contig 10753 bp, 7 predicted proteins | sample PanSoiMetaPlot_1_FD_109646 | JGI IMG/M metagenome (GOLD analysis project Ga0126369, IMG submission 109646) | Tropical forest soil microbial communities from Panama - MetaG Plot_1 | ecosystem: Environmental > Terrestrial > Soil > Tropical forest > Bulk soil | place: Panama | collected 2016-02-17
GCCCCGCGGCAAGGAGAGCCGACACGTGACTGAGCAACCGACTGCACCCGCAACGCTCACGGGAACTGCCTCACGAGAGGTTGACGCCAAGGCCTACAAGGCTCTCTGGGGCTCGGCGATCGGCTTTGCCATTGATGGCTTCGATCTCATGATCCTCAGCTTCATGCTGAGGGCGATCTCTGGCGATCTCGGCCTTTCGCAGGCGCAAGGCGCGTCCTTGATTACGGCGACTCTGATCGGCGCTGTGTTCGGTGGCATCGGTTTCGGCATGCTGTCGGATCGGCTCGGACGTGTCCGCGTCCTCACCTGGACGATCGTGATCTACGCGGTGTTCACCGGGCTTTGCGCCCTCGCGCAGGGCTACTGGGATCTACTAGCCTACCGCGCCCTCGCCGGCCTCGGCTTTGGCGGTGAATTCGGCATCGGCATGGCCCTCGTCGCCGAAGCATGGCAGGCGAGCAAGCGCGCCCGAGCCTCATCCTATGTCGGCCTCGGCTGGCAGGCCGGTGTTCTCGCGGCCGCTCTGGTGACGCCGCTTCTCCTGCCCGTCATCGGCTGGCGCGGCATGTTCATCATTGGAATCCTTCCTGCGGTTGCGGCGTTCTTCATTCGGCATTCACTGCATGAGCCGGAGGTATTCGTGGCAAAGAGCAAGAATCGGCCGAAGGGGTCGGCCCTCCGCCTGCTGGTCAAGGACTGGGAAACGGTGAAGTTGAGCCTCGGCCTGGTGATTCTCTGTTCGGTACAGAACTTTGGCTACTACGGCATGATGATCTGGCTGCCGAACTATCTTTCCACCCGCTTCGATTTCGCGCTCACGCAGTCGGCAGTCTGGACCTCGGTGGCGATCGCCGGCATGGCGGTGGGCATCCTCCTTTTCGGGCATATCGCCGACCGAATCGGCCGCCGGCCTGCCTTCTTCGGCTACATGGTCGGAGCGGCCGTCACCGTCGTGCTGTACTCGCGTCTGACCGACCCGAGGCATCTCCTCCTCGGCGGCGCCGTGATGGGGTTCTTCGTCAACGGCATGCTCGGCGGGTACGGCGCCCTGATAAGCGAGCTGTTCCCGACGGCCGCGCGGGCAACGGCCGAGAACGTTCTGTTCAACATCGGCCGCGCCGTCGGCGGATTGGGACCAGTCGTGGTCGGTGCCGTTGCGGCCACCTACAGCTTCGAGCTCGCCATCGCCATGCTGGCGGCGCTCTACGCCCTCGACATCCTGGCGATGCTTCTCCTGATCCCCGAGCGCCGCGGCGCCGAGCTCACATGATGGATGGGGGCTCGTCATGTCGGTCCACCCATATCCGCTCTTCATGGTTGGCCCCGCCCGCGGTGACAATTTTCGCTCGCGCTAGAAAAATATATGGGTGAAGTACGACTTCAGCGCTTCGAGATCGGGAGGTTGGCTGCGGAAGCCGATATAGCCGTCGGGACGGACCACATACAGGCATGCACTCCGAGCGCCATAGCGATGATGTACCATAAGGCTCCTTCTCCGTCACCGCCGGGTGTTGCCCCCGCTTGGCACAGACGTTCAGCAAGATCTCGTCGATCGCCGCCAGGCCGTGAGCACCGGGTACCCGCACCAACCGGATCTTTCGAGACCTGCACGAAGTCGGCGCGCACATGCCGGCTGCGCCACGCGTGTATGAGGTACACCACAGGCCTTGCTCGGGCTCGATCCGAGGTCACTCCCGCTGTTGCGGGGACGGGCGTCCAGGTGTCCATAATCGTGGACATTCATCAACAGGGAGGGTAGTCGACACTAACAGACCTGCGACGAGAGGTCCCTCCTCTCCTTGCCGGCCTCCGCCCTCGTCACCGTGACTTCCGTGGAACACGCGAACGTCGCCCGCACCGAGAGCCGTCGCCACAGCAATCAGCGCCTCACTGAGGACCGGCGACGGAGCCCGCCGACGGCCGATCTCCATAGCAGCAAGGCCTTCTGACCGCCAGGCGCGGGATGGTCCCCGTCGTCACGTCCCGCGACGACGGCCCGGGCCCCCGCTGGTGGCCCCGGTCGCTGGAGTGGATGTAGACTTCCTCCCCATCCACTAACGTCCGCAGGACGCGCGTCCCGCCAATGCGCCGGAGGGGGACGGTCAGCGGGTTCTGGTCGACGATGATGAAGTCGGCGGCCTTGCCGACTTCCAGCGAGCCTGTCTCGTGCTCGCGGCGGTTCACGTAGGCGCCGCCGGTGGTGTACGCGGCCAGCAGCGTCTGGCGGGACACCCGCTCACTCGGGATCCACGGGGGACCGACGGGAGGTTCCGGCGACTGCCGCGTCACTCCCGCCTGGATGGCGAGAAACGGATTGGGCGACGACACTGGCCAGTCGCTGCCCGCGGCAATGCGCGCGCCCGGCCGCACGATGGAGCGGAACGGGAAGAGCCGCCGGGCGCGCGCCCGGCCGATCACCGCCTCGGCGCTCTCGGCGATCCATTCGTCGGGAAACATCCAGAACGGCTGGAAGTTGGCGATGACCCCGAGCGCGCGAAACCGCGGGATGTCGGCCGCCGCCACCAGCTGCAGGTGGGCGATGTGGTGGCGGTTGTCCGAGGGACCATTGATCAACCGGGCCGCGGCCAGCGCGTCCAGGCCCCAGCGGACGGCGTGATCGCCAATGGCGTGCATGTGGATCTGCAGTCCGTGGCGGTCGAGCCGGGAGACCAGGTCGGCGAGGGCCGCGGCGTCTTCCCAGTTGAGGGTTCCGCGCTCGTCGCGGCCGTGGTACGGCGCCAGCAAGGCGGCGGTGCGGGCTTCCAGGACCCCGTCGATGAAGATCTTAGCCGCCGATGCGGAGAGCCGGCCGACGGAGTAGCGGTCGCGCAGCCGGGCCAGGTCGTTGGCCTGAGAGGCGGGCTTGCCGGGATCGGTAGCCTGCGCGGCCACGACCTTCATCGTCAATTGCCCCGAGCTGGCCGCCCGGTGGTAGATCTTCAGCATGCGGGGACTCACGTTGGCGTCCTGCACCATCGTGATCCCGAGCGAGTGAAGATAGCTCTGGGCCGCGCGCAACCCGGCCAGCCACTGCTTCGTGCTCGGCTGGGGCACCACTTTCTCGACCAGGTTCACCGCGGCCTCCCTCAGCGTCCCGCTGGGCTTGCCGGTTGCGGTGCGCTCGATCCTGCCCCGCTCGGGATCGGGCTTACGGGCAGTAATGCCCGCCGCGGCGAGCGCCCGCGAATTCAGCCACGCCGAGTGGCCGTCCTGTCCGTAGAACACGGCCGGGCGGTCGGCCACCACCGCATTCAGCTCGGCGGCCGTGGGGCCGCGCTCTTCGAACAGACTCAGCGCCCACCCGCTCCCGATGACCCACGCCAGCTCCGGATGCGCCCGGCTGTATTGGCCGATGAGTTCGAGCGCGCGTGCCTTCGTCTTGGCCTCGTCCAGCGTGCAGCGCTTGCCCATGACGCCGGCGTCCAGCATGTGGACGTGGGCGTCCACTAGCCCCGGGACGACCGCCTGTCCCGGCTCGAGCGCGATCAGCCGGCCGCCCGGGCGCAGCCGCTTCCGCGCGGAGGCGGCATCGCCGACGAACGCGACCTTGCCGCCCGAGACGGCCAGCGCCTGGGCGCGCGGCGTGCTTGCCGCCATGGTGACGACGGTTCCCACCACCACAAGGTCGGCCTGGCTCGTGGCCCGGGCGGTGCCATAGAGCCCCATCTAGATGGTCGGACCCGCGATCAGCGACCGCGCGCGTCGGTTGGCGATCGACATGTCTCCCTCCTCGAGGGAATGGGAGCGGTGACGGGTCCCGGCGGCGCTCATCGCAGCGACCACCGCGATGGCGCACCGGCTGGGCGGGTCCTCCCAGGCCCAACCTGCGCACAAGAGCGGGATCCGCGCGGGTCGATCACAGGCAGTTGCCCTGGATCCCTCTCTCCCACAGAAACGGCGCGGACAAAGGCTCCCTTCGGAGTTCCCTCATCCCGTGCCAGCCCCGTATACAGCCCCGCTAACCTGTCTGTCAACGGAGACAGTTGCCACACCTGGACGACGTCAGGCGCCCAGGTACCTCAGAAGCGATCCAGCCAGAACTCCATGCCCATGTCTTTTAGCATGGAGGTGGCAACCGCGAGATGCGCCTTTGCGGCTTGACGCTTACGCGCTTTCCAGTACAGCGCGCTGAGCCCCGCATGGCAGCGGGCGACCAGTGGCCGCATCCGACGTTCCTCTGCGAGCGCGAGCGCCGCTCGGTAGTCGGCTTCGGCGGTGTCGACGTTTGGCGGGCCGAGACGCGCCACGGCCTCGCCTCGCAGCCGAAGGGCCCCTGCCTCGACAGCACGCTGACCCTGCTCACGCGCCAATGCCAACGCCTGGGTCGCGGATTCGAGCGCGCCGGGAACCTGTCCGGTGCGGACGAGCGCCTCCCCCCGGTGAAGGCACGCAACCGGGAGGAACGCTCCCATCCCCTTCGACTGGATGGTGGGGAGCGCTTGGTCGAGAAGTGCGAGGCCATTGCGGGTATCGCCCGCGAGCGTGCGCGCATAGCCGAGCTGCCAGCTCACCAGGGGGAGCAACAGCGTCACCTCCCACTCGCGAGAGAGCGTGCAGCCGCGTTCCGCCCAGCGGATGGCGGCGTCAGGCACGCCTCGAACACTCTCGAGATGAGCGAGATGCCAGCACGCGAAGATCATGCTGTAGGGATGCTCGAGCTCCTCGCCGATGCGGATGCCTTCCTGCCCATGTGCGCTGCCCTCGCCGAAGCGGCCCTGCTCGGCCAACGCCCGTGCGAGCCAGGCCCGCGCGAGCACGCCGGGGAAGCCCGACATGCCAAGGCGGTCGCGAGCCAGATTGCCAGTCAGCTGCTCGATGAGAGCTCGCAGACGATCCTCGGCCTCCCCATAGTGGCCGGAGGCGAAGGATGTCAGGCCGAGATAGTAGCGAGCCCAGACGCCGAGCGACCGATCCCCGAGCCGGTCGCCGACGGCCTGGGCTCTTGCTGCGAAACCACCCGCCTCACCGAGGTCCCCACTGAGCCAGAGGTGCGCACTGATGTAGAGGGCCAGCCAGCCGAGCCGTCCGGGGTCGTCGAGCCTCCGGGCCAGCCGCTCACCCTCGCGCAGGGAAGCCAGGACCCGCGGCAGCTCGCCGAGTTGGTAGAGCGCATTCCGCAGCTCGAAGCGCAGGTCGATCCCTTGCTCGATGGTCTCCCGCGTCTCTGGCAGATGCTCAAGCGCGGCCAGGGCTCGATCAACGAACCCGGTCGCCTCCCGGCTGGCGGAGCGGACAAACGCGTGAGCGCCAGCCTGGCGGAGATAGCCGAGCGCCCGGTCCCAGGACTCGGCCTCTTGGTAGTGCAGCCCGATGGCCGCGCAATGAGACTCTAGATTTGAAGCGTAAAGTTTTTCGAGGGCTCGGGCCACCTGGCTATGTAGTACCTTGCGGCGCGGCGCCGAGAGCTGCTGATAGGCGACCTCACGAATTCGATCGTGCGCGAAGTCAAAACGCTCGCCCACTCCGTGCACGACCCGGCGCCGCACGAGTTCTTCGGTCGCCTCAGCGGTCTGGACCGGAGTCAAGCCCGCTGCTCGCTGGAGTAGGGCGAAGTCGAACTCACGACCGATCACCGAACCGACCGCGACGAGCTGGCGCGCCCGCCCGCTCAACCGCTCGATCCGGCCTGCCACCAGTTCCTGAACCCGGCGCGGCAGTGGCAGGGTCGCCGATGGTTCGATGTGCGAGCCGTCTTGGACCGCGCGGAGCGTCTCGACCGCGATGAAGGGATTCCCCTCGCTCACCGACCAGATCCGGTCCCCGAGCTGGGAGACCTCACGCCTTGCTCCCGCCAGTGAACGCACCAGGTTCACGGTGGCCGTCTGCGAGAGCGGCCCGAGGGCCAGGCGCTCGACCGCAGGCTCTCGATCCAGCTCTTCTAGTACACGGGAGAGCGCAGGCGACTCGTTGACTTCCTCTTCTCTCGCTGTGGCTACCATGAGGACCCGCGATGCGCGAATCCGGCGCGCCAGGAACGCGAGCACGCGGAGACTCGTCTCGTCGGCCCAGTGCAGGTCCTCGGTAACGAGGAGGAGCGGGGTACGAGCCGCGAGGAGTCCGATGAGCCGCGAGATGGCTTCGAACAAGCGGACAGAGTCAGGCGATCGAGCGGGGGACGGCGACGCTGGCTCACCGGTCTCGGGCAGAAGCCGCGCGAGCTCTCCGCGCCAAACGGAGTCGAGGCCGGTGAGTACCTCCAGCTCGGAAGCGATGGCCGCCGCCCGCAACGCACCGATCCACGGCCCGAACGGCAGAATCTGCTCACTCTGGTAACAGCGCCCGACCAGCGGCCGGAAACCTCGCTGCATCCCGTCGCTGAGGAGCGCGCTGACCACGCGGCTCTTTCCGATCCCTGCTTCACCCAGGATCATGACGAGCCGCCCGCGACCCCGCCCGGCCTCGGCGAGGTGTCGACGGAGACGCATGAGCTCCGCGTCGCGTCCGGTCAACCGCGGTTCGCCGCGATCATCGAGGGCACTGGCGCTCCACCCCGAGCGAGTAGCTCCAATGGAGCCGCGATGCCGCGCCGTCTCGTCGGCCTGCCGTTGGAGCAACCTCCAGTAGAGCTGCTTCGTCTCCGCCTCGGGCTCAGCGCCAAGTTCCCGCCGCAACGCGTCTACACAGATCTGGTACTGCCTGAGCGCGGCGCCCCGCCGCCCCTGCCGTGCGTATAGACGCATCAGCCGGCGGTGGATCTCTTCCCGGGAGGGATCGAGAGCCAGAAGGCGGACCGCAGCCTGAGTGGCCCGATCGAGGCTGCCGCGCGCCTCCTGAGCGGCCAAGAGCCTCGCGAGGCCCTCCACGGCCACGTCGCGCAGGCGCTGCCGTTCGGCGCGTAACCAGGTCTCGAATGGTTCTTCGTTCACGCTGAAGCCTTCGAGGAGCTCCCCCCGATAGAGGGATGCGGCTTCGGCGAGCCCCTCGGCCGCCCCCTGAGCCACCAGGCGCTCGAAGCGCGGAACATCGACACGCACCGCGGAGGGACTCAGTGCGACGGTTGCTCGCTCGGCGACAAGGCCAGGTCCTCTTCCCAGCGCTCTCCGGATGGCCGAGAGAGCGTGTCGGAAGCTCTGGTGGGCCTGTTGCTCCCCCGCATCGCCCCAGAGCAGCGCGGTGAGCGTTTCCCGCGCCTGGGCCTGTCCCGGGCGCAACGCAAGGTAGGCCAGGAGTGCCTGGGCTTTTCGCGTGGGAAGCCGCACGGGTGCACCGGAGCGCGATCGCACCTGAAACGGACCAAGGAGATCGAGAACGATCTGACCCATCGTCAGGCCGTGGGCAAGCGCCGGATAGCACGCCGTTGCGCCGTGTGTCAAGACGCGGTGGACGCTCACCGCACAGCCGATCAGTCCTTTTCACGAAGCGTTCACGGATCGTTGCCCATCCTCCGGAGACGATAGCGTCGACGGAGGCGCCCCTCTGAAGGGACGCTGCCGAGAAGGAGCTGGCCATGGACGTCGTGCTGAAGCCCTTGATCGCATCGAGAGCCAGGTTCGCCGGAATTAGACTGGCCGCATGGGCGGCGCTGGCCGTGGCCGTGAGCCCAGCCGCGGCTCGTGCTACACCCATCCGCACAATCGAGCCTACCCTGGTGGGGACGGCAACATTTTCCGGGAGAGCGGACGCCGACACCGTCTTCGCGAGGTGCTCTTGACGGCCCGGGCCAGTGGAACGGTTCCCGGCAGCGACCGCTCCCTTGCGGCGGTGGACCCGAACTTCTTCGTCGACCCGGAGTTCCCGTTTGCCAATGACGTCAAGCTGGTGTTCGGCCCGAATCTACTTTCGGCGCCGAACCCCGGGCCCGGGCCAGGACCGATCACAGTGCCCGCGCCTGGGGTCGTTCGTAGTCCTGGCGTTCGGACCCGAGGCTGGATCTGTGAGGCCCACAGCCCGATGTGCTCGGAGACAACGTCACGTCCGCGTGGCCGCACCGGCCCTTTACGAGGAGGCAGCCGATGAACCGATTCAGAACCGTTTCGATGCTTCTCATCTCCGTGTTGCTGGTCATCGTGACAGGTCCCGACGCACAAGCGCAAGCGCCCACAGCGGAGACAAGCGGGGCGAAGAGCAAGGCGTGGAAGATCCAGAACGCCGTGAGTGCCGCACCCCCGTCGATCTCGAAGAACGCAACCATTCTGGACTGGCCAGCAAAGGAGGGAGATCAGCCGACGGTCTTGCGCAAAGGTACGAACGAGTGGACCTGCTTCCCCGACGATCCGAGCACACCGGGGAACGATCCCATGTGCCTGGATAAGACGTGGATGGAATGGGCGCAGGCGTGGATGGCCAAGAAGGAATTCAAGCCCACTATGCCAGGGATTGGCTACATGTTGCAGGGAGGGAGCACGGCGAGTAACGCCGACCCGTTCGCGACGAAACCCGCGGCCGGTGAAAAGTGGATGAAGGAGCAACCGCATATCATGGTGATCGTTCCTGGCAAGCTCGATCCGAAGGTGCACAGTTCGGATCCTCATTCAGGGGGGCCGTGGATCATGTGGGGCGGAACGCCTTATGAACACCTGATGGTCCCGATCAAGTAGAGTCTCGGGCTGCCCCGAAGCGGGTCGTGGAGTGCTCCCCAAAGTGCTGCTCACCGCGAGGAGCTTCGCGTCGTGACACGTGCGGCTTGACATGAGCTCGTGCTGGCGCTTTCCTAATTGCGTCGAAGACTGAGGCGCCGGTCTCCGGCGTGGCGTCAACCCTAGGGAGGGTCCTATGGAAGCCATTCCACCCGGGTCGTCACGCGCGCCATCGGGCGTGGAGGTGTGCTGATGGCGCGCGCGGAGGTTGCAGCGGCAGGATAGTCAGCGCCCAGCTTATCCGCTGGGCCATGCCCGGGTCTGAGGACCCGGCGCCGTGATCGAGAGAGCCCGGACGGCGGTAACCGGTACCGCCTCCGGGCTGTTCCTTGTCTAGAAGACCCCTTCGTGGGCTTGACCTCATCCTGCTTGCAATACCCGCAGCCTGAACAGGCCCCAGGGGAGGGCCGGTACAGGCCTTGCTCTGGACGTACGCCAGGAAGGTTTGCTACGTCCGGAAGGCAGTGCCCTGCAGCGGGAAGTGGAGGTACATGCCCACCAGGCTACAAATCCCCTTGGGGCCACCAATATTGGGAGAATCGGGAGACAGGAGGGTGGCGTAGCGGCCGGTCGCCCGGAAGCGATAGCCACGCCGGCCGGGCTCGCGGAAGGGGACACAGGCGAGGCGGTCATCGCCGAGGGCGCGTTAGATGAAGCACCGAACGCGCTGCGGCCCGGCAGCGAGCTCGCCCCGGAGGACGCGCGCGAGCGCCGCGAGTTGCTTGCGGTCGAGCGCGACGAGCCGCGGCCCGGGTTCGAACGCCGCAAGCTCCCGCTCGATCGCCTTCGCCCGCGCCTCCTGCCCCGCGAGTTCTCCGAGCAACGTCTCCGTCGCCTGCCCGTGCTTGATCGCGTCGAGCAAGTGCCGAACGGCCGTCGCGATCGCGGCGCGCTCGCGCTCCAGCGCCTGGCGCCGCTCGGGGGCCTCGGCGCCGCGTCGCTCCGCGCGCTCGATCGCCCGGGCCACGAGGGGGGCAAGCGCCCGCTCGTCGAGGGCCTCGGCCACCGCCGCGAGGACGGCGGAGTCGAGCCGGTCCTGGCGGATCACGACGGCGTTCGTGCAGACGGCGGGGCCGCGCTTCTGGTGATAGGCGCAGCCGTAGATCGCGACGCGACGGCGGTGGCCAGCCGGTCCGTAGGGGCGCGTCATCGAGGTGAGCGAGCTGCCGCACACCGCACACTGGGCGAGGCCGCCGAGTAGGGAGGGGGAGCGGAGGTCGCTCCCTGGCGGCCGGCTCCGGCGGAGGCCGTCCCGCGTCTGGCTCGCGTGCGTCGTCGCCGCCCGCACCCGGCGCCGCTCCACGGCGTCCCAGAGCGGTTCGGAAACGATCCGGAGAGCAGGCGCCTCGCGCTCTAGCCACTCGGTGGCCGGCCGTTGCCGCTGTCCCCTGGTGCCCTGCCGCGTCACCTTCTGCGACTTGTTCCAGACGACGCGGCCCGCGTAGAGCGGCCGGCGGAGAATCTCGCGAATAGCGGTCGGTGCCCACGAGCCGGTGCCGCTCCGCGCCGCCTGGATGCCGTCGGCGTTGAGCCGCTTCGCGATGCGCGTGAGCCCGTCGCCCTCGGGGTAGAGCGTGAAGATCCGCCGCACGATCGCCGCCTCGGTCTCGTCGATCACGCGATGGACGTAGCCGCTCCCGTTACGCTCGTTGCGGTAGCCGAAGACACGGCCGCCCGTGACGGCGCCGGCCTCGGCCCGCCGCCGGAGGGCGTCATACGTCCGCTGCCGCGCGCGCCGACGCTCGAAGCTCGCGGCCAGGGAGTTGAAGATCGTATGAATCTCGCTCGTCTCGTCGGCGAGGCTGATCGGGGCGTCGCTCAGGTAGGAGCGAATCTCGACGCCGGCCTCCTCGATGCGCATGATGGCGTGCGGCGTCCGGACGGTGTCGCGGCCGATACGGGACAGCTCCGAGACGATGACCACGCCGAACGGCGGGCGGGGCTCCAGGGCGGCGAGGAGGCCGTTGAGGCCGGGCCGGTGCTTCCACTCCGCGCCGGACGTGTTCTCGTCGACGAAGATATAGCGCGGGTCGACCGTCCAGCCCTTCCGCTCGGCCTACGCCGTCGCGCTCTCGATCTGCCGCCGCGTCGAGCGCGCCTCCGCGTTGCGGTCGCTATCGTCGGTGGACTTCCTGCAATAGAGGGCGGCGATCATGACTCAGCGTCTCCTTTCGTTA
>Ga0126369_10004006_pt1 | contig 10753 bp, 10 predicted proteins | sample PanSoiMetaPlot_1_FD_109646 | JGI IMG/M metagenome (GOLD analysis project Ga0126369, IMG submission 109646) | Tropical forest soil microbial communities from Panama - MetaG Plot_1 | ecosystem: Environmental > Terrestrial > Soil > Tropical forest > Bulk soil | place: Panama | collected 2016-02-17
CACTCGATGTTCGTCGACAGTTGAACCTTCCCTACGCTCGCGCATCGTAAACTTGCACTAGCTTTTCAAGTTCGGAGATCAGGCGATCGATAACGCCGACCCAGTCACCTGGAGTCTGTTGCCTAAACAGCCGCACGGTTGGGTACCAGGGACTATTCGGTAACCAACGCCATTCGATGTCAAAGCGATTGAGAAGCCAAACAGGCTTCGCCATCGCGCCAGCAAGATGAGCTGTCGAAGTATCAACCGATATAACCAGGTCGAGATTTTGTATGAGGGCCGCCGTATCTGAAAAGTCATGAATCTCGCCGGTCCAATCGATGATGGCAGGACCATTCCAACCGCCGCCGAGCAATTCTTGCAATTCGAAACCGGCGCGCTCGCCTTTCTGAAGACTGTAAAAAGTCGCATCGAGATTCTTAAGTGGGGCCAATCTGGCAAGAGGTATATTTCGTCTTTCTTTTATAGCCCGCGTCTCCGGCTGATTTGGTAGAAATCCTCCAGACCAAGCAAGGCCAATTCTCAATTTTGATTTAGCGCCTAGCTTGGTTGCCCATGCTTGTACTTTGTCCGGCTCGGCAAAGAGGTAAGGGACCTTATTAGGCACGTTATCGAGAGTTGTTTGGAAAACCCGTGGCAAGCTCATGAGAGGACAATGATAATCAAATGGCGGGACTGATTGATCCGCTTCGATAAGTTGTGACACTCCATGTAATGATTTGAACAATTGGAATAAGGGCTTTGGTGCTTCAAGAGAGACTTTGGCCCCTTTATCGGAAACAAGCTTTACGTAGCGGCAAAATTGGATGTGATCGCCCCATCCTTGCTCACCATAAAGAAATACGGTTGCACCTTTGACGCCGTCCAAGTCAAACAACGATGGTTGAGTGAAAGTTCGATTTCCGATTGGAACCGGTAATTTTCTTCGCCATTCGTATTCTTCCCATGCATCCGCGTATTTGCCTAAAGTCAGTAAAACCAAGCTTCTACTGAAGTGCACCCGCGGATCTATCGGGTCTAATTCGATAGCCCGATCAAGGGAATTGAGTGCTTCGTCGTTTCGCGTGAGAACATGAAGAATATTAGCTCGGCCATGATGGACTTCCGCTAGGTCAGGTTCGATCGACAATGCCTTGTCGTACGCAGCAAAGGCTTCGTCGTAGCGCTTCAAATCCAAATATACATTGCCGCGGCCAAGCCAGGCACCCGCTGAATCGGGTTTGATCGACAGCGCCTTGTCGTAAGCAGCAAGGGCTTCCGCATAGCGATTGAGAACCACTAGGACACTGCCGTGACCGCAATGGGCGTCCGCAAAATTGGGATTCAATTCAATGGCACGTTCAAAATCAGACAGCGCTTGCGAAAACTGCTGTTTTCTCAAAAAGACGCCGCCGCGGTTGTGATAAAAGCCAAAAATATTCGGAGCTAGGGCGATGGCGCGATTGTAATCAGCTATCGCTTCATCCAATTTTTGTAATTTTTCTAGAGCGTTGCCTCTATCGCTATAGACAAGTGCAGAATTTGGAAAAAGACGGAGAGCAACGTTAAACTGTTCAATGGCTTTATCAAATTGCTTAGCCCTTGTTAGAAAAAATCCGTAGTTTTTGTACAAAGAAGGATTTTTTGCGTTGATAGAAAGCGAAGTTTTGAAAAATTTATCTGCCTGTTCGAACTTCTTCAGCTCGGTGGAAACGATACCAAGCATATGATTGGCGTCAAAGTTTGTCGGCTCTCTCGCCGTTATTTCTAGAAGTATATTTTCTGCCTTCTGGAATTCACCTCGCTGTATTGACCCAATCGCACTTTGTAGCTCTCTCTTACTTGAGGGGTCTGCATTCCATTAATCTCAACGTTGCACTGTATGGTGCTGAGACTTACTAGCCGGTCGGCGCAGAACGTTGCTTAGGCTACAGCTATCTCCTGAAATTTGTCTAGAACAGCCTGACTCATCTTAGTCTTGCCAGCGAAGTCTTTGTTCGCGAAGTAGATACAGTTCTCATAGACTGTGCCGACGTATGCGCCGTAAGTTTTCGCAACCGTATTTTGGGGACATTCCAGTATAGCAGGCGAGCGATGAGGCATTTGCAACGGTTTTTCTTGGGTTTCGCGATGCTCGCAGCGGTCGCGGGCGCGTACATTGTCCTTGCCGCGGATCGTCAGGCGGCAGCTCAAATCGCTCGGACCATTCGCATTGTCGTCCCTTACGCGCCGGGCGGCACCGCCGATATCGTCGCGCGGCTGATGGCGGATCAGGCCGGGCGCGGCGGGGGACCGGCGATGATCGTCGAAAACCGGCCGGGGGCGGGCGGCGCGGTCGGCACCGAGACGGTCGCGCGCGCCACGGCGGATGGCGCGACGCTTCTCGTCGTCTCCACACCGTTTCTGATCGATCCGCTGTTGCGCAAGCTGAACTATGATCCGCTGCACAGTTTCGCGCCGATCTGCAACCTGGTCAGCGCGCCGACCGTCATCGTCGTCAACGGCGCCTCGCCCTATCGCACGCTCGGCCAATTGCTCGACGACGCGCGCCAAAAGCCGGGGCAGATCACGATGGCGAGCATCGGTCCGGGGTCGAGTTTTCAGCTCGGCTTCGAAATGCTCAAGCGCGCGGCCAAAGTGGATATGACATTCGTGCCTTATCCCGGCAACGCGCCGGCGCTCAACGCGGTGTTGGGCCAGCAGGTGACCTCGATGTTCGCAACGCTGTCGAACGTGTCGGGTTATTTGAGAGCGGGACAATTGCGGGCGCTCGCCATCGGCAACCGGGAGCGGGCGCAGCCGCTGCCGGACGTGCCAACCGTCGCCGAGTCAGGCTATGGCGATTTCGACATTGATGCCTGGTTCGGCGCCTTTGCGCCTGCCGCCACGCCCGAGCCCGTGATCAATGAAGTCGAGCATCTGTTCACCGCGGCGCTGCAGGACTCCACGGTTAAAGAAAAACTATCGGTTCAGGGTCTGTTTCCGACCGTGGCCTGCGGAGGCGACTTCGCCGCTTACTTGCGCAAGCAAAACGACGCTTACAGCCGCATCATTGCGGAGGCCAATATCAAGGCCGAGTAGGTCGCGCGCCGTCGCGGTGAACAAAACGTTTCGCAATCCGCCGTATATTTAACAGTAATTAGGACAGAAAAGCCGCGAATATACGTTATTTTTAGCGTGTTATTTAAACTGCTCTTAGAGCGTTGCGCTTAAGGTGGCGCCGATGACGGGGACAGGGCCCGTCGCGAAAAAAGAAATTGGTTTTGGAAAGGCGTCACCATGAAAACCGTCGTCAAGGCGGTCGAGTCCGCCGTGCACGAGGCGCGCTTCGACCATATTCGCCCGCATTATCTCGAAGCGCTCACGCTGGTCGAGCGTCTGCATCGGCGTCTGCTCGATGTCATCAAGGATGAGTTCGACCGCCGTGGCCGTGCCGACATCAATTCGGTTCAGGCGCTGTTGTTGTACAATATCGGCGACAAGGAGCTCACCGCCGGGGAGCTGCGTACGCGCGGCTATTATCTCGGCTCCAATGTCTCATACAATCTGAAGAAGCTTGTCGAGATGGGCTTTCTCGACCATCAGCGCTCACGCATCGATCGGCGCTCGGTCCGCATCAAATTGACCGACAAGGGCCGCGACGTGCGCGACACGGTTGACACGCTGTACGAAAAGCACATGCGCACCGTGGAACAGGTCGGCGGCATCAACGCCGATGATTTCGGCACGTTGAATAAGGCGCTGCACCGCCTTGAGCGGTTCTGGACCGACCAGATCCTCTATCGGCTCTGATCGCAGCTAGATCGGCGACGGCGTAACAAGGCCTCGGCCAATGCCGGGGCCTTTTCGCGTGCGCGATTTGCGCCGCCGCGTGTTATGCTGGGCGCGGTTTGGGGGTGCTGGCCGATTTCAGCCCTATTGCTCGCGCAGATAGCCGTCGATGGATAGCGATCTTTCTCGACGCTCTCACTTAGTGCGTCAAGCTAACGCTGCGGGACTTTCCCGCCGCATCGTGCTGCGCCGCCTTGCCGGAATGGCGAGCTTGGCGGCGGGCATTCGTGCGGCCTGGGCGGACGACCGGCCGCTCGACGCGCTGATCGGCGATGTCAATCGCAGCGGATTCGGGCAAGGGTTCGATCAGGCCTCGCGCACCGTGCATATGCCGAAGGCGACAATCCCGATGTTATCGCCCGGAACGGCGGAAGCCACGCGGCGCGCGGTCGAGGTCTACGACGGCATCGTTGCCCGCGGCGGCTGGCCGGGAGTTTCCAAAGTTCTGGAGTTGCGGCTCGGCACGCAGCATTCAAGCGTCGGCGAATTGCGGGCGCGGCTTACGATCTCGGGCGATCTCGATCCCAATGCCAGCGCGGTCGAGAACGACACCTACGACTCCTATCTCGAGGAGGCGGTGCGCCGGTTCCAGGCACGTCACGGCCTGACTATCGACGGGATCGTGCACGAGGCGACCTTCGACGCGATGAACGTCCCGGCGGCGACGAGGCGCGACCAGCTCAAGGTCAATATCGAGCGGCTGAAAACGCTGACCGGCAATCTCGGTCCGCGCTACGTCGTCTGCAACATTCCGGCCGCGCGCATCGAAGGGATCGAACACGACGTTGCGGTGTCACGGCACACCGGGGTGGTCGGCAAGCCCGACCGGCCGTCGCCTGAGATCGACAGCAAGATCATCGAAATCAATTTCAATCCTTATTGGACGGTGCCGGCTTCGATCGTGCGCAAGGACCTCATTCCGCGCATGCAGGACCAGCCCGATTATCTGACTAAGAACCACATTCGCATCCTCGACGCGGCGCATCGCGAGCTGCAGCCGTCGCAGATCAACTGGTATTCCGAGGATGCGACCAACTACACCTTCAAGCAGGATCTGGGCAGCCAGAATTCGCTGGGTTCGATTCGCATCAATTTCCCGAGCGCGTACGGCGTGTATATGCACGACACGCCGCTGAAAAATCTGTTTGGCGACGATTTTCGCTTTCATTCCTCGGGCTGCGTGCGGGTGCAGAATGTGCGCCAACTGGTTGTCTGGCTGCTTGCCGAAACCAAAGGCTGGTCGTCCGGCGACATTGATCGGGTGATAAAGTCCGGCGAGCAAAAGACCGCACATCTGGTCAAGCCGGTGCCCTTGCATTGGGTTTATGTCACGGCCTGGTCCGGGGCTGACGGGGTGGTGCAATTCCGCGAAGATATTTACGGCCGCGACGGCTTGGGTGCGCCGGCTATTCCGGCTACGACCAAGCTTTAGTCGGTTCGGCGGTTGCGGCCGGCGCCCCCAGCTCCCTAAATATAGCGGCGTTATCCGCTGAAATATCGCAAGCTCTTGCGGGTTCGGCTGGTATAGCCGCTTCCTGCGGTGTATCACCGGGGCCGGAATCTTAGCCTGCGCTAACACGCCGATTTAAGCCATTTAGTAGCGGAACGCGGCCGCCACAGCGACGCAAACAAGCAAGACGGAACATGCCAGCAAGCCACAAGATCAAGCCGACCGATGAGGATTTCTTCTCCGCAACGCTCGGCGAGAGCGATCCGGAAATTGCCGAGGCGACAGAGCTGGAACTCGGCCGCCAGCGTGACGATATCGAACTGATCGCATCGGAGAATATTGTCAGCCGCGCTGTCCTTGAGGCGCAAGGCTCGGTGCTCACTAATAAATATGCCGAAGGTCTGCCGGGCAAACGTTATTACGGCGGCTGTCAGTTCGTCGATATCGCCGAACGGCTGGCGATCGAGCGCGCGACCCGGCTATTCGGGTGCAGCTTCGCCAATGTGCAGCCGCATTCCGGCGCATCCGCCAATGCCGAAGTCTTCATGGCGCTGATGCAGCCCGGCGACACCTTTATGGGACTCAACCTCTCCGCCGGCGGCCATCTCACGCACGGTTCGCCGGTCAATCTCTCCGGCCGCTGGTTCAAAGTAGTGCCTTACGGTGTGCGCCGGGACGATCACCTCATTGACATGGATGAGGTTGAGAGACTTGCCAAAGAGCATCGTCCCAAGGTGATCATCGCCGGCGGCTCGGCCTATCCGCGCATCATCGACTTTCGCCGCTTCCGCGAGATTGCGGATGAGGCCGGCGCTTACCTCGTGGTGGATATGGCGCATTTTGCCGGCTTGGTCGCCGGCGGCGTGCATCCAAGCCCGCTGCCGCACGCCCATGTTGTCACCACGACCACGCACAAGACGCTGCGCGGGCCGCGCGGCGGTGCCATTCTCAGTAATGACGAGGAGCTTGCGAAAAAGCTCAATGCGGCAGTGTTCCCGGGAATGCAGGGCGGGCCGCTTATGCATGTGATCGCAGCCAAAGCGGTCGCCTTCGGCGAAGCGCTGCGTCCGTCGTTCCGCCTCTACGCCAGAAACGTGGTCGAGAACGCCAAGGCGCTTGGCGAAACGCTCAAGGCTTGCGGCTTCGACATCGTTTCCGGCGGCACCGATACGCATCTCATGCTGGTCGATCTGCGTAACAAGCGCTTGACCGGCAAGGTCGCGGAAGCGGCGCTCGGGCGGGCCCGCATCACCTGCAACAAGAACGGCATCCCGTTCGATCCGGAAAAGCCCACGGTCACGTCGGGCGTGCGGCTTGGCACGCCGGCCGGCACGACGCGGGGCTTCGGCATTGCCGAATTCCGGCAAATCGGCGACATGATCGCCGAAGTGCTCGACGCGCTCGCCCGCAGCGGCCTTGAACAAGACGTCCAAGCCGAGCAGCGGGTAGCCGAGCAAGTGAAACGTCTGGTCAGCCGATTCCCGATCTACGAGGGGTGAGGGATGCGGTGTCCGAGTTGTGCCAGCCTCGATACCCAGGTGAAGGATTCGCGGCCGACTGAGGATTCGTCCGTCATTCGCCGCCGGCGGGTTTGTCTGAGCTGCAATTTCCGTTTCACGACCTTCGAGCGGGTGCAATTGCGCGAGTTGACTGTGATCAAGCGCAATGGCCGTCGCGTCCCATTTGACCGCGATAAGCTGTTACGTTCGGTGCAGATCGCGCTGCGCAAACGTCCGGTCGACCCCGAGCGCATCGATCAGATGGTTTCGAAGATCGTGCGCGAGCTTGAAAGCATCGGCGAGAGCGAGGTCTCCTCCGAAACAATCGGCGAGACGGTGATGGCGCATTTGCGCGACCTTGACGATGTCGCCTATGTGCGGTTCGCCTCGGTCTATCGCAATTTCCGCGAGGCTAAAGATTTCGAGGCCGCGCTCGCCGAGTTGTCGGGGGACGAGGCCGCCGAGTGAGCGCGTTCGGCAGCGCTGCAACCGCTGGCGTCGCCGCCGACCGCCGGTTTATGGAGCTTGCACTTTCGCTGGGCCGGCGCGGGCTTGGCAGAACCTGGCCGAATCCGGCCGTCGGCACGGTGATCGTCAAAGATACGGAAATCGTCGGGCGCGGCTGGACCCAGCCAGGGGGCAGGCCGCACGCCGAGGTCGAAGCGCTGCGGCGCGCCGGTGCGATGGCGCGCGGCGCCACGCTTTATGTGACGCTCGAACCGTGCTCCCATCACGGCAAGTCGCCGCCCTGCGCCGACGCTGTGATCGCATCCGGCATTGCACGCGTGGTCTCGGCCATGGAGGACCCCAATCCGGAAGTCGCCGGCCGCGGGCACGCTCGCCTGCGCAGCGCAGGGATCGGCGTGGATGTGGGCATAGAAGCCACGACGGCGCGGGGCGATCACGCCGGGCATATTCGCCGCATGCGGGACGGCCGGCCGCATGTCACGCTCAAGCTTGCGATTTCTGCGGACGGCAAAGCGGCGGGCGCGGGACGGCGGCGTGTGGCGATCACGGGTAATGCTGTCCGCGATCGGGTGCATCTGATGCGCGCGCGCAGCGATGCGATCATGATCGGCGTTGGCACCGCCTTGGCCGACGATCCGGTTTTGACTTGCCGCTTGCCCGGAATGGCGAAAATGTCGCCGATCCGTGTGGTGCTCGACGCCGGTCTTCAGCTTCCGATCCAGTCGCGGCTTGTGGCGACGGCAGGCGAGACGCCGCTGTGGATCATTGGCGGCGAGGGCGCGCCGGCCGCATCCGAAACGGCCGCGCGTCAATGCGGCGTCGAAGTTCTGCGCGTTGCGGAAAAGCAGGGACGGCTCGATCTGCGGGAGGTGCTCAGACTCCTGGCAAAACGCGGCATCACACGTTTAATGATCGAAGGCGGCCCGACCGTGGCGTCGGCTTTGATCGAAGCCGATCTCGTGGATGAAGCGATATTCTTCCATTCTCCGCTCGTGATAGGGGAGGAGGGTTTGCCGGCGCTGGAGCCGCGCCCAGCTCAATTGCTTAAGCAGCATCTTGAGCGAGTTTCCAGCGAGCCGGTCGGCCCCGATCGCCAGGAAACATACGAACGCGGATCGGACCATGTTTAGCGGCATCGTCACGGGACTGGGCAAAATTATTGAAGCGGACGAAAAGTCCAACGACCTGCGCCGCTTCGTCGTCGCCTGCGATTACGATCCCGATTCGATCGCGGTCGGCGGGTCAATCGCCTGCTCCGGAATTTGCCTCACCGTCGTTGAACGCGGCGCCAGAGGCAATCGGCCATTCTTCGCCATCGATGCGGCGGCGGAAACGCTGCACTTGACCACCGCCGGACAGTGGCGGCGCGGCACACCCATTAACCTCGAGCGCTCGCTTCGGCTCGGCGATGAAATGGGCGGACACTTGGTTAGCGGCCACGTCGACGGGATCGCCGAACTCGTCACGCGCGACGATTTCCTCGACAGTGCCTCCTTTACGTTACGCGTGCCAAATGCGCTATCGCGCTTTATCGCCGTCAAAGGCTCGGTCGCGCTCGATGGCGTCTCGCTGACCGTGAACAAAGTCAAAGGCGATACGTTCTCGGTCTTGATCATTCCCCATACCCTGCAAGTCACCACATTCGGCAAGCTCGAGCCTGGCACGCGCCTTAATCTCGAAGTCGACCAGATGGCGCGTTATGTGGCGCGCTTGATGGAAGTACTGCCGCGCTGAGACGCGCTTGTGAGCGCCCGCCGGGCTTGGTACGACCACGCTGCTCGAACAAGCCGGGGCGCAGTAATGGCCGGAGCGCGGCGAAGCAAGCTTAAGAAGAATAGCGGCAGGGGTACGCGCATCCTCGTCGTCGAAGCGCGCTTCTATGACGATATTGCCGATGCGCTGTTGGCGGGTGCGAGCAAAGTTCTTAAAGAGGCTGGGGCAGAATTCGATTTCGTTACTGTGCCCGGCTCGTTGGAAATTCCGGCCGCGATCGCGATTGCCGTAGACGCAGCGAGAAGACGCCGGCGCCCCTATGATGGCGTGGTCGCGCTTGGCTGCGTCATTCGCGGCGACACGATCCACTTCGATATTGTTTCGCATCAATCCGCCCGCGGATTGATGGATCTCGCCGTGGCGCGCCAACTGCCGATCGGCAATGGCATTATCACGGTGGACAACGAGGCGCAGGCCTGGGCGAGGGCCCGCCCGGAAGAGCAGGACAAAGGCGGCGATGCGGCTCGTGCGGCACTCGCGATGGTTGGATTAAAGCGCCAGGTCGGGAAATAGCGCGATGGCCGACAACGACACATCCGGTGGCTCTGAGCGGAGCGGCAACGGCCGCAAGGCCAATCAGCGCGGTGCGGCCCGGCTCGCCGCGGTTCAGGCGCTCTACCAGATGGAGCTTGCCGGCACCGGCTTGAATGAGATTTTGGCTCAGTTCGAAAGTCATTGGCTGAAAGGCGATATGGAAGACGTGCAATATCGCCCAGCGGAAGCCGCGTATTTTCGCGACATTGTCGGTGGCGTGGTGCGCGAGCAAACGGATCTCGATCGTAAGATCGACGCGGCGCTGACGCGCGGCTGGCCGCTCAAACGCATCGAAATGGTGCTGCGCGCGGTGCTGCGGGCCGGCGCCTACGAGCTCGCCTGCCGAAAGGATGTGCCGGCGCGGGTGGTTACGTCCGAATATGTCGACGTCGCCAGCGCCTTCGTCGGACAGGAAGAGACAGGGATGGTCAATGCGGTGCTCGATCAACTAGCCCATCAGCTCCGTGCCGCCGAATTTGGCAGGTAGGCGGAGGCACGAAATGCCTTCGGATCAAAATCAATTTCGCAGCGGCCTCTCAGGCGAAGAGCGTCTCATTGAGCGCTACTTCAAACCACTAGCCACGGTTCCGACCGCGTTCGGTCTCGGCGACGATGCGGCCACGTTCACGCCGCCTGCCGGCTGCGATCTGGTTCTAACCACCGATGGGGTGATCGCCGGAGTGCATTTTCTTCCCGGAGATCCGCCGCAAAGCATCGCGCGCAAGGCGCTGCGGATGAATCTCTCCGATCTCGCCGCAAAGGGCGCGACGCCGGCCGGGTTTTTGCTATCGATTGCGTTGCCGGCGAACACGCCGGAGTCGTGGATCGCGGCCTTCGCCGAAGGCCTTGGCCAAGACATCAACCACTATGGCTGCCCGCTACTCGGCGGCGATACCGATCGCACACCGGGACCGCTGTCGATTTCCATCACCGCGTTCGGTACGGTACCGCAGGGTACGATGGTGCGTCGCGCCAGCGCCAAGCGTGGCGATATCGTTGCGGTCACCGGCACGATTGGCGACGCCGCCCTTGGCGTTCTGATTCATCGCGATGCCGATTTAGCCAAAAAGTGGCGCTTATCGAGCGCGGCAAGCGAACATCTGCAGCAGCGTTATCTACTGCCACAGCCGCGTAATGCTCTCGCCGACGCCCTTCGCGCGCATGCGTCGGCGGCGATGGACGTCTCCGATGGTCTCGCCGGTGACTTGGCCAAATTATG
>Ga0126369_10004007_pt1 | contig 10752 bp, 11 predicted proteins | sample PanSoiMetaPlot_1_FD_109646 | JGI IMG/M metagenome (GOLD analysis project Ga0126369, IMG submission 109646) | Tropical forest soil microbial communities from Panama - MetaG Plot_1 | ecosystem: Environmental > Terrestrial > Soil > Tropical forest > Bulk soil | place: Panama | collected 2016-02-17
CCCGTCGGGCGGCACGCCTGCCGGCTCCCGGCCGGCGCACACGCCGACGCCCCGGTACGATCCGCAGACCCGCCGGCCGACCGCTCCCTGGGCCTCCCCACAGCCCGCCCCGTCGGGCTCGCCGGGCACCACGCCGTTTCCGAGTCCGTCCCCGACCGACGAATGAGGTCGGCCTGGATCAGGGCGGCCGGCCTGGGCCTCGCCTCGCTCCTCGTCGCGGCGAGCTGCGGCCAGGGCAGTGACCAGCCGACCAGCCAGAGCCTCGCCCTGGACCAGACGATGCGGTTCGCGATCGCGCAGGACGTCGGCACGCTCGATCCGGCGGAGACCTACGCATCGGCGGACCTGCAGGTCGCCCAGAACCTCTACGACGGCCTCCTCCGCTACGACGACGCGCTGAACGTGGTGCCCGACCTCGCCGCCGCGCTCCCCACGGTCTCGGCGGACCAGCTCACCTACACGTTCAGGCTGCGGCCGGGCACGACGTTCTCCAACGGCGACCGGCTGACCTCCCGCGACGTGCTCTACTCGTGGAACCGCGCGGCCGCCCTGGAGGGCCCGTACGCGGCCACGTTCTCCGCGGTGGCCGGCTTCGACCAGCTGCCGGCCCAGCCGCCGGTTCCGGACCGGCTGGAGCAGCTGCTGGCCGCGAACGACCCGTCGGTCCGGCTGACCGGTCTGACGGCGCCGGACGACGCGACCGTAGTGGTCAAGCTCGCCCGGCCTGCCGGGTGGTTCGGGAGCGCGCTGGCGCTGCCGGGCTCGGTCGGTATGGTCGTCGACCAGCGGGCGGTCCGCACGGACCCATCGGGCTGGTCGACGAGGCCGGCGACGCTGGTCGGGAGCGGCCCCTACCGGCAGAGCGGTCGCATCCCGGGCCAGTCGCTGGACTTCGCGGCCGTCGCCGGCTGGTGGGGCGATCCCCCGCCGACGCTGCGCGCGGTCCACGTCGACGTCGTCGCCGATGCCACGGCGCGGGAGGCGGCGTACGAGCAGGGCCGGTACGACATCAACGGCTTCGGGGGGTCGACCCCGCTGAGCCCGTCGGACCTGACCCGGATCCGCTCCACGCCGCGCCTGGCAGCGGAGCTGGTGACGCAGCCGGGGACGGGCAGCGCCTGGGTGGGCTTCAACCTGGTGCACGACTCGGTCCGGGGCGCGGCCGGCCCGTTCCTGACCGCGCTCGGGCAGGCGAGCCGGGACCTGCGCCTGGCCTTCGCCCTGGCGCTCGACCGCAGGCGGCTCGCGGCCGCGTGCGGCGGACTCTGCACCCCGGCCACCGGCGGCATCATCCCCAGCGGGCTGGCGGGGTACGGCGGCGACGGCTCGGACCCGCTCGCGGTCTTCGACCCGGTCCGCGCCAGGACGCTGCTGCGGGGCGCGGACCCGGACGGTTCGCGGACCCGGGGCCTGACCTTCGTGTACGACGCCGAGAGCCAGGTGTACCGGGCGCTGGCCGAGAGCCTGCGCGACCAGTGGAGCGCGAACCTGGAGGTCCGGGTGCAGCTCCAGCCCGAGTCGCACCAGCAGCTGCTGCGAGACGCCCGGGCCGGCAAGCTCGTGCTGAGCAGGGCCGGCTGGCAGGCCGACTACGACCATCCGCAGGACTGGTACGACAACCTCTTCGGCCGTGCCGCGGGCTGTCCCGACTCCAACTGCGGCTCGGGCTACGACAGCGCTTCCTTCGACCAGGTCGCGGCCCAGGCGGACGCGAAGCCGCTGCCCGCCGCGCTGCCGCTCTACCGGCAGCTGGCGCAGATGCTGAGCACAGACGCGGCGTACGTCCCGCTGGTCTACTCGACCCGCATGTACCTGGTCAAGCCGTACGTGCGCGGCGCGGGAGCGAACAACCTGCTCGAGCACCCGTGGAGCGAGTACCGCATCCTGCAGCACTGACCGATGAAAACGGTCACGGCGATCGTTGACTGAGCAGAGGTGAGGAGACGCTCACCTACTCTTCAGGCCAGGGGGTAGTAGATGGCACTGGAAGTCGCCGAGGCAACCAGGCCCAAGCGGCGCGTGACGCGGTCGAGGCTGGCGAAGCCGCTGCTGACGTCGATGGGAGGGATCACGATGCTGGCCGCCAGCACGTTCGTGCTGCTGGCGGTGGCCTCCACCGGCAGCGCGAAGCCGTGGGACTGGGGGCGGGCCGACCCGGCCGCGGCGCTCCGGGTCTGCGGAACGCAGGGACTGGGAGCGATCGGCTGCATGCTGAGCGCGGGCTTCCGTCCGGCGGCAGCGACGTCCGCCCAGAACGGGTCCCGGGGCCAGCAGCCGCTGATGTCCGTGGCGACCGTCGCCGACCAGGTGGCCTCTGACGGGTCCATCTCCGCCCAGGGCACCAGGACCGGATCGAGCTCGACCAGCCACAGCCGGTCCGGAGCCGGCACGGGCGCCGGCCACCCGCAGCACCTGGTCAACGTGCCGGCCGGCGCGACGACCCAGCAGGTGCTCGCGGCCTGCGCGGCCGCGATGAGGACCGCACAGACCCAGGGGGCGGCGGCCATGGCCGAGGTGGCCGACGAGTGCGAGACCGACCTCGAGGGCCGCTGCCCGGCGGTGAAGACGCCGCCGTCACCGGCGGCGACCGCCATCGAGGAGCTGGAGGCCGAGTGCGAGCCGCCGCGCTCGCCGATGCCGAGCCCGCGGCCGAGCGGCAGCCCGGGCATCCCGGACGAGTGATGAGCCAGCAGGCGAGGAAGGAGCAGGAGGGCGTCGTCGTCCGGCGGCTGACCGTCGGCGCCGGGGCGGCCGCTCTCGGGCTCGCCTGGTACTTCACGGCCTCGGCGACCACGGCCGTGCCGGTGGCGTTCGGCGCCCAGTCGGCGTCGGACGACCAGCCGGTCGTCGGGATCGAGCAGCTCGACGACCACGTCTTCGTGCGAACCGTGCACGTGCCGGCGGTGCGCCCGCCGGCCGGCGGGGTCCGGTCGGCCACTGCCTCGGCCGGCGGTCAGACGGCAGCGACGAAGACCTCGGGAGGGGCCAGCCCCACCGGCGCCGCCCAGACCACCGCTTCGGCGGCGACCGGCGCAGCGCCGGTCGCCCAGCCGGTCGCGGCGGCCGCTCCCGCGCCGGCGCCGAAGCCCGCGGCCACCACGAGCGCGTCCACCCCGGCCAAGTAGGACGCGCGCGACGATCTCCGAGGAGTGGACGGCGCTGGGCACCACGGTCCGGCTGGTGGTCACCGAGATCGCTGACGCTGCGCCGGCCAGGCGCGCGGTGGAGGCGCTGCTCGACCGGGTCGACGTCGCGTGCAGCCGCTTTCGCGAAGACTCGGAGCTCTCGGAGTTGAACCGAGCCGGCGGCCGTTGGACGGCCGCCGGCCCGCTGCTGCTCGAGTCCCTCGACGCGGCGCTGTGGGCCGCGGCGGCCACGGGTGGCGCGGTCGACCCGACGGTCGGGCGGGCGCTCCGCGTGGCCGGCTACGACCGCGACTTCGCGGCCATCGTGCCGAGCCCGGAGCCCGTACTGCGGCTCGAGCCGGTGCCGGGCTGGCGGGCGGTCGAGATCGACCGGCGGGCCGGGCGCGTCCGTCTGGCGCCCGGCGTCGAGATCGACCTGGGATCGACCGCCAAGGCACTGGCGGCTGACCGGGCGGCGGCCGCCGCCCGCGCCGCGTCCGGGGCGGCGGGCGCGCTGGTCTCGCTCGGCGGCGACATCGCCGTCGCGGGCCGCCCGCCGGGGGGCGGCTGGCCGGTGCTGGTCTCCGAGGACGGCACGGAGCCGGCGGACCGAGAGGGCGAGGTCGTCCTGATCTCGGACGGCGGCATGGCGACGTCGTCGACACTGATCCGGCGCTGGACGCGGGCCGGCGTCGAGCTCCACCACATCATCGACCCCGCAACCGGCGCGCCCGTCCGCGGCCCGTGGCGGGCGGCGACGGTCGCGGCCGCGAGCTGCCTGGAGGCCAACGCGGCCGCCACGGCGGCGATCGTGAAGGGCGACGGCGCGAGGGCGTGGCTGGAGGAGCGCCGGCTGCCGGCGCGCCTGGTGGACCTGGAGGGTATGGTGCTGGCCCTGTGCGGCTGGCCCGGTTCGAAGGAGGAGGTCGGGGGATGATCCCGATGGCCGTGACGCCCAGCCCGCTCTGGTACGCGGACCGTGGCACGGGCGCGGTGGTGATGGTGCTGCTGACCGCGACGGTGGTGCTGGGCATGGGCACGACGGTGCGCTGGAAGTCGACGGTCTGGCCGAAGTACATCAGCGTGCCGCTCCACCAGAACGTGTCGATCCTGATCGTCTGCTTCCTGGCGGTCCACGTCGCGACGGCCATCCTGGACCCGTTCGCGAAGCTTGGGCTGAAGGACGCGCTGGTCCCGTTCGCGTCGTGGTACCGCCCGATCTGGCTGGGCCTCGGCGTGGTGGCGGCCGAGCTCGTGGTGGCGCTGGTGGTGACCAGCCTGGTCCGCAAGCGGATCGGCTACAAGCTGTGGCGGTTCATCCACTGGTTCTCGTACCTGGCGTGGCCGCTGGGGCTGCTTCACGGCCTCGGGACGGGAACGGACGCGACGATGGCCTGGTTCCTGTGGGCGCAGGCGGCGTGCGTCCTGGCCACCTGGCTGGCGCTCGTGTTCTGGCGCCTCTCGTTCGGCTGGCCGGTCAACCGCTGGCCACGGCTGGTGGCTTCGGTGTTCTGCAGCCTGGCCGTGGTCGGTCTGGCGGTGTGGATGCTGAACGGTCCGCTGGCGCCCGGATGGGCGCAGGTCTCGGGGACGCCGATCAGCCTGCTGCAGGCCGCCCACGCCCCCTAGGGCCGCTCGGGCGGGGGCAGCCGGCGCAGGGCGAACCGCACTTGCGGGCGCTCAGCTTCATGAGACTTCTTCCTCCTCTGACTGCGGCCTCAGGAGGCCGGCCCGCTCCAGCGAGAACCGGCCGGCCAGCTGGCCGCGCGCGCCCAGGTGCCGGGCGCGCTGGTACCAGCCACCGCGAATGGAATCCACGCTGCGGGATGGCCAGCCCGGGATGTCGAGATGCTGCTCCCATGGCTTGACGTCGAGCACCGGCGTCCGGTCGAGCATGTCCACGCCCGAGAACTCGACGCGGCGGCCGCGGACGCGTTCCACTCGGACCAGGCTCAGGCCGAGCCGGTTGGGCCGTACCGGGAACCGCGACGCGAAGACGCCGACGGCCTCGCCCGTCTGCTGGAGCATGAACGGCACCTGCACCAGCTGGCCGGGGCCGTCCGGCAGCCGCTCCGGGACGCGATCCAGCAGCGTGATCAGCTGGACGTACTCGAAGTCCGCCACGCCGGCCAGCGCCGGCGCGTACCGGGGATAGACGACCAGCAGCCCGCGCTCGTCAGGGTTGAGCGGCGCCTGCGCCGGCGTTTCCTCGGGAAGCCGGTAGGAGGTCCGGACGTAGCCGATGGCCCGCACTCGAAAGCTGCGCCTCCGGCCCGCCGTTTGCTGAGTGGTTTGCGCAACCATCGCCTGGATCGTAATCCATACCAACGAGTACTGAATGACAACAATGTCACTCAACGCTACCATTGGTCCGATGTCTGCGCAGATAGCGGACGATATGGTCTCCACGATGCTCCGCGCGCTCGGCGATCCGGTCCGGCTGCGCCTCCTCCGCGAGCTGCCGGCCGAGAACGCCGCGAACGTGCCGGTCGGCGATCTTGCGAGGCGGCTGGACGTCTCGGACACGGTGGTGTCCCAGCACCTTCGCGTGCTCACCGGCCTCGGCCTGGTCGGGCACCGGCGAAGCGGCCGCGCCGCATACTACTACCTCAAGGCGGAGGCGCTGGTCGCGGTCCGCCGGACGCTGGCACACGAGCTCCCACGCATGTTCGCGGCCGAGGGGGCGCTGTCCCGGTTGTCGGCGCGCAACCAGCTCGTCGGCAAGGTCGTCGAGCTGCGCCGGGGCGAGGTCTCGACCGAGGTCGGGATCGACATCGGGGGCCAGGTGGTGTCGGCCGTCATCACGACGGAGTCCGCCAGCAACCTCGAGCTCCGCCTCGGCGACGTCGCCGCCGCGGTGTTCAAGGCCCACGACGTGATGGTCCAGAAGTGAGCCCCTGACACGGGAGGAGGAGCGCCCGAGGCCTCGGGCAACCTGAGACCGTCCCAGGGGCGGCCTCGCCGACCAGGTCGCCCTCCGCGAGGCCGACGCGGGCATCGTCTCCGTGACCGACGCGTGACGCCGGCGGGTCAGCCGATCTTCAGCCGGTAGCCGGCGCCGCGGACCGTCTCCAGCAGGACGTCCGGGGGCCACGGCACCTTGCGCCGCAGGTAGCCGACGTAGACGTCCACGACGTTGCTCTCCATGTCGAACCCGCGCGGCCAGATCGTGCTCGTGATCCGGGCTCGGGAGAGGATCTCGTTGGGATGGCGGACGAACACCTCGAGCAGGTCGAACTCGCGCATGCTCAGCGCCGCCTGACCGCCCGGGCCGCGGGCGCTGCGCTCCTTGAGATCCAGCACCAGCTCGCCGGCCCGCAGCACGACCGCGCTGGCCCGCTCGCGCCGCAGCAGCGCCCGGATGCGGGCCAGCAGCTCCTCGAACGCGAACGGCTTGGTGAGGTAGTCGTCCGCACCCAGGTCCAGCCCGCTCACCTTCGAGTCGACGCCTTCGAGAGCCGTCAGGATCAGGACCGGCAGCCGTGGATCGCGCGCCCGGAGCGCGCGCAGGACGTCCAGCCCGCTGCGGTCCGGGAGGAGCAGGTCGAGCAGCACGAGGTCGACGGGATTCGCCTCCACGGCCGCGAGGGCCGACTCCGCGTCCTCGGCGACCACGCACTCGTAGCCCTCGGCCGTCAGGCCTCGGTGCAGGAAAGACGAGATCCGCGGCTCGTCCTCGGCGACGAGGATCAGCACGCCGGTTCCCGGCCGGCATAGAGGGACGTCAGCGGCACCGCCTCGTCGGCCAGGGCGGACGGATCGACCCGGACGCCCTCCCGGATCAGCGGCGCGCACGCCTTCAGCTCGCCGTCGTCGGCGGGGTCCTCGGGATCGCCGCCTCGATCGAGGCCGAAGACCGCGCGGACCGCCCCGTCGCGCACGTAGAACGCCAGGAACCGCCGGCTGTCCGGCGAGCCCCGGAACACCACCTGGTCCCAGCGCTCGGTGTGACCGAGGTACTCGATCTTGTGCTCGTACTGCTCCGACCAGAACGAGTGCAGGTAGTCGTAGTCGGCGCCGGCGTCGAGCAGGGACAGCGCCGCCGCCCGGCCCTGGTGGAGCCCGTTGTTCCAGTGCTCGACCCGGACGCGGCCGAAGATCGGGTGCAGGTGGTTGGTGACGTCGCCCGCGGCGTACACGTCGGCCAGCGAGGTCCGGCAGCGGGCATCGACCAGCACCCCGTTCTCGACCGCGGCCCCGGCCTGTTGGAGCAGCTCGACGTTGGGGAGGACCCCGATGCCGACGACGACGAAGTCGCACTCCAGGATCCGTCCCGTCTTCGTGCGGACGCGCTCGACCCGGTCCCCGCCCTCGAATGCCTCGACCGAATCCCCCACCACGAGGTCGACCCCCCGTTCCCGATGGATGTCGGCCAGGACGCCGCCGACCTCCGGCCCGAGGACGCGTCCGAGCGGGACGCTCGGGGTGACGGCCGCCACCTCCACTCCTAGGTGTCGCAGGGAGGCGGTGACCTCGCAGCCGACGAAGCCCATTCCCACGAGGACCGCCCGACGGCCCGGCCGCGCCTCGGCGCGTATGCGGTCCGACTGCTCCACGGTCCGCAGCTGGAGGACGCCCTCCAGGTCCGCGCCGGGGGTGGACGGCCGGCGGTTGCGGCTCCCGGTGCTGACGAGCAGGCGGTCGTACCGCAGCCGCTCGCGCGGCCCGCCGCCATTGCCGAGCTCCACGATCTTCTGCCCGGCGTCGACGCGCACGGCGCCCGTGGCCCGCCGGACCTCGACCCGCAGCCGGGCGTACTCGCCGGCCGGCGCCACGAGCTGCTGGTCCCACCGTTCCTCCCCTCGCAGGTAGGCCTTCGAGAGGGGCGGCCGGTTGTACGGCGGCTGCGACTCCTCGCCGACCAGCGTCACGGGTCCCTCGAAGCCCTGCTCACGCAGCGTCTGAGCGGCGGTGCCGCCGGCGAGGCCGGCACCGACGATCACCACGTGCTTGCCGCCGTCGTCCCGAAAGCTCATCGCGACTCGACCTACCCGGTGGAGGGGTGCCGGGCCAGCTCCCGCAGGTCGGTCGTCTCGGCTGCCAGCGCCTCGGGCGACACGGGCACCTGCCGGCTGATCAGGTCCCGGCTGAAGCGGATCGTCTTTCCCTCGTTGTACGCGAGCACGGCCTGGACCCGTCCGTCCTGAAGGTAGAAGACCGAGAAGCGATCGCCGTCGCGGTCGCCGCGCCACACGGTCTGGTCGAACCCCGACGCCTGGCCCAGGTACTGGAGGTTGACGTCGTACTGGTCCGACCAGAACCAGGGCAGCTCCTGGTAGGGCGTCGGGTCGCCCGCGATGGCCTGGCCGATCGCCTGGCCCTGCTTCCTCGCCACCTGCCAGTGCTCCACCCGGAGGTGCCTGCCGTAGACCGGATGGAGGTGGGCCGCGATGTCGCCGGCGCAGTAGACGGTCGGCGCGGCCCGCAGCGTCTCGTCCGTCTCTACCCCTCCGGCGATCAGGGGCAGCTCGAGGTCCCGGGCAACCGCCAGCTCCGGCTCGATGCCGATCGCGACCAGGACCAGGTCGACCTCCTCCGTCGTGCCGTCGCTGAGCCGGACCGCCTGGACGCGGTCCCCGTGCGCGACCCACTCGGTCACCGCGGTGGACGTTCGGAGGTCCACGCCTCGACTGCGATGCAGCCGCGCGTACACCTCGCCCATCTCCTCGCCCAGCGCCCGGCCGAGCGGCACCGGCGCGAGCTCGACGACGAGTGGCTCCTTGCCGAGCATCCGGGCCGACGCGGCCACCTCGGCGCCGATGAACCCGGCGCCGATGACGAGCGGCCGGCTGGCGGCGAACACGGCCTGCTTCAGCGTTACGCCGTCGTCCAGCGTCCGGAGCGCGAAGACGTTCGCCAGCCGGGGAACCGAGTCCAGCCAGCGCGGCGTTCCCCCGGTGGCGAGGACCAGTACGTCGAAGGGCAGCGTGCGGCCGTCGTCCAGGGTGATGGAGGAGTCGCGGCGGCTCGCCGCCACGACGGTGCGCCCACCGAGCCACTCGATGCCCAGCTTCTCGTACTCGTCTGTGTGGTGGAGCCAGACGCGATCGATCGGCAGCTCGTCGCGCAGGAACTGCTTGGAGAGATACGGACGGTGGTAGCCGCGATGGGGGTCCCTGCCCACCAGCACGACCGGGCCATCGAACCCGGCCTTCCGCAGAGCCTCCGCCGCCCCGTCGCCGGCCGCGCCGGCGCCGACGATCACAACCCGCCGCTCGGACGCTCTTCGCTGCTCGCTCATTCCGCCATCCCCGTCTCGACCCAGCGCCTCAGGAGCGCCACCCGATCGTCAGGCCAGGGCTCGTCGCAGGGCATCGCGCCTCCCTCCAGCGCGGCGAGGATGTCGCCCGAGTTCGCGCGCACGTCCTCGACGTCCCAGAGGTCGAAGGCGCCCTCCATCGCCTCGCGGTCCTTCTCGCGGAACAGCGGTCTGATGTCCTCCTCGAAGCCGGGTGCCCCATTCTCGCTCACCTGCTCGCCCTCCGCCTTGTCGAATCGGCCGGCGTCATTTTCCACAACGCCGATTTGTTTTATTATGCACACATGGGGGCCAGCACGCGCGAGAACGATCACCAGGCCGGCGCCATCGCCACGGCCGCGCTGCTCGCCGACGGGGTACGCCGACGCATCTTCCAGTTCGTCCGGCGGGCTCGGCGGCCGGTCACCCGGGACGAGGCGGCGGCCTCGGCGCACGTCTCGCGGAACCTGGCGGCCTTCCACCTCGAGAAGCTGGTCGAGACCGGCCTGCTGCGGTCGCGCACGCAGCCCGCGGGCGCGGCTCGCGTCGGCCGGCGGCCGAAGGTGTACGAGGCCGGACCGGTCGAGGTCAACCTCGACGTGCCGCAGCGCCAGCACGCGCTGCTGGCCGGCGTCCTGGTGGAGGCGCTCGCGGCCGACGAGGCCGGCCGCGACGTCCGATGGGCGGCGGTGGACGCCGCGCGCCGGCGGGGCGGGGAACTGGGCCGCAGGTCCCTGGTCGAGGCGGGCGGGCGCCGGGGAGCGGCCGAGGTCGAGGCGGTCCTGGAGCTCATCGGCTTCGAGCCGTACGAGGCAGAGCCCGCGGTGCTGCGGCTCGCCAACTGCCCGTTCCACCCGCTCGCCGCGGCATCGCCGGACCTGGTCTGCGGGCTGAACCACGGCCTGATCGCGGGCGTGCTGGCCGGCATGGAGGTGGACGCGATGGAGGCCGTCCTCGCTCCCCGAGCGGGCGAGTGCTGCGTGGAGGTCCGGACCAGGCTGCGCTGAGCCGCGTCCTTCGATGGTCCCCCGCTGGAGGGGACCGGGGCCCTACACGTCAGGGGCCGACCGGCGGTCGTCGCCGAAGGTGGCATCCGGTTGACTGGAGCCACGGGGAAGCGGGCTCGGAGCCCGCTCCACAGCGACAGCGACAAGGAGGACTTGACGTGACCAAGGGACTTCGGTGGAGGATCGTGAGCCTCCAGGTGATCCTCGTGCTGGTGCTGGGCTTCTGCGCCGGCTTCCTGTACTGGGGCGCCAGCTTCATCAACGGCATGGTCCACGACGAGCTCGTCGCCCAGCAGATCTACTTCCCGCCGGCGAGCCAGATCAAGCCCGGCGGCGCGCTCGACCCGGCCGAGTTCTCGCAGGAGATCCGCAACTACGCCGG
>Ga0126369_10004009_pt1 | contig 10750 bp, 7 predicted proteins | sample PanSoiMetaPlot_1_FD_109646 | JGI IMG/M metagenome (GOLD analysis project Ga0126369, IMG submission 109646) | Tropical forest soil microbial communities from Panama - MetaG Plot_1 | ecosystem: Environmental > Terrestrial > Soil > Tropical forest > Bulk soil | place: Panama | collected 2016-02-17
AATTCCCATCCGGTCGAGCCTTTTCCAGTCTGTACCGCGAAATGTGATTGTCTTGCCGATCCTTTTCGAGGATCGCGTCAAAGCAGTGATCGAGCTTGCGTCTCTAAGTAAATTCACGGCCTCCCATCTGGCCTTCCTCGATCAACTCACCGCCAGCATCGGTATCGTGCTGAACAGCATCGAAGCGACGATGCAAACCGAAGGCCTGCTCAAACAATCCCAGCAGCTTGCCATCGAACTTCAAACACAACAGAAAGAGTTGCAACAGACCAACGAACAGCTCGCGCAGAAGGCTCAGCAACTCGCCGAGCAAAACGTTGAAGTCGAACGCAAAAACCAGGAGATCGAACAGGCGCGGCGCGCGCTGGAAGAGAAAGCCAAGGAGCTCGATCTTACTTCCAAGTACAAGTCGGAATTCCTGGCGAATATGTCTCATGAGTTGCGCACTCCCTTGAACTCCATTCTCGTTCTCGGCCAGCAGCTCACGGAGAACCCGGACAACAACTTGACTCCCAAACAGGTGGAGTTCGCGCGCACCATCCACGGCGCAGGAACCGATCTCCTCAATCTCATCAGCGACATCCTTGACCTTTCCAAGATCGAATCCGGCACCGTGTCGGTGGAAGCGGAAGAAGTCTTCTTCGCAAGCTTGCTGGAAATGGTCGGACGCCCGTTCCGGCACGAAGCCGAGAGAAAACATCTCTCCTTCGAGATTCACAATGATCCCAGACTTGGCCGCAGCCTGATTACGGACTCGAAACGCGTGCAACAGGTGCTGAAGAACCTGCTTTCCAATGCTTTCAAATTCACCGAACAAGGCGGAGTGCATTTGGCCGTTTCCTTGGCCCAGAGCGGATGGAGCGAATTCCACCCAATTCTCAGTGCCGCGAGCAGGGTTGTCGCCTTTGAAGTCGCTGATTCCGGCATCGGGATTCCTGTCGAGAAGCAACGCATTGTCTTCGAGGCCTTCCAACAAGCAGACGCTGGTACGAGCCGCAAGTATGGCGGCACTGGTCTCGGTCTTGCCATCAGCCGCGAACTCGCCAGCCTGCTCGGTGGGGAAATTCAACTTCGGAGTGCGCCGGGCAAAGGAAGCACCTTCATCTTGTACCTCCCGGAATCGTACGTGGGTCCTGCGGCACAGAGTGGATACGTAGCGGAAAAACATGCGTTTTTGTCGCCCGGCTTGGTGATTGCGTTGCCCAAGACCCACGCGAGCGAGCCGCCTGCCGAACGTATCGAAGACGACCGCGAAAATCTACAGCCGGAGGACTCGTTGCTCTTGATTGTCGAAGACGATTCGCATTATGCGCGGGTGCTTGCGGACCTGGCGCGCGACAAGGGTTTCAAGATTCTCATCGCCATGAGCGGGGCCGAGGGCTTGGCCCTGGCGCGTGAATTTCGCCCCACAGTGATCTCTCTCGATGTCTTTTTACCCGACATGCTCGGCTGGACCGTCCTCAATCATCTTAAGCAGGATCCCAGCCTGCGGCATATCCCCGTCCAGATGCTCACGTTGGACGAAGATCGCAATCACGGATTGGCTCGCGGAGCCTTCGCTTTTGTCACCAAACCGAGCACCGCGGAAGGCATTGAAGGGGCCCTGGATCGCATCAAGGAGTTCTCCGCGCCACGCCGTAAGCGTCTTCTTGTCGTGGAAGACAATACCACCGAGCAGAAGACTATTCAGGAACTCCTGGGACATCAAGACATCGAAATCTTCTGCGTTTCCACCGGTGCCGACGCTCTTCGGATTGTAAAGGAACAACCCTTCGACTGCCTGGTACTCGACTTGCGCCTGCCGGATATGACCGGCTTCGAAATCCTGGAAACCCTCCGTGACGATCCTTCTCTTTGCGACCTTCCCGTGGTCGTCTTCACCGGCAAGGAATTGTCTCCTGAGGAGGACAACCAGCTTCACGAGCTTGCTCGCAGCGTCGTCGTAAAGGGGGTGGAATCACCGGAGCGACTTCTTGATGAGACTTCCCTGTTTCTTCACCGTGTCGTCGCCGACCTTCCGCCGGAAAAGCAGAAAATGCTCGACCGTCTGCATCGCTCGGACGAAGCCTTAATCGGAAAAAAGGTTCTGGTCGTGGACGACGACGTTCGCAACATTTTTGCTCTCAGCAGCCTTCTGGAACGCCGCGGCATGTCGGTGCTCACGGCGGGCACCGGCCGAGAAGCGATCGCGATGCTCGATACAACGCCGGACGTGGCCATTGTGTTGATGGATATTATGATGCCCGAAATGGATGGATACGAAACCATGCAAGTGATCCGTGGAAATGCAGCGTTGCGGCGCTTGCCCATAATCGCTCTTACGGCCAAGGCCATGAAAGGGGACCGCGAAAACTGTCTGGAGGCCGGGGCCTCCGACTACCTAGCAAAGCCGGTGAACACCGATCAGCTCCTGTCGGCATTGCGCGTTTGGCTTCACCGGTGAGCGAATCGGCGGGTCGCGGCCACGGAATTTAGAGCTCTCACACTTTTTCTAAGTGAGCGAAATGAGAAAAAACGACAAAGTCAGCATTCTCATGGTTGACGACCAGCCGGCGAAGCTACTCAGCTACGAGGCTATTCTCCGCGACTTGGATGAGAACTTAATCAAGGCAAGCTCGGGCCGCGAGGCCCTCGAGCATCTCCTCAAGACTGACATCGCTCTGGTTCTCATGGACGTGAGCATGCCCGAGCTTGATGGCTTTGAACTGGCGGAAATCATCCGCCAGCATCCGCGCTTTCAGAAAACGGCCATTCTCTTCATTTCCGCCGTTCACTTGACGGACATCGATCGCATCAAAGGTTACCAGCGCGGCGCCGTGGACTACATTTCCGTTCCTGTCGTGCCTGAGCTCCTGAAAGCCAAAGTCAGCGTCTTCACCGAGCTTCACCGCAAGACCCAGCAACTTGAGGCATTGAATCGAGAATTGCGCATTCTTTCCGGACGGCTACTCACTCTGCAAGATGACGAGAGGCGCCGCTTTGCCCGCGAACTCCACGATGGTCTTGGGCAGGAGCTTGTGGCTGTGAAGATGATTGTCGATTCCATTGGACACCTGTCGACGTCGGAAGCGAAAGATTTGGCCGCGACTCAGAGCAGCGCACTCATCGATCGCGCATTGCAACAGGTACGCAGTATCTCCTACCTCCTCCATCCCCCCCTGCTCGATGAAGGGGGCCTCCGCTCCGCCCTTCAATGGTACGTAGATGGGCTGGCCGAACGCAGCGATATTGTTACCTCGATCCACTTTCAGCCGAACGACTTCCCACGCCTTGCACCTGAGCTTGAAACCGCAATTTTCCGGATCGTCCAGGAGGCACTCAGCAATATCGTGCGCCATTCTGAAGCTCGCAACGCCGGTGTCTCGGTGGCAAAAGCAAAAAAGCAGATCACCATTCGCGTTTGCGACGACGGCAAAGGCATTGCTGAACAGGTGCTCAGCATGCAGCAGGGCAGCATCGGGGTTGGAATCGCCGGAATGCGTCAAAGGGCCAAGGAATTTGGGGGAGAACTGAAGCTGCAAAACGCCCGTCCGGGCACCCTTGTAGAAGTTCAAATTCCCTCAACGGACTCCCCTCACTGATGTAACTATTATCCGAGAAATACTCATTTGACCGTATTTCCCCTCGACAGACCGAGTGGCAGTTTATGGGGGTTAGCTCGAGCAGCCCACATTGGCAATGACGTTGAGGAGCGATTATGAAACATCGCCTAAAGACGAAAGATGCCGGACCAAATCCAGAAAGCCTTCGGCGAACTCCAAAAACGAGAAAGCAGGAGGCAATTCCTACCGATGTTGATTTTCCGCCGAACCCGGTTCGGGATTTGCCGCCCAACGAGAGCATCCGCAAACATCCTGACGAAGTTTATGGGGATACCGAGATCCCTCATCGCAGACGCCGGACGTAATCGAGGACTAAGAAATTATCCAGAGCCGGCTGGTTTCTTCATAAAGTTAGCGGGCAAGGAGTAAGGACATGGCCAGATACGGAAACGCTGCGGCCAAAAGCGTGGAAAGCGCTGTGCGCCGGAAAAAGCATGGGACCTTGCGCTCGGGAAAGGCGGGGAGAGGCGGCAAGGTCACGAGTCGAAAACAGGCCATCGCTATTGGTCTTTCGGAAGCACGAAAAAAAGGCGCCAAAGTGCCTCGCAAATCGAGCTAAGTGCATTTTCTTTCTCGCTGGATTCGTCAGAACGGATAACTTGAACAGCGCCTGGTCGTATTCCTAGGGTTTAAGCCGCTCGTGCCTCAGCAAAGTTATCGACCCGGCTGCACCACCGTTCACCGCCCTTGTGCCAGGAAAGTCAGGATCTCGCTTTCAGACCATACGTGCGTCTCTTAGGCAGATGTTCTTGAACCATTTCCGAGACCGCGGTAGTGTGGAACCCCGCCTTTCGAGTGGGCCCTTGGGGGCCAAAGGACTGACCGGCGGGCCTTACGACGAACGCGATTTGGACTGCTGGAACGGGAGCAATCCTATGCGTCTAACGCCGAATTGGCGCGTGAAATGCCGTGTAGGGGCTCCCTCGACCAAAGAGGAAACATGCCAGTACTAACCTTACGCGAAGCCCTCCAGGACGCCGCGAATAGACACGTGGCGCTTGGTCATTTCAACTTTTCCGAACTTGTGGTACTCAAGGCGGTGGCTGACACCGCGCGACAACTGAAGCTTCCCGTGGTGGTGGGAGCGTCTGAGGGCGAACGAGAGTTCGTCGGTGTGCAGCAAGCGGCAGCGCTTGTAAAAAGCCTCCGCGAAGAGCATGAGTTTGCGATCTTCCTAAACGCGGATCATACCCATTCCCTGGAAAAGTCCATCGAAGCCGCGAAAGCCGGTTTTGATCTGATAGTGTTCGACGCGTCCAACCAGCCCTTTGAAGAAAACGTGAAATCGACGAAGAAGGCTGTGGAAGCAGCCAAATCGGTCCATCCGGGCATCCTTGTCGAAGGGGAAATCGGATACATTGGCGCTTCTTCTTCGATTCATGCATCGGTACCAAAAGACCTTAGCCCGTTGACAACACCCGAGGAAGCGAAGCAGTTTGTGGATGAGACACGAGTGGATCTTCTTGCTCCAGCGCTTGGCACCATGCACGGCATGCTGAGATCGATGGTGAGCGGGAAAGAAACCAAACATCTGAACATAGGGAGAATTGTCGAAATCAAGGCGGCGACAGGGATCTTTTTAACACTGCATGGTGGATCCGGAACGGAAACGTCGGAGTTCGTGGCGGGGATTCACGCCGGACTCAACCTCATCCATATCAATACCGAAATTCGACTGGCTTGGCGGAGAGGATTGGAAGAAGCGCTGGCGGCGGAGCCGGACGAAGTCACACCTTATCACCTGCTTCCCGGCGCTTATCAGGCGGTCAGCGAGGTAGTGAAGTCTCGCTTGCAAACATTCTCTGGTACCGGTGCAAAGGAAGCTCATTTTCATTGAGCGACGGATCAAACGAAGCAGTTGCCTCTGGCCGCTATGGAGAGCCTGGAAGAGAGAAGCACAGGATGTCACCCCCGGCCGCGATTGAGACATATTGTCTACCATTGACAGCATAGGTCATTGGCGAAGCGCGGAAAATCTGGCCGGTGTGAAAATGCCAAAGGACTTGGCCGGATTTTGCATCGACGGCCTCGAAGGATTCTGAGTCGTCACCGAAGAAAACCAGGCCTCCGGCTGTGGTCAGGACACCGCCCCAGGAGTTCCCTTTCCCCACTTGTGAGTAACTCCACATTCGTTTTCCGTCCCGCAGGTTGAGCGCCAGCAGGATCTTTTGCATGCTTTCTCCGGGTGGAAGCGTGGTGCCGGTGTTGTAAAAGGTTTCGCCTTTCACAAATTCTTTGGGCTTCGCGAGAAACAGATTGCAACTCTCAAGAGCCATTACATAAAAAAGACCGGTGTCCGGACTGTAGGAAGGGGAAAACCAGTTCGTGGCGCCGTCGATGCCGGGACAAATTGTCGCTCCTTGGGCGGTGGGAACCAAACCTGAAAGGAGCGGACGGCCTGACGCGTCTATGCCTTTGGCCCAAGTGAGTTTTTCCACAAACGGAGTCGCTCTTAGGAACTTCCCGTTCGTTCTATCGAGGATATAGAAAAAGCCATTGCGATTGGCTTGGGCTAACAGATGGCGACTAACTCCATTCTCTTCTGTATCAAGCAATACCGGCGTTTCGGTAGCATCGTAATCGTAGAGATCGTGCGGGGTGAATTGAAAATACCACTTGAGTTTCCCAGTATCCGCATCCAAAGCCAGCACACAAGCGGTGTAGAGGTCATCGCCGGGACGTGAGTCCCCCACAAAGTCGGGCGCGGCATTGCTGGTAGTCCAATACAAGAGGTTGAGTTGAGGATCGTAGGTACCGGGCATCCATGTTGTGCCCCCACCGTGAAGATAGGAGTCGCCCGGCCAACTCGCAGAACCGAATTCGCCAGGTCCGGGAATCGTCCAGAACTGCCATTTGCGCTTTCCGGTTGCGGCGTCGAAGGCTGCGACGAAACCGCGCACACCCGAATCTCCCCCGGACGTTCCGACGACGACCATGTCTTTTACAACCAGAGGAGCGCTAGTTGCCCCATAGTGCTTGACCTTGTCGGCGTATTGCACGTCCCAGAGAAGACCTCCCGAACGAGCATCCAGACTGAGCAGGTGAGCATCATCGGTTTCGATGAATACGGAATCTCTCCACACCGCCACGCCGCGGTTCTTGTGGGCGGCAGCATCGTCGAGAAGGCCCGAACTTACGGGCCGGTGGAAGTGCCAAAGTTCCCTTCCAGTGCGCGCGTCCAAAGCGAACGCGTCGTTCGCCGAGGTCACATACATTACTCCGCGAACGACGATCGGAGTTACCTCCAGATTTTGCGAATTGCCCGGGTGGAAGACCCAGGCGGCACGGAGTTGGGCGACGTTAGAAGCGTTAATCTCGAGCAAGCGGCTATAACGGCGACCGGTATAGTCGCCGTTGTAAGAGGGCCAATTGTCGCCGACCGGCTGCGTCATCAGGTCTTCGATTGTCACCATCGGAATTACGGATACCGGTTGGTGTTCCTGCCCGAGGAGGGCCGCTTTGCAAACTAACATTCCGAATAGGAATTGCGCAGTCAGACGATAGGCCATATCAGCGCTCGTCCCGCACCAGGACGCGAACTTCTCCGAGTGAGCCACGGTCGACACCGCCCTCATCGACCAAATGCAAAGAAACTCGCGCGGCTTTTCCTCCCGCAGGAACTTCGGCCTGCAAATTGACCAGTTCTGCCGGATTGACTTGCGCCACTGCTGGCGCAGCGATCTTCGCGCCATGCTCATCGTAGAAATCCGCAACCAGGTGGCCTGCATAAAAAACACCGAACGTGCCAGTGAGCCTGACTTTGTCGCTGTCAACAGGGGCGCCTCGCAGCGGCTGAATCAGGATGCCCGCATCGGTGACACCCCGGAGATCACCTGCGGATCGGGTGGGAAACCACTCCGTCTTGAACTCGCATTCCTCACCCGGCCTCAAGCGGCACATGGGGCTGTTGAGTTCTGCTTCCATATAATAGGGCGATTCGTGTTTGCTTCCGAAGCTGGCTTCTCCATTGTTATCGAGGTGGAGTTCCGGCCCGTTGGTCCAAAAGATGACCGAAGCGCGACCCGGATAGGTTTTGTTGGCTTCGTATTGAAACTTTTCGACCATTGCGAAGTGGCTGGTGCCATCGACCACCGCCAGCCAGCCGGCTAAAGAGTCGATCCACAACTCGGCGGCCATGTGGGCGTAATGGACGGCAAACAGCCCATCCTCGCGCACCGATGCGGCGGGGTTTTCCGCGGGTCCGAAGCGTACGTGGTATCGGTTCAGATAGCCGCTCGATGGGTTGGCCGGAGTGAAGCCCCAGATATCCGGATTCCGTTTTGAGGTATCCCCGGGCAGGCTTGTCGAGTATTGCGAAACCGACTGCATGGACCACTCAACCGCGTGTCCGGTGATGTTTTTCATCCGCGCGTGAAAGTTGATTTGCGGAGAGGTTGCGCCGAGTCGAATGATGCGGGAAAACTGGATGCCGGTCTGGGGGTCGGGTGGACTCACCAATTCGATTTCACATTGTGTACCCTCGGATAGCTTTTGGAAGGTATACGGACCGTCGTCGAGGATATCCGAATTGCCCGGCCAGTGTTGTTCATCGTCATTCCCCTCAGGTAGGAGCCAGAGTTTGTCCCCGCCGTAGTTAAACCACTGGGCGGAAGTCGGCGGCAGATATTTACCCGCCAGCTGCGGGTTGACGAACAGATAGTCGTGCCCGGCAAAGGAGACTTGCATAAGCCTGCCGCCATTTTGCGGCACAACGATGAGCTTAACCCATGGGTTTGAGAGCTGCTGCGCGGACCAGCCGTGGTAGTCGGTGGGCCCAACCCTGCACTGCGCTTTCTCTTGCCCCGCGTTCTGAGCAAAGGCCGGGATCAGGCTAAGATTGAGAAGCACAACGAGCGACAAAAGAAGCCGCAGGTGATGGACGAGGAGCCGTCGCCAATTCATCGTTCTAACCTTTCCCGGGCTTCCGGTAACAGCAAAGAAGTCAGCCTCTGGCGAAAATGAAAATACCGATTCATCGTGCGAAAACGAAATGAAGCGACATAAAACGAAAGAAAAGCGTTGGCGTCAACACGTTTCTTATGGTAAATGAAGTTTGCAATTTTCGAGTGCAAAAATCGTGTCAGGAACGGGGACATCCTTGAGAATCGGTTGGTTGCTGCTTCTGCTGGCCCCCTGCCTTGTGGCTCAGGAGCGCAAGATCGACGCGACCTGGCTGCATCGCTATGCGCCGGATGCCAAACCATCCCGTACCAAATTCACGAACGATTCCTGCCTTTATAAGCCGCTGTTTGGCGAAGGGGACGCCCAAGAGCGCGGCTTGCGGAGTGTTTCGCGCTTCGGCCAGATCGAGATTGCCAAGGGTGGCAGATGCGAACCAGTTAGCTACAGCCGCGAGGAGGAGATTTATTTTGTTTTGAGCGGGCAGGGAACTCTCGAATACGGCACCGAGCAGCATGCCTTGCGCAAATTCGACTTTACCTACCTGCCGCCGGGGGTCCGACGTTCGATTGCGAGCGGTTCCAACGACTCGCTGAAGGTGTTGGTGATGGGATTCCAGATCCCTGAAAAGGTGGTCCTAACTCCGCCACCCGCACAGCCAAAGATTGTGAATCTAGAGGGAGTAGAAGAACAGACCGTCGGTGGCCATCCTTCCTCGGTTCTCTACAGGCTCTTGATCGGACCGCGAGGAGCCAAACGCGACGCGATTGACGACGCCTACGTGATAACAAGTCTGTTCTGGATGGATTTCGCGCCCGGTGGCACGAACTTTCCGCACCACCATGAAACGGCCGAGGAGATCTATCTTCTGCTAGAAGGAAACGGCGACATCGTGGCCGGGAGTGGGTTAGATGGCGTCGAGGCCCGGTTCCCAGCAAAGCCTGGGGACGCGTACTACTTTCGCCCTAACTGCACGGTCGGGTTCTACAACCAGAACAAACCGGGTGCCAAAGCCTACATTCTGGCGGTGCGCTCCCGGATTCCTCTGTCGGACGAGGTTGACTAGAGCTCGAGACGGGTTAGCGCAAGATAAGCGGCACAATCCAAAAGATCTGCGATGAGCCAGACGCGCAGAGGAGGTAGCCAATGTATCGAGAGAATCCCAGCCGGCGGTACTTTTTCAAGTTTCTTGCAGCCGCGCCGCTGCTGAGCCAGATTGCCGCGCGCAATCTCTATGCGCACGCGGCGACGGCATTCGGAGGCAGCTCGGGCCAAAACGTGTACACCCGCCTGGGCGTTAAAACCATCATCAATTGCCGCGGAACCTGGACCTTTTTGAGTGGTTCGCTCGAATTTCCGGAAGTCCGGGAGGCACAGGAAGAAGCTGCGCGGTACTTTGTCAACATGATCGAATTGCAGCGCGGTGTTGGGCGCCGGTTGGCGGAATTGACCGGGGCTGAATCGGGTATCGTGACATCGGGTTCGGCCGGCGCGATGGCTGCCGCGACAGCGGGATGCATGGCTGGAACCGACGACAAGAAGATATGGCAGCTTCCGGACATCACTGGGATGAAGCACGAAGTGCTAATGATGGGAGGGCGGAGCGCATTTGACAGCGCGATTCGCCTAACCGGGGCGAAGCTTGTCCTGGTTTACTCACTCGACGAGCTTTCTAAGGCGATCAACGAAAACACTGCGATGATCTACACCACCGACCTCGGAGAAAAATTGCAGAACGAATTGAAAATTGCGAAGGATCGCAAAGTTCCGATGTTGCTCGATGATGCTGCGGGCATCCCGCCCGTCGAAAACGCGAAGCTCTACGCAAAGATGGGAATCGATCTGTACTGCTTCTCCGGAGGAAAAGGTTTGCGCGGGCCCCAGTGCAGCGGGCTGCTCTTCGGCCGCAAGGACCTCATCGAAGCTGCACTGATGAATTGCAGTCCGCGCGAAGGAGCGGTGTGCCGCCCGATGAAAGTAGGGAAGGAGGAGGTCATCGGATGCCTTGTGGCGCTGGAAACCTGGCTGAAGACCGACGAAAAGAAGCTGTACGAAGAGTGGAACGAACGGATCGAGCGAATTCGAAAGCTCGTGGAGACGGTCCCTGGAGTGAAAACCAGTACGTATGTTCCCGATGATGGGAACCGCTACCCGACGTTGAAGGTTTCCTGGGACCAGCAAGGGTGGGGCTACACGATCGCGGATTGCGTGCAAGAACTGCGCGCCGGTGACCCGTGCATCGAAGTTCT
>Ga0126369_10004010_pt1 | contig 10747 bp, 10 predicted proteins | sample PanSoiMetaPlot_1_FD_109646 | JGI IMG/M metagenome (GOLD analysis project Ga0126369, IMG submission 109646) | Tropical forest soil microbial communities from Panama - MetaG Plot_1 | ecosystem: Environmental > Terrestrial > Soil > Tropical forest > Bulk soil | place: Panama | collected 2016-02-17
AGGTCGAGCCCATCCCATCACGCCGATGACCGCAGCTAGTAAAATCAGCGTCCTTGTCGGATCTAAATGCAACGGCAGGGCTGCGCGAATTGCCAGCAACAGGTAGATCCATGGCAGAGCCAGAACGAGCTCCGAGCCGCGCATTATTACGACATCGATCACCCCGCCAAAATGTCCAGCAGCTCCGCCAAGGGCGACCCCAGTCAAAAGCGATAACAGCGTTGCGACCGCGGCGGCTAAGAGCGAGACTCGTCCGCCGAACAATACACGCGAGAAGATGTCGCGGCCATACCCGTCACTTCCCATCAGGAATAGATTGGCTGGTGCGTCCACAGCCACGAAATGAATCCCGTCGGATGTGCGGGCCAGGAAGTGAACCGGGTATTCCGAGTTGTGATCGTCGCGGTACTGGAAGCCTTCGCCCTTTGTCGGGATTGACCTGTAAATGAACGGCCGAATATGTAGGCCCCGTGCGTCAACAAAATGCAGGCGTGTTGGCGGAGCGTAGGCATATTCCCTGTGCTGCGCGATAGGTGAGTAAGGCGCGAAGAATCCGGCAAAAAGAATTGCGCAGTGCGCAACCGCGAAGACCAGGGAAACGCCCAACACTTTTCGTGGGCTCAGCATTCTGCCCTCACACGGGGATCAAGTGCATACAAAAGCACGTCGCTTGCCAGGCTCGCGAAGACTAGCAAAACGGAGAACAGCATCACGACGGCAATCACGATGTGAAGATCGCGAGTGAAAATGGCATTAATAAAGAGAGGCCCAAGTCCCGGCCATCCTGTGATGACTTCAACCAGAAATGATCCGCTTACCAGTCCCGCCAATGAGAGCCCGAAAAGTGAGATGAGAGGATTTGTTGCCACAGGCAAAGCGTGACGAAAGAGGAGGCGCCCATTTGCGATTCCGTGTCCTCGCGCTGCTTGGACGAATGGTGAATTCCAGGCTTCGAGCATAGCCGCACGAACGTGCCGAAGGAGCAAAGGAGACGCGGTTAGCGCGAGCACCGCGACGGGGACTATGAGATGACGAACAACGTCGGCGATAGCCAGCCAACGAGTCTGTTCGAAATTCAACGAAGTCATGCCACCTGCGGGTAATTTCCCAAAGTGGGCCGCGATCAACATAAATAACATGCCAAGCGCCAGTTCTGGAGTTCCAAGAAGCAACATTGATGTCGCTGAACCTCCGCGATCAATCCAGCCTTGGGGACGAAAAGCTGCCCAGACCCCTAACGGCAGTGCGAGCGCCCAACCAACGAGCATTGCGGTTGTTCCGAGCAGGAGAGTGTTCTGCATGCGTGTCCATAGCAGCTTGTTAACTGGCATGTTGTACTCCAGCGAGTAGCCAAACTCGCCGCTGGCCATGGAGACGAGCCAACGAAGATATCGAACAGGTAGCGGCTGATCAAGCCCGTACTGTACACGCAATGAATTGAGAGTCTGAGTCGAGATTTGCGGATTCAACCGCATCTCATCCAGAAAACTGCCCGGAGCGAGTTGCGCAATGCCAAATGTGAGCGCTGAGATGCCGACAAGTAGCAGCATAGAATGCAGCAGGCGCCGTTTTAGATAACGGGTGACTCTCATTCTGCCCCCGAAAGCACGAGGTCACGCTGGGTCGGTGGATTCATGTGTTCTGCTGGCAGGTCGTTTGCGTTGGAATCGATCTTTTTCGGCTCATGATGTCCGACGATTCTCCCGTCTCGCATCTCAACAACGCTGTCTGCCACCTTCGAGACGATTTCCAGATCATGAGAGATCAGCAGCTGCGTGATTCCAAGGTTGTGTCGGAGGTTTCTCAGTACGTCGAGAATCTCATCGCGCGTCGCCCGATCCAGACCAGAGAACGACTCGTCAAAAATCAGGAGATGCGGCTCCAAGGCCAAAGCTCGGGCGATGGCTAACCGTTGTTTTTGACCACCACTGAACTCGTGACAGGATCTGTCCGCAGTTGCTGGATCGAGTCCGGTTTCGCGCATCAATATCTCGACCCGTTTTCTTCGGTCTTCCCGGGTACCCCGATTTTGAATCACCAGTGGCTCAGAGATTGCTTCCGCTGCAGAGAGTCGCGGGTTCAGAGCCGCAGCGGGATCCTGGAAAACATATTGAAGGCCCGCACGAAATGTGCGCAGTTCCGGACCTCGCAGGCCCTGAAGGTTCTTGCCTTCAAAAAGAATCTCCCCCTGATCCGCTTCTTCAAGCAGTGAGATACATCGGGCAAGGGTCGATTTTCCGGAACCGGAAGGTCCGACAAGAGCCGTCAACGAGCCTTTCGCGATGCTGAAGTCAATTGAATGAAGCGCATGTTTTTCTGCATGCTTGCTTCGGAAAAGGCCTCGAGGTCTATAAGACTTCCTCAGATTCCGGACCGAAACTAACGGCATTTGCTGGCTTGGCTGGCAAGGCATACTCACACAGTGCGATGAGCTCTTTCGACTGCTGCTCGGAGAAAGGTCAATCGTGCGATCTGCGCGCGCTGTGACACTGCCGTCGTGACTGATCAGCCAGAAGGCGGCTCCAGTTTCACGGCGCAGGCGATCGATCAAATCCAAGACTTCGGTTTTCAACTTGGCGTCGAGCCCCGCTGTCGGTTCATCGGCGATCACCAGTAGTGGACGACAGGCCAGCGCCTGTGCCAGCACGATGCGATGGCACTCTCCTCCGCTCAACTCGTGCGGATACGCACCGTAGTATCGCTCGGACCCAAGCTGAATTTGGTTCAACATCTGGCGAGCGTGCTCTCTACACTCGCGGCGAGCAAGCGTGGTGTGAGCACGCAGCACCTCGGCGATCTGGTCGCCGACGCGCATCACCGGATTCAAGGCGAGTGCCGGCTCCTGATACATAATTGAGACTTGGCGGCCGCGGATTTTGCAAATTTCAGACTCTTTGAGCCCCAGAAGATTCTTTCCGCCGAAAAATGCCGCACCGGTGACCCTGGCACTTGGGGGAAGGAGTCTCAAGAGCGCCAATGCGGCGGAGGTCTTTCCGCAGCCGGAGCGGCCAGTCATGCCCAGCATCTCCCCGGTGCGGATCTCGAAATCCAGTGCTTCAATTACTACCCGTCTTTTATCTCCTGTCCCGTACGACACGGAGAGGTCGCGCACCGCGAGCAGAGCACGGGTTGGCGAACAAACTGGCAAAAGAGACACTCCGTCTGTGGCGCCACCAGGGCACCTGGACCGATCAAAGTTAGTATTTCCAATCCAGGAAGGCATAGGCGCTAGGGAAGTCGATAGGCATGGTCACTTTGGTAATGAGGCGCACTGGCGGACGTAACCCCTAGCAGTACAGCTGCACCGGAGACCAACTTGACACGGCCGCTGCGGGGACATCTTTGCACGGGTGCGGGCAAAGGAGGGGACATCAGTAATACTGAACGTGCATTCTCGCAATCCTGCCTTTTTTGAGGTTTCACGGCAGGTCCTACAGTCTGGGACCTGGAGTTGACCGAAATCGGACAGCTCGAGCGCATTTTCGCTTGGTCGCTATCTGCCTAGCGGGGCACGGGTTTCAGGAACAAAGGACTTGTATAGACACTCGACTGGAGAGACGATTGCTTGCATTCCACCTATCCAGTTGCTTGAGGGAGACATCGAACGTGAACTATCGCGCACGACGCCTAACGATCTCAGCCGTTTCCTCCTCCGTTCTAGCCTTGAGTACATTCTGTTGCGCGACCGATCCAAGCGCGCACCGTGGGATGCTGGTTTCAACCACATGGTTGGCTGAACATTTGAACGATGACAACGTCGTCGTACTTCACGTCGGCCATGACCCCAGCGATTACCGGAAGGAACACATTCCGGGAGCTCGTTTCTTGAGCACGAATGACTTCACTACCGGGCACACCGGTCTAATGGTTGAATTACCCACCGTTGAAAAACTCAAGCAAACCTTCGAGGACTTGGGAGTAAGGGACGACAGTCGCGTAGTGATCTATACCGTCGACTGGTATCCGGTCGCTGGGAGAGCCTTTTTTACGCTCGACTATCTCGGCCACTCCAATACTGCTCTGCTTGATGGAAGCCTTGCGCAGTGGAAGGCCGAGAATCGGCCGGTTACCCGGGACGACACGAAGATCGTCAAGGGGAGCATTACGCCGCACGTCAACGAATCCGTGCTTGCCTTACTGGCGGATGCCAAGGCAGCATCGCGATCGGGGTCGGAGGCCATTCTCGTTGATTCTCGTCCGCAGAAGCGCTATACAGACGGACATCTTCCAAAGGCGGATCATATCTTTTGGGAAGAGACCGTGGTGACGGCTGGTAAGCCCGTTTTTCTCAGTGCAAATGATCTGCGCAAACTGTTCGCGTCAAGAGGCATTACGCCTGGGCATAAACTCATCACATATTGCGAGATTGGCCTCCAGGCGTCGCATATGTATTTTGTTGCGAAGTACCTTGGCTATGAGGTTGCGATGTTTGATGGCTCGTTCTATGAATGGAACGACGTTGAGCACCTGGCCTCGGTGAAGGGCAATTCACCGCAGTGAACCTTCAGGAAGAGTCTGGCGGACTATGCTCACTCCCCAAATTCATCGCTCTACTTCTGCTGACCATCTTGCCGAACTCGTTTCTTCTGGTTGCACAATTGGGGCCGGCGGTGAGAAGTGACATGTTGGTGAGTACGGACTGGCTGGCCCGGCATCTGCACGATCCCAACCTCATTATTCTATGCGTCATCGATGACGAGCGGCTTTATTCCTCCGGACATATTCCTGGCGCGCGAATGATTCGCCTGTCAGAGATTGTGACGACCCGAGATGGGATTCCGAATGAATTGCCGCCGGTCCATGCGCTGGAGCGCGCATTTGAGAATGCCGGAATAAACAACAACTCGCGGATCATTCTTTATGGGGAACGTTCCGGGATCCTGGCCGCGCGGGCCTACTACACACTCGACTACCTTGGCCTTGGCGAACAAGCTGCGCTGCTGGACGGCGGAATGGAAAAGTGGGAAGCCGAAAAGCGTGAACAGTCAACTGAGATTCCCGCCATACGTGCCGGGAAGCTGAGTGTTCGCGCTCGCCCAGAAATTGTTGTGAGCCTGAAGCAGATGGCTGAGTACTCGCGCTCCCCGAAGGCTTCTACCGTACTGATGGACTCTCGTCCGAGAATTGAATACGCGGGAGAGAGATTGTCGGAGGACGTTTCGAAAGCGGGGCATATCCCACACTCAGTCGGACTCCACTGGCATGAATTGGTGCGAGACGATTCCATTCCTGAACTGCAAGACGCAGCCACGCTGCAAGAGTTATTTCGTGCGTCTGGGGTGGTTCAAGGAAAGGAAGTCGTCACGTACTGCCGGACCGGTATGCAATCCTCGTTCAGCTATTTCGTAGCGAAATATCTCGGGTTTAAAGTCAGCATGTACGATGGCTCATTTTACGAATGGAGCCGATCATCCCTGCCAGTTGAACCGTGAACCCCTACGACCCTTGGTAGTAAGCACAAGCACGCCTGTACGCTCTCGATTTGCATTATTCGTCCAGAAGATGAGACAGACCCTTTCAACCGTCATTACGGTTTCCGTTCCCACGATGGTGGCGGTGTCCGGTGTCTGCCCAATTGCTATTGTGGCAAAAAAGAGAATTAGAACCGCCCCCTTATTAACGGAGGGATCGTTGGAAGAAACACGGGACGGGGAAGTGCGATCTACGACGTTTCTCCGATGATCGAAAGGCCGTTTGCGCTGGGATCGGAACGTGTGCAGCTTACGTTGCGCGCCGAAGCTTTCGATGTCTTTAATCATCCCAACTTTGTTGGATTCAATGGCGCGTTTGGCAATGGCACAACACCGCCTTTAGGCGCGAACGGCCAAAGTGTCATCGGAAAGCCGTTAACCGGAATTACCAATCAGCTCCCGGCCCGTTCGCTGCAATTCCAGGCCAGGCTCAACTTCTAATTTTCGGCGGTCGCCAAACTGCATTTATAATAGCGGCGAACGGAGAAGCTGGATGTGGCTTAAAAGAAAGACTGGCACGCGCCAGGCCCCGGTTGAACAGTTAGGTGCGCTCGAATCGGAAGTGATGGAGCGGATTTGGGCGCGCGGCGAGGCCAGCGTTCGGGACATTTACGACGACATGGCGTCTCGGCTCGCATATACCACAGTCATGACGACACTCGACCGTCTTTTCAAGAAGGGCCTCCTTGATCGCCGCGCTTTGAGTCGAGCTTTCTACTACACGCCGAGAATAAGCAAGCGCGATTACAACCAGCAACTCACTCAACATCTGCTTGGTATTGCGGTCGAGGAGAGCGGGAGCAAGCAGGCTTTGCTCTCTTGTTTTGTCGATTACGTGAGCGATTCCGACCGTACACTGCTCGATGAGCTTGACGAATTGATCAAAGCAAAAAGGCGTAGTCTCCGGCACTCGAAATGAATGCGTTTTGGCTATTGTGTGTAACTCTGTCGCTGGCGGTGTTCTTGATAGGGGCCACTATTGGCGCCCTGCTCGCTAATGCCGCCGCTTGGGTCACGTGGCGTTTTGGCAATGCCCGACTTCTGCATTCTCCTGGATTGCTATTCTCAATCCGAGTGTTTCCCTTCGCCTTTGGTGTAATTCTCACTGTCGGTTTTGCTCTACCCTCCTTCTTGCTACTCGAGCCGACCCGGTCTGTAGAGACTCCGGAACCGTATTTGATTGCTCTCGCTAGTCTTGCACTGATGGCTATTGTTTTCTTAGCAGGGCGTTGCGGGCGATTACTTTTCCATTCACGGAAAATTGTGAAGCGATGGTTACGGGAAGCTGAGTTGTTGCCGTTTTCTCTTTCTATCCCCGTGTATCAGGTCCGGACGTCGAAGTCTCTGATTGCGGTTGTTGGCATTCTCCGTCCAATGGTATTTGTGGGAAAGGTTGCAATCGCCAGCCTAAGCCCGGAAGAATTGCAGGCGGCAATCGCCCACGAGTTGGCCCATGTTCGTTCCCTCGATAACCTCAAGCGATTGGTATTAAAGCTGACACGACTGCCGCACTTCTTTGCGGCTCTAGCCAAACTGGACTTTGTCTGGTCCGCTTCCTCCGAATTGTCGGCGGACGCTAGCGCTCTCAGGCAGGGAACCTCGGCGCTTGAACTGAGTTCCGCCATTGTAAAGGTTGGGCGTCTGAAAACCCCGTCGACTCAGCGCCTGCCCATCGCCGCCTGCCATCTAATTCCACCGGATGTCACCGCTTCGGCGCTAGCCATGCGGATACGGCATTTGCACGATGCTTTGGAGATGCATGCAAAGCCTCCCCAGAATTCCAGCTTTTGCTGGGCTATGACTATGCTGACGGGCGTGGCGGCCTATCTGCTAGTTTTGCCGGCTGCGCTTCCCGTCGTTCATCGATGGATGGAATGGCTGGCCAGGTAAGCACAATCCTATTGCCGGCGAATATTTTTGAAATGGTGCCTGCGGACAAACTTTCAAGTTTTGAGCTTTCGATCCTTAGAACAACACAACTAGGCTGGAGAACCACATCTTTTGTGCCAAGATGGGAAGAGTTCACAAAAACCGAAGAGGGTTTTCTGCGAAACGCGCTTACTACTAGTTATTACTACAAAGTACGCCGCGCACGCCTCAGAGCTGTCCAGGAATATCTCCTTTGGATCGCGGCAAACTGCGCAACATTGATTGCTCTTTTGCGGCTCAGAGTAACCGATCCTGAACTGGCTTCTGCGCCTGAAACCGAGGGACTGGTCCAAACGCCTTGAAGTTGAGAATGATCAGCTTGGGATTCTGGATACTGCTCTGGGTCGAGTTCCTGTTCCCAGGCATCGAAGTACGACCGGCTGTCGCTGCGAGACGGTACGAGGATGTATGGCGATTCGCAGAGAACTATTTCCGCACCCGTCTGTCTGAGGCGGCAATCGTTGCCCGGGAAGCTGTCGGTTAGAAGGCTACTAAGCAGCGCGTTTGCGCGCTGCCCATCTCTTCTTTTGTGCCAGCGAGATGCGGCGCTTTGCTTCCGCGCTCATGCGTCGCCTTTTTCTTGGCCCCCCGGCGAAGACACGGCCTCTCCCCAAGCCGTTATTGCTGGAGAGGATCTGTCGAGCTCGCTGCAAGCGCTCGATTTCTGCATCGATTAGCGCAAGGACGTTGGATTTGTTCATTTGATGTCCCTTGAAATGCTAGAGTAAAAAGCGACTGGCAGTGCGATTAGTACTATAGTACCAGTCGCGGAATTTGGCACCTCGCTTATCGAACTACTATTTCCGCTAGTTACCGGCACGGCCTTGTTCGGAATTCGTAAATGTTTTGTGCGATCTGTTGTGGCAAACGAGAGCCGAGCTAGCTTTGCAGCCATGCAGGCCCTTTCTCCGCGTGAACATCAGGTGGCGCGACTAGTTGCTAGCGGACCCTCAAATCGTGAAATCGGCGAACACTTGGTCATCTCGGAACAAACGTTAAGAACCATATCCAATCAATCTTCCGCAAACTCGCGCTTAACAACCGGGTCGAACTCACGATCAGGATTCACCGCGCCAAGGGCCGCCCGCTCACGACATCAACAGAGTGATCGATCAAGGTGAGGTTTGTGAGACCACCAGCAAGCTGTTCTTGTGAATTGCGAACAGCTATTCCAGCGAAGCTATGATGGTCTTCTGCTCAAGCGGCAAATTGCTCCTGCTCGGCAGGCGGAATTTTCGGTGCTTGACCGGATTTCAGCGGAAAGCGGTCTGCCACGTCAACCAAGTTCGCTATCTTCTTGATAAGTTCACTTGAGAGCGCTTTTTTCTCGACACGCCATGCCCAGTTATTGTCCGGGCGCGACGGAACATTCATACGGCTATCTCCATCAAGTCCAAGCCAGTCCTGCATTGGGATCACGCACAGGTCGGCGACAGATGTAACAGCAGCACGAACAAAGGCCCAATGAACGCCGTCAGAATTCGGCGGAATGTAGCATTCAACTGCCTGCCTCTCCTCGGCCGTGGCGCCGCTCTTCCACCAGCCCACGGTTGTGTCGTTGTCGTGGGTGCCGGTATAAACAACGGTGTTTGGTTCGAATCGGTGGGGTAAGTAAATATGCGCTCCCGGATTCCCAAAACCGAACTGCAAGATACGCATTCCTGGCATCTGAAGAGCGTGGCGCAGTTGTTCCACTTCGGGAGTAATCGTTCCCAAATCCTCGGCAATGAATGGAAGATCGCCCAGCGCCTGCCGCAGAGCGTTAAAAAGGTCGTGCTTCGGTCCCTGAGCCCAGCGTCCATTGACCGCAGTTTCTTCGTTCGCCGGAATCTCCCAGTACGCTTCGAATCCGCGGAAGTGATCGAGTCGGATGATGTCGCACTGTTGCAGGGCCCATTTCACTCGCTGAACCCACCAATCGTAGCCGTGTTGACGAAGGACGTCCCAACGATAGAGTGGATTCCCCCAGCGCTGGCCGGTCTTGCTGAAGAAATCGGGTGGAACGCCGGAAACGAAGATTGGGTTTAGATTTTCGTCAAGCTGAAAGATTTCAGGATGGTTCCACACGTCCGCACTATCGAGATTGACGAAGATCGCAATGTCGCCGATCAGCTTTACGCCTCGCGATGCGCAGTACTGATGCATCGCGCGCCACTGCTCAAAGAAGAAGAACTGAATCGCGCGCGTGATCATTAATTCGCGCGTATCGTCGCGTCTTACTTGTTCGATGGCTGCGGGATCTCTGCGGCGCAAAGCGTCGGGCCATTCCGTCCAGCTTTGTTGCTCGTGACGACTGCGGAGAACTTCGAAGAGGACATAGTCCTCCAGCCACCATCCATTAAGCCAGCAGAACGTCTCAAATCTCTTGCGTGGTATCCCGTTAGCGTGATCTATAAAGTTCTCGGCGGCCTTTCGCAATAGCGGGAGTTTTGTGCTCTGCACCTGCGAAAAATCAACCTTGGAGCCAGGAGTAGCAAGATTTTGAGCATCCTGCTTGCTTAGCCAGCCGCGCGCGGCGAGACGTTCGATGCTAATGAACAGCGGATTGCCGGCGAAAGCAGATGTCGCGGAATACGGAGAGTTGCCAGTGGCCGCCGGACTAGTCGGGAGCACTTGCCACAAGCGCTGACGGGAGGCGGCGAGAAAATCCACGAAGCCATACGCCTCTTCTCCCAAGTCGCCGATACCGCCACGCGAAGGGAGCGAGGTTATGTGCAGAAGTGTTCCGCAGGCTCGTGGAAATGGCATCAGTAGATCCCGACGGTATTCGAGTAAAAACAAAAGCTGCCCAGCTGAGCCGGGCAGCTTCCCCTATCGCTTTGGTGCTTAACTACCTGCTGGTAAGCGTCCGGGTTGCTGCTCTTCTTTGTTGTATTTGATGCGTCCGTCCTTCTCCATGTTTTGAATCAGGTTCGTCGCATAAAGCTGGAAGCTCTGGCCGCGTTTCTGTTCAAGCGTCTTCTCGCGGGCAACGTCTTTGTTTTTTGCAAACTCCTCTGCTGAGGGCTCCTCGATCTCGAACACTTGAAGCACAACCCCATTGCGCCCAGTAGCGATTGGTCCGCTGATTTGGTCTTTTCCTAGTGTGAACGCCACAGATGCTGGTCCGGTCATCGGTCCGATATCAGGCACCTGACTTTGCTGAGTTACGAGGTCGCTCGTCTTAAGCTGAGCGCCCTGCTCGCTGGCTGCCTTTTTCAAGTCGTGCAGGACTTTTGCGCGTTCCGACAGCTCTTGTGTCTTCCGATCGAGCATCGATTGAGCTTGTTCATTACGAAACTCATTCTCGACACGTTGTTTGGCTTCTTCGAACGTCGGCGTCTTGGCAGGCTGGGAATCGAGAACCT
>Ga0126369_10004011_pt1 | contig 10742 bp, 10 predicted proteins | sample PanSoiMetaPlot_1_FD_109646 | JGI IMG/M metagenome (GOLD analysis project Ga0126369, IMG submission 109646) | Tropical forest soil microbial communities from Panama - MetaG Plot_1 | ecosystem: Environmental > Terrestrial > Soil > Tropical forest > Bulk soil | place: Panama | collected 2016-02-17
CACCGGCATCCCGGAAATCACCCCGCGGAATCGCCGCGACCGCACTGGAACCGGCGCCTTCGACAGCCTCATCAGCCAACTCCCAGCCCGGTAAGGCGTGAGCGAACGTTGGAGCACTCCGCCCGGGGGTGTTCGGAGTGATCCGCACCTGACGCTCCTATTTCTGTCAAGGGCCTGGCTAGGTGCTCAGGGACCCGGGCAGGTGCACGGATCTTGCACGGGTCAGCCGCCCCGGCGAACGGCGTGCAAAGATGACCGTTGTGAAAATCAACCACCAGATTGTCGTGTTCGACGCAGCCGACTTGGCCGCCGAGAGCAGATTCTGGGCGGGCGTGCTCGGCGGCGCGGTCGCTGCGGAGGACGTCTGGCACATGGTGCTCGTCGATGATGAACCGCGGGTGGGGGTCCAGCTCGCCCCAGATCACCGCCCGCCTGAGTGGCCGGATGGCACGCCGCAGCAGATCCACATCGACCTGTGGGTCGATGACTTCACTGAGGCTCACGAGGAAGTCATGGCTCTGGGCGCGAAGGTGCTCAAGGCCGCGGAAGAAAGCTATCCGGGGGCCCGCGACTACTTCCAGGTCTACGCCGACCCCGCCGGGCACCCGTTCTGCCTTTGCTGGGTCAACCGCTGACGCTTCGGGATCGCCGCGCCACTGCCAGGGCACTGGCGCGGGCGGCCGCTGCGCGTGCGTACGCCGCACCTGCCCGTGACCGCGGACCCGCCGCCACGTCGTCGATGAGACGCACCGGTGTGGCGCAGCCCGCCTCCGGACCCTGCTTCCCGTCGAGGGCATTCAAAGATAATCTGCATTCCACCAGTCAGCCTCGCACCTGGTCGCTTCACTCGACCCAGTGCTGATGGCCTGCCTGATCGCCCGTCCATCCGCATGTTCCGCCACGCGGTAACCGCTGGCGGGCCGCGGAAGGTAGCGAAGCTCCCCGGCCCGGCATTATCCGACCAGCCGCATCTCGACCGGCCCGAGCACAGCGAGTCTTAGCCAGCAGGAGGCATGGAATGCCGGAGACCCGGTTTACGAGGGTTGGCGACGTCGATATCGCCTACCAGATAGTGGCCTCTGACGCTCAGCGCGATCTCGTGTTCGTGCCTGCCTGGGTATCGCATCTGGAAGTAATGTGGGAACTTCCGGAATTCGCGCGATTCCTCGATCGCCTCGCGGCCATGGGGCGGCTGATCATGTTCGACAAACGGGGCACCGGACTCTCGGACCGAGTGGTGGGCGTCCCGACGCTCGAGCAACGCGCCGAGGACATAGCGGCGGTCATGGACGTCGCCGGTTCTGACCGGGCCGCGATAGCGGCGTGGGGCGATGGGGCGGCGGTCGCAACGATGTTCGCCGCAACGCATCCGGAGCGTGTTTCGGCGCTAGTGCTCGGATCTCTGCCGGTTAAGGCGTCGGGCGGGCGGACGGTGGCCCCCGACCCAGCGGCGCTGGACATGATGGCTGAAGCCGCCGAGAAAGGATGGGGGCAAGCAAGCCTGGTACCAGTCATCGCGCCATCCCGGGCGGAGGACAGCCGGTTCCTCGCCTGGTACAGACGCTGGGAGCGGATGTCCGCGACGCCGAGCGCGGCAGCGGCGGCTCTTCGCTGGGCACTCGAGTTCGACATTGAGCCGGAGCCGATCCTGTCCGCGATCCAGGCGCCCACATTGATCGTGCACCGTAAGGACACCGCATTGTTCGACCTGGAGTCAATAAAGGCACTTGCCGAGTTGATTCCCGATGCCCGCAGCATTGTGGTTCCTGGCGTGGATGTACTGCCTTATGTCGGAGACTCCGACGCTCTTCTCGACGTGATCGAAGAATTCCTGACCGGAACCCGGGGAGCGACCGACACGGACCGCAGCCTCGCAACCGTGCTGTTCACCGACATAGTCGGGTCGACGCAGCAAGCCGACCACCTCGGCGATCAGCGCTGGCGGTACCTTCTCGATGATCACCATGCGCGGGTACGGCGCATGCTGGATCGCTTCCGCGGCAGCGAGGTGGACACGGCAGGCGACGGCTTCTTCGCCACCTTCGACGGGCCGGCCCGGGCCATCCGATGCGCCTGCGCCATCCGGGAGTCAGTGCGGGAAATCGGCCTCGAGATCAGGGCCGGCCTGCATACCGGGGAAGTGGAACGAAGCGGGCGCGAGGTCACGGGGCTGGCTGTCCATGTTGGTGCGCGCGTGGCCGCGCTCGCCCAGGCCAGCGAGGTTCTTGTGACCAACACGGTGCAAATGCTCGTTCTTGGCTCCGGGATCACCTTCTCTGACCGGGGCAGGCACCGCCTGAAGGGCATCGCTGACCCATGGCAGCTGTTCGCCGTGCAACGCGCCTGAGAAGGCATCAACGCATGTGATCCGCGCCTCGTGGCCGGGAGCCGCCCGCGGCTAGCCATCGTCAAAGACGGCATAGGACACGCATGCGTCGTCGCGGGCAGGTGCCACCTGCTGGCACTTCGCCGGCCGGGTCCTGATGGAGCGGGATGCGAGCGAACACCGAATACGGGCATCGTGGCGGGTCAGCCCTGGCGATGATGTGCGGTGCCGTGGCCGTGCTCGTCATTGGTGGATGTGCGAGCTCGGCGAAGTCACCATCCCCGGGGCCGACGACGGCCGCGTCGTGGGCGTGTTCGGCCCAGCCACCGGGTTGTGGCAGTGCGCGGGGGACGGCGCGAAGCCTGGCAGGCTACACCTGGTCAGCTGCCCCCGCCCCGCCGCTTTCACCCCGGATCGCGCAGGCGTCGGTGTGGACCGGTACGGAGCTCCTCATCTGGGGCGGAATGCAACAGAACCAACGGCTGACCATGGCGGGTGACGGCGCCGCGTATGACCCGGTGACGCGCGCCTGGACCCCGATGTCGGCATCGCCTCTGTCACCGCGGAATACCGCTTTCGCCGTGTGGACCGGGAGCACGGCGCTGTTCTGGGGCGGCGGGAACGGGAACGTCTCGCTGCTCATGAACGGGGCGAGTTACGATCCGGCCAGCAGGACCTGGACAATGCTGCCGGCCGCCCCGTTGCCGGCCGGCATTGACAATCTGCAGGCGATCGCGTGGACCGGCACGCAGATGGTAGTGATCCAGCCGGGGGCGGGTGCCGCATTCGACCCGGCCACCCGCTCGTGGGCGGCGGTCCCGGGACTGCCGCAGGTCGCCGGCTGGCAGCCGTTCGATATCGCGGCCAGCTGGACCGGCAGCGCGGTCATCACCTGGGTCGCGAGCCAGCGGCCACCGGCCAACGGCACTAATCCCCCCGGATTTCGTTTTAGCGCCTACTCGTGGGTGCCCGGAAACCGGGCCTGGGCGGCCATTCCCAGCCGGCCGGACCACGCCAACTTCCCCTACGGCACCGCCGCACCCATCGGCGGCCGGCTCCTATTCCTCGGCGGTGAGGGCTGCGGGCCGGGCGCCTCGTGCCCGCTTCAGTACTTCTTCGACGGCACCTGGTTCGACGCCTCATCCGGGATGTGGACCGGCCTGCCGGAGACGTTCTCCGGGGGCTCGGGGCCGGCCGTGTGGACCGGGTCGGCGATGGTGGTGTTCAACACCAAGGCCGGCGCCACCCCCGGTCCGCCGAACAGGCCGCCGCATATCCCGCCGGGCGCAGCGGCAGCCTTCGACCCCGCGGGCGGTGCCTGGACCGACCTGGCCCGCTGTCCCATCCCTGACCTGACCAATGCCAGCCTGGCCTGGACCGGGCGGCAGCTGCTCGTGGTGACGATGGATGACGCGGGCGGCACCCCTCAGGCAGAGGTGCTCTCGCGACCTATCCGGAACAGGAAGTAGCAGCACCCTGTCAACGGCCATGTCGTGATCCGCGCTGACGGCCAGTTGAAAGCTTGGAAGGGATGGCGTCGTCGCACGGCGCGTTGGCTGAGGAAGAGGGTTCGGTGTCGCCGCGGGGCGGCCATGGGACCGCTCGGACAGGCAGCGACTGTCCGGTGTTCTTTGCTGTGCAAGATTGTGGTGGGATATTCATGTGCCTACGGTGGCCGCCATCTGTGGTTGGCTGCGCCAGGCAACGGCGGTGGCCGGTGCGGTGCTTGTCGCGGCATGCAGCGCAGGCGCTGGCACGTCGGCCGCCGGATCGCACCGTGCGGCGCAGCGGCCCGTGGCACCACGCGCTGGCAGGTGCCAGTTGGCAGTGGCCAACGAGCCCGCCTCCCCGGGCGGCAAGATCGTGCTCGGCGTGATCTCGATCGGGGACGCCTATTGGCCTGCTGTCCGCGTTCACCAGGGACGGTGGCGCTACTGGGACAAGGACGGGCTCTTCATCCTTGACGGGCAGCGGCCGGTGACGATCACCGTGCCCAAGGCTTGGCGGAACCGGGCGGCCATTACCTGGGGGGTGAACGCGGGGATCGTGAGCACGCTCCGGCTGCCCGGAACGATGCCGTCGGCCGGCTGCCTGGCGGGTCCCCTCACCTGGAACGGTTATCCCGGCGGTATCTACCTGCGGTCGAGGTCTGCGTGCGTGCCACTGGTGTTCGGTATCGCGCGACGCAGCGCGGTAGTCCGGGTCGGCGTGGGCCGTCGCTGCGGGATGGTTGCCTGACTAGGGACGGCTCGACTGCAGCGCAGTCAGGGTGTGGTCTGGGAGGCCAGGTAGCCGGTGAGGTTGTCCAGCATCTCGGTGACGCCTTCCTCGCGCAGCCTGGGCGCCTGGGATCCGTCGATACCGTCGAGGTAGGCGCCCTGCTCGGTGACGGTCAGGGTGGTGCCGCCGCCATTCTTGGCGAACTCGATGGTGGCCACCGACACCGAGATTCGCGCATCACCGGCATACATCTCATAGGTATAGATAATCCGCTGGTCGGCCACGATGTCGTAGTAGCGGGCGTCATAACGAAAGGTGGTGCCCTGATACTTGAACCCGAACCTCTCCCGCCCGCCGGACCGGAAGTCGAATTCGGCGATGCCGGCCTCGCCATCGGCTGGCTCAAGGTCGCCCGTGTCGCCCCAGATGTTCTTCGCCTCAGCCGAGGTGAATGCGGCGAACACCCGCGACGGCGCCGCTTGGTAGGTGCGGCTAATTGTGAAGGTGTCATGGATGACAGAACTCGCGGTCATCAGTTCCCCCTAGGTTCATCGTTGATCTGGGTGTCCCGGCCGGCCTGACCGGGCCCGGTGACCTCGGTAGTGTCGGCCAGGTAGTCGCCGAGCCGGTCCAGGCGCCTGGCCCACAGCGCGCGCCGCTCGGAGATCCACGACTCGGCCGAGCGCATCGCGGCCATGTTCATGGTGCAGGTCCGGGTCCGGCCTACCTTGTGCGTGCTCACCAGGCCGCTGGTCTCCAGAATCTGCACGTGCTGCAACACCGCTGCCAGCGACATCGCCAGCGGCCTGCTCAGTTCGCTAACCGAGGCCGGGCCGAAGCTGAGTCGCTCCATCATGACCCGCCGGCCCGGATCGGCCAGCGCGTGGAACACCCGGTCCAGGTCCGCCGCTTGGTCAAGCATGTACTTAAGTATTGCGGTAGGCCACGCGATAGTCAAGCGCTTACTTAAACGTTTGTCGAAGAGTCCAGGGGCTCATGGTTCGGCGAACCCGCCTCAGGCACGGGCCGCGCGGAAGAGTTCGCGCACGAGCCAGGGGGCCAGCCAGTGCACGCCTTGCGGCGTCAGGTGGATGCCGTCGCTGCGCACCTGCACGCCGTCCACCGTCCAGGTGAAGGTGCCGTTGGGGCACAGCTTGCGGTTGAGGTCAAGCACCTGACTGCCGGGATGCGCGGCGACGACCGCGCGCACCAGCCGATTCCAGACGGTTACCCGGGCTGGGTTGTCCTCCGGGTACGGGCTGCCGTCCGGCTGCTCACCGCTCCGGTTGAACGGCTCGGTGGCCACGACGACGCGCGCCCCGGTCGAACCCAGCAGGGTGATCGCCTTGTTGAGCAGAGCGGCCAGGTGAAGGTCGTAGGCAGGGTCGCCAAGATGCTGCCACCGGCCCTGGTAGAAGTGGTCCATCAGCTCCCAGCGGCCGACCATGAGCAGCACCTCGTTGGGACGGTCGGCCCGAAGCTGCCGCAGCCAGCGCTGCGGCCACGCGTCGCATTTGGGGTTGTCCGGCCACTGCTGTCCGCGGACGCTATAGGGGCCGCCCGTGGCGATGCCGCAGCCCAGCACGGAGTAGTCGGTGAACTGGATGCCCGGCTCCGCCGGCATATAGAGCATGAGCGTCAGCGAAACGGAATCGCCGAACACCGCGACCCTGAGCGGGCCATGCAGCCTGATCGGCCGCGGCGCGACAGCGGGCGACCGTGGCGTCAGCTTGGCCCGCACCGAAAGCGGAGGAACGGTGAACCCGCTTGAAGACACGGGTACCGCCGCGAATTGTGGCACCGGGGCGGCGGCGGGCACTGCCCAAGCCGCGATGGCGACCACCGCGGCGACTCCCATCGCCGCGGCGGGAAGCACCCGCCGCGGGAGCACGCGGAGCCGCTGGCCGGGACGTTCGACCAGGACGAACGAGGCGCCAGCGAGCAGGCCAGTAACCCCGACGCGCAGCGCGGCGAGCACATAGCCGTGCAGGCCCGTGCGTTCGCCGTCGAGGGCGAGGTAGACCGGCCAATGCCAGAGGTACAGACCATAGGAAATGCGGCCGATGCCGACCATGACAGCGGTCGACAGCAGCCGCGCTACCGGCTGGCCGGAATCGAGGACGACGCCGGCCACCAGCGCAGCCGCGGCCAGGGCCGTGAACAGCATCAGGCCATCCCGGAACTCGCTGGGCGCGCCATCGGCAACGGTCGCGATCCCGGTCAGCGCGATAAGCCCGCAGGCCGATAGCAGCAGGGGCCACGGCCTGCGTTCGGCGCGTTGCGGCGGCTGCGTGCCGAGCGGCGTGGCGGCCCGCGATCGCCAGGTCGGCGCCAGCAGCGCGGCCAGTGCGGCGCCGACCAGCAGTTCCTGCGCGCGGGTATCGGTGCCGAAGTAGACCCGTCCCGGGCTGGCCACGCGGGCCAGCACGTACGTGGCCAGCGCGGACGCCGCTACTCCCGCAAGCGAAAGCGCCAGCACGCGCCGCCGCCTGACCGCGCGGCACGCAAGCAGCAGCAGCGGCCAGAGCAGGTAAAACTGCTCCTCCACGGCAAGCGACCAGGTGTGCTGCAGCGGCGACGGCGTCCCGCCCTGCGCGAAGTAGTTCGTGCCCTGCAGCGCCCAGCGCCAGTTCCCAGACCACAGTGCGGTCGTGATCGCGTCCCAGCGCAGCCCAGAGACCGAATCCGGAACGAACAGCGAGCGGGCCGCGACCACCGCGGCGATCATGACGAGCGCCGCGGGCAGCAGGCGCCGGGCGCGGCGCGTCCAGAAGCCGCCGAGGTTGATCCGGCCCGTGGTCGCCAGCTCGTCGTAGAGCAGGGACGTGATCAGGAAGCCGCTGAGGACGAAGAAGACATCAACGCCGACGAAGCCGCCGGGCAGGAACGGGATGCCGGCGTGAGTGGCGAGCACCGCCAGGACGGCGAGAGCACGGATACCGTCGAGCGGGCGGATGCGACGATCCCGATCCACAAGTGCGCACGCCTCACCTAGGGCTGGCGAGCTGCCTTCCAGCTCGGCCATCTTAGTGACGTTATCCCCGATTTTCGCAGCGCGGCGACTTAGCCGGCACAAACTCCGGCGCTTACCCGCAGTGGAGCGATCCCGTTCGGGCGCGAGCGCGACGCCGCCGGCAGCTTCACCAGCGGCGTCGAGCGGGGCAGCGATAGCTACCTGATCCCGAAGATCGCGCGAAGGCGGGCGATCGTGATGCGCTGACCTCCAATCTGAGCGCGCCTGCCCACACTCGCCTTGAACGCGGACAGAAGGATCCGGGCCATGTTCTTCGACGCGGCGCAGACAGCGAGCGAGAAGGTGCCATTCAGGATGAGGCTGTTGCCCGTCGCCGACGGCAGGCCGGCTGAGGTATCGATAGCCTCGTCGACGGCGATGTTGGCCGAGCCCCCTGGGCCGCAGCCGGTGACGCCGGGCGCGGCGAACGTGGTGTCGGTGGCCACCGCATTCTTGACCTTGAAGACGCCGGTCTTTGGGTGGAGTTTCGGATTCGGGTCAATCTTGATGACCAGGGTTCCGGTGACCGACGGATTGACCACCACCGGGTTGTCATTCGAGCCGATGTGACAGGACGCGCCGAGCAGCGGATTGATCAGCCTGAACTTCAGCGGCTGCGTCCAGGTGGTGAGGTTGAAGTTCGTGATCGGACCTGCGGACTGAGCCTCGGCCCGAAGGCGCAGGAACCTGCCGCCGCGGCGCTTGGCCTCACGGCACAGGCGCTGGACGCCTGGGTGGCTGCTCGGGCATCCCAGCGCCTTGAGCAGGCCGCCAGGAATGAGCTCGGGCGCGCTGATCAGCTGCGCGGAAAGGCCGCCGGGCGGCGGCAGAATCCCACCGGTGAATTGGCTCGGCGCCGCGTAGTCAATAACCCGTACGCCGCGAAGCAAGCTGACGAGAATGGCTCACGGAGCCCTGCCCCACCTGGCTAGCCGAAGCGCGGTCGGGCCAGGTTCCGGGCGATCAAGCCGATCCAGGCGGGTCAAGGAGAGCCAGGAGCCGGTCGGCCTGCTGGCGCAGCGTGCCGCGGTCGCGGTCCACGGCGGCACGGAGCTTCAGCAACCAATACAGGGCGAACCCGCGGCGGAAGAACAGAACGCGCGATGACTCTTCCGGCGTGAGGTCGAACTGGCGCAACAGCGCACTGGTCTCGATCGCAGCATCGCGCCAGACCGACACGTGCTCGCCGAATGCCGCCAGCTCATAAGCGCGGTCGCTGCGGCCTGAGTCCTCGAAATCCACCAGCTGGACCTGCCTGCCGTCCCACAGGTAGTTGGCCAGGTTGCCATCACCCTGCCCGAAGACCGGGCAGATCCCGTCTGCTCCCAGTTCGGTGAGGCCGTCAACCCAGTGCATTCCGGCCCGCACCGCCGTGCGGACGACGGGATCGGCATCAGCACCGGGCGCGGGCCGCAAAGCGGCCAGACCTCGCAGGCGGCTGACCGCGCCGTCCGCCAGCCACGGCTGCGGTGGCACGTCGGCCAGCACGCGCGGCGGGATGGCCGTGTGCAGCCGGCTGATCGCCGCGACGAGAGCGTCCAGCTGGTCCCGAGCAGGCCGCCGACCGGCTAGCGGCCTGCCTGCCAGGCGCGACATCCAGATCAGAGGCGGCACCTGATCCAGTGCTGAGTCCACCGGTGTCGGCGCCAGACCCGGAGCATGCGCAGCCAGCAGCGTCAGGGCACGCCACTCGCGCTCGTGCTCGCCGCGTTCCCAGGACCGGAACCTCTTGAGCACCAGGTCGCCCGCGAACTCCAGGTCATGGGTAGCGAAGAAGTCGCCGGGCATGCCCACGATCCTGGCAGTGATGACGACAACTGATGGACGTCGGTGCTCGCCGGATGCTTCGATCGGTCCTGACAGCACGGGAGGGAGCCGGGATGGCCGAGCGGCCGCTGACGATCTTGTTTATGCCGGAGAGCGCATTCGGGCCGACCAACAACTGCATCGGCATCGGGGACGTGCTGCGCCGGCGCGGCCACACGGTCGTCTTCGCCGCCGAGGCGTCCTGGAAGGGTCGGCTGGAGCCGCTCGGTTTCACCGAGGACCTGGTGGACCTGGCGCCGCCGCCGGACGGTGGCGGCGACGCTCAGGACGCTGGCCAGTTCTGGAAGGACTTCATCAGGGACACCGCGCCGGAATTCCGGAAGCCGACGATCGAGCAGCTCGACACCTTCATCCGGCCGGTGTTCGCCGAGCTGGTCGCGGGCTCCAGGTACTGCCACGACCAGCTCGCGGGCATCGTGGAGCGGGCCAGGCCGGACGTGATCGTCCAGGACAACGTGGTCGGCTTCCCCGCTCTGCTGAGCGCGGGCGCACCGTTCGTGCGGATCGTCTCGTGCAACCCGCTGGAGATCAAGGACCCGGGCATTCCGCCGGTGTTCTCGGGCTATCCCGCTGCTGATCAGCGCAGCTGGCCGGAGTTCCGGGCGGAGTACGAGCGAACCCACCGGACGCTCTGGAACGAGTTCAACGAATGGGTGATCGCCCAGCGCGCACCGGCCCTTCCCGACCTCGAGTTCCTACACGAGGGCGTTCTCAATCTGCATCTGTATCCGGAGGCGGCCGACTACCAGAGGTCAAGGCCGCTCGGGCCGTCCTGGCACCGCCTCGACTCGTGCGTGCGGGAGACGGACGAGCGCTTCGAGTTGCCTGACGGCCTCTCCAGCCAGGACGGCTCGCTGATCTACTTCTCGCTCGGCTCGCTCGGGTCCGCCGACGTCGAGCTAATGCGCCGGGTTATCGGCTGCCTGGCCGAGACACCGCACCGCTACATCGTGTCCAAAGGCCCGCGGCACGACGAGATCGAGCTTCCCGCCAACATGACCGGCTCGGAGTTCCTGCCGCAAACCTCGGTGCTGCCGATGTGCGACCTGGTGATCACGCACGGGGGCAACAACACCATCACCGAGAGTCTGCACTTTGGCAAGCCGATGATCGTGCTGCCGTTGTTCTGGGACCAGTACGACAACGCGCAGCGGATGCACGAACTCGGGCTCGGCGTCCGGCTCGACACTTACGGTTTCACCGACGAGCAGATGCGGCACGCAGTGCAGCGGCTGCTCTCGGACGCCGACCTGCTGGAGCGGCTGGTCAGCACGTCGGCGGCGATCCGCCAGCGCGACGGCGTGCGCCATGCCGCCGACCTGATCGAGCAGGCGGCCCTGCGCTAGCCGGATTGGC
>Ga0126369_10004012_pt1 | contig 10737 bp, 8 predicted proteins | sample PanSoiMetaPlot_1_FD_109646 | JGI IMG/M metagenome (GOLD analysis project Ga0126369, IMG submission 109646) | Tropical forest soil microbial communities from Panama - MetaG Plot_1 | ecosystem: Environmental > Terrestrial > Soil > Tropical forest > Bulk soil | place: Panama | collected 2016-02-17
CGACAGCTTTGTCCTGCGGGAGCCGGCCGATGCGGCGGAGCAAGGAAGCCAAGTCTTCACCGTCGACGTATTCCATGGTGAAGAAGGATTGGCCGTCCACTTCGCCGACGTCGTATACACGGCAAACGTTGGGATGGGAGACGCGTCGGGCGATACGGACTTCGTTGCGAAAACGTTCGAGCAGGCCTTCGTTCTTCGTGGCTTCGTCTGGGAGAAACTTCATCGCGACAGCCTGGCCGAGCGTGAGGTCGTCGGCGCGGTAGACCTCGCCCATGCCTCCTTTGCCGAGCAGGGCGATGATGCGATAGCGGCCCGCGATGAGACGTCCGGGGAGAAAGCGGCCTTCGCTGATCAGGAATTCGGCGGAGAGAGTGGAAGTCCGAGAAGACGGTTTCGCAGACGAGGATGGAGGCCGAGGCGGAGGAAGCGGGGATGAGTATGTCGCGGTGGCTTGATAGTCGATCGTCGCAACATCGGGGTCGGAGATAGGGTGACCGCTCGCGGGCTTGCCGCAAGAAGAGCAGAAGCGGACGTTGGCAAACAGCTCTGTGCCGCAGAAGGAGCAGTAGGCCATGAGAAGAGATTCCCCGATACAGGATAGCGCGGTTCGGGTTGCAGCGTTCGGAACCTAGACCTCCGACCTCAGACCTCGGGCTTCAGGCTTCGAGTGTGGGCCCCGCTTCAAGGTCCGAGGTCTAGGGTCTGAGGTCCGAGGTCTGGTTTGTTACCATCCAAAACGATGAGTTCACGTCTGCGGGTATGGTTTCGGAATCCTTTATTTCTGTTGTGCCTGACGGCCGGACTGCTGGCATTTGTGGTGCAGTCAGGAGAGTTGGGAAGTGCCGACACGACACACAGACTGCAGACGACGCATTGGCTGTGGACGTCTCAGCCGCAGGTGTTTCCCAATGAGTATCCGGAATTTGGGCTGCATGGCCGCGAGGGAAAAATCTATAGCTGGTATGGGATCGGGCAGTCACTATTGATGCTGCCGGCCGATCTGGTGGGCACGTGGATTTCGCACTGGCACGTCTTCGCCAACTATGAAGATGATCCAGCGGTGCGAAGCATTGTGGTTAGCTATAGCACGAGCATCCTGGTAAATGTGCTGACCGCACTGATTGCCTTTCGGCTTCTGCGACAACTACGATTTGCAGTTAAAGAGGCAGTCGCCGGCGTGTTGGCGATGATGTTCTGCACGACACACATGCACTACACACAGAACATGATGGAGAACAACTACATCATGCTTCTGACGCTGATTGGATTTTCGTATCAACTGGAGTGGCTGCGCAGCGGCAATCGCAAGGCTCTGTTCTGGGGCTCGGCGGCACTTGGATTGAACCTACTCACGCGGGTAACGACTGCGCTCGATCTGATCGCAGCCGGAGTTTTTCTATTAGCCGTGATGTGGTTCGAGCAGCAAGCCGCCCAGACGTATTGGCCAAAATTAGTGGAGTACTGCAAGGTCTCCGTGCCCATTTACGTTTTCTTTGCGGTTGCGGAGCGCTGGTACAGCTATTACCGGTTCGGGTCGTTCCTGCACAGCTATATTCCGATCTTCGCCCGCGAATCGCGAATGCAGGATCCAAGCCTTCCCGCAAACTTTCCGTGGAGCACGCCGTTTCATGAGGGATTTCTGGGGGCACTGTTCAAGCCGGAGAAGTCTATCTTCTTATTTGATCCCCTATTGATCTTTACCCTTCTCCTGTTGGCGCTCGTGTGGAAGAAGATGGAGGCTGACGTTAGAGCTTATGCGGCGACTTCCCTGCTACTGGTGGTGGGCTATATCGCCTTCTACGCGCGTTACACGTATTGGACGGGGGATTTTGCTTGGGGCGATCGGTACGTGTCGACCGCAGTGCAGATGGTGACTCTGCTCTGCGTTCCGCTGCTTCTACGATATCGCGCAAGCTTGGGAAATTGGGTTTGGCCACTAGGGATCCTCCTCCTCGCTGTTAGCTTCATCATCCAGGTTGCGTCCCTGGTGTTCTGGCTCCCGCTCGAGATTTACCAGATGGAGACGCTGGGGCATCCGACGTTTGTGATCGCACTGCGTTTCAAGAATATTTTGGCATTTGCGTTGGGAAAGATGGATGCGTGGGGACTTAATACGGATGCGATGGGGTACGACCAGTGGGATTATGTGCACATCACCACTTGGAATTTCTTTCCGTTCCTGCTCCGACGCGTGGGGATCGCTCCCCGCTGGGTCGTGAACGTGGCCTTCGTGGTGTGGATTGGTGGCTTGGCGAGTTTGGCTGTAGCCTTGAAGCGGCTTAGAACGTGCCTGCGGACGATCTCGTAGCAAGTTTTACAAGCTTACCGGCCTGCGGTATCGTGGATGGCGTTTTTCCGACTCCTGGTCTGAAGAGGGAAGCCCCGTGAATTACCACCCTGCCTTGAAGCGCTCTTTCCTGGTTCTACTCGCCTTAACAATCATTGCGTTCTGTTTTAGTTCAGCAACTGCGCGAGGAATTTCTGCGGCCGCGCAGGAAAAAAGCGCGCCGGAACGTGTATCGGCGGACACTCCGCGTGTGACCGCAGGAGGAGCCATGTTCACCTTGCCTGTGGGCTGGTCGATTGCTACGGCGAAGGATCTGGTCGTGTTGGAGACTCCGGAACCTGACACGCACATCGCGATCTTTGACGCGCCGGCGGGAGATGCTGCAGCCGCAGTTACGGCGGCATGGGCTGCGTACAAACCGGAATCGAAGCGTCCGGTCAAACTAGTCACGCCGCGGCCTGCCAAAGAAGGCTGGGATGAGCGCCAGATCTTTGAGTACGAGACCTCGCCGAATGAGCGGGCTGCCGTGGAGGCTCTCGCCCTTCGTGCAGGCACTTCCTGGACGGTGATCATCCTCGACGGAACGGATCCGACTGTGGAGAAACGTGGGGCGGCAGTCAATCTGGTATTTGGCAGCCTGCGGCCCAAGGGCTACAAGCGCGAATCGTTTGCCGGACGGCAGGCGCATCCGCTCGATGCGGAGACGATCGCGAAGCTGACTGCGTTTGTCGAGAGCTCGATGAAACAGCTCGGCATTCCCGGAGTATCTCTAGCTTTTATCGATAAAGGCAAGATCGTTTACGAGGGTGGATTAGGAGTGCGGGAACTGGGCAAGCCCACACGGGTAGACGAGAACACGCTGTTCATGGCGGCCTCGAATACGAAGGGGATGACCACACTTCTTCTCGCGGAACTGGTAGATCAGAAAAAGCTGCGTTGGGATCAGCCGGTAATTGAGATCTATCCCTCTTTCAAACTGGGCGACGCGGAAACCACGAAGAAGGTGTTGGTCAAAAACCTGATCTGCGCCTGCACCGGATTGCCGAGGCAGGACCTGGAATGGCTGTTCGAGTATAAGAAGGCGACTCCGGCATCAGAGTTGGCTTTGCTGGGAACGATGCAGCCTACGAGCAAGTTTGGCGAGGTATTTCAGTACAGCAATCTGATGGCAGCAGCTGCGGGCTACATCGGCGGGAGTCTCGTTTATCCGGATCGGGAGTTAGGAGCTGCGTACGACGCAGCTATGCAGAAGATGATTTTTGATCCGCTGGGCATGAAGTCCACGACGTTCGATTATGCAAAAGCGTTGGCGGGCAATCATGCGACACCGCATGGTGATGATGTGGATGGGCATCCGAAGGTCGCGAGCATGGACATCAACTATTCGATTGTGCCAGCGCGTCCGGCGGGAGCGGTGTGGACGTCGTCGGCTGATTTGATTCGGTATGTACAACTGGAACTGACGGAGGGAAAACTGCCAAATGGGAAGCCCCTGGTCTCGGCAGAGAACCTGCTCATGCGGCGGGCTCCGCAGGTCCCACTTGGCGAAGATTCCAGTTACGGTATGGGGCTGAGCATGGATCACACCTACGGCGTTCAAGTCATCAGCCATGGCGGAAGCATGTCGGGATTCAAGAGCAACTGGTTTGCGTTGCCAGAATACGGCATCGCCGCTGCGATTCTTACGAATTCCGACAATGGTGGGATGATGCTTGGGCCATTCAGCCGGCGCTTGCTCGAGGTACTTTTCGACGGCAAGCCCGAAGCTGAGGCGGATATCGCCGCCCGGGCGGCTGCTCACAAGGCCCAAATTGCGAAAGATCGCGAACGGCTGGTGGTACCCGCGTCTCCGGAGTTGGTGGCTGGTTTAGCGAAACACTATTCGAGCAAAGAATTGGGCGACCTGGATGTAATTGCTCACGACGGAACCACAGTCTTCGATCTGGGCGAATGGAAGAGCACGGTGGCATCGCGCAAGAACGATGACGGAACGACGTCGTTCATTACGATCGACCCTGGGACCGATGGATTCGAATTCGTGGTGGGCGAGCGCGGAGGAAAACGGTTGCTGATCATTCGCGACGGGCAGCACGAGTATGCGTTCACGGAGACCGCGTAGACGGGACGGCGCCTGGCGAATGTGCCTCCTAGAATGGCAAAGCGCAAAAAGCAGTACGGGAAAGGCTGGAGCGGGTGAAGTTGAGTCAGCGCCTCCTGCTGATCGGACGTGAGTGTGCCGCTCAGAAGGAACCCTTCAAGTCAGCTGATCACGGTGAACTGCTCTACGACCAGAAAGGCTTGCCGAAATGATGCAGGACTTAGGGCATTAGACCTGACGTCTGCTCGACCAAGCGTTTCTAACCCTTCGAGTCAATCGCCTTGGCAAACCAGCCTCGAGCTTCCTCGACATAGGCTGGGATCTTGCGAGGCTTGATCAGGCCCGTTTTTCCATAAACAAAAACCCATTCGCCCATCTTTTCCACGTGCCACTCGCTTGGCTGAAGAATGCCGTGGTCACGGCAAGGGGTGTCGGCAGAGACATGAAAACCGACGATGGTTTGCTCCGTGGTTGGGTTGTCTTCGCTTGGCCGGGCTACCGGTTCGATCAGCATCGTTTTATCGAAGATGAGGGTTTCGCGTCCGGCAATCATGCCACGCATGCAATTCTCACCAGGATATCCAACGTCGAAGGTCGTGCCCTTGATGCCGAGTTGAGCGCGCGACATGATCGGTTCGAAATGTATTCCGAGCTGCGAGGCCACCTGTGCCATCGCCTTCGCGCGGGAAGGCGCATGCCACAGCACAATGCCGTAGCCAATCAGAATGAGGATCAGCGCATAGCCGATCCATGCCTCATTCCCTCTGACAAGCAGCGCTGGGATCGCCACAACTCGCATTGCTGGCAAGCTTATTCGACCGTAACAGATTTCGCCAAGTTCCTCGGCTGATCCACATCGCATCCGCGACGCACCGCGATGTGATACGCGAGCAACTGCATCGGCACGATCTCAAGGATCGGAGAAAGTTCTTCCGGTGCAGGCGGGATATAAAGCACGTGGTCGGCGGACTCCTTAATCTCTTCATCGCCTTCGGTGGCAATCGCGATCACGACTCCAGAGCGCGCCTTCACTTCCTTCAGGTTCGAGATGGTCTTTTCGTAGCGCAACACGGAGTCGGGATTATTGAGGTCCCGCGTAGCAATGATCACGACCGGCAAGTTCTCGTCGATCAGCGCATTGGGTCCGTGCTTCATTTCGCCGGCGGGATAACCCTCGGCGTGAATGTAGGAGATTTCTTTTAACTTCAGGGCCCCCTCAAGTGCAATCGGATAGTGAATACCGCGCCCGAGAAAGAGGAAGTCGTGGACTTTCTGATAGCGCTTGGCGAGTTCATCGCACGCGTTGTCTGCCGCCAATAGCGTCTCGAGCTTCGCCGGGATGCGCGTAAGCTCCAACATGGACTCGCGGGCTTGCTCGGGTTTCATCACGCCGCGGACTTGCGCGAGATACATTGCGAAGATGTAGAGAGCAGTGAGCTGCGCGGTGAATGCTTTGGTGGAAGCAACGCCGATCTCCGGGCCAGCATGAGTATAGATGGTGCCAGCGGCTTCACGTGTGATCATCGATCCGACAACGTTGCAGATGGCGAGGGTCTTTGAGCCTTTGGACTTGGCCTCTCGCTGGGCAGCGATCGTATCGGCGGTTTCTCCGGATTGGGAGATGACTAACGTGATCGTGCCGGGGTCAACGATCGGATCGCGATAACGCCATTCGCTCGCGTAGTCCACTTCGACGGGGACGCGGGCGAGCGATTCGATCATGAATTTTCCTGCTTGTCCGGCGTGCCAACTGGTTCCGCAAGCGATGATGTTGATCTTCTTGGCTTCACGGAACTCGGCCTCGGTGATCTCCATCTGATCGAGAAAAATATGGCCGGTATCCTGGGAGACTCGGCCTAATGCGGTTTCGCGAACCGCACTGGGCTGCTCGTAAATTTCCTTGAGCATGAAATGCTTGAAGCCGCCCTTTTCGGCCTGGATAGGATCCCAGGTGACGTGCTGGATCTGGCGAACCACCGGCTTGCCATCGAAGTCAGTAAGCTGAACGCCGCGGGGTGTAACAACCGCCATATCACCATCGGCGAGGAAGAAGATGTCGCGCGTGTGATGCAGGATTGCGGGTACGTCAGAGGCTACGAAGTATTCGTCATTGCCCAACCCGATCACAGCGGGGGGGCCGTTGCGAGCCGCGACGATCTTGTTGGGCTCGTCGGTCGAGATCACGGCGAGAGCGAAGACGCCTGACAACTGCTTCACGGTCTGGCGGACGGCCTCTTCAAGAGAGGGGCGACTTCCATTTTTCGAAGTAGCGTACTTCTCAACAAGATGGGCAATGATTTCTGTGTCGGTTTCGGTGGTGAACTTATGGCCTTCTTCAGCCAGCTTCTTTTTCAGGCTGAGGTAGTTCTCGACGATACCGTTGTGGACGACGACGATTTTGCCGCTGCAGTCCCGATGCGGATGAGCATTTTCCTCGGTGGGGCGACCGTGAGTAGCCCAGCGGGTGTGGCCGATGCCGTAGGTTCCTTCGAGAGGCTTATTGCGAATGGCCTCCTCAAGGTTGCGCAGCTTACCTTCGGCCCGGCGAATATCGAGTCCGCCCTGACCGTGGTCGCCGACCGCGATGCCCGCGGAGTCATATCCGCGGTATTCCAGCCGACGCAATCCATCAATGATTACAGGAACGACACTCTTCTTGCCGACGTAACCGACAATGCCGCACATGTGGAAACCTCAAAGGTACCTGGATTAGTCACCCAGGGAGCAACGGAATTCTTCAATGACGGGGTTGGTCAAAACTTCGCGGGCGATGCGCTCGACTTCCGATTGCGCCTGTTCTCGAGACAGTTCTCCGTTCAGGGTGAGTTCGAAATACTTGCCCTGGCGGACACCCTCCAACCCTTTGTAACCCATCTTCTTTAGGGCGCCGTGAATGGTTTTACCTTGGGGGTCGAGGACACTCTTCTTCAGAGAAACATACACGTACGCTGTCATAAGTGACCAATTATACGTGACTGTTCCCAGCGAATCAGCCGTTTGATATCCGGTGAGCGCACGTTAGGCATTGAAACGATTTAGCTTTCTGTCGAGCTCAGCGAGGGTATTTTCAAGAAGTTCGCGGTGACGAGGATTCTGAGTTTCTTGCAACTGTTGAAGCACGTTTTGGCGAGATAAGCGCAAGCTTTCCTCCTCACGGCGACGTGCTGCCGCTTCAGGGGTCAGTTTGAGACGAGGCTTCGAGGTTGCGTCAGAGGCTTCCGCCTGTTGGGCCTCAACCGATTTACTTTCCCAGCCGCGCGCCATCTTTTGATTATAAGTAAGTTGCTCACCCTCTTCCCGAGTAAGGGCTGTTCAGGTCGTGGGAAATTGACTCAATTGACTCAAGGATGAGGCAGTGCCGAATAGTCGGCATTCTTGCCGACAAACCGGCGGATGCATGGCCGATTTGGCCCACTCCTGATTCGGAACCTGTTCCATTCAGGGAAGTTGCTACGGTGCCGTAAAGTGCCATTTTCGGAATCCCGCGTGCACATCAGGAAGGGTCTTCTGCCTCTGGCCGGGCTTCACCGTTTCGCCTCGCCGTTGGGGGAAGCAGTCCCAGAAAATTCCTTGGAACCGGCGGGCTTCCCCTGGGCCCGTCGGGTGGAGTTAGTAAGTGCTACAACTAAAGCAGCCCCAAACGCTTGCTACAAGCGTACCGGGTAGGAGTGTCGACTCGCAGGTACCGTTCGCCAGAGCGCGGCGTTGCCGCGGTGATGATTTCCCTTCGCCGGATGGACGGAAAAACCGGTTGAGTGTGGTCCGCGAACCGACGACCTACCAACTTCCCATATTGGGTCAAGATCAGCAACACCATGAGATTGACCCGCTTTATCTTTTCGCCTGCCACATCGAATGGGAGCGGAAAGAAGATCTCACCGCTGGCTGGGAGCTAATCTCCGCCTCCAGAAGTTCGAATTGCGATGCTCGCGCACATGCTCGGGCCTTGCTCTCCAGTTCGCGGCATCTGGGTGGATGGGGTCTAGGCGCGGTGTCTGATGGTCCAATCTCAAGAAGGCGGCAGGTAACTACGGAGGACGGAATGAAAGGACCATATGGGCTGGAGATTACGGACAGCTGTGCAGAGTGTACGAACCTGTCGCGTGGCTTTTTCTGCGAGTTCTCCGATGCGGTGTTGCAGTCGCTGGATCGAGTCAGCCACAAAACCATCCTTCCCGCAGGCGCAATTCTGTTCGTGGAGGGGCAGGCTCCTCGGGGGATGTTCATGGTGTGTTCCGGCCGAGTAAACCTTTCCACAACTTCCCGGGAAGGCAAGATCCTCATTCTCAAGACAGCAGATGCCGGCGAGGCGCTTGGTCTGAGCGCCACCATCTCGGGGATGGGTTACGAGGCAACGGCCGAGACTGCCACACCTTGCCAAGTCAGTTTTGTTGATCGAAAGCACTATCTCGAGTTGATGCAGCAACACAGCGAAATCGGCGTGCATACTTCGCAGTGCTTAAGCCGCGAATTCCGATCGGCGTACCACGATATTCACGATCTGGTCCTAACCCGGTCGTCGGCAGGCAAACTGGCACGATTATTGCTCTCGCAATGTCGGAAGCAGGAGTCGGAGGACTCCAACAGCTGCGCGACGATCCCGATGACGCACGAGGAAATGGCACAGCGGATCGGGGCATCGCGTGAGACGGTAACCCGGTTGCTAAGCAACTTGAGGAAAAAACGCCTGATTCGTCTCGACGGACCAACCTTGGTCATTCGTCATCGCAGCGCGTTGGAAGCCTTGGCTGTATAGCGCCTTCCCCCAAGAAGCCGGAGGATAGTTAGCTGGGCTGTCCTCCGGCATTCGAAGGATTAGGGACTACCGAAAAGGGATCACGGATGTACACGGGCAGGTTGATCGAGGATTTGTTAGCCACCGCGGAACGTGTCCGCGAGGCTGCAGAAATGCCAAGCCTCGAGCAAGGAAGCTCAGAGCCCGAAAAGTTCCCGCAGACGCTTCGTCTGGGCACGACTGACGGGGATCTCGGTTTGTTTTTTGTCGTCCATCCGCAACTGGTAGGAACTCTTGAACCAAGGCACGACCTCGCGGATGCGGTTGATGTTGACAAGGTACGAGCGGTGAGCCCGCCAAAAGACGTTGGTGTCGAGGCTGTCGAGCAACTCCTCGAGCGTCCGGCAGTTGGACTGGCCTTCCATCCCCGCTGCGCCCGCAGTCACAACTGTGATCACGCCATCTTCGATCCATGCGTAACAGATATCTTTCTGGTCCACGAGAAACATCCGGCCGGCTGCTCTTAGCAGCACCTTGGAAGCTGGCTGCTTCTGCGACTCAAGCATCCTTACCAGCGTCTCAAACTTCTCGGCGGGAGCGGCGTCAGCATCCTGTTGCGCCCGCGCTTTGTGGATCGCCTGGGCGACCCGCTTCTTATCGAACGGCTTGAGAAGATAGTCCACAGCGTTCACTTCAAAGGCCTTGACCGCATATTGGTCGAAGGCCGTCGCAAAGACGATTTTCGGCAGCGGGACCTTCTTATCGAGTAGTTTCTTGATTACCCCAAAGCCGTCGAGCCCGGGCATCTGAACGTCCAGAAAAACCAGATCGGGGTTGTGTTCCTTAATCAAATTAACGGCTTCCAAGCCGTTCTTGCCTTGGGCAACGACGTTCACGTCGCCGGCGTTCTTCAAAAGATAGGCCAACTCGTCGCGGGCTAGTTGCTCATCGTCGACGATGACCGCGGATAAGGACATCGCTGCTCCAGAAAGGTACAACCCCACCATGGCGAGTATAGTGTCGCGTGATTAGAGGCGCAAATGCGTGTACAGGGAACAGTCACCAAACACGCTCGGTTGGTCCCTTGTGCGGCTGCAGCGGAAGATCGGAGTCGCGGTTGCAACAGATCAGACTTTTGCGCAACCCTCCATCCTGAGAAGTCGTCCAATGTTGGTATCATGGCTGCGAACTGACGCCGGGGTGCAAAGCTATGTACGTCAGGCGATGTGCTTTTTGGTTTCTGTTTGTGCTAGGCATGGGTGTGTTTTTGAGCTGTGGGGGCACAGGATCGCCACTAACCCCTGCGAAGCCCAACAGCGACATCCTTTACGTCATCGATAACGGGTCCGCTACCACCTACTCCATCGACCAAGGTTCACTAGCAGCAACTCCGGTCGAACAGCCCGTCACTGTCATTCCGCCCCCGGCATTCATGATGCAGTTTGATCCAGCCCCTTATGACCACTTCGTTTATATCGTCTGGGCCGACGGGCAGAATATTCAACATCTCTCGGTTTTCAAGACGGATTCTGCCGGCGTACCACAGTTGCCCGCCATTCAGACGTTGAACGCCGGCTCCCTGTCGCAGTTCAATATGCGTCCGGCGGGGCAGTTTGC
>Ga0126369_10004014_pt1 | contig 10732 bp, 4 predicted proteins | sample PanSoiMetaPlot_1_FD_109646 | JGI IMG/M metagenome (GOLD analysis project Ga0126369, IMG submission 109646) | Tropical forest soil microbial communities from Panama - MetaG Plot_1 | ecosystem: Environmental > Terrestrial > Soil > Tropical forest > Bulk soil | place: Panama | collected 2016-02-17
CACTCCGACCAGCCGGTCGGGAAACCGCCGACCTGATAGCCGCCCTGGCCAATGTCCCACGGCTCGGCGATCAGCTTCACTTGGCCGAGCACCGGATCCTGGCGCACGGCGGCGAAGAAGGGCGCGTTGCGGTCGAAGCCGGGCGTGCGGCCGAGAGTGGTGGCGAGATCGAAGCGGAAGCCGTCGATGTGGAAAACCTCGACCCACAGCCTGAGCGAATCCATCACCATCTGCAGCACGCGCGGATGCGTCAGCTTGAGCGCATTGCCGGTGCCGGTGAAATTCTCGTAGTAGCGCGGCTGGTTCGGCACCAGCCAGTAGTAGGAAGCATTGTCGATGCCGCGGTAGCAGAGCGTGGGCCCCATGTGGTTGCCCTCGCAGGTATGGTTATAGACCACGTCGAGGATCACCTCGATGCCGGCATCGTGCAGCGCCGCCACCGTCGACCGGAAATCGTTGTAGGCGTTGCCGGTCGCGTAGCGCATCTCCGGCGCGAAGAAGCTGAGCGAATTGTAGCCCCAGTAATTTTTCAAGCCCCGGTCAATCAAATGTCGCTCGTCGAGAAAGGCGTGGATGGGCAGGAGCTCGATGGCGCTGACGCCAAGTTTTCGTAGGTGCGCGATCGTGCCGGGCTCCGCCAGCCCGCGAAATGTGCCGCGCGCGTCGGCCGGAATGTCATCGCGCCCCTGCGTCAGGCCTTTGACATGCGCCTCGTAGATGATGGTGTCTTCCCACGCCGTCGCCGGCCGCCGGTCGCGCATCCGGGTATGCGCCGGATCGACCACGACCGACTTCCACATCAGCCGCGCATTATCGCGCCGGTCGAACGACAGGTCGGCATTCTTGTGCCCGGTGCGATAGGCAAAATGCATATCGTGCCAGGTAAAATGCCCGCCCAATCGTTTGCTGTAAGGATCGATCAGCAGTTTATGGCAGTTGAAGCGATGGCCCGCTTCCGGCGCATAGGGTCCGTGCACGCGATAGCCGTAGAGCTGGCCCGGCGCCGCGTGCAAGAGATAGACGTGCCACACATCGTCGGTGCGCTCGGGCATGACGATGCGCTGCTTTTCGCGCCGGCCCTCGCGGTCGAACAGGCAAAGTTCGACCTTGGTCGCGTTCGCCGAAAACAAGGCAAAGTTCGTCCCGCGACCGTCCCAGGTGGGACCAAGCGGATAGGGCGACCCTGCCGAGACGTGATTGCTACTCGATCTCAGGAACGAAAAAGACGGCAGCAAGGGGTGGGACAACAATGCGAAGCTCCGGACTATCTCTTGTCACAACGCTTTCGACCGCGCCGGCGTTGCCGACATTGCTTCCGCCATAGATCGCGGCATCGGAATTGAGCACCTCGCGCCAGCGTCCGCCGAAGGGGACTCGCATGCGATAGTCACGCAGCACCTGCGGTGTGAAATTCACCACCACAACGCAGCGCTCGCGCGGCTCGCGCCCCTTGCGCAGCCAGGCAAAAGTGCTGTTGTTTGAGTCGTCGGCGACCAGCCATTCGAAGCCGCCGGAATCGCAGTCGAATACATGCAGCGCCGGCAACTCGCGATAGAGCCGGTTTAGATCGCGGACCAGCCCCTGGATACCGGCATGCGTCTCATGCTGCAGCAAGTGCCAGGGCAGGCTGACATCGTGGTTCCATTCGCTGTCCTGAGCGAACTCGGAGCCCATGAACATTAGCTTCTTGCCCGGGTGCCCGTACATGAAGCCGTAATAGGCGCGCAAGTTTGCAAAGCGCTGCCAGGAGTCGCCCGGCATGCGGCCGAGAATCGATCGTTTTCCGTGCACGACTTCATCGTGCGACAGCGGCAGGATGAAATTTTCCGAAAAGGCGTAATGCAGGCCGAAAAGGATATTCTCGTGGTGATGCCGCCGGTAGACCGGCTCTTTTGAAATGTAGTCCAGCGTGTCGTGCATCCATCCCATGTTCCACTTGTATCCGAAGCCAAGACCGCCCCCGTCCACCGGCCGCGATACCATCGGCCATGCGGTCGATTCCTCCGCGGCCGTGGTCGCATCGGGAAATTGCCGGAAGACCTCGCTGTTGGTGCGCCGGAGGAAAGAAATGGCGTCGATGTTTTCCCGACCGCCAAACCGGTTCGGGATCCAGCCGCCTTCCGGCCGGCTGTAGTCGAGGTAGAGCATCGAAGCAACGGCGTCGACTCGTAATCCGTCGACCTTGTACCGATCGAGCCAGAAGAGCGCATTTGCGAGCAGGAAGTTTGCGACCTCTGTTCGCCCATAATTGTAAATGAGTGTACCCCAGTCGAGATGTCGCCCTTGCATCGGATTGGCGTGCTCGTAGATTGCGGTGCCATCAAATTGTGCGAGCCCGTGGGGATCGTCCGGGAAGTGTCCCGGCACCCAGTCAAGCAACACGCCCACGCCGGCGTTGTGCAAGGCGGCTACAAGGTTTGCAAATTCGGCTGGCGTTCCGAAACGGCTTGTTGGTGCGAACAGTCCGGTCGGCTGATAACCCCACGAACCGTCGAAAGGATGCTCCATGACGGGCAGTAATTCGACATGCGTGAACCCCATATCGACCGCGTAAGCAGGCAATTGCTCGGCAAGCTCGCGATAGTCGAGCCAGTACTGGCCGCGCTCGCCTTTGCGCCGCCAAGAACCCAGATGCACCTCGTAGATCGACATGGGTGCATTGAGCGAATTGACCCCAGCCGGCAGGGACGGCGGCTGCGAGAGCATATGGCTGTCAACCACAACTGAAGCGGTGAGCGGACGCATTTCGCTGGCAAATCCCACAGGATCGGCCTTCAGCAGGAGGTCGCCTGACCGCGTGGCAATTTCGTATTTGTATTTCTCGCCCGGGCGCGCTCCAGGCACGAAGATTTCCCAGTAGCCGTTCCCGCGCACACGCATCGCATGACGCCGCCCATCCCAAAGGTTGAATTCGCCGACGACACTGACCCGCTGAGCGTTGGGCGCCCAGACCACGAAGGCGACGCCGCCGACGCCCTCTATCTCCATCAGATGCGCGCCAAGCCTGTTGTAAAGCGTGAGATGATTGCCTTCGCCAAGCAGATAAAGATCGAAGTCGGACAGAACGGGCGGAAAGCGATAGGGATCTTCCAGTTCGACCTCGCTGTCGCCGAAACAGGCGCGCAGATGGTAGTGAGAAGGATCATCGACAGGGCCCGCAAAAAGGCCGGCCGGATCGATCCGTTTCAGCTCGCGCTCTGTGCCATTCGTCACCGCGATGACGCGATTGGCGTCCGGCAGGAACACGCGCACGACCGTGCGGTCATTCTCGGTATGCGGCCCGAGATAGTGGAACGGGTCGGCGTTGCGGCCCGCAATGATCTCCCGGGCGCCGGCGGAAAGTTCGCTCATGGCACGACCCCGCGCTCTGCGAGAATGCGCAGCGTGGCCTCGAGGGGGATGTGCGCCCAAGTGGGTCGGTTGGTGACCTCATATTCGATCTCGTAGAAAGCCTTCTCGAGCTGAAAGAGATTTAGCAGCTCCTGCGCTTTAACCTCGTCGGCTGGCCAGATGTCTATTCCCGCGAGCGCCTCGCGATACGATTGCCAAAACGCTTCCGACAGGCGGGCGCCCCAACTGGGAATCCGCTGTCCGAGCATCGAGCGCTCTTCAGCCGTGATATTGGGCGCGCGTGCGATGGCGGCACTCGTGGCATAATCGATCGAGCGAAGGAATCCTGCGACATCGCGCGCCGGTGGCTCCTTGACCCTACGCTGTTCAAGGCTCTGGCGGGGTTCACCTTCGAAGTCGAGAATGTAGGCGTCATCCTTGGCGATAAGGACCTGTCCAAGATGGAAATCACCGTGCACGCGGATCTTACTGCCGGCAAAACTGCTGTTTTTGAGACCTTCAATGTGCGAACCAATCACTTCGCGATGATTTCTCAGCCTTTGCGCGAGATTTGTGGCCGGCTCGCCGAGCCGGTCCTGGTTTTCCTGCAACATCTCTGCAACACGGCTCGCGCGGGACATGATGGCATTACTCCATCGGATGCTGTCCTCCTGAGAGATCGGCTCCGGCGTGAAACCCTCCACATCGGGATAACTTGCGAGAGCACGATGCAGTTCAGCAGTACGCCGCCCAATCTGACGCATGCGCTGGAGCATGGACGTCATTTCCGACGTCTCGGTTGCGGCTTCATTCGGAACCAGGCGTTGCTGGTCGATCAACCGATCCAATGAGGCGCCCGTGATGCCCCAGGCGTCGCCTTGATTTTCGATGAAAGTATGCACCGCGCAGAGAGCAGTCCGGCTTTTCCCCTCGACAAGTTCGATGGTGCCTAATAGGGCTGGTGAATTCTGAAAGTGCGCGACATCGGCCAGATACCGCCCCATTTCGAATTCGGGATGAACGCCGGCGGTAATGCGACGCAGTACCTTGACGACGTATTTATTGTCGACGATCACACTGCTGTTGGACTGTTCGCGCTCGATTGGAACGATTGTCTTGATATCGGGGGGCGCTGCCGCGGAGAAAAACGACGTCGGTCGAAACTCGAGCGAAGCGCCGTTGCTGGCGATGGTTTCTGCGGCGTGAATGTTCTTCAGCGCAACAGAAATAAAATCCGGTTCTGTCGTGGCATCGAGCAAGGTGCCTTCGCTGGCGCCTCTCCGAACGGCCGACAGGATCGCTGCCGGGTTCTTGTCTATTGCGGTGTAGCGTGACCAACGGACTGTCAACGGCAGGAAGTAGCGGCTGACGCCGTGACGGGTATGGGATTCCACAACGACTGCGGCGATGCGCTCGCCGTCATGCTCTATTGGTATTGCGATGGAAACTTTCGTGGAGATCGTCCGCGAATCCTTGTCTGCGAACCACCGCCGTTCGGGCATGAAGGTCGGCAGCACCTCTGTTTCGAAAGTGCGCCTGGTCCAATCCGACAGCGGGTTTTCCCAGCCATGGCCGAGCACCAGCGTTGTGATTTCGCGTGGCAGGATTTTCTGCGGCTCGGTTTTGGGGTCGGTTTTCAGCGAGAACCAGAAGAAACCATAGGGCGGAAGCGTCACCAGATACGGAAGTTCACCGATACGCGGAAAATTGGTATGACCCAGCATTTCCTGCGGCACGCGGCCTTTCCACGCCCGCATATCGAGCTCGACGGCCTGTGCCGAACGCGAGATATTCGCGACACAGAGGATCGCCTCATCCTCGAGCTGGCGCACATAGGCGAGGACGGCGCGATTGGCGGGCCGTATGAACGTCAGCGTGCCGCGCCCGAACACGTTCGTCGATTTCCGCACCCCGATGAGCCGCTTCATCCAGTTCAGCAGCGAGGATAGCGAGCGTGTCTGTGCCTCAACGTTGATCGCGTCATAGCCGTACACGGGATCCATGATGCAGGGCAGATAGAGTCGCGCGGGGTCGCAGCGCGAAAACCCACCGTTACGGTCCGGCGTCCATTGCATCGGCGTGCGCACGCTGTTCCGGTCGCCGAGATAGATATTGTCGCCCATACCGATCTCGTCGCCGTAATAGATGATCGGTGTGCCTGGCATCGAAAGCAGGATGGAGTTCATCAGCTCGATCTTGCGCCGGTCATTGTCCATCAATGGCGCAAGGCGGCGCCGGATGCCGAGATTGATACGGGCGCGCGGATCGGCGGCATAAGTCGACCAGAGATAGTCTCGTTCGGCGTCCGTCACCATTTCGAGCGTCAGCTCGTCGTGATTGCGCAGAAACATCGCCCATTGGCAGTTGAGCGGAATTTCCGGCGTTTGCCGCATGATGTCGGTGATCGGAAAGCGATCTTCCTGCCCGATGGCCATATAAATCCGTGGCATCAGAGGAAAGTGATATGCCATGTGGCATTCATCGCCGTCGCCAAAGTACTGCTGCACGTCCTCCGGCCATTGATTGGCTTCAGCCAGCAGGACTTTGCCGGGCGCGTAAGCATCTAGCCGGGCGCGCAACGTTTTCAGCACCTGGTGCGTTTCGGGCAGGTTCTCGTTGTTGGTGCCTTCGCGCTCACAAAGATAAGGAACAGCGTCGAGTCGAAAGCCGTCGACGCCCGCATCAAGCCAGCGCTTCATCACCTGTACGACCGAACGAACCACGCGCGGGTTGTCGTAATTGAGATCGGGCTGATGCGAGAAGAAGCGGTGCCAGTAAAAAGCGTTGGCTTCGGCATCCCAGGCCCAGTTAGATTTCTCCGTATCGGTGAAGATGATACGTGTGCCCTGGTATTGTTGATCGGTGTCGCTCCAGACGTACCAGTTGCGTGCGCTTGAACCCCGAGGGCTGCGCTTCGCGCGCTTGAACCAGTCATGCTGGTCAGACGTATGGTTGATGACCAATTCGGTAATGACGCGCAATCCAAGGCGTTTAGCCTCCTGCATGAAGCGTCTGAAATCCCGCAGCGTGCCGAAGACTGGGTTGATATCCCCGTAGTCGGAGATGTCGTAACCGTCATCGCGTCCGGGACTGGGATAAAACGGCAAAAGCCACAGCGTTGTGACGCCGAGATCGTGCAGGTAGTCGAGGCGCTCCGTCAGTCCCGCGAAGTCGCCTATGCCGTCGCCATTGCTGTCGCTGAAGGCCTTTACGTGAAGCTGATAGATGATGGCGTCTTTAAACCACAGGCCACCGTCAGAGGTGCGCGCTTTGACATCAATGTCGGGCCTGACATTCATGATTGGGCTCAGGAGATGCAGCGGAACAAAACGGCCGGATCATCGGCCGGGTCAACGCGTAGGCGTGCGCCGCCCCACTCGATCAGCCGGCGCTCGCCCGTCGAGAGATTCTCGATGGCGCGCACCGGATCTCCGCCGATTTTGTTATCCCCGAAATGAAGCCAGAAATCCTGTGGCTCGCCGGCAAGTGCGACGGCGCAGGCGACCGCATTACCGTCCTTGGGCGATTCCTTCAGGAAGCCGATGACGTTTTCGCTGTCGAGCTGCAGAAACCGCAGGTCGGCGGTCTGCTGCAACGCGCTGTTCTGGCGGCGGATGTTATTGAGGCGCGCAAGATAATCCTTGATGTTGCCGGGCTTATTCCAGTCGCGCGTCTTGATCTCGTATTTCTCGGAATTGATGTATTCCTCCCGTCCGGGAATCGGCTCGTGCTCAAGCAGTTCGAAGCCGTTATAGATTCCATAGTTTGACGACAGCGTTGCGGCGAGGACCGCGCGCGATTTGAACATCCACGGCTCGCCGGTTTGCAGCTGGACCGGCAGAATATCAGGCGTCGTGACGAAGAAGTTAGGGCGGAAGTAATCGCGTTCGGGATAACCGGTGATCTCGCTGAGATAGGTCTGCAGCTCCTCCTTGCCTGTGCGCCACGTGAAGTAGGTGTAAGACTGGGAGAAGCCAAGCTTGGCGAGTGCCTTCATCACCTTGGGCCGAGTGAAAGCTTCCGACAGGAAAATGACGTCGGGATACCGCGCGCGCACTTCCTGAAGGAGCCATTCCCAAAACGGCAAAGGCTTGGTGTGCGGGTTATCGACTCGAAAGATGCGCACGCCCTGGTCCGCCCAGAACAGCATGACCTTGCGCAACGCTTCCCATAAAGCCATGCGATGGTCGCTGTTGAAATCGGGATTAACGATATCTTCGTACTTCTTCGGCGGGTTCTCGGCGAAACGTATCGTTCCGTCTGGGCGGAAACGGAACCATTCGGGATGCTCCTTGAGCCACGGATGATCGAGGGAGCATTGCACCGCAAAGTCCAGCGCGATCTCCATCTTATGGTCGTGACAGGCGGCGACCAGGCGCCGGAAATCCTTTATCGTTCCCAGCTGCGGCTCAACCGCATCGTGACCGCCGGTCTCGTTGCCGATTGCATAGAAGCTGCCTGGATCGGACGCTGCGGCGTTCAGTGAATTATTTTTGCCTTTTCGGTTGGTGCGGCCGACAGGATGGATAGGCGTAAGATAGATCACGTCAAACCCAAGAGTCGCGATTTCCGGAACCCGCGCAATACAATCGTCGAAAGTGCCGTGCCTTCCTGCAACAGTCCCCTGGCTTCGTGGCACCATCTCGTACCAAGCGCCGACACGCGCACGCTCGCGTTCCGCCAACAAAGGAATATTGAGGCTGCGCGTGAGGTCCGGGCGCGTCTCGGTTCTTTCCATGGCCGTGGCGAGCGCATCGTCGAGGAGAAGGTCGAAAGTACCCTCGGCCGCGCAGCGTCGCGTGTAATCATCTACGATCGTTCGCGCTTTACGGTCCTTGGGCTTGAGTTGCGACAGCAGTTCAAGCCCTTCACGCACAGCCAGAGAAAGATCCTGGCCAGCATCCTTTCTGATTGCGAACTCCTTTCGCCACGTCGCGAAATGGTCCGTCCACGCCTCGATGGCAAAGAAATAGGTGCCGGGCGCGGGGGGTGTGAAACTGCCGTGCCAGCGATCGTTGCTGTGCAACGCCATGGCCACACGCTGCCAGTCGGCATCGCTGTCTCGGCGCCACAGCAGCGCCGCCGCAAGGACATTATGGCCTTCGCGAAAAATATCGGCCCAGACATCGACGCTTTCGCCAGCTATTCGTTTTACCGGGTAACGACCGCCATCCACGGAAGGGAAGATATCTTCGATCAGGAAGTTCGATGCGCCCGGATCGGCCGCAGACTGCTTCCACGGCTCCGCGATGAAATTGGCTCGCTCGCGCACAACAGCACGCTCTGGTCCGGGCTGCTTCATTGTTATGGTCTCGTCTTACCCGAACGAAAACCACAGGATTTCCCGAAAGTTCCGTCCGAAAAATGAATGATTTGGCCGCAGAAGCGCGAATTTGGGGCATTGAACCCGGCTATCATGACGTTTTTGGGCGCTGGCACGCAGCCAGCGATGAAACGCAGCGGCGGCTGATACGGGCCCTCTCGCAGAACAAAAACCGGCCGAGGCAGTTTTCCGCTCCGGGGCAAATGCTCCGTGCATTCCAGGGAGATGGACGCCGGTACTGGCTCCTGGCAGTTCAACTTTACACGCTTCGCTCAAGCCGAAACTGGGGCCACGGCGATTTCGGCGATCTCGCGCGCATTATTCCGCTTGCAGCAGCGCGCGGCGCCGCTGGTATCGGGACAAACCCGCTGCATGCCCTTTTCATTGAGCGCGCTGGTGAGGCGAGCCCTTATGCCCCAAACAGCCGCCTCTTTGTCAATCCGCTCTATATCGACGTCGACGCCATTCCGGATTTTCCAGGCTGCGCGGCCGCCGGCATTGACATCAGCATTTTTCGCGCAGGTGATCTCATAGACCACGCGCAGGTTGCACGCGCAAAACTCGACGCCCTGCGTCTTGCCTTTGAGCATTTTCTGACCGCGACGCCGAAAGACCGCCGCGCCGACTTCGAGGCGTATCGCCGCGAAAAAGGCGAACGACTCCACCAGTTCGCATGTTTCGAAGTCCTCCGGGCGCGGTTTGCGCCGAACCGATGGCAGCATTGGCCCGAACCCTGGCGGAATCCGAGCGCGCACGATTTGCTTCGCCTGCGGAAAGAAGAACGCAGCCAATGCGAATTCCACGAATACATGCAGTGGATCGCCGATCGTCAGTTGGAGCGGTGCAAGGAAACGGCCCGTCGCTGCGGCATGCCTGTCGGGCTCTATCTCGATATTGCAGTTGGAATTCATCCGGACGGCGCTGACGCATGGAGCGCGCAAGAACGTGTTTTGTCCGATGTCAGTGTCGGCGCGCCACCTGACGAATTCAATCCACACGGTCAGAACTGGGGTCTCGCACCTTTTAATCCTGCAATGCTGCCGGAAGATGATTTCGCGGAATTGCGCGCGCTGATGAAATCAGCAATGCGGCACGCCGGTGCCATCAGGCTCGACCACGTCCTCGGCCTGAAGCGGACCTTCATGATTCCACAAGGGCGTCCTGCTGCAGAAGGGACCTACGTCCGCTTTCCGTTCGAGCAATCTCTCCAGGCGATCGCCGAGGAAAGTCTGAAGTCGCGCTGCACGGTCATCGGCGAAGACCTTGGCACGGTGCCGGAAGGGTTTCGCGAAACCATTACGCGCTGGGGCCTTTGGACATATCGCGTGATGCTGTTCGAACGGGAAGGGGATGGCCGTTTTCGTCCGCCGGAGGCGTACCCGGAGGAGGCGCTTGCGACCCTCAACACACATGACCTTCCAACGCTGCGCGGATGGCTGGAAGGATATGACTTGCACACGAAGCGCGCGCTTGGACTGGATCCCGGAGAAAGCGACGAAGCGCGTGCCTGGGCTCGACAATGCCTCGACGCCATCCTGGGAGAGCGAAATCAGTTTGTGGACACCGGCCGCCTTGCGGCAATTGCCCGGTTTCTTGCACGAACGCCCTCTCGCCTCGTTGCCATTGCCCTCGACGACATTGTGGGGGCGCTGGAGCAGACCAACATTCCCGGTACCTTCGACGAGCATCCGAACTGGCGTCGGCGGCTGCCGGTCTCGCTCGAAGATCTCGATCGGAATGAGAACTTGAACGCCGTCGCCGATGCCTTTGCGCAATCTGGCCGCAGCTTCGCGTAGGTCAGTCTGTGGGGACGCACCAGATTTCCTGAGCGTATTCGCGGATCGCGCGATCCGAGGAAAACCACGCCATCCGGGCCGTATTGAGAATCGACGCGCGCCACCATGCCGAGGGCGACTGCCACAATTGGTCGATGCTGCGTTGGGCCTCCCAATAGGCATCGAAATCGGCGGCGACCATGAAGGGGTCGTAGGCGAGCAGGGACTGTGCCAGTTCTTTGTAACGGGAAGGATCATCGGGAGAAAAGCGGCCATCCGTAAGCGCTTCGATCACAGCAGCTAA
>Ga0126369_10004015_pt1 | contig 10730 bp, 8 predicted proteins | sample PanSoiMetaPlot_1_FD_109646 | JGI IMG/M metagenome (GOLD analysis project Ga0126369, IMG submission 109646) | Tropical forest soil microbial communities from Panama - MetaG Plot_1 | ecosystem: Environmental > Terrestrial > Soil > Tropical forest > Bulk soil | place: Panama | collected 2016-02-17
CGGATGGACATACACCCCATCCCAAACGGTTCTCAAAGCCGGACCGCCCTGAGCAGAGTGGCCCGGCACTGAGCGCAAGAGCATCACGAATATGAACAGGAAACCTATTTTAAAAAGTGTGCCCAAAAGACCTATCTCCTTGCCGCCAGAGTACAAGGGAACTGCAACAAAGCAAAAACCGCAAAAAGCTGGCTCCACCAACAAATCTCTACTACCTCCTGGTCAACGTCTCTCATGTGCTCACTCATAGAACCGCCGAACCAGATCGAGCTGCTTTTCGTTCGGCATCGACGGCGCGACTCCGCAGTAACTCGTATTCCGACCCGGCCATCGGCACGGCATCGTGGTGGCCGAGAGCGTCGAGAGGTATGCGATGCGTTTCTTTAGCGGTCCAGGCCGCGATCGCAGCTATCACCGTCACTGCAAGCGTCATCGATCCGATGATTAGTGGAACATTCATCGAACCTGGCGGTGATACTGTTGCGAACAGTACAGGAAGAAGAGCAGTAATAGTTGTCCCAACGTTTTGCGCGATTGCCATAGCCGTAACGCGGATTCGGGTTCGGAAGAGCTCTGGGTAGAAACTTGGAAAGACAGCATTGTAGCCCTGATAAACGATGCCCCACATCAACACAGAAAATACGACTGCTAAGGGGACATTGCGGATGCTGATGACGTAGAGGTAGCCGTACGAAAGCAGGCCACACAGTAGCGCCGCCGCGATCAACGGCGGCTTGCGTCCGATCTTATCCGATAGGTTGCCGACAAACGGTATAACCAAAACTGCAATGATGTTTCCGAGGACAGGTATCCAGAGGTAGACGTCTTTGTCGAAACCGATGCCGTATCCGGGCTGTACTGCATAGGCCGCGCCAAAAATGGACGTCACGACAGGGATGACATTCATTAGAGCCATCGCGACCACGCGGATCATGTCTTGCCAACCGTCCCTAAAAGCCTCGACGATCGGTGCTCTCGGAAGTCGCTGCTGCTTGCTTTCTTCAGCAAAGGCCGGCGTTTCCTCGACCTCACGCCGAACAATGTAGCCGATGACAATCACAATGAAGCTGAGTAGGAACGGAACCCGCCAACCCCAGGAGTTGAATGCATCGTCCGGCAGATAGCGGGCAAGAGGTAGAAAGACGGCGGCCGCAAAGATCTGGCCCGCTTGTACGCCTTGCAGACTAAAGCTGGCATAAAAGCCGCGATGCCCGAATGGAGCGTGTTCCAGAATCATCGAGCTGGCCCCGGAAATCTCGCCCGCAACTGCAAATCCCTGGATGAGTCGCAAGCTGACGAGAAGAGCTGGTGCAATCCAGCCGACCTGCCCGTAGGTAGGCAGGAGGCCAACAGCCATCGTTGAGAATCCCATCAGAAACATGCACAGCAGTAACACATTCTTGCGGCCATGCGTGTCGCCCCAGTGGCCAAGGAAGGATGCTCCGATGGGGCGGGCGACATAGCCAACGCCGTAGGTCGCAAGAGAAGACGCGATCGCCACTACTGGATCACCTGAAGGAAAAAACAATTGAGGGAAAACCAGGGAGGCTGCTGTGGCGTAAATAAAAAAGTCGTAGTACTCCAGCGCCGACCCGATCCAGCCGCTGGCGGTTGCCTTCTTCGTCTGATGCGCGCCGCGTACCACGATTTAAGGCAGATTCTTCAGCCAAAGATTACGGAACGAAGCCTTGTTATCACCGCGGCCCTCCAGTTGAATACCGAGCACGCCGTGGTCGAGAAACTTTGTCGGATGATCGTCGATCAAGACCGACATCAGATGGCCATTGATGAAGAACATCATCGTTCTTCCGCGAGCAACCAGATGCAATTGATTCCAATCGCCAACCTTCCAGTAACCTTCAAGAGTTTCGGGATCGTCAAATGTTGAAAGCAACGTGGGTTTTAGGCCCTCACCGAGCGCGGTTCGCACCACTTGTCCTCGGAACGCGCGGTCAGGGCGCGGAGGACCTAGACCTGCGCGGCGCATTCCTGCACAACATTCGATAAGCGCGCCGGTATTACTGTTCATATTGTCGAGGTCGGCCTGATATCCGCGGGCTTCCCATCTCGACAAGCGATTGTCGGGTACTTCCCCGAGTAACTTGGCACGAAATTGCACACCGCTGTTTGCGCCAGCACCCTCGAGTTTAACTTCGACTTTGAATTCGAAATCCTTCGGTTCGCCACCTTGCCAAAGGAGATAAGTTGAACCCGTTGGCGGATCGGCCTTGGTTTGAACGACGATCGCGCCATTCTCGACGTGCCAGAGCTCGGTCGGGCCATCCCAACCTTTCAGCGTGGTGCCGTCGAATATCTGGATCCAGCCCTCGTGGTCATTGAAGTTTATCGGACTAGCATCGATGTAACGAGCGCTGCCTCCACCCTCAGCACCCCGGCCGCCTCGCCCACTCTGCCGGGCGTTCTGACCGACAGCCGATGACGTAAATGTGAAGAGTGCAAACGCGAGAATCAAAATTCCTCGGTGCATGAATCACCTCATACAAGAACTGAATACTACGGCCATGGCAACACGCCTGGTGTCTTCGGAACGATCGGCGGTGCCGGTGCACCTGGAGCCATCACGGTCATGGCCGGCAGTTCTTGCTGAATGGCAGTTTCTACAATTTCGGTGCGTGTTCCTGCCGGATCGAAGAGGAACATGAGCCAGTGGCGGTTGTTTCCCACATGAGCGCGAACACGCAGATCATCGAATCGACCGCGTTTTTGCAGCAGGTCGCGGGTAGCACGCATGTCCGCTACTTCGATCCCGATATGGTTCACTGCTCCCCATTGCTCGCGTTCGTATTGATCGTGCGTGGCCGGTGTGTCCGCGAGTGGAGGTTTGGTCTCCGTATTCAGGTCTCGGTTCGGTGTTTCTAGGTAGTCGCCGCGAGTTCCAAAACGAAGGTTCGTGAAGCCGAGTTTTTCACGATAAAACGGGCCCGAGGTTGCGGCATCCTTCGTCATGACGCCCACATGCCACAAATGCGCCGAAATGCGGTCCGAACTAAGGAACTTCCCGCGCGCCTTTGCCTGTTCGGATCCTTCCGCGTATTGAAGAAAATCGAAATTGTTGCCTTCAGGAGTGACGACACGAAAAACCGGATTGCCGTCCGGTCCCCTCTGAATCTTATTGGGATTGAGCCCACGCGACTCGTAAAGCGCATACAGCTTCTCGAGATCGGTGCTTTGAAACACAACGCGCTCTTCCCGATTCAGCTCGCCGGATTTGAGAGTCGGCATGACCTCGATGAACTGGTCATCGTTAACCTTAAAGTAAGCAGAGATCACCTTGCCTGAACGATCCTTTAAGTCGAAGGCCTCGGCACAGCCGAGAATCCCCTTGTAGTAAGCGCGCGCCTTATCAAGATCCGTGACCTTGAACGTGACATTCGCGATGCCCATTAGGGGCAGTTCGTCCAGCGAGGGTGGCGTCTGCGCCGTGCCCTGTCCACCTCCACGCTCCCCTTGTGCAAAGGCAAGGCCGGCAACGGCGAGCATCAGCGCGAAAGCAAGTACTGCAGAGCGTCGAGTCATGACAATCTCCTTCGAACAAATGAATTCCCATTAAAATTTGCGCGACTGTGAGAAAGCGTGCGCTGCTCCCCCGCTGGTCGATTCTCACTCACCGAGCCACCTTGAACGCCACTAGCGCAACCGCGAAGCCAGCGCTCACCACGAAAAACTTATCATCATGAAAGATTCTCCTCGGCAAAAGGGCCTCGTACCACCAGCTGCTACTTCGGCGTCGTGCCCGGAAACGGCCGCGGTGTGACATCCGCGGGCGTGACGCCCATGGCCCACTTAATCGCTTCGAGCATCATTTTCTGAAAATGCGGATCATCCCAGGTAGTGTCGGGATGCCCCCAGCCGACGTTGTAGACACGTCCCTTGCCATACGATTTCGCCCAAACTACGGCAAAGTCGCCGTCCGGCCGACGCTGCCGATTCTGCTCTGATAGGCTCGCAGGATCCAGCCGCATGATGACGTGAACATTATCGCGGGAGTAAGGTGCTTTGAACACTGGGTGCTGATCGTCGAACATGAACGTCGGAGCCCCCCATGCGTCGGCGCCAGGGAATTTCGGATCCTCGACAACGATGCGGGCGTTGGCGTTGAACTCGCTATCCATGTAGCCGCCCACCATCTCGCCGAACTCCGGCCAGTTGGTGAATGCGACTCCCGTCGCATGTCCGGCAACGAGCCCTTTGCCGTCGTCGTGCACGAAGGCCATGAGATCTTTCTTCTGCTGCTCCGACAATACTCCGTAGCCGCTGGGCAGCATGAAAATCGCGTCATAGTAGTCGAGTGTGCGTGCGTTGACGCCACGCCCTTCATAACGTCCCGTACCGATGACGTCCCCCTTGGTGATGAGCTGCGAGTCCGTTGCAATGATCGTAACGTACGCGCCCGACTGTCGACCGATCTGCTCCACCGTCGCGAGCGCGTGTGAGATCGAGTCGTGATGGAAACCGCTCTGCGTATCAGCGACGGCTAGCAGCTTCTTCTTGCCCGGCCACGGATCGGCCTGCCCACCGCCGCCACCGCCACCACGACCCTGCCCGCCGGGCTGACCACGTCCTTGCCCTTGGCCGGCCCCCTGTCCCTGTCCAGCCGCTTGGGCTGGAGTTTGAGCGCGAGGAACCAGTCCGGACGCTGCGAGCAGAAAGGCAATTGCAAATGAAAAAAGGATTGCCTGTTTCTTCTGACTGGATATTCGCTTGTTCTTCATAAACGCTCCGCAGTCGATTGTTTAGTGCAAGCAGACTTACGAACAGCCGGCGATTGAGTATTTCTTCATGCTCCCCTTCCTCTAGAAGCCCGCCTGTGCAAGCAACTTCGAGAAAAAGTCATAATCTCGGCGCAGGCAGCTTATGTATAGCTCCTTGGGTACTTCCTTCGGAACGTTTGGCCTAAGGAGGCTGACTGGCGTGCTCGCACCGGGCACATCAACGAAATACTCGGTGTAATGAAGGAAGGACCCGGCGAAGCCGATGGCCTTCATGTACTCGAAGGCCGCTTTGAAATTGACCATTCCCGTGCCGGGCACCACGTACTCGGCTGTCCACGGCCAGTCTTCACTCGGATCGGAGCGACGCGGCCCCTGAGGGGTGTCCGTCTTTTTCGCCCATCGGATGTCCTTGCTTGCCATCGAAAGAATGTTCTTGTGGGCGAACCGTAGCAACTCCCAGACTTCGGGGCCGCCTTTCATCGTGGCGTGACCGAGGTCAAGATCCATGCCAACGTACTTCGGGTCGAAATCCCTCATTGCCAACCAGAGGTCCCAGCCACCGCCCCCGATATTCCCTGCACCTCCTTCGACGTGATAGACGGCAGTGGTACCGTACTTTTCATTGAGCTTCGCGAGCTTCTCGATGCGAGGCTTCCATATGTCTAGTTGAGGCTGAAGATCCTTCGTGTAGTCGTATTGTGCGAGGGTCGGAGCTTGGTAATAGCGGAGGCCGAGCTTGCTCATCGTATCGAGATAGGCTTCGGCATATTGATAATCGCCATCCCTCACGGGAGTAATGATGATTGGTACCCTCAAGCCAGCCTTCTTCGCCGCCTCGACCGCCTTCGGCAGATCACGCATCACGTTTTCAGGCAAAACATGCCCTCCGCCGCGCACGGTCCAGCCGATGGCGGGCCAACCGGCTTTCGCCGCCGTATCGGCGGCTTCTTCGTAGCTCGCCCACTGCAGCGATATGGAGTACAGCGTCAGCAGTGGCTTCCCGCCGGGAACGGCTGTAGGTGACGGCGTCACCACTGCTTCCACTTGAGGCCTCTGCCGTCCCTCACGCTGTTGGGCAAATCCCGTCGCAGTAAGCAATGGCGCGGCGCCGATGAGTTTTAGTGCGGCGCGTCGAGACGTTAGTGATTTATTCATGCCTAGACCTCTGACGTGAGTATCCAAACATGCTCCTCTCCTTCCTTGACGAGACAAACCGACGCGTCCGAAGGATCTTTCACGGTCCCGTTGATCTGAGCCACGGAAACAACCTGGGCGCTAACGGGAACGCACACGACCGTGCAGATCAACAAAACGAAGATACTCAAGGTGTAATGAGGTAGACGGCCAAGTCTCATATTCAAGCTCCAATTGTTTCCGTCGCGGCGGCGGCAGGGATTTTTTGAGAGCGCATCAATCGTTTATTAGGTTTAACGAGGAGGGTCATCACGCCGCCAAAGACGTAAACGCCAGCCGCGATGAAAAATGGAACAGTCCAGGAGTGCCACCATTCCACCGCGTAACCGACGACCAGCGGGCTCAGTGCGCCTCCAATATTTCCAAACGTGTTCATGCAGGCGGTGACGGTTCCGGCATTCTCGCCACCCACGTCGTGACATATCGCCCAGCACGCGCCGGTGTTCAGGTCTGCGATCCCAAGAGTGACGGCTAACAATACGGCCGCGCTCATTGGAGTGTGCGCCTGCGCAGCGGTAAGCAACACGATTCCACTCAGAGGCAGTGTCACGACACCTATCGAACGCCCGATTTTTAATCCATATCTCTTCACTAAACGATCCGTCAGCCATCCGCCCGTCGCGGTCATAATCGCTCCCGTCAAAAGGACGACTCCCGCAACATTTCCTGCTTGCTGCACCGAAAAACCCCGGACTTCCCTCAAGTACGTCGGCAACCACGTCAGATTGAAATACAACGTATAGCCGTTGCAGAAATACATCAGGCAAATGAACAACAGGTTCACGGAAAGCAGTTCACTCCATTTCAGGCTATGCCTTTCGTTGCTCGCGATTCCTTTTTGGATCGTTTCCAACTCCTGCGCGTTCACCGAAGGATGTGCGGCGGGGTCGTCTCGGAACCACTTTAACCAAAACACACACCAGATCACCCCGATACCGCCGAATATGAAAAAGGACTGACGCCATCCGAGCGAGCCCATTAACCATGCCACGATCGGCGGCGCGATCGCTCCCCCCAACCGCGTACCCATGAACACGACGCCGTGAGCCGACCCGCGCTTGCGTAGGGGAAACCATTTCGCAAAGCTTCGCGAGATATTTGGAAATGCTCCGGCCTCACCCACACCAAACAGGAACCGCGCCGCTAGAAGCGAAACGAAATTCCAGGCCAAGCCTGTAACCGCAGTGAACGCGGACCACCAGAGTACGATGCGCGCCAGGACCTTTCTCGGACCGATAACGTCGCCCAGCCATCCGCTGGGAATTTCAAACACGGCATACGCAAATGTGAACGCGCTAAAGACCCAGCCGATCTGAACGGCCGTTAGATGCAGCTCGCCTCGGATCGCCAGAGCTGCGGAGGAAATGGCGACGCGGTCTAGAAAAGTGATGATGGATAACGCTAACGCCAGCCGAAGCAAGATGAAGCGGCTTCGGGTCGCTACCGACTGTTGCATCAGAAATTCACTTTCAGCGCCGCCTGCATGATTCGCGGATCCTGCGATGAGCTCATTTTCGCAGCATCGAAATTCCAGGTCGATGGCCTGCGCAGGCGGATGCTGGATCCCTCATTTTCAATTTGGCTGGTTGCCGGATTCTTGAAAGCAACGTATGCCGTCTTCATTGATTCCCCCACGCCCAGACGTTTGTCTTATTGATGTGTGGTGGTCCAGATGACGGGCATTATTCTGAGAGCCTCCACAGAAGGTCAAGCATATTCGTATGTTGTATTATCATCCGTACAACAAATATTTAACTTGACAGACCCAGCCCGTCTTTGAATACTCCGACTACTCAATAACTTCTGCCGTCAGCCTTGGGAGATAGCCAAATGAGATTTGTGGTCTATGTGATAGCCGTGTTCTTGATGTTTTCGCTTGCGGGGTTTGCTCAGACGGTGGCGGTATCCCAGATATCGGGAACCGTAAGGGATCAGTCTGGAGCCCTTCTGCCCGGAGTCGAAGTTCGAGTGACGCTTACCGAAACCGGGGCGACGCGAAGCGCGCTCACCAACGAGACAGGATCGTACACAATCCCGAACCTCTCCGTCGGCTCTTACCGGATGGAGGCCAGCCTGCAGGGTTTCTCCACGTATGTTCAAACGGGCATTGTGCTTCAGGTCAACAGCAATCCGACGATCCCGATTGTTCTTCAGGTTGGTCAGGTTTCGGAGACCGTAGCAGTTGAGGCCAATGCGACATCGGTCGAAACGCACAGCAACGGCGTCGGTCAGGTGATCGATCAGCAGCGCGTCGTTGAACTGCCGCTCAATGGCCGCGTAGCGACCGAGTTGATTTTCCTCTCCGGCCTGGCGACCGCAGCTCCGGCTGGCGACTTAAATACAAACAAGAACTATCCGACAGTGACTATCTCGGTCGCCGGGGGATTGGCGACCGGGATGACCTACGTCATGGACGGTGGCACGCATAACGATCCGTTTAACAATTTGAACCTGCCGATGCCGTTTCCGGATGCCTTGCAAGAATTCAAGGCCGAGACTAGCGCGTTGCCGGCCCGCTACGGGCACCACGCTGCATCGGCAGTGAACATCATTACGAAATCTGGTACGAACAATTTTCACGGCGAGTTGTTCGAATTCGTGCGCAATTACAAATTCAATGCACGAAATTTTTTCGCAGCGCAACGTGACAGTCTCAAGCGCAACCAGTTCGGCGGCACACTGGGCGGCCCAATCAAACAGAACAGGCTATTTTTCTTCGGCGGTTATCAAGGAAAGATCGAGAGATCGAATCCGGGCACGACGATCAGCTATGCGCCGACGGCGGCGATGCGTGCCGGAGATTTCACAACCTTTGCTTCGGCCGCCTGCAACGGCGGCACGGCACGCACGCTGGCGGCGCCTTTTGTCGCTAACAGACTCGATCCTTCCAGTATTAGTCCTCAGGCACTCAGTTTTTTGAAATACGTACCAACTCCGACAGACCCATGCGGCAGGTTGCTGTATGGTATTCCGGCGAACAATGACGAGCATCAGGCCATCGGCAAGATCGACTATACGCACACTGAAAAGCACAGCTTGTTTGGGCGCTATTTCTTCGCCAACTATGCGAGTCCGAACCGCTTTGATGGCGTGAATGTGCTGGCGATGAGTCGTGTAGGACAGTTCAATCGCGCGCACTCTCTCGTTCTCGGTGACACCTATTTGTTCAGCGCTAACACGATTTTCTCGACGCATGCGACTGTCAACCGTACTCGCAATAATCGCGTGGTTGACCCATACTTTACGCCGGCCGATCTTGGAATTCAGGTTTATAGCCCACTCCAAGGCTTCACGGGCATCACCGTGCAGGGCAATGGGTTTGCGATCGGGGCAGGAGCGACTAACCCGGGCTATTTCAATTCCACCAATTACCAGTTCGCCGAAGACATTGACGTCATTCGCGGGGCACATCAACTCGCGATTGGCGCAAACTTTATTCACAACAACATCAACACTTCAAACAACCGCCCGACTAACGGACAATTTACATTCAGCGGCCAAGTAACGGGGTTGCCAATGGCTGATTTCATGGCGGGGATCCTGAGTGGCGGTTTCGTGCAGGGAAATCCGATCTTTGACAATCAGCGGCAGAATTACATCGGCCTGTACATACAGGATTCATGGAAGGTGAATCCTCGTTTAACGCTGAATGGCGGGTTGCGATGGGAACCTTACCTCCCCATGGAACATCCGTTCGGATGGGTCAGCCATTTCGATCAGGCAGCTTTCGTCGCCGGGACAAAGAGCGCTGTTTACAAAAACGCGCCCGCCGGATTGACCTTCCCAGGCGATGCAGGCTATCCGGGCAAATCAACCACTTTCTCGCACAAGGCCCAGTTCGCACCTCGTCTAGGACTTGTATTCGATCCGCGAGGTGACGGCAAAATGACCGTGCGCGCATCGTACGGCATTTTTTATGACGCGCCGCATTTGTTCTTCAACACGCGCTTTGCGAACAATCCGCCATGGGGCGCGCAGATCACGCTGTCGAATCCGGCGGGCGGGCTTGCGAATCCTTACCAAACCTATCCCGGAGGAAATCCCTTCCCAGGGTTAGCCAACATCTCGGCGGATAGTTTCTTCCCGTTGGCAGGCGTTTACGTGAACGCCCCGATGAATATCAAGCCGACGTATTTACAACAATGGAATCTGAGCGTGCAGCGACAGGTGGGCGAATGGCTCTTTGCAGGCAGCTACCTCGGTAACAGATCCACGCATCTTTGGACGGGACGCGAAGACAACCCGGCCATCTACAGTGCTACAGCGACACTAGCCAATACGAATCAACGCCGGGTGCTCTACCTGCTGAATTCAACGCAGGGACAGTATTACGGCACAATAGGGACGATTGATGACGGCGGCACCTCGACATACAACGGCATGCTGTTGTCGGCGCAACGCCGTCTTGCGAATAATTTCAGCCTGCTGGCGAATTACACCTTGTCGCATTGTATCGGTGATCCGGCCACAACCGAAATTACCGGTCCAACTTACGTAAACCCGAACAATCGGCGCGCCGATCGGGCGAATTGCGATTCCGACCGCAGGCACGTGGTCAACGTTTCGTTTGTCGCGAGGACTCCGAAATTTGCCAATCGTTCGCTGAGCATGATCGCTTCGGGTTGGCAGCTTTCGGGCATAGTTCGGCGACAGAGCGGAAACTATTCAACTGTAACGACGGGCGCCGACAACGCGCTAACCGGCGTCGGGAACCAGCGTGCCGTACAGCTGCTCGCGGACCCTTACGATCCGAACCCGACCGTGGACCACTACCTCAATTGCGCGGCCTTCGGTTCGCCTCCA
>Ga0126369_10004016_pt1 | contig 10729 bp, 12 predicted proteins | sample PanSoiMetaPlot_1_FD_109646 | JGI IMG/M metagenome (GOLD analysis project Ga0126369, IMG submission 109646) | Tropical forest soil microbial communities from Panama - MetaG Plot_1 | ecosystem: Environmental > Terrestrial > Soil > Tropical forest > Bulk soil | place: Panama | collected 2016-02-17
ATAGGCCGCGACGAAAGCCAGATGCTCCGGTGTTTTGATCTTGTCCCATGGATAGCCGGTGACGATCCAGCCGACCGGCGCTTCGTCCTTGAGAGGGTCAAGATATTCCGGCTCGCCTGACAGCAGGCTCACCACGGTACGGTCCTTGAATATGCCGCGCGTATTGCCCTCGCGTACGAACTTTGCAAGGTCGCCGCCAAACAACACATTGAAAATCGCGTCCGGTTTGGCGTCGTCGATCGCCTGCGCCGCTGCGCCGGCATCGATCTTGCCGAGCGGCGGCGCCTGCTCGGTGACGAACTCGACGTCGGGCTGAGCTTTCTTCATAAGCGCCTTGAAGTTTTCGGCAGCCGACTGACCGTACTCGAAATTCGGATAGACCAACGCCCATCGCTTTTTCTTCGCACCGACGGCGGCTGGCATGAGCATTGCCGTTTGCATGTACGTCGTTGCCCGCAGGCGATAGGTGTACTTGTTGCCATTCTGCCAGGTGATTTTGTCAGTCAGCGGCTCTGCCGCGAGGAAGAAAACTTTCTTCTGGCCGGCAAAATTCGTTACCGCGAGCCCGATGTGCGAAAGGAATGTGCCGGCGATCAAAGCAACGCCTTCGCGCGTGACCAGTTCTTCGGCAGCCCGCACGGCTTCGCCCGGATTGGCGCCATCGTCACGAGAAATCAGTTCGAGTTTCTTGCCAAGCACGCCGCCCTTACTGTTGATTTCCTCGATCGCGAGATCCATGCCCTTCTTGTAGGGATCGAGGAACGCGGGCTGCGCCTTGTAGCTGTTGAGCTCGCCGATCTTGATGGTGTCTTGCGCCAAGACCTGTGACGAGAGCGCGGCGGCGAAACAGCCTGCGAGCGCGAGAGTGAACACGTGACGCGTAGCTTTCATAGCGGGGCTCCCTACTTGCGGCTGTCCATATGTCGATGCGGGCCTTCGAATATTCAACGTCCTGTTGCATCCGGCGGGCGATTTGTTTGTATGCAAATAGTCCGACCGTCGCCTGGAGCTTGTCAAGCGAGAGCTGGTTGCACTTAGCCGCCCGGTTTGTCGCGGAAACGATCCATCAGCGGCTTATCCTGTCCGCCATCGATTTCGACCATCGTGCCGTTGACCATCTCCATCAGGGGCGAGGCCAACATGACGACCAGATTCGCAACCTCTTCGACTTCAGCAATGCGGCCCATGGGAATCGAAGCGGGCGCTAACTTGTCCGCCTGTTCGTAGGAAATTTTCATGTCGCGCGACATGGCTTTCACCAGCCCGGCCCAGCGCTCGGTGCGCACCGGACCAGGATTGACCGCCACAAAACTGATGCCGTTCTTGCCGTATTGCCCGGCAAGCGAGAGCGTGAGGTTTTGCCCCGCGGCATTGGCCGCACCAGGGCAGATTTCCCAATAGGATGGCTTCACGCCATCATTACCGATCAGATTGACCACGCGGCCGCCGCCCTGCTTGGCCATGATTGGCAGCACGTAGCGCAGACACCGCACGTAACCCATGAACTTGAGTTGGAGGCCTTTCTCCCAGTCGTCTTCCGTTAAATGCTCGATGACACCTCCGGCGGCCGAACCCGCATTGTTGACCAAGATGTCAATCCTGCCGAGCGCCTTGGCGCCCTGCTCGATGAAGTTCCTTGCATCGGAGTCCTTCCGCAGATCGGCGGCAATAGTCACGATCTTGCGCCCCGTCTCCTTGGTGATTTCCGCCGCCGCTGCTTCAAGCGGTTCCTTGCGGCGAGCGCAGATCGCAACGTCGACGCCTTCTTTGGCGAGCGCGTGGGCAATACCTTTGCCGATACCTTCGCTGCCACCGGTGACCAGCGCGGTCTTACCCTTGAGCTTGAGGTCCATCGCTTTCTCCCGGTTCTATTTTGAAGGTTTGTGAGCAAGCCATCGGCCGGCTTCCGCCGCGGCGAAAAGCTCGGCCAGGGCTGCATTGAAGGCGCCAGGCTCTTCCGTGGGAACATTGTGACCGCAGCGCGGAATCATCAGCAGCCCGGCGGTCGGCACGACGCGCTTGAGAAAAACACTGCCATCGATGCAGGGCTCGTCTTCATCGCCAACAATGACAAGGAGCGGTACTGAAAATTTCTTGAGGTCCGCTTCCATCTCCCACAGCGTCGGCCGTTTGAGCTGAAGATTGAACATGGTCTGTGCGTGTCCTTCCGCGGAATGCTCAGACAACATGCGCGCGAACTCGGCGTAGCCGCGCGGATCTTTATTTTTCAGTGCCTGACGCATTGGCGCGTCCGCATACTTTGCCGCGGCGGCCGCAATACCCTCTTCGGCGAACATTTTGCCTGTCTCGGCCGCAAGCGCCTTCATTTCTTCGCGCTTTTTCGCGTCCGGGCTTGAACCCCAGCCGCAGCCGGCTGCGGCAACGGAGATGCAACGCATCGGCGCGCGAATGCCAACGTGCAATGCCGTGTAGCCGCCCATTGAATGTCCGACAATGTGTGCTCTGTCGATCTTGAGGCCATCCATGACCGCCAGAACGTCATCGCGCGCGATGTCCTGGCTGTAGCGTGCATTCTCGGTCGGTACGTCGGATGGCGGATAACCACGCTGGCTATAGGTGATGCATCGGTGTGCGCGCGAAAAAAAGCGCATCTGCATCTCCCATGTGCGATGGTCGCCGGCGTATTCGTGAACGAAAATCACCGGAGAGCCGCTGCCGGCTTCTTCATAATAAAGCCGCGTCCCATCTCGCGCGGTGATGTGCGGCATCACGCCCTCCGGTTACACCCGAGCGATTATTTGCACACAAATGAAAGCGGAGTAAAGTCACGCTCGCCATCAGGCAACGTGACGCGCAAGATCACGGCTTGAAAGACCTACGAGGGGGAATTGAACATGTTCGACTTGTCACGACGCGGGCTCGCGGTGCTCGTCGCCACCTTTGCGCTTATGTCAGCCGCAATGGTGTCGGCGCACGCCCAACAGAAACCGGTCATCAAGGTCTCCAGCCTGACGCTGCCGGTGTTCAACCCGCTCGTCTGGAACATCATGAAGGCGCAAGGCTTCGATGCGAAACACGGCTTCGAGCTAGACGCCAAAGCCTATCCTTCGATTTCGGCCTTCTATGCCGGTTTTGCCACGGGCGAAACCGATGTCCTTATCGGCGGCCCCACCATCCTGCAAAAGCTTTACCAGGAAGGCGTGCCGGTTCGTATCATCGGTACCGGCTTCACCCTCGCCGACCTCGTCATTTTCACCAAAAATGATCAGATCAAGTCGTTGGCCGATCTCAAGGGCAAACAACTTGCTGCTGACATGGGCGGTTCGCAATTTCAGGTCATCAAGATGTATGCCGCCGCCAAAGGCATCGATCTCGGAAAAGACATCACCATCGTCAATGCGAACTTCGCAGTTGCGCGCGCGCAGCTCGAAGCTGACCGGGTTGATGCAGCACTGGTGATTGAGCCCTTGGCCAGCATCATTCTCAAGCAAAACCCGGACTGGAAAGTGATCTTCAACGGGGCACAAGGCTGGAAGGACATCACGGGTCAGGATGGCTGGGAAATCGTGACCGCAATGCGCGCCGATGCGATCGCAAAAAATCCAAATGCGCCGAAAATGCTGATCGCGGCGTTGCAGGACGTCGCGCAATTCATGCAGTCGAATACCGCAGAAGCGGACAAGATTGCCAACGAAACGCTCAAGCTACCGCCCGGCATTTTGACCGCTGCGCTGGCAAGCAAGCGCCTGCAAATGGTGATCCAGCCTGCCTGGGAACCAGCCACGCGTAAGACCATCACCGACATGATGGAACGCGCGGTCAAAGCGGGCTTCTACGAAAAGATGCCGGACGAAAAGATCATCTATGCCCCCTGAGCGCGTCAGCGCGTCTGTACGATGACCAACGAATTACGGGAGTCTGTCCCGGTCCTAAGCTTTCCGCGCCAGACCCTCGTCTCCCTCTTTGTTTTCGCGGTCGTTTGGGAGGCGCTGTCGCATCTGGCGCCTTATCTGGGGATTCCGCCATTTGCGATCCCTAGCTTCGTGCGCATCGCGCGCAGCATCGCAACCATTACACCGATCGATATTGTGGTGACGCTGGCGCGTGTGATCGCTGCTCTCATCGTATCTTTCGTACTCGGTCTTGCCCTCGCCATGGCGATGTACCGCTCGGATTCGCTCAATAAATATTTGCATCCGATGATCCGCCTGTTGATGGCAGTTCCCGTCGTGTCGTGGATACTGTTTGCGGTGCTCTGGTTTCCCGGCATCGAATTCCGCATCGGCTTCGTTCTGGTCGTGGTGTGCGGTCCGGTATTCCTCGTCGACACCCTCGACGCAATGCACGGTGTTCCGCGCGAATTGCGTCACATGATGCAATCGTTCCGGCCGACGACCTGGCAGTATTTCTACAAGCTGATGCTGCCGGCGATCGTGCCGACAATCTTCACCAGCTGGAAGGTCAACATCAGCCTGGCAATCCGCGTCGTTACCATTGCCGAACTCGTTGGCGCCGTAACCGGCATTGGGCACCAATTGTCCGTGGCGCAGGAGCTGTTTTCGGTCGCCGATGTCTTTGCCTGGACGCTGGTGTTGGTTGCGCTCTTATTTTTGCTGGAAGCCGTGGTCGCGCGCGCCGAAGCGCGCCTGTTGCGATGGCGCGCATGAGTGGCCCACCTCCTATCGAAGTGCGCGGCCTGCGCAAGGTCTTCCGTCAAACAACCACCGGACAGTCCGTCATCGCGATCGACCGTCTCGATCTCGACATTGCACCACGCGAAGTGGTGGCAATCGTCGGGCAGACCGGCTGTGGTAAGTCCACATTCTTCGATCTGATGATCGGGCTGGAAGCGCCGAGCGAGGGCGCCATACGAATTGGCGACAAGAGTCCGCACGCCGACTTCGATCATTTTCGCGGCAAGATCGCGACTGTCTTTCAGCAGGACCGTTTGTTGCCATGGCGCTCGGCGCTGGACAACGCGCGGCTGCCGCTTGAGCTCATCGGCCTTCCCGAACAAGAGCAGCGCGAGCGCGCGTTAACTTGGCTCAACCGGCTTGGCTTGAGCCAGTTCACCAATGCCTATCCGCACGAACTGTCCGGCGGCATGCGCCAGCGCGTTGCAATCGCGCGCGCCTTCGCAGTCGAGCCTGACATTCTCCTGGCAGACGAAGCTTTCGGGCATCTTGACGAAGTCACGGCGGCCGAACTTCGCGATACGTTCTTGAAACTTGCGCGCGAGTGCGGGTCGACCGCGATCCTGATCACGCATCAATTGGAAGAGGCAATTGGCGTAGGCGACCGCATTGTCGTATTTGGCAAATCGGCGACATTGCTCGCCGATATCCGCGTCAAGCGGTGGGACAAAACCAACTACCCGCTTTTACGCGAAGCGATTCAGTCGACACTGCAGAATAACCGCGCCGATCCGCGTCTTGGCAACGTGCCGTGACAGCAGCGCGGCGCGGCAGATTTTTCAGTAACAGTAGCCGTCGATCGTGCAAGCACCCGACGCTTGGTAGCCCGAATAGATAAGACCGCGGGGGCTGTTGATTGTGTAGCTATATTTCGGCGGGACGTAACCACCGATTGGCCCTCGGGGTACGACAACGGGTTCCCCCACGATAACCGGCGCAGGAGCCGCATACATCGGCGCAGGAGCCGCATACATCGGCGCAGGGGCGGCGTAAACCGGCGGTGCCATATAAGCATCAGCGGCATACGGCTCTGCGACATAAACCTGTGCTGACGCACCGGTCACGCCGACGAGAGAGATTGCCGCAGCGGCCGCTAGCATCCCGAGTTTCATGTTCATCTCCTCTCGGATCATCGCCCCAAACGCTAATGAGCGTGCACGAACAACGGTTCCTGCCGCATGTTGGGCAATACGTTGACATTTTGCCGGAAGCGGGGAACCGCTAAATTGCGACCCTAGCTATGGACGATCGCCTTGGCGGCATCTCCGACCGCTTCGACAGACATATCGGTGTCGAGAAAGCACACGATCCGGCAAGGACAACCTTCCAAACCTTCATAGCGCCATGGAAATGCGCCGATCACACAGCGTTTGCCGAGCATCAATTCGATGTCGCCGCCGAGATTTTCCGCGTGCAACAGTCCTTCCTGAAAGGCCCAGCTGTGAAACGGGAACATGTCTTGCCGCACTTTGCGGCCCGATTTCTTGTGCGTGAATTCGAACGTGCCGAAAAACTCCGCGGGTGTCCTGCCGTGCTTCTTCGTGAACTCGTCGGCAAGATCGGGCCGCATCCGGCGGATCGATGTGTTCATCGCATGATCGCAGGAGCCGCAGTCCATGCCCCACCACCGGATTTTCTTTTTCAACATCCAGTGCAGCGTGTCGAGATTGGGCCCAGGGTGATAACAAAAGTATTTCACGAGATCCTGCTGCGGCTGGCCTTCATAGTGTTTGTGCCAGCCGGTGTGCAAAATGAGGATGTCGCCCTCGCGAATATCTGCACCCGTACCCTCGATCATTTGCGGTGTGATTACCGCCCAGTCATGCATGTGCTTTGAGATGTCAACGATCACACCGCGATTGACCAGGTAGTCGAGCGGCAAAGACGCCATATCTCCCTTGCGATTGTCGGTCGCATGCATGGCGCCGTCGAAATGCGTGCCGACGTGTAACGCGGTGTCGATGCGTTGCGCCACGATCATTTGCGTCTGCAGATTTTGCGCATAATACATCTTGTTGCCGGCGTAACCGACCCAGCCGGGCGTGTGCACATTCATGACGTGGGAAAGGTCGACGATTTTCATTTTAACTGTCCTGATGACTTCAATGATGGCGTCTAATCGATCACAAGAGCCCGCGCAGCGCCAGATGTGCACCGAGCAACAGTAGTCCGGCAAAAAAACACAGCCGGAAGGTTTCTTCTTTCACTCTTCCGCGGATGAGTTGTCCCAGTCCCATCCCGACAAGTGCTCCGCCAAGCGCAATGATCGAAGGCCAGGCAAGCGAGGTCCGGATCTGCCCGGCATAGGCCAGTGCCATGGCCAACGTGGTCGTGGAAACCGTGAATGCCAAGCCGAGTGCCTGCACCAGTCTGTCGCGTTCGAACTTGAGCGACTGGATATAGGGCGTCCCCGGAATGACAAAGATGCCGGTAGCAACGGTGAGCGCGCCGGTCGCTGCACCTATTAGCAATCCGAGCCAGGTCTCAGCATGGCGCGGAACAGTGAAATGCCCTTTGACAAAGCCGAACGCGGCATAGAGCACGAGCAGCAGCCCAAGCCACACGGTCGCGCGTCCACTGTCGTCATGCGGCAAGAACGCCGCACCGATGAAGGTGCCGATGCAGATGCCCGCGAGCAGCGGCCACAGCCGGCGCGTGAGCGTGATAAGTCGGCCACCGGTTGCGGCTTGCCAGATGTTCGTGACCAGCGACGGGACCACGAGGATCGCCGCCGCCTGCGAGGGCGTCATCAGAAGGCCCAGGAGGCCGATTGACACTGTCGGCAGGCCGAGGCCAATCACGCCTTTGACGAAACCCGCCAACAGGAAGGCACCCGCTGTAGCGGCGAGAATTGTGGCTGAATCCACGCGATCCCTTTCCGGCGGCGCGGACCTTGCGGGAGCGAAGCGCTCTTCGCAATGCGCATGATTGCAACCCTGCTTCCGGTTTCTGCGAAGCCGCTTCGTTGCCGGCCCGCGTGGTTCGGTGTCATACTTTTGCGCCCTTGACGGACAGGAACAGGACTCAATGCCTGAAGTTTTTGTCGCTAAAATTGCACAATTTCCCGATGGCGAACGCCGCATTGTTACCCATGGCGCGGGCGAAATCGGCGTCTTCCATTGGAAAGGCAAGTTCTACGCTTATGAGAACCTGTGCGTGCATCAGGGCGGACCGGCTTGTGAAGGCGTCATGATGCACAAGGTCGAAGACGTGATCGGTCCTGATCGCGGCTGGCTCGGGCAAAAGTTTTCCGGTGATGAAATGCATTTCGTCTGCCCTTGGCACGGCTACGAATATGATCTCACGACCGGCGAATGTGTTGCCGACCGCAGCCTGAAGCTGAAGAGTTTCGACGTGGTTCGGCGCGGGGAGGACGTCTATGTCGTCGCAAGTTGAAGCGATTGCACACTTGGGTGAACGGCCGAGCGACGCCGAAATCCAGGATATGCTGGCAAGTGCCGTACGGCTTTATGCGGAACGTGCGGCCGAGCGGGATGGTGCCCTGCCCGCCTTTGCCTCCGATGCCGCTACTGCGACGGACGTGATGGTGACCGTGACTGCCATGCTCAAGGCCGTCAATCTCCAAGTATTCGAGCTCGGCATGTGGCAAGCCTGGTCGGGGAGACAGTAATGGACCTTCCGCTCAGCGATTTTCGTCGCATGGAGGTCGAGGAATTCGACACCAGCAAGCTGCTGGCTCATGCAACCAAGCAGGCGACCGAGCGCGGCTACAAGAATTTTCCGATCGTTGACGTGGATTCCCATCACTACGAAAGCGAATCGATCGGGGAAATTCTCGATTTCATGGATGACCCCGTGTTGCAACAGCTCGCGCGCAGCGCACGCCAGGCCAATGCAAAGAGCGTCGGCATGCTGCCGGCCGGCGTCGGCTATCAGGACATGGGCGGACGCGTGATGCGCTATGCGGTGCGCGGCATGGAGAAGACAGAAGCCGGGGTGCAGCGCGACATCGCGCTGACACGGCGATGGATGGATGCCATCGGCATCGATATAGCCGTTATGTTTCCGACCCCGATGCTACAGCTCGGCCTGCACCCGCAAGTCGAAGTCGAGGTCGCGCTCGCTCGCGCCTATAATCGATGGCTTACCGAGCGGGTTCTGGCGCACGAGCCGCGCATCCGCTCGATGCTCTATCTGCCCTTCAACGACGCAGACGCCGCATTCCGCACCGTCCAGGAATTTGGCCAAAGCAAGGGCGTTGTCGGGTTCATGGTGACCTCGGCGCGATACCGGCCGGTGCACCACAATTCCTACATGAAGACCTACGCCCTCCTGGAAGAAATGAACCTGCCGCTTGCGTTCCACGCCGGTTACAATTGGAATGATCAGACCGTCGGCATGATGAACAAGTTCATTTCCGTGCATGCCCTCGGCTTCGTATTCTACAACATGGTGCATCTCGCAAACTGGATCACCAACGGCCTTCCCGAACGGTTTCCGACGCTGAAAGTCGTCTGGGTGGAAAGCGGCCTGGCGTGGGTTCCCTTTATGATGCAGCGCTTCGACAACGAATACATGATGCGCACGTCGGAAGCTCCGGCACTGAAGAGAAAGCCAAGCGAGTACATGCGCGATATGTATTTTTCGTCCCAGCCGATGGAAATGACGGATTTGGCCGCGCTTGAGGAAACCTTCCGCATGATCAAGGCGGAGACGCAATTGCTCTATTCGTCTGATTACCCGCACTGGGACTTTGATCTGCCTTCGACAATTTACGATTTGCCATTTCTGAGCGAACAGGCCAAACGCAACATACTTGGCGGCAATGCGATGAAGCTCTTTAACCTCAAGCTGCCGGCAAAAAAGCTGGCGCGCGTCGCATAAGCCAAACGAAGACCTAAGGAGGATGAGGTGCGCATACTTCTGGCGTTGATTTCGTCAGCGCTCGTTATGACATCTGCGCTGGCGCAGGATGCCGCGGCTGGCTTCCCGAACAGACCGATCAAGATCATCGTTTGCGTGCCGGCCGGCGGGGGCGTCGACACCGTGACCCGCATCGTTGCCGAGGGGCTCCACCAGAAACTCGGTCAGCCGGTGATCGTGGAAAATCGCGCCGGCGCGGCTGGCAACATTGGCGCCGAGGTCGTGTTCACCTCCGATCCCGACGGCTACACGCTATTGGCGGCGCAACCGGCGCCGCTTACGGTCAATCCTCTGCTGTACAAGAAAATGAATTTCGACCCCACACAATTTGAGCCGGTCGCGATCATGACATCGATTGCCAATGTGCTTCTGGTGCGACCGGATTTCCCGGCCAAGACCGCGCAAGAATTCATTGCTTACGTGAAAGCGAATCCCGGCAAGGTCAACTACGCCTCACAAGGCATTGGCACGACGTCGCACCTGACCGCGGCGCTCTTCGAGCGTGTCACCGGCACCAAGCTGGTGCACGTGCCCTATAAGGGCACATCTCCTGCGCTGAACGACATTATCGCCAGCCATGTCGATTTCATTTTCATGGAGCTTGCTTCGGCGATCAAGCTGCACCAGGCCGACAAGGCGCGTATTCTCGCGGTTGCCACCGACAAGCGTATCCCCAGCCTGCCGGACATCCAGACACTCGACGAAGCTGGTGTGAAAGGCTTTGAGTCCGGCACATGGAACGCGCTCGTCGCCCCGCCGAAAACACCCGGCGCGATTATCGCAAAGCTCAATAAAGCCGTAAACGAAGTGCTCCAGAGCCCGGAGGCGCAGGACCACTTCGCGAAGATCAATCTGCGCGCCGCCGGCGGCTCGCCGGCGGAGGCCGCTGCTTTCATCAAAAGGGAGACCGACGTTTGGGGCGGCGTGATCAAGGATGCGCATGTCGAGGCACATTGACGCTTGCCGTGTGCTCTGGTGCGGGACGACAGCCGGTGGACGACGATATTCTCGTATTCACTTTTTCAAACAGCCAAGCGTCATCGCCCGTATTGTTGGATCGAGGCCCCGGGTAGGCCCGTCGTCGCTCTCTCCTTACTCACCCCTCGCCAACAGCGAGGGGGATGGCGCGCCGAGTGGCGCATCCTTCATTCGTGAGTACCCGCGCTCCCTCTCGGGATCGCGGGTGCGCC
>Ga0126369_10004017_pt1 | contig 10729 bp, 7 predicted proteins | sample PanSoiMetaPlot_1_FD_109646 | JGI IMG/M metagenome (GOLD analysis project Ga0126369, IMG submission 109646) | Tropical forest soil microbial communities from Panama - MetaG Plot_1 | ecosystem: Environmental > Terrestrial > Soil > Tropical forest > Bulk soil | place: Panama | collected 2016-02-17
ATGAAGAAACGAAACGTGAGGCCATCAAGAGAAGGCGGGAATGGATTAGAGAGGAGAACGCGAAGCAATCCGCATTTCCCCGTCAACCGGAGAGGAGAGAGAGAGAGAGATTTCCCATCCACCCAAAGGACGCGAAGCAATCGTTGTTTCTACAGCGCCCGGAGACCTACAAGCGAAACCGAGAATGGATTAAAGAGGCTCGAAAGCTGCGCTAGAATTAAATGACAAAACGCTATCTTCGAGACTTGAACTCCATGCCCTCCAAATCTATCTTCAGCCGCTTCAACCCGACGCCCATATTGCGCAGGCCGTCGAGTCTACTTTCGGGCACCTTGAGGCTGGAGACTAAAACCTCGCATACGCCGTGCGAACTAATCAGTCCAGGCAGGTCGTCGCTGCTGAAGATTTGATAGCCCCGCAGCAGCCTCCCGGTCTTCCGGGCGTCATCGTCGATGAATCCGACAGGCTGGTAACAATATGCCGGATTATTCAACAACTCCCTGATCAGGATCTCGCCGCCATCTCCGGCGCCGTAAATCAAAACCGGCCTAGCGTCGGGGGCAGGTCGTATTTGTCCGGCGATCAACGCCGCCATCAGCCGGAACGAGACGCGGCTTGCCCCGACGAAAACGAACAGCAGCACGCCGTTGAGGATGAAGACGGCGCGCGAGGGCCCGTGGAACTTGTAAAAGAAAAATACGGCCAACCCGCTGACGGTTGACCCGACGAAGACCCCGACGGCCAGGCGGGCCAATTCGCCGACTCCGGCGTAGCGCCAGATTCCTTTGTAGACTCCGCCGATCAGAAAGGACAATATCTGAATCGCCACGAGCGGCGGCAGAGTCCTGATGAAAATCGCGATCTGCTCGCCGGGCATGTCTCCGTCGAACCTGAGCAGGTAGGCGCTGTAATAGGCCAGCGCCACCAGCAGCGTGTCGAGCAGGATTTCAAAAATCCGCCTGCGGTGCGAAAAGTTTCCGAACGGATCGACCAACGTTCCGCTCATAGGCCCTTGATTCGAGACCCTGCCCTGCTCGTAAAAGCCCACTTTGCCCACATAGAGTCCGATGAACAGGACGCTCAACGCGAACCCGACGATCAACGCCAGGGCGCCCCAAATCGCCATCTGCCTGACCGCCAGGGCCAGCGCGCCCGACAGAGCGGCGAACAGATACAATAACAGTGTCGCGCGCCGCTCGGACATCCCCAGCGCGACCAGCCGGTGCGAGGTGTGATCGCGTCCGCCTTGCGAGACCGGGCGGCCCGACAGTTTGCGCGTCAACGTCACCACCATGGTGTCGAAGATCGGGATCGTCAAAATCAGCACGGGAGTCGCCAGCACCGAGACCAGGTTCCGCGCCCGCCCGAAATCGCTCAATAACGCGATTCCGCTCAGCGCGAAGCCGAGGAACATCGAGCCGCAATCACCCATGAAGATCGAGGCGGGATCGAAGTTGAACCGTAGGAACCCCGCGATCGCCCCGGCCAGGATCAACGGCAGCGCGGCCTCCACAGTCTGCCCATTGACCAGAAATGTGATTGCCAGAAAGGCGCATGCGATCAGCGAAATCCCGCCCGCCAACCCGTCCATGTTGTCCAGCAGGTTGATCGCGTTCGTGATTGCGACAAGCCAGAAGATCGTGAGGAAATCGGCGCCCCAACTCGTCCAGATCATCCCCGGCAGACGCAGCCCTCCGAAGACCATGATCGAGGCGGCGACCACCTGCATGACGAGTTTGACGTAGGGCTTGAGCTGTCTTATGTCATCGACGATCCCGGCGCCGAACAATAGCGTGGACGCGATCAGTATAGGATAGGCTCGTGAAAGGCTGGGCGCGAAAATGAAACATCCGATGACGAACGCCAGGTATATTGCGATTCCCCCCATCAACGCCGTGGGCCTGCTGTGCCAGCGATCTCTCCGGGGAACGGCGACTATCCCCAACCGTTGAGCCCAATGTCGAACCAGGGATGTAAATATCAAACTTAGCGCCGCCGTGACGGCGACGCCCACGCCAAGCCTTAACATAGTTTCTCCCAGCGGGACCGACATTCATCGCTTAAGGCTTGTTGGTTTACAAAATCCTTGGAGGGAGTTTGCAGATTTAATGGTGGGAGTATCAAAGGCGCGTGACGCGTACCGCCCGCATGATCACGCCGCCAATTCAGAGCGCTGGTAATCTATCACACTTCCCCTGAATGGGACTTATAGGGCTTATGGGACTCGTAATTCCGTCCCACAAGTCCCATAAGTCCAATAAGTCCTATTCACGCCTAATTTCCGCCATCAAATTACAATATAGATTTTCGACATCGCCGATCAACCGCTCTTTCGACAACCTCGACAAGACAAAAGCGCGGCCACGCTCTCCCATCTCGCGCCGCAGATCAGGCCGTTCGACCAAATACCTCAAGCCGTTCGTGAACGCTTCGACATTGCGACTCGGGGCGGTCACCCCATGATCCCAGACCGTGAACCTGTCCAGCGTCTCCCGGCGGCGCCCCATCAGATCGGCCACGCCGCCGACCTCTGTAGACGCCACGGCGCAGCCGCAGCCCATCGCCTCGATCAGCGTCAGAGGCGTCCCTTCATTCAGGGAAGTCAGGGCCATAATGTCGAAGTCGGCGTATAGCGAAGCGGCGTCGACCCGGAATCCGATGAAAGTGACGCGCCCGTCCAGGCCGGCGGCGCGCGCCTGCCCCTCAAGCTCCGCGCGCAAATGGCCGTCGCCGACGATTACAAAAACCACTCCGCCGATTTTCATTTTCGCGGCCGACTCGATCAGCATCGCGTGATTTTTGACCTCGCATAATCGCCCGACCACGCCGACCAAAACGTCGCCGTCGCCGACCCCGATCTCCCTTCGCAACCGTCCCTTTCGGGAATCGATCTCGTCGAAATCGATCCCGAGAGGAATGACCGTGAATTGCCCGGGTCTCCCGACTTTGAACGCGCGGCAGATTTCGTCGCGCTGCCGCTCGCTGATGGTGACGATTCGATCGGCGCAGAACCTGGCCAGCGCGCGCTCGATCGCGATAAACAGCCTTGTCTTCGCCGCGCCGTAATAGCTGTGGAAGATGTGCCCGTGATAGGTGTGAATCAGGCCGAGCTCGCGGGGGCGCAGACGGAGAGCCGACGGGGTCAGCCATTTGTAAATCGTCGCCGCCACGCGCCCGACGGCCCCCGCCTTGGCTTTGTGCGTGTGGACGATCTGAGGTTTCAGCCGAAAAAGCGCGCGCAGGATTTTGAAGAGAACAACGACGTCGCCGACGCTCAATTCGCGGCTCATCTCCTCGATAACTACCGGCTCCACGCCGGCGGCGCGCGCGAAATATCCCATATCGCCTTCGCTCTCGGGAACGACCCCGGTGATGAGTGTCGTCTCGAACCGCTCCGGATCAAGCCCGGCCGTCAACCACGTGACGTGTTTGGCCGGGCCGCCGACGTTTAGCCGGTCAATAATTCTGACGACGCGTATTCGCCCCATCGCCGCGTCCATCATCCGGATAACCGTCGCCCGCGCCACAACCCGGCGCGCCATGCGCCGATGGCGGCCAGAAAGCACAAACTCGGAACAGAGTGAACATGGAGAAACGCCAGGCGCGTTCCGGCCGCCGCGATAAACACCAGGATCAACGCTAGGTATATTCGCGATGCCATAATTCCAGCATTAACAGACTCCAGATCTGAAACGAATGATCGGCGCGTCGTCCCAAATGCTCGTCGACCAACCGCCTGACCTCCGGCCCGTGGAAATATCCGCGTTCCAGCGAGCGCGCCGAGAGCAGCGCGTCCTGCGTCAGCTCACGCATCGGCCCTCGGAACCATTGCCCGACCGGGACGCCGAATCCCATCTTGCGCCGGTTGACGTTCTCCTTCGGCAGCATGTCAGCGAACGCGCGCTTGAGCAGACTCTTCAATCTCCCGCCCCGGAATTTGACCTCGGCCGGCAGTCGCGCGGCGAATTCCATCACCTCGTGATCCAGAAACGGCGAACGCGCCTCCAGGCTGTTGGCCATCGAAGTGATGTCGACCTTCACCAGCAGGTCGTAAGGCAGATACGACGCGACGTCGACGGCCATCGCGGCGTCTATTGGATGAGTCGGGGGATGAGTCGGCGTCGCTCCGTTGAACAGCGCTTTCATCGCCCCGTCGCTCTGACCGTTCAAAAGGCCGCTGAATTCCGGGCTGTAGAGTCGCGACTTCGCCTCGTCCTGAAACATCTTCAGCCATCGCGGGTAGCGTTCGGCCATCGGTCGGGACGCCGCGGTCAGAAATCGTCGCGCCCGTCTCGCAGGACTCTTCGGGTTGATCGAATCGGGAATGACGCGGCCGAGGGCGCGCGCGGCGGCGGCCGCACCGGGAACCGAGCGCATGCGCTCGGCTAGGTGATTGGCGAGATAGCGCTCGTATCCGGCGAAGCTCTCGTCGCCGCCGTCTCCGTTCAGAGCCACGGTCACGTGACGGCGAGCCATCTGCGCCACGTAAAAAGTCGGTATCGCCGACGAATCGGCGTAAGGCTCGCCGTAATGCCTGACCAATTTGGGCAGTATCGAGAGCGCGTCAGGCTCGACTCTGAACTCGTGATGATCGGTCCCCCAGCGCTCGGCGATTCGCCGCGCGTGCGCGGTCTCGTCGTAAGCGGCCTCGTCGAACCCGATCGAGAAGGTCTTGACCTTCGCGCCTGATAGCTCCGCCATCAGCCCCACGACTACGCTCGAATCGACTCCGCCCGACAGAAAGGCGCCGAGAGGAACGTCGCTGATCATCCGCAGCCGCACGGCCTCGGTCATCTTCCCGCGCAAGACCTCGCAGGCCTCGTCTTCGTCGATGCGGAGTTTGGGTTCGTAATCGAGCGACCAGTAGCGCTCGACCCGTTTTTCAAACCCCGTCTGTTTCAGATCGAGAGTCAGGTAATGCGCGGGCGGCAATTTATAAACGCCTTTGAACGCCGTGTGCGGCGCGGGGACGTAGCCGTAACTCAGATATGCGTCAATCGCCGGCGGATAGACTTCGCGCGGTACGCGCTTGTCGGCCAGCAGCCCTTGCAGCTCCGAGGCGAAGAGAAAATGGTCGCCGAATTGCGAGTAAAAGAGCGGCTTTTTCCCGACGCGATCTCGCGCCAGAAAGAGCCGACGACGACGACGGTCCCAGATTCCGAAGGCGAACATTCCGCGCAGTCTGGCCAGGCAACCTGCGCCCCATTGCTCGTAGGCGTAGATGATCGCTTCCGTATCCGTGCGCGTGCGGAAACTGTGGCCCAGACGCTCGAGCTCCCGGCGGAGATGTTGAAAGTTGTAGATCTCGCCGTTGAACGTGATCTGTATGTCGCCGCGCGCGTTCGACATCGGCTGGCGGCCCCCTTCGGAAAGATCGATGATCGATAGGCGGCGGTGCCCCAACGCGCAGCGCCCGTCCGACCAGACGCCCCCGGCGTCCGGGCCGCGATGAGCCTGGGCGTCGACCATCGGCCTCAAGCGAGAATCGAGCGATCCGCCGGTCTCTGAAACTATTCCGGCAATCCCACACATAAGCGAGGATCGAGGATCTTCTGATTGCGGATTGCGGATTGCGGATTGCGGATTGCGGATTGATAGTCGGCGCCCTGTCTCGTGCAAAATGCGCCGCAATAAAAGCAAGGCTATCGGGCTTGATAAATCCGCAATCCGCAATCCGCAATCCGCAATCAGAAGACCCTCGATCAGCGGCATTCCGAGTAGAACCGATCGAGGGCGATGATCATCGCCTCTCCGACCATCCGCTGCGTCTTCCAATGCGTGCGCCACCAGTTCCGGGTCAGCTCTTCCCTGTCTTCGGGCGAGTAGCTCACGGAGAGGGCGACGCCCTCTCTTTCAAAAATTCTGCGGGCCAGGTTATTGGTATAGCGGCTGTCTTCAGGGTGAGTGACATACAGAGCGCTTTTCCATCCGTGCGCTTTCACGAACTCCACGATCCTCGGTAACTCCACGCCGCCACAGGGCGCGAGCGGCAACCGCAGCGAGACGACGTCCTCGGCGTGTACGCCCTCCGAGACCAAACTCTCTCGCGCGTAATCGCTCGGGTAGAGTTCCCATGAGACCTGCGAGCCGACGCAAACGATCTTGCGCGCGACACCCCGCCGGTACAAATCAATGACGTATTTATCCGCCGCCGAATGTTTGGAGAGCGCGCCGTATAGTATGACATCCGATTTCTCCACGCTCGCCGGCGCGATCAGCAATGCCGGCAAAGCGAAAAAGAGCGCGGCGCAACCGGCCGCCAGGAGACCCAGCGAAATCAACGCGCGACTCGCCCATCTTTTCCCCCACCTTTTCTTTGGATTCATCATTGCCATCCGCCCGCGAGCGTGTTCGCCCACGAAGCGAATTCGCGCACGGTGACGTAGACGTCGTCCCGGCGCGACCACCAGGCGCGAGGCGTCCATTCGGGAGAACCTGTCGGCACGGGCGACGAATAAAAGCTGCGGCCGGGCGCCGCCCTCTCGACCGTGTAGGTCGCCCGCCGCGAATGAAACGCCGAGGTGACGATGATCGCCGAATTCCACCCGCGTTCGCGCATCAGATCGTCCAGCGCTCTGGCTTCCGCGCGAGTGTTCAGAGTTTCGCAGATCATGTAAATCTTTTCTTCGGGCACGCCCAGACTGATCACGTACAACCGCGCCGCCTCGCCGGTGTGAAAGCCCCACGCATAGCTCATCCCGCTGACGACGACGTTGTCCGCCCAACCCTGGCGCCAAAGTTCGGCGGCCCTCTTCTCGCGGTTGCAGCGATTGTCTCCCGCCAGCGCGACGATCACATCGGACTTGACCAGCCTGTCTTCTCGAATCAACCCTTCGGCCGCCTTGTTGAGCAACACAGGCGTCAGGAAATAGACGGCCAGCAGGCAGGCGATGGCGACCGCACCCCACCGCGCGAGCTTTGACTGCTTGAATTTACTTAAAGAGGCCAGCGCTGTATTCATATTCTATATGCCATATTTCAGATGTCATATGAAATATGAAATATGACATATGGAATATGGCATATGAAATATGAAATATGAAATATGAAATTATGATTTCGCCGGCTTGCGACCCGTCGCGCACCATCCGTAATTCGGCCTGACGACCGTCTCTTCCAGCCCGGCGCGCCGCAACCATCCCTCGACCTCGTCGCGCGTGTAGCGGGTTTCTATCGGCGCCGACAGGCGGTCGAACTGATCGTTGACGCAAACGCGAAACGGGTACTTGGCGTATTGCTTCATCGGCATGCGTTCGGCGACCCCCTTCAACCCCGCCGCGAGGAGCAATTGATAAGGCCAGACGAAGCCCACGAAGGCGATCGCCGCGGCGGGGAAAGACAAGCCGTAAAGCAGGCCATGTGGAATGCGCGTGGTGACCCGGCGGGCCGCCGAGACCATAGACAGCAATGCGCGCTTGACCGGCTGATTCTCCGGCCTCCAATAAAGGTAGACGTGAATCCACCCGCCCGGCTTTACATATCGCAACAGGCCGCGGAACGTCGACTCCGGGTCCGGCAGGTGGTGCAGCACGCCGATGGAATACACCAGGTCGAAGCTCTCAGGCTCGAAGGGCAGACGGTGGACGTCGGCCTGCGCGACCCGCACGTTGTTGAGGCCCTGGTTATTGGCTTTCGCGACTTCGACCGCGGGGCCGATGTCGACGGCCCAAACCTCGGCGCCGTTCTTCGCGGCGTAATGGGCATGCCGGCCTGCGCCACAACCCGCGTCCAGCGCGCGCTTGCCCCGAAAGAAGTCGGGAGTGTGTGGCGACATGTACTCCAGGAAGTTTCGCTCCCACTCTTGATACATGTCGGGGAAACGCGACCACTCGTAACCGAAGCTTCGGGCGGTGGCGACCTGACGCCGATCCACGTCCGGATGTAGCGACTTTCCGTCCAGCGCGTCACGCATTGACGATGACAACATGCGAGGAATGCCGTTTCTGATCGAGAAGCGTTGCTCGCACTGCCGACACTCAAGGGCCGTCTCGGCGTCGCGGTCGAACGAGGCGGACTTCGCCGACAATTTCGCCGAGCACTCGGGGCATCGCAGCGCGTCAAGCAAGGGCTGCAAATCGACGACACGGACCTCATCGGGTAAATCCGGGCGCGTCTTTTCAAAGATCAAATCAAGATCGCCGGAGTCCAACGCCCTTCTGCGTCTTGCCGGCACGCCGGCAAACAGCGAATAACTCTCCAGCAGCGGGCCGGCCACCACCGCCCCGAGCCCGACTATCGAGCAGTCGGGGATTCGCGATCCCGGAGCCATGCGGATCTCGGATCCGACGTAGCAGTAGTCTCCGATCTCGATTCCGACGCCGCTCTTGCGGTTGTGCGTCCAGAGCGACGAGTTGCGGCCGCCGATGATCGACCGCCGCCCGATGCGAACCCTGTCGGTGAAATCAATGCGGTGCTCGGCCGTGATTACCGAGCCGTAGCCGAGATAGAAAGACGAATCCGGCTGATTGGCGGCGTCGTTATCGGGGATCGCGTTGATGACGTTGAAGCGCAGGACCTGTGAGTAGTCGCCCAGTCGCAGGCGGTCGCCGCCGCGAAACAGGTTCAGCGGCCCTATCTCGACGTGATGGCCAATTGAAACTTCCCCGCAACGCAGGAACACGGTCCCATGGCCGACCTTGCTGTCATCAGCTATAGACAGACTCGCGCAATCCAGGAGCGCCAGGCCTATTCGAACCCGCCGCCCGACTCGGAACCCGAACAGATGTCTGTACACGAATCGCTTCAGCGGTCCGGGCATCAACGAAGTAAGCGCGAGCCCGAACAACCGGAGACGTCTTCTCATATTATGCGCAGGCCTCACTTCACCAATCGGAGGCTTTCCAACTCTGCGGTCGCCTGGGCCACCTTGTCGCTGGCCTCCTGCCCCTTCACCCATTCGAGCAGTTCTGGTATGCCTTGCTCCATCGAAACCTTCGGCTCGTAACCGAGCAGCGCGCGCGCGCGGCTAATGTCGGCGACGCAGTGACGGATGTCGCCTTCGCGGTATTTGCCAGTGATCTCAGGCTCGATCTCTTTGCCCAGCCCTTCGGCCAACATCCTCATCACTTGTTTGACCGAGGTCGCCTTGCCCGTGCCGACGTTGACGGCCTGGTAATCGGCGCGGTCGGTTTCGAGCGCCAGCAGGTTTGCCCGGACAATGTCGCTGACGTGGACGAAATCGCGCGTCTGCTCGCCGTCCTCGAAGACCATCGGCTTCTGGTCGTTCAACAGCCGCGAAGAGAAGATGGCGCAGACGCCCGTGTACGGGTTCGACAGCGCCTGGCGCGTCCCGTAGACGTTGAAGTAACGCAGCGCGACCGTCGGTATGCCGTAAGCCCGCCCGACGACCAGACAGAACTGCTCCTGGTCCTGCTTCGTGACGGCGTAGACCGACGTCGGGACCAGCGGTTTCTCTTCGGCGGTTCCGACCGGCGTCAAAACCGCGCCGGTTCGCGGGCAGAGCGGTTCCCACTGCCGTTCAATCAACTGATTCGCCGGGCGAATCGGCGGGTAAACGATCTCGCCGTCGGCGTTGCGATAAGCCCCTTCGCCATATATCGACATCGACGAGGCGACGATCAATTTACGAATTTGCGACCTGCGCTTGACAAGGGCTTCGAGCAACACGGCCGTGCCCAGATCGTTCGCCCTGACGAATTTCCGAATTTCATACATCGACTGGCCGACGCCGACCTCGGCCGCCTGGTGATAGACGACGTCAACGCCTTCGACGGCGCCGTCGAGCGCGGCGGGGTCGCACACGTCGCCGCGAATGAATTCGGCCTCCGGGTTGAGGTATTGCGGCTCGCCCGTGACATGAACCTGTGGGGCGACCGCGTCCAGAATCCGCACGCGATGTCCTCGAGCGACGAGCGCATCGACCAGGTGCGATCCGATAAACCCGGCCCCGCCGGTAACAAGAATTTTCAGCCTTTCCATCCAGCCTCCATTGATTTTTTTACAATTTGATCGAGCCGGGCTGTGACTTCCGAATCCGCACGGTCACAACTTATTCGCAACAGATTTAAAAATCTCAAGCACCCGCGGGACTTGTGAGCGGGCGGAATACCTGGACTCCACAGTCCGCCTCCCGGCCAATCCGAAGCGCTTTCTCAATTCGGCCGAACGCAACAAGGTCGCCAGTTTTTCGACCCAATCATCCTCGGTGGAAGCGAGAAACCCATTTACTCCGTCTCGAATGATATCCGAATTTACGCCCACAGGGGAGCAGATTGCCGGAATGCCGAGCGCCATGTATTGCAAGGCTTTCAATCCGCACTTGCCTCTGCTCCAATCGTCGTCAGGCAAAGGCATCATGCCGATGTCGATCACCCGCAAGTCCTCGATCTCGGTCCGCGAGCGCCAGGGGACGGATTCCACTTCAACGCCGTCCAGCCGGTAATCCGGCGCGCCGACAATACGCAGACGGAATTTTTCCCTGGCGGCCAGCCGCCGCAGGGGCGCGCGCAAAATATTCAGATGCTGGACGGTGCTGAAACTCCCGCTCCAGCCGATGACAGGCGTTGGCGATTCGGGCTTTGAGCTTTCGGGCAGGTATTTATCGGTGTCAATCGTGGTCGGAATGACCGTGACGTTCGGATTCACCCGGCGGGCGTATTCCGCCAAATACCGGTTCCCTGCCATCACGTGAGATGACAGGCGGCAAATTGCGCGCGTCTTGCCCGGAAATTTCAATCTACTCAAATGACCGTTAGAAGGACTGACGTAA
>Ga0126369_10004018_pt1 | contig 10728 bp, 6 predicted proteins | sample PanSoiMetaPlot_1_FD_109646 | JGI IMG/M metagenome (GOLD analysis project Ga0126369, IMG submission 109646) | Tropical forest soil microbial communities from Panama - MetaG Plot_1 | ecosystem: Environmental > Terrestrial > Soil > Tropical forest > Bulk soil | place: Panama | collected 2016-02-17
CAGAGCAGGTACGCGATGGTCACCGCGAGGTCCAGCGGCTCGGGAAGCACCGGAATGTTGAGCGCGAAGGTGCGTGAAACCTGCGGAAGCACCGCGCGGCAAAAACTCTCTGGGGAGGTCAAAGCGGGCGCTCCTCGAGCGGATGGACCGACAGGAACACTAGGCGAAGTATTATATACGCGTCGCGTCGGGAGAAGCGCTTGGTAAACGTGGACGTCCTCATCGCAGGTGGTGGACCCGCTGGCTGTTCAGCCGCCGCCGCCCTGTCAGAGCTTGGCCTGCGCGTGCTGGTGGCCGACGCGGGGGTAGACCGCACCAAACAGCTGGCAGGCGAGCTGCTGCATCCCAGCGGTGTGCGGGATCTCGAGCGGCTTGGCTTTGACAACCCGCTGCAGCGCTCAGAGGTTCGCTCCGTTCAGGGATTCGCGGTCATCGACAATGCCGGCGGCGCGCCCCGCGTGCGCCTGCTTCCGTATGGCGAAAACCGTTTTGGCATCGCCGTAGAGCATGCCGCGATGACCGAACCGCTCTGGGAAGGGCTCTCGGGTCGTCCCGGCGTGGAGCGCTGGCGCCCTGCACGCGTAAGCAAGCTGACGCGCAATGACGTTCGAGGCATCGAGGTCACGGTGCGAAAGGGGGATGGTGCCGAGGAGCAGGTCGCCGCTCGCCTCCTGGTAGCCGCCGACGGGCGGGCCTCTCCGCTTCGAGGTTTGCTCGGCATCTCCGAAAAGCGCGAGCGGCTCTCCACGATGCTGGGTGCCCTGGTCGATGCCGAGTACCTTCCGCATCCGGGTTACGGGCACCTCTTCATCGGCGGTGCCGCCCCTATTTTGGCCTACGAGATCGACGGAGGCCGGGCGCGGGTGATGGTGGATTTGCCAGCGGGAACCGACGCCGACGGGCTGTCGCGCTCGCCCCATCTGCTGAGCGGCTTGCCGGTGCAGCTGCGGGAGGAATTGCTGCGTCGGCTGCGGCTCGAGCGCCCCTTGATGGCCGCGAACGAGACGCGGCTCGCCCAACGCGTGGCGGTTCAAAGCGCCGTGCTTATCGGCGATGCCGGGGGCTGTTGCCATCCCCTGAGTGCCAGCGGCCTTGCCTCCTGCACCCGCGACGCGCTGGCGCTGCAGGCCGCGCTTCAAGAGGCGCAAGGCGACTGTCCGCGCGCGACTCAACTCTACGCGAAGCGGCGGCGAGCTCCCCAGAGAACCCGGATCGCCCTCGCCTCGGCGCTGTACCGCGCATTCTCGGAGCCCTCCGCGGAAATGGCCGCGCTGAGAGCAGGCCTGTTTCGCTACTGGGAGCGCAGCGCCGACGGCCGGGACGTCTCCATGGCTTTGCTTTCGACGGACGAATCCCGGATGTCGGTGATGGCTCGCGAATACGCTCGCGTGGTGGGGTACGGGCTGGCGGCGATGGCTCAGGCTCGCGCCGGCGAGTTTCCGGCCGGCTTTCGTCGCTCCTGGCCCGCCGCCTGGCGGTTGGCGCGCTCCACGCTTCCTCACCTTCGCGACACCGTACAGGGAGCTTTCCAGGATCGGGTCATGAGCGCTTCGCAGAGTCCTCGAGCTGGGGCGAAGTAACTTGGTGCAGGCGAGTGGCTCGGTCGAGGTTGTAGCTGCGTCCGCGCCAGTCGACCCGGCGGTAGACCCGCGTCGACAAGGCGACCGCGCCGGCGAGCAACGGCAGAACCGCGGGCACCCACAGATGTCGCACTGCGATCTTGGGTCCGCCGAACAATCGCTGCAACGAAACCTGACTGGCCACCAGAGCGCAGAGCGCCGCGAGGGACAACAGTGTGGCCGCCGGGCTCTGGATCGCCACTGAGGCGGCAAGCGCGAGCCAAGTGAGCCAAGCCAAGATGCCGCGAATCCAGTTGGGCCGGGTGAACTCGGACGGCAGTCCCCCCGCGGAAAAGAGCACCCAGCGCCTGAAGGTGCGCACGAATTGATGGATCGTCATCCCGCCGGTGACGACCCGCAGCCGGTGGGTGGTGACGATGTTTCGCCAGCCGGCGCGTGCGACGCACTGGCCGATGTACATGTCGTCGACGAATTGCCCCTCCGCGCACTGCAACCCGCCGATGGCGTCCAGTGCCTGCCGGCGAAAAACCATCAGCTGACCCATGATGAATGGGAATTCACGGCGTCTTCCCGCCGCCAGCTCCACCGAGGGTCCGTACCATGCGTTGACCAAGAGCCCGTAGCCGACGTCGCCGGCGGTGGGCGTGTCCGCGGCGGCCAGGATTGGGGCAAACGAGGAGCCCGCCTTCGGATCTGCTTCCAGCGCCTCGACCAGCTGCTTGAGCAGTTGCGGGTCGGGGCGGGTATCCGAATCCCCGAACGCCAGCAACTCGCCTTGGGCTTGGCGCGCGGCCAAGATCATCGCGTTCAGCTTGCCGGTACGTCCCGGAGGAGGAGTGCCCGCAAAGAGCACATCGATCCGGTCGGGAGCGGTCCGCGGGCGCTGTTGAATCAGCTCGCGAACCAAGGGACAGCCCGGATCGGATTCCGTGTCGAAGACGAAGAGAATCTCCAGCGCGCCTGGATAAGAAGTGTCCAACAAGGCCAGGATGTTTTCCCTGGCGCCGACGTCGAGACCGCGCATCGGACGCACCAGGGTCACCGAGGGGTACTTCGACGGCGGTGGGGGGGCGGCTTCGGAGCGCGTCAAGGCTCCCGCGAGCTGCCGGTGCCCCCTGACGATCGCGACCAAGAGCGCAGCCCCAAGAATCGTTAGCAGAATGGCGAGCAGAAGCATTGCCGTGGATCAGTGAAGTGATGGGTGGCGGGTTCCGCGAGCCGCGGCATACCACCGTGCAATCGGCGACGGGGCCCACCAATTGAAATCGCCGAACAGCCGCATCGTTGCCGGGACGATCAGCACCCGCACCAAAGTGGCATCGAGAACCACCGCTACTGCCATACCTACGCCCATTGCCTTTACCACCACCACGGTGGCGAGCGAGAAGGCAGCGAACACCGCAACCATGATCGCCGCGGCGCTGGTGATCAACCCACCGGTCTTCTCGAGTCCCTCGGCTACTGAATGGGTGTTGTCCCCGCTGCGCAGATACTCCTCCTGAATTCGACTCAGCAGCAGCACTTCGTAATCCATCGAGAGGCCAAACACCGTACAAAACAAAAGGATCGGAAGCGAAGGCTCGATCGGACCCGGCTCGAAGCGAAGCAGTGTGTGAAGGTGGCCCTCCTGAAAAATCCACACCAGCGCTCCAAAGGAGCCGGCGATGGACAGAAGATTCATGATCAGCGCCTTGACCGGCAGGACCAGCGAACCCAGCAGTAGAAAGAGCACGATCGCGGTCATCGCCATCACAAACCCCATCGCCTGCGGGGTGTGGGCGCGCATGTACTCCAGAGCGTCGACGTCGTTCGCCGTCTGCCCACCGACGTTCAACCGCCCGTCGCCCACGATGCGGTACTGGCGAATCCGCCTCACCAGCTCGCGAGCGCTGGAGCTGGACGGAGGCGCCCGAGTTACTACGTTGAGCACCGCCACGTTGTCGCTCAGAAAGTTGGCCGCCGCGAGCTCGAAGTCCGGCGGAAGCATGCTCGATGGCAGGCTTGCGAGCTGCACGTACGCTTCCTCATCCAGGCTGGGATCCAGGTCCACGATGCTCTCGACGCGGATCGCCCCCGGAATCGCTGCCAAATGGCGACTGAGCTGGTACAGCGACCGGACTCGCTCCGGAGTGAACGCTGGGCCGGACGGAAATTCGACCGCCACGACGATCCGGGTGGCGGCCTCGAGCGGGAAGAGCCGCGCCAAAAGCTCGGCGCCGCGCCGCGCTTCGGACCATTTGGGCAGCACGTTGATATCGGTCGCCGCCATCTCCAGCCGAAGAAACGGCTGGCCCATGATCACCACCACCGCTAGGGACGGAACCAGGACCCGAACGGGACGCTTCATCACCCACCTGGCGAGCAATTGCCAGAGCCCGGAGCCGCCGGCGAACGCCGGTAGGGGGATGCGTCCGCGGTCGATCCGCGGCCCGAGCAGAGCCAACAACGCCGGCAAAAAGGTCAGCGCGAATACCATCGCCGACGCCACCACCAGCGCTCCCGCCAGACCCATCGCGCTCAAGTACGAGTGCGGATAGAAGAACAGCCCCGCCAGGCCAACCGCTACGGCGATCCCGGAGAAAGTGACCGCGCGTCCGGCGGTGTCCAGGGCGCGCTCCAAGGCGCTTGGGACTTCGGCGCCGGAGGCCAGCTCGCTTCGGAACCGGCTGACGATGAACAGCGAATAATCGATCGCCACGCCGAGGCCGATGAGCGATACGACGTTAAGCGTGTATTGCGCCATGTTGGTGACGTGTGAAAGCAACATCACTCCGGCGACGCCGGTCATTACCGCCAACCCGCCGACGAGGATCGGCATCAGTGCCGCGACCAGGGTGCGAAACACCAGCAACAAAACAAGAAGCGCCAGTGGAAAAGAGATCAACTCGGCGCGCAGCAGATCCCGCTCGAGCAGAAGGTCCAGGTTGCGCAGAAATGCCGCTTTGCCGGTGATCGTAACGCTCAACACGCTCGAGGAAAGCGACTGGCTGACCGCGGGATATGCCCGCACCGCGGCCTTTAAGTCTCCGCGGACGCGAGCCAACATCAAGACCGCGTGTCCATCGGAGGAAATGAGATGGATTCCCAATGCGGGGGGCGCATCGAGCAGCGTGGTGACCGATTGCGTTTCCGGGAGCTTTCTCACTGCCTCTGTGAGCCGCTGCAACTCAGAAACGAAGACCTTGTCCCCAACACCGGCGGTTTCCGAGCGCAGGATCACCGCCAGCACCGAGTCCCCGGAAAGGCCAGCCACGTTCTCCACCAACCGTTGGGCGTGCTCCGACTCGGTCCCTTCGATGGTGCCGGTGGTCAGATTCCCGCCGTGTACCAGTGCCGCGATCGCGCCGAGCAACACCAGCAAGCTGAAAATCAGAATCGTCCAGCGGCGGTGGAAGGCTAGGCGCGCGAGCGCGACGAACATGCCGCGCGCTTAGCACGCGCCTTAGCGCCGGTCATCGGCCGCGTGGCCCTCCTCCGAGGGCAAGGAGGCCAAAATCTCCCGCGCTTTGTCCACTTTGACGCTGCCGGCCTTAACCAAGAGGCTGGCCACTTTCTCCACGTGATGCCCGCGCGCTCCGGCGGTCACCGCGACGCAACGTGCGTGGAGCGCCATATGGCCCTGCTGAACCCCGACCGAGCCGAGGGCGCGAAGCGCGGCGAAATTTTGCGCCAGACCCACCGCCGCGAACACCGTCGCCAGCTCCTTGGCGCTGGAGATCCGAAGCATCTTGAACGCAAGCTGCACGCCGGGATGAATCTTCGTCGGGCCTCCGACTGTGCCCAGCGCCAACGGCAGCTCGATGCGCCCAATCAAGTCTCCCAATTCCACCGTCCACTGCGACAGAGGCCGATACTGGCCGCCGCTGCATGCGTACGCGTGCGCCCCGGCCTCGATCGCACGCCAGTCTTGCCCGGTGGCAATCGCTACCGCGTCGATCCCGTTCATCACCCCTTTGTTGTGGGTGGCGGCCCGGTACGGATCCGCCTGCGCAAACCGACTCGCCTGGCGAATGCCTTCGGCGATTTCGGCGCCTGGCATGTCGAAGTCCGCCAAAAGCGCCGCCGGAATGCGACAGCTGGCCCTCGCCAGCCGGCGATCTGCGAGATTGCTGAGGATGCGGAGGTACACTTTTCCGCCGGTGATCTGCTCGATCATCGGGGCGATGCCCTCGGCCATGGTGTTGATCAGATTCGCCCCCATCGCGTCCTGGGTGTCGATCAACAAGTGAACGACGAACAGCGGCTCGCCCCCCGCGCCCTCCGGAGCGGGCAGCACCCGAACTTCCACCTCGCGCGCCCCTCCGCCGCGCCGCTGCATCGCAGGGTGAAAGCTGTTGGCGAGGGCTAGAATTTGCTCCCGGTGGGCAAGGATGGCGTGGCTGGCCGCAGTCGGATCGCCATAGTGGGTAACCTGGACCTGTCCAATCATCAGCGGCTCGTCGGCCTCCGCCTCGAAACCCCCCGCCTCACGGACGATCTTCGAGGCGAACGAAACCGCGGCCACGACAGAGGGCTCCTCGACGGCCATCGGGACTAGGTAGTCCTTCCCGTTCACCGTGAGGTTCAAGCCGAGGCCGAGCGGCAAGCTAAAGGTGCCCACCGCGTTCTCGATCATCTGATTGGCGATCTCGTTTGGAAGTGAGTAGCTGGCGCGCAGCACCTCGAGCTCGTCGGCGGTGAGCTGATGCATCCGTGCGATCAACTCGACGCGCTGTTCGAAGGTGAGTTTGTGAAACCCGGGTAGGCGCGAAGTGACTTTTGAGCCACCCTCGGCAGCCAGCGCGGCCAGGTCCAGTCCGTCCTTGCGCCGCGCGGTATTTGGGTCGTGCACGAGTTCGTGTCCCCCTTTGGGAGAGGCGGTACTATATACGTTTCTGCCACAGATGTTCGTTTAGCTGCAGAAAAAGCTAGACAAAAAACAGGCCGGGCTCCTCACGTGGGGTAAACTCCGGCAGGAGAACATAGCGATCACCGCGCGGCCGCGGACCGGTCGCGGGCTGCGGTGTTGGTTGCTCTCTGGGCAGGCGCAGGGTCCCTTCGATGCGCATCCTCTACGGAGTGGTCGGCGAAGGAATGGGGCACGCCACCCGTTCTCGGGTAGTTCTCGAAGAGCTGAGCCAGCGCCACGAAGTCTACGTCGTGGCATCCGGGCGCGCTGTTGCGTACCTGCGCGAGCGACTTCCTACAGTACACCCCATCTGGGGCTACACAATTGCTTATCGAGGCAATGCGATTGGCCACTGGCAGACCGTGGTTCAAAACCTCAAGGGCGCGGTCCACGGTTGGCCCCAAAACATTCGGCGGTATTTCGAGATCCTCCACGAGTTCAAACCCGACGTGGTCATCAGCGACTTCGAGACGTTCAGTTACCTGTTTGCCAAGCGGCACCGGATCCCGGTCATCAGTGTGGACAACATGCAGATCATCGATCGCTGTCGACACCCCGCCCAGCTCTTGAAAGGGTTCGAGGTTCAGTTCCAGCTCACCCGCGCCATCGTCCGTTCCAAGCTGCCTCACGCCTTCCATTACCTGATCGCCACTTTTTTCTACCCCCCGGTGTCGAGAAGGCGCACCACGCTCCTGCCGCCGCTTTTGAGACCGGAAGTGCTCGAAGCCCGGCGCGCGCAAGGCGAGCACCTGCTGGTGTACCAAACGACCACCACGCACGCGAGCCTTCCCGAGACTCTCAAGCGCGCCGGGAGACCGTGTCGCATTTACGGCCTGCGCCGCGATTTGACCGAGGATTGGATGGACGGCAACCTCACCTATCGCCCCTTCAATGAACCGCGATTCATCGAAGATCTGCGGACCGCGTACGCCGTCGTCGCCGGCGGCGGTTTTACCTTGATGAGCGAAGCCGTCTACCTGCACAAGCCGGTCCTCTCAGTCCCGGTGGCGGGTCACTTCGAGCAAACGCTGAACGCCCTGTACTTGCAGAAGCTGGGCTATGGCGCCTACGCGCCTCGGCTTACGCTCGAAGCTCTGTCTTCCTTCATCGGACAGCAGGAGCGCTACCGCGAGGCGCTGCAGTTGTACCGGCAAGAGGGCAACATCCGGTTCATGGCCGCACTCAACGAGCAACTCGCTAAGGCAGCAGGCCCATAGGCTTGTATTGGAACTGCCGGTAGATCGGCAGCAGGTCCATGAAGTGCGGATCCAGCTCGTAGCTGCCAGGTGGCACGAAGCGCGCGAATCCGCTCTGGCCCAGGGTGAAGATGTTTTCGGAGTCGATCGGCGTTGAAAGCTCGACGATCTGCCCATAGGTGGATCGGTTGGAGTTGGGAATCGTGGCGATGGTTCCCAGCAACGGGTGCGCGAAGGTGATGACGCCCCGCGGCCCGGTCCAGGCGCTCGGGTCTTCGCCCTGTTCCCTCGCCAACTGCTCCAGAACCTGGTCGAATGCGGCAGACATCAAGGCGTTCGGATCTTGCCCGTTGAAGTAGTCGCGGCTCGGCGGGACGCCGGAGCTGCCGGTGAACGCGAAGTCCAACGAGTGCAACAGCATGTTGCTGCTCGCCTCGGCGGCAAAGTGGGTTCCCAGCACGTCCCCAAAGGTGTTGGACATCATCAGATTGAGCCACCTCGAGAAGATCACTTCGCCTGCGAGAAGGTTGGTGCTGGACACCGCGTTCTCGAAAGCGCTGCCATCCCAGGCCTCGAGTATCGCCCGAGCCGCGGCGGCCAGGCGATGACTGGGCGGCACAGCGTCGAGCGCGGCCAAAAGGTAGGGCAACAAGAAGCGCGACTCGCGGCCAGTGCCCCCCTTTACCCTCGCCACATCCCTGGGAATGTCTCGCATGTCCTCGCGTGAGATTTGACCGTCAGCGAAACGCGCGAAGAGGTCGTTCGCTCGCCAGATCTTCCCGAAGCTCAAGGAGTCGCCGTTGGCGTAATCGAAGGTCGGCTTGTTGTTCCAGTTGGCGAACCAACCTCGCTCCGGGTTAATGGCCCGGGGGTTTGGACGGAAGTCCCCGGTCCATTCCGCGGAGCCGTCACCGGGAAACGGAAGGCGAATGTCATACCCGGCAGGGCGAACCGGATTGAGCCCCGCCAGGAAGTAGCCGATGTTTCCTTCCCGGTCGGCGTACATCACGTTGAACGAGAAGTTGATTCCGTCGACTCGCTGGATGAACTCTTCCAGATTACGCGCCCGCTCGAATTCGGAAAAGGCGCGTACGGTTTCGATTTCGGCCATCCAGTGGGCGCGCTTTTGCGAGAAAACGGTGAGTCCCTGCGTTCCAATGACCGGGCCGTGCACCGTCCGCAGCACCGGGAAATTGATCGGTGGGCCGCCGCGGACATTGATGATCTCGGTGCGCGAGTCGAAGGGAATGCAGTTACCCTGGTACTGGTATGTGATTCCGTCGGCGCACAAAGTCTCGACGTAGATGTCCAGGTTGTCCCCAGCCTCGCCGGTGGTCAAGCTCCAGGCGAGGTGCCGGTTGCGGCCGATGATCACTCCCGGGCCGCCCGCGATCGCCAGCCCGTCCACGTGGAATCCATTTCCTCCCTGCAGCTCGATCTCGTGGATGATTTCAGGCGCATTGAAGCCCATCTGCGGGCCGCCGTAGAGCATCGGGTGGCCATTGGCGCTCTTGCACCCGTCCACGGCCCATGCGTAGCTACCCAACTTGGTCGGCACGCCGATCGACTGCCACAGGGCGAGTGCCTGCTCGCGGAGCCTCTCGAACGAGCCGTCGCTGGTCGGGGCGGCCAACTGTGCGCCCAAGCTGACCGGTGTTTCGACGGGGGTTCCGTGCCGGGGCGCGTCGCTGGGGATGGTGGCGGGAGAGTCTGGATCGTTCAGCCAGCGCGCGTCGTTGAAGATCCCAAAGCCCTCCGCTTGGCCGAACCGCCCCACCAGGTCGGCGAGGAAGGCCTGGTTGGTGAGCTCGCGCCCCCCGATTTCGCCGAATTGCCGAGTCACAATCACCAGGAAGCTGAGCAGCTCGCGGTTGTCGTAGAGGCTGGGAATTCCTAGTTGAAGGGCGATGAACTCGACCGGAAGCTTGTTGTCAGGATCCGGCACCACCACCTCGGTGATGTAGCGGTTAATGCCCTCCACGTAGGCATTGAAGATCTCCTGTTGTTCGTCGGTTAGCTGGCTGAACTGCTGGTCCAGCTCCGAGTCGGTGTAGCCGAGTTGCCTCGCAAACTGATCTGCGGACACGTAGCCATTGCCCAGGATCTCGGCCAGCGTGCCTCGACCGGCGCGGCGGTAGGTCTCGAGCTGCCACAATCGATCATGCGCGACCGCGTAGCCGGCGCCGACGAACAGCCCGCGGTTGGTCCGGGCGAAGATGTGCGGTATCCCGTATTGGTCTCGGATGATCTGCACCCGCTGACCGTCCACCAAGAGCGTGGTGACGCTGCTTCCCGCGGGGGCCGAGACCACACCGTCCTCGAGCATCGCGGAAAGACTGTTCCCAGTGTGATTTTCACTGCACCCGACCAGCAAAGAGAAAATCCCACTCACCGCAACTGGGCCGATAGCTTTCATGATGTTCCCCCGGGTTGTGCCAGGCCCGGTATAGCTCGGCTGCGTCGCGAGGTGTAGCCAGATTGCGCCGACGGTCCAGTGCGGATCGGGGAATTGGACCCGCTCGGCTTACCACTCGACAGTCAACAAATCATCGATTCTCGTTGACGTCAGCCTGCTTATAATATATTCGATTAAACGTGTTAGATGAAATAGATTATAAGTTCCTGGAACTGCTGCAGCGGGACGCTCGGATGACCCAGCAACAAATCGCCGAGGCTGTGGGACTCTCCCAACCAGCGGTCGCCCAGAGGCTCCGGAAGCTGGAGGACCAAAGGGTGATCACCGGCTACGTCGCCCAGGTCGACGCCCATCAGCTCGGAAAGGACATCACCGCCTTCATCGGCGTGACCACCGACCATCCCAGGTACAACGCCGGCTTTGCCAGGAAGATACTGGCGCTGCCCGAAGTGCTGGAGTGTCACCGGGTCGCGGGAGAGTACTCCTATCTGTTGAAGGTCAAGACGGAGAATACGGCCAGTTTGGACCGCTTCATCACGGAGCTGCTGAGGACCATCCCCGGGGTCAGCCGTTCCTACACCACGCTGGTATTGGCCTCGGTCAAGGAGACCACTCGGATCGAAGCATCTAACCCCTCGCGCCGACTCC
>Ga0126369_10004020_pt1 | contig 10727 bp, 10 predicted proteins | sample PanSoiMetaPlot_1_FD_109646 | JGI IMG/M metagenome (GOLD analysis project Ga0126369, IMG submission 109646) | Tropical forest soil microbial communities from Panama - MetaG Plot_1 | ecosystem: Environmental > Terrestrial > Soil > Tropical forest > Bulk soil | place: Panama | collected 2016-02-17
AAAATCCATTGCGCCGATGGCATACGCATTATCGTGGAGGTTCGAAGGATGAAGACCTGCCTCACCGCCGTCCTTCCGCGCCCACTTTGGCCGCGGACCGATGAGTCGCACGCCCGTGCGGTCCGAGTTGTAATGCACTTTCCATTGAGCGGCGAACAGCGGCTCAATGTCTTCATGTGTGAAAAAATCCGGCGCGCCATGTGGGCCGTACATGACACCGATTTCCCAATCGTGCGAGTAGTGGGGAATTTTCGACGCCGGAAGCGGGCCGGGCGTACACACCAGGTCCGCGTCGTCACCCCAGCGCAACATGTCGCCGGACCGAAGCGTACGGCCGGCGTGGCCGCCGAATTTGCCAAGAATGAATGTCGCTCGGCTGGCGAGATATGTCGGCACGTCGAGTCCGCCGCGTACGGCGATGTAGGCCCGCGAACCCGTGTCGGCTGCTGTACCAAGTTGTAGTGTCGAGCCCTCGTGTACTTTCACGGATTGCCAATACCGTACGGGCTTTCCATCGAGCATCGGACGCATATCTGCGCCTGTAATCGCGATAACAGCATCCGCATGAAATCTCAATGAGGGACCGGACATCGTGCATTCAAGCGCAGCTGCTGTCTCCGGATTTCCAACCAATCGATTTGCGATTTGGAAGGCGAGCATGTCCATCGGTCCCGAAGGTGGTACACCAATATGCCAATACCCGAGCCTGCCCGGATAATCCTGGACGGTTGTTTGTGTACCTGCCTCAAGGACCTCCACAGCATTCGGGCAGTAGACAACCGCGTTCAAGAAAGTCGTAGGGAACCCGCCGGCAGAGAATTCCGGCTCTGCGATAACGCGGCGCAGGTAATCCAGATTGGTTTCAAGTCCATCGAACCGCGCGAAGGCGAGCGCTTCACGAAGCTTTTGGACAGCGGCGTCCCGCATATCGGCTCGTACAATGATCTTTGCGAGCATCGGATCGTAGAACGGGATCACTTCAGTTCCGTTCTCTACCCACGTTTCGTATCGCACATCGCGCGGCAACCGAACGTGCGTCAGAATTCCCGTGCTCGGTCGAAACGCCTGAGCTGGATCCTCGGCATAGATACGGACCTGAATCGAAGCGCCGTGTGGCTTTGGACGCAGTTGCTCGAGTGGAGACAACTCGCCGGCTCCGAGCCGGACCATCCATTCGACGATGTCAATGCCGGTGACCTCTTCGGTGACTGCGTGTTCTACTTGCAGACGTGTGTTGACTTCGAGAAAAAAGAATCGCTCCCTTTCTGAATCGTAGAGAAACTCAACCGTTCCGGCCGATCGATATTGGAGAGCCCGGGTCAAGCGTTCCGCGGTTTTCCAAAGACGTTGCCGCACTTCGGGCCGTAGCCCGGGCGCTGGTGTCTCTTCAATGACCTTTTGATTTCGTCGCTGAGCCGAGCAGTCGCGCTCCCCGAGAGCGATGACGTTGCCGGCCCCATCTCCAAAAATTTGAACTTCAACATGCCGCGCCTTTTCGACGTATTGTTCGAGGTATACGCCGGCTTGACCAAAACTCGCGGAGCTCAGACGCACTGCGGCCGAAAAGTTGTCCGGCATCTCGTCGGCAGTTCGGCAAATCCGCATACCGATACCACCGCCGCCCGCCGTGCTCTTCAGGATGACAGGGTATCCGCAATGCTCCGCTTCCTCGAGCGCGTGTGAGAGATCCAGAAGCAAACCTGTGCCCGGCAGGAGTGGGACGTCTTCCCGCGACGCAATTTCTCGGGCCGTGTGCTTTAGCCCTAAGGCCCGCATCTGTTGAGGGGTGGGGCCGAGAAAAACGAGGCCGCTCTTTTCGCACGCTTCCGCAAATGATGCGTTCTCGCTTAGAAAGCCGTAGCCGGGATGAATGGCGTCAGCCCCAGTTTTTTGTGCAGCGTTGAGGATCGCAGCCTGATTTAAGTAGCTCTCGGCCGCAGGTGGAGGGCCGAGCAACACGGTTTCGTCGGCTTCAGATACATGAGGGGAATAGCGGTCAGCTTCCGAGTAGACGGCTACTGGCGATACTCCGAGCTTTCGCAGCGTGCGGATAATGCGGCGAGCAATCACGCCGCGATTCGCGATCAGGACTCTCTTAAACATCAGCCGTGTTTGGGATCCCAGATCAGTACGCGAATCGGAGTCGGATTGTACGCGTTACAAGGATTGTTTAATTGAGGACAGTTGCTGATGAGAGCGAGCACGTCTATTTCGGCGCGAAGTTCAACATATTTGCCCGGGCCGGAGACGCCGTCTCGAAACGTAAGGCCGCCATGCGGAGTTACTGGAACATTCATGAAGAAGTTAATGTTCGGCGCGAGGTCGCGCTTTTCGAGGCCGCGCCCCCAGGCCAGCGCCGCCTTTACAAAGCTCTGGCGGCACGCATGCATGTGACGCTTTTCGATCGCATATCGCACCATATTGCTTTCCATCGAACAGGCGCCTCCGAGCGTGTCGTGCCGTCCGCATGTATCCGCAACGATCGTTAGCAGGACGTTGCCTTTCGAAGAGATCAATTTGGTGCCGGTGGTGAGATAGATATTGGCCTGGGTTCGAATCGTATCCTGCGCAGAGTATCGATCTGCATAATCATCGGCGTTGAAGAACAATGTATCGGCCGCTTGATTCCCTTCAACATCGATAATCCGCAGATGCTGACCTTTGATGATTTCGTGAATCCACGGCTCACCGGCGGGGATGATCTGATCGTATCGTGCGGTTGATGGATCAGGTGGCTTCTCGATGATTTTCATAGTAATTTCCTACTCGAAATACCTCTCCGTCAAAACAAAGCCCCGTTCGTTTTCGGGACGGGACATACGGCATCGGTCATCGGGCAGCGGAGCTGAAACTTTCGAGATCGAAACATGCGCTCTCCTAGGGTCGTACTTCGGATTGGGGTCGAGCGGGTGCTGGCATGTATTCAAGATCGTCAGCACGTTCATCTCGGCGCGAAGATCGACGTACATCCCGGCTCGCGAATGGCGCGAAACGAAGTGCATGTTCCCACCGTCATCCACTACAACTTTGCTGAAGAAGTTGATTGGCGCAGCCATGTCGCGAACGGAAAGGCCATACTTCGCGAGCTCGATCGCAAAACCGTCGTATGGATTCTTGTAGTATTCATTGCGGTGTTCCTGATATCCGGCGTGACCATACTTTTGCGCAACGAGCGCGGCATTCGAGCAGCCGCTCAGCGGGTCGTGCCAGCCGACGATGTCAGCCGTAATCGAGCAGAGCACGCGTCCCATGTCCGAGTACAGGACGTGCCCGCTTGTGAGATGCGCAGTATGCTGTGCTTTCAGGGTGTCAGGCATGTTGTATCGCTCGGTGGGATTCTCCCAGTTGTAAAACACCGCTCCGACATTCAAACCGCCATCGATGTCGGTAATGCGCAGGGCGGTTCCACGCTTGAGCACGTGTGACCAGGTCGCGCCAGGCTGCAGGATTTCGTCAAACAAGGTCCTTTTTCTCCCCTTTCCGGTATAGTTCTTCCGCCAGGACAATCGCTTCTGCAAGATCACGCATTGGCCTGCGCAGACGGCGGCTCTCACTCCGCAGATCGAGATACGCTTGTTCCTCAGAAATGCCGTGACGCAGTTGCAAGATGCCTTTCGCGCGCTCGATCACTTTCCGGGCTTCGAGCGTGCGTTTCATTTCGAGGGTCTCTGAGATCAACCGCGCATTTTCGAACGCCAGCGCCGCCTGGCCCGCGACTGCTTTCGCGAAACCGATTTCTTCGGGTGTGAATGATCGCCGTTCATTCGTGTAGATGTTGAGTGTCCCAATGACTTTATTTCCGACTTGAAGCGGCACGGATAACAGTGACGCGAGACCAGTCCGGCGTGCGAGTTCCGGGTATTTGTACGACTTCTCCGAAGTGACGTCCGGCACCGTGACAAGCGTCCGTTCCCGCACGACTCGTCCGATCAATGAGTCTTTAACCTTCAATGGAAGCTTCTGCAGATATTCCGGAGAAGAACATTGTGCCGCGCGAATGGAGAGCTCCTGCTTGTCTTCATCCACGATCATGATCGAGCAAACCGGTGAATCAAACGTCGCGGCGACCATTTCCGAGATCACCTGAAGAATGCGATCGAGATACCCTTCGGTCGTGATCGTCTGACCGACGGCTGCGAGCAATTCGACTTTCTTGAGGGCGGCCTGCGATTGTTCCAAGAGCCGCGTCTTTGCGATCGCACCACCCATCTGCTCGGCGACGTAACTCACCAGTGCGACTTCTTCGGCCATGTGTTCGCGCCGCTGTCTGTGATGCACATTGATGACCCCGATAACTTCGCCGCTGCTGATCAGGGGCACAGACAAGAAGGCTTCGTATGTGTCTTCCGGCAGCGACGGAAACGATTTAAACCGCGGATCCATCGACGCGCGAGACGATAGCGCCACCACCGATTGATGTTTGGCGACCCAGCCCGTTACGCCTTCGCCAATCTTTAGACGGATCCTGCCGATCTCACCAACGTGCGGTAGTTGTGAAGCGCAAAGGACGATTTCGTCTCGCGACGGTTCCAGCAGATAAACGAGGCAGGCGTCACAGTCCGTCACGCCGACCACAAGCCCGATGAGATCATTGAGCATTTTCTGCAGAGACATCGCGGAACTCACAATTCCGCTGATGCGATGCAGCAGTGCCAACTGCGAGGATGTTTCCGGCTCTGCGCTGACTTTCATTGTGCGTTCTTCAATGCACGATGGCTGCCACATCGAACAAAGAGCACGGAAACGTCACAAACCCACGACTGGCGTGGATTTCCGCGGAACCACTGCGCCTCGGACGGCCTACGTTTTTGTCGGTGGGCTGATCGCTGGCAACATTTCTGTTTCAAAGGGGCAGTGGGGGCTGCCCCCATTGCGTTTAAGGGCGCTTCTCTTTCTTTGCTGGTGCAAGGGGCGTGATAACCCAGAGGTCAAGTTTGTTCACGCTCGCGGGGCCGGGATGGATGTTTTTCATGGCTTCGTCAAAGTCTTTGGAATTGGTCGTAACAATATACAGGCGACCCTTATCGTCTTGGATGTAGGAATACCCCTGTTTGTGAATGAGCTCGGGAGCGCGCACTTCTGCTTTCCGTGCGCATGAAATGGTTGTGACGAATACTAGAAGAGCAACGATATATTTCATGCCCGCGTGTTAGCAAAGCAGATACCGCGGTGCTAACTACGAGGAAACACATCGTTCCGCTGGAACATTGCTGCGCCGGCTTCTTACAACATAGTGCTCAAGCGCGGAACAACCGACAAATGTGTATCACGCATGAGCGATGAACGCATTGCTCGCTGTAGCGAACTCTTCCACGTCGATGTCGTCGAACGCGAGAGGAATTGTAAGATCGTAGAGCGCATCACCTTCGAGAAGCGTTCTGAAGTCTTGATCGACAAGTTTGAATGTTCGGCTGCGGGCGTCGTATCGAACTTTGATATGAAGCATGTGTCCTCCTTTAGGACTGCCCGCTGCCGTGTTGTCACGGACAGCGGGCATATGGGGAGAGTTAGAATCGGACGAAAAATCCGACGGAGGGTTGTGCGAGGTGAGTCACTTTGTCGAGATTCAGCGCGTCGACCGTGAAATCGGGGACTTTGAAGAGGAGACCGCGATATTCAGCGCGCACGCCGAAGTTGTGCGTGAGATCGAAATTAACACCGCCTCCGTAAACAAATGTCGCCTTGGTTTGACGTGCGATACCGTTGGCCAGGAATCTGTCTGTCGGATCGAATATCAGAGCTCCAGCGCCTGCCAACGCGTAAGGTCTAACGCCGGATTTGTTCACCGGGATGTGCGCCACGAATGATCCGGTTAGCTCATGGATGTTGGCCTGAACGGATGTCTGGCCGATCGATCCAAAGTAGTTTGACATGTTCCGCGAATAACCATAATTGCCTTCAGCCCCAGCCCACTTGTTGAACTGATACGAGTATCCGACGAGCAATCCGCCGGATTTCGTCGCCTCACGAGAAGTTGAAGTCGAATCCGACGTAGAGTCCTTGGTTATCAAAGCGGTTCCTTGAACGGTGATCTGTGATGGATTCTCCACCTGTGCGAACGCGGTCGTTGCGACAAGAAAGAAAGCGCCAACTGCCGCGATTACTGATCTATTCATTGTTATGTCCTCCTTTGCTTGACGCACCCGGTTACGCAACGCATCTGCCAATCGCAAATCATTGATCCATGTGGTCAATGGGGTTGGATTCGGCCGTTAGATCGCGAAACGGCTCGTGAAATCGCGAGCGCTGTCGCGAAAAATTGAGATGGCGTTATGAGGTTCGAGAGACGTTTATAGATTCTCTGTCGAGCCGATGCATAGGCTTTTGCTTCATACCAGACGAACAAACTCAAGATGATCAGGCTGGCAGGAGCGAAGACAAGTGCAGCGACCAAACTGTAAACCTTCAGCCAGTAGAACATTGTGCTTCTCCTTGTTCGCCGGGCTGTTTGCAACGGGAGTGCCGGGAACCTGTAGGGGCGGTCTATGACCGCCTAATTATCAATTTCGGATCGTAGGCGGTCATAGACCGCCCCTACAGGAAATCGCGAAGAATTCGCGAAGAACTATTGCTGCTTGATTTCGCTGGAACCGCTGCAGAGTCGTTCTTGCTGAATCCAGCGGATTACGTAAGAAGGGCAGTTCTCGATGGCAATGTTTCTCGCCTTGGCAGAACAAAGAAACACCATTGCATCGCGATCGACAAACGTCACATTTGCAAGGTCGAGCGATACGGTCTGAGATTGGGCGGCCTCGGCCAACATGCGTTCCACTTCAGGAACGTATTCCTTCGTGAGTTGGCCGCACAGACGAACCTTGAACGACTGTTCGTTTTCTCGAGTTGGGGTGATCTTTAGCACGGTTTATTTGCTTTCCATCCTATCAACCTTGCACGGTCAGGGCCACAATCATAATCATGAATTACTGCGGAACAAGTGCTTATTGATCTTGAGACTCCTGATTCTGGATTCCAGCGTCGATGCCGGCATCCCGAGAACGGCTGCTGCGCCATCAGGTCCGGAGATACGGCCGCGCGTTTCTTTCAAGACCGCCTCGATGTGTGCCTTCTGCTGCTCCCGCGTGCCAGGGGCTCCAAGGGGCGCCGTTTCTGAATTGCTTCGGAACTCTTCAGGAAGTGTGCCGGGCTCCAGTCGAAATACGTCAGTGTCGGCCAGAATGACACCACGCTCGATAACGTTCTGTAATTCGCGAATATTTCCAGGCCACGAATAGCGTTGCATCGCGTCCAACGTCTTGCGATCGATCTGGCCGATTCGCTTGCCCATTCTCGTCGCGAATCGTGAAATGAAATAGTCGACAAGAATCGGAATATCGTCGCTCCGCTCTTTCAAGGAAGGAACATGCACCGGAAAAACGTTTAATCTGTAAAACAAATCTGCACGGAAATGCCCGTCCGCAACACTGCGCTGCAGGTCACGATTAGTCGCAGCGATCACGCGGACATCGGTGTGAATAGTACGGTTGCCGCCCACTCGCTCGAATTCTTTTTCCTGAAGGACTCGCAGCAATGCGATCTGCATTTCTGCTGTCAACTCGCCGATTTCATCGAGAAAGATCGTTCCGCCATGGGCAGTTTCGAATCGGCCGATCCGCTGTTGCAACGCTCCGGTGAACGCACCCTTTTCGTGGCCAAACAACTCGCTCGCGATCAGTTCGGAAGGAAGTGCTGCGCAATTCACTTTAACGAGAGCCCGGCCGGACCGAGGTGATCGCCGATGAATCGCATGAGCGATGAGTTCCTTTCCGGTGCCGGTTTCCCCGGTGATCAGGACTGTTGAATCGGTAGGCGCAACTCGATCAATGCTCGTCAAGACTTTGCGCAAAGACTGCGATGAGCCAACGATCTCTTCGAAAATAGATCGTTGAACAATTTCGTCTTGAAGAAGACGGTTCTCTGCTTGCAGTTGTTCCTTCAGAGCTCTGATCTCTTCAAATGCCAACGCGTTCGACACCGCAATCGAGACGATCTCCGATACATCTTGCAGCAATTGCACTTCGTCGTTGTGGAAGTTGCGTTTCTCAAACGAAATGAAATCGACTGCTCCGAGTAGTTCGCCGCGCTTTAGTAACGGCAGTGAAATGTAGCTGCGGACTCCGTATTGCAAGAGGCCTTCGTCTTCTGGGAACCGCTTTTGGGACTCGAGGTCCGTGCAAACGTATGGCTCGCGCGAAGAAGCAAGCAGGCTGATGTGATGCTCGCTGACTGGTCGTCTCAAGACCGGCTTCGGCGGAATATTAACCGATGCGGCCGCGCGCGCAATGACGCTTTCGACGGATTCACCCGGGTTTCTTCCGACACGTTCAACATGCAGGGAGTTCAACCGGACATACTCTCCCTCCATCACGAACACCAGTATGGCGTCAAAATGGATAATCGGCTTCAGTGAGACGATAAGCGATTCGAGGACTGCGCTTAACTCGAGATGGCTGCTGGCCGCTTTCGCAACTTCCAGTATAAGCTGCGCGCTGGACGCCCTTGCGTACTCGGTCGAACCTTGCATCTGGCAAGAGTACCACGTTGCATCCAAGCCGCGGATGGCGCAGATTAATCGGATGCCCGGTATTTCAATAGAGAACGTCTGCAAACAGTTTCCTAGCGGTATGGTCGCTCTGGACAATCTATCCCTGGAAATCTGCGATCGTGAGATCCTGACTATCGTTGGTCCGTCAGGTTGTGGAAAGTCTACGTTGCTCCGTCTCATTGCCGGTTTGGACGCACCGACGTCCGGCACGATTCGCATGGATGGTGAAGCTATTGAAGGCGTTCCAGCACAAAAGCGCAACATCGCGATGGTGTTTCAATCCTACGCGCTATATCCGCACATGACATGCTATGAGAATCTTGCTTTGAACCTGCGGTTGCGAAAGCTGGGGAACTCTGAGATCGATCGCATGGTGCAGGAGACCGCTGCAATGCTGCAGATAAGCGACCTGCTCGGAAAGAAACCGCGCGAATTAAGTGGTGGGCAGCGCCAGCGCGTCGCGGTCGGTCGAGCGCTCATTCGCCGGCCTCGAGCTTTTCTGTTGGACGAACCTTTAAGTAATCTCGACGCGCTGTTACGCGAACGTGTGCGACATGAACTGCGGGAGCTATTCAGGAAAGTTCAAGCGCCGGTGATTTATGTGACTCACGATCAGGTCGAAGCAATGACTCTGGCCGATCGAGTGGTAGTCTTGGATCGCGGGCGGCTGCAGCAGGTAGGTACTCCGGAAGAGCTTTACCAAAGACCTGCGAACCGCTTTGTGGCCTCGTTCATCGGATCGCCCTCAATGAATTTTTTCGAAACCGATCTGAATGGCGGAACTTTTTTATTGGCGGGCGTTCGCCAGGACACCGGAATTCGAATATCGGGACGTGTCACCATTGGCATGCGGCCGGAAGCATTGCAGGTTGGGCCAGACATGAAGGGTCGCGTCCTGTGGGTCGAAACGCTCGGTGCGCATTCTCTGGTTGGCGTCCAGTTCGACAAGATCACATTGACAGCACTGCTGCGCAGTCGTCCGGCTGCAGACACGATCGATCTTTCGATCGATCCGGCTCAAATACATGTTTTCGATAATGAATCCGGCAAAAACCTTAGGTCTGCTCCTCCTTTTGGCCGTATTGCTGATCGCGAGTCTTAAAGTTCCGCGCGCCGGCAATCAAGGTGAGTTACTGCTCTTGATGGAACCGGACGGCACCGGAGTCTGGCGCGATATCATAGGCGCTTTCAATAAGACACGCCCTCAAACACCTGTGAGGCTTGTGGAAGGTCCACCTTCGACAGACGCGCGCGAGAATATGTACTCCACAGCCTTTCTCGGCGGCCGAAGTGGATACGATATCGTGTATTGCGATGTCGTCTGGGTCCCAAAATTCGCTGCTGCCGGATGGCTATTGGACCTGACGGACCGTCTGTCGCCTGCAGATCGCGATGATTTCTTGCCGGCAGATCTCGAGGGCGGTACCTACAACGGCCGCCTATATCGCATACCTGCGTTCACGGATGCCGGCCTTCTTTATTACCGCAAAGATCTGGTTCGCCGGCCGCCGCAAACATTTGAGGATCTGGTCCGCGAAGCCACGGAATGGAAGGATGCCGATCGTGTCGGATTTTTGTGGCAGGGCAAACAATACGAAGGATTGGTCACAAATTATCTCGAGGTACTGTGGGGCTTCGGCGGTGACTGGATCACTTCTGATCGACGTGTCTTGTTGGATAGCGCAGAGGCACTGGATGCGCTTCGGTTTATGAAATCGACTATTGGCACGATCTCTCCACGCGGAGTCGCCACGTATACGGAAGAGGAGACGCGGAATTTGTTTCAGGCCGGCCGGAGCGTTTTCTTGCGTAATTGGTTTTATGTTTGGGCGCTCGCTAATGAGGCTGATTCGCAGATAAAAGGTAAGGTCGCGTTTGTTCCGATGGTGCACGGACCAGGCGGAATGCATGCAGCGACGCTTGGAGGATGGGGCCTCGCGATTTCACGGTTTACTGCGAATCCTGATGGCGCCTGGGAGTTCGTCAAATTTGCGACAACCCCGCAACAGCTTCAGAAACTTTTCGTGAAGGCTGGTCGAATTCCAGCGCGAAAGCGTTTGGTGCCGGAGGAATTCCAGGACATTGTGCGTAATGCCAGGCCGCGGCCGCGTGTTCCCGAGTACGCGCAGGTGTCCGATATACTGCAGCGCTGGCTGAGTGCTGCCTTAGCCGGCGTGGTCAGTCC
>Ga0126369_10004021_pt1 | contig 10726 bp, 10 predicted proteins | sample PanSoiMetaPlot_1_FD_109646 | JGI IMG/M metagenome (GOLD analysis project Ga0126369, IMG submission 109646) | Tropical forest soil microbial communities from Panama - MetaG Plot_1 | ecosystem: Environmental > Terrestrial > Soil > Tropical forest > Bulk soil | place: Panama | collected 2016-02-17
ACGCACTCCTGATCTCCCGTTGGTGTCGTCCCGCGTGCGCGGGGACGACAAACTCTTGGGGCCTGATTGCGCCCGAATGCCTCGAACTAAGCGTCGCGCTCCTCGATGCGCACGATCGAGAAGGTCGCGCTCGGGGGTGTCGACCGCACGCCGGCCTCGGTGAGGACGCCGATCACGAAGACCTGAACGATGTGAAACGTCACGTGCCAGGTCCTGGCGATGGCGACTTCGGGTCCGCGGATGAAGGCGATGGTGGCGGCGACGCAGGCCGTCGGGTTCTTCATCTCGGCGTTGACAGTATTGATGGTTGCTTCGGCCTCGCCGCGAAAAAGCGCAACGAACCGCTCCACCTGCTTCTGCGAGTCGCAATAAATGCCGGAACCAACCTCGACGTTCTGCGCCCGCGCGGAGACGGACAGAATCATGGCGAACAGCGCTAATCCCGTTGTTTTGATCAAGCTTCGCATAGTGGCCACTCCTTCGTAACCGTACTCGGTTGCCCGACCCTCCCGGTTCATGCCCCCACCCCGCTTGCTACAAACCTCCAGTCGGGCGAGAGCATCCCACGACGCTTTTTCTGCCACCTTTGCCTCGGGGAATCTGTGAACTGGTTTACACTTTTGCTGAAATTGTATTGCTACGGTGCTGGAGGGCGAACGGTAGTCAAAGCCACGCGGCGTTGCGCATGCCTTTGTTGAGCTTACAGCTTTGTAATAAGCGCGCGTTGCCGAGCGCTACTCCGCTGCCTGTTCGGCTGCCACGTCGATGAAGCCACCGGACCGGCGGCGCCAGAGCGCGGCCTTGGTCGCCGCAATCGTGCGAGGACGCCGCTGGTGTAAGGAGCTTGTCGGAGACGCAGCAATCAGTGTCGAAAGTATCGCGAGCGCGAGAGATGCAGCGTGCGTCAGGTCAATATGACGATATCTCTGGCCTTCCTGGCACCCAATCTCGTAAAGGCGGTCATCGAAGGTCGTCTGCCGCGCGGAATGGGCGTCGAGCGTCTACGCGATGCGCCGGTCGAATGGTCTCGACAGCACGAGATGCTCGGCCTCCTTGGCAATTTTAACTGCCGGCCGTTCGATCTCCAATTGCCTGCCAGGAACGGATTTTTCGCGCGCCAGAGACACGGGCGCCAAAATGACCCCGCTTGTCGAGAACACCCTGTCTCAGAGACTGTAGCCAAACAAAAAGTCCCGCCATTTCGACGGTCATTCGGGTGTCGCCAGGAACGCGGCGCAAACCGCGGACTGCCTGGTGGGCCCGGGAGGAGACATCGTCGTTGACCTGTGAATCGCCGGCGCGCGGCCCGAAGACCAATCCAGCACCGGGCGTAAACCGCGCTCGGATCTCGGGATGGGAGGCGGTGGGCTTGATGTAGCGGAAATGGCCGAAAGGGATACACTTGCCGGGCTTGAAGTGCGCCGAGTGACCTAACAGTTCGTGGCGGGCGTGATCGGAAAAGCTCCGCGTGTCTGCCATCACGCGATCACCGGGATTCGTCAGTGCGGCGATAAACCTTGAAGTTACCGGCGCGCACCCGCCATTGTACGTCACTGGCGCTGAGGCTCAGCGCAGCCAGATGATCGAGACGTAGCGGCACGAGCTCGTCGGTTCCGTCGAATTCGACCCACACTTCGAGGAAAGGCGCGATCGGTCGGATGCGCCCTTCGACATCGCGAAAGCTCACGATCGTGGGGGTGGTGACAGACTGGATGGCGCCGTCACTCTCATCGATATTGAATGTCGCTGCGGGCTTGATCTTGCGAAAGCCGGTCGTCGGCTTGCCGTCTGGCCCGACTGGAAGCTCAACATCGTAATTGTCCATCGGACTTGGCGAGGAGCCGAATCGCGCGATGACCATCGGCGGAAGAATCCTGAGGCTTTTGATCACTCCAACAGCCCCGACACTCGGAGTTGCTCCTGTCGCAGCGGAAGCTCTGCCTTTTGCCATTTGCTCGCTCCATCTGTGATCACCAGTTCGATCCGCCGCAGCGGAAAGGGTTTAAGGAACAAATCTAAAGCAAGGGCCGTAATTGCCCCGGCCGTCGGGTTTTGGTTTCACGACCAGATTTTTCCCAGTTCGCTGAAGCGGCCCCATCATGGCGATCGCGCCTTCGAGTAGGCCATCGTCGCCGTGGGTCCAGGCGTTCTGCAGCTCACGTAGCAGGTCGGAATATTGCTTGTCGAACCGGGTAATCAGTTCCCAGGTCGCCAAGCCTGGCACGTCGGCCTGCTGGTAGCCGCCAGCGGGTATGTCAGCCATGTCGTGAACCTCCGGAAGCGTAATCGAATCGCCAAAGTAACCCCACTTGCCGCTGGCGTCCGGCACGAAGCGCTTGCCGGTATAGAGCTCACCGAACCGATAGAAATGTGCGAGGTCGCCCGGCCCCTCTTCCGGGCTGGTCGAGGTGCCTTCGCCTTGCCTGACGATCAGGGCGATTGCCTGTTCGACCTTGGCCAGCGTGTCGAGCTTAAAGATATTGGCGACCGAATTTTCCAATTGGCGGTCGAGCGACAGGGTCGGATTGTTCGTCTGGAAGGCCGCGAGTATACCGGCATAGAATTCACCGATCGTCTTGCTTGCCGTTGCAGACAGTAAGACCGGGCCTGTGGCCGGATACTCGATCTCCATGAAATCGGCCAATTGAGGCTTGTCGAGCTTGCGCAGACCGACCGTCAAGTGCGGCCGGACTCCACCGGGCAGCTGGCCTGGATACTTGGGAACGATCTTTGGGTCAGCGATCAAGGGCGTGCCGCCGACGGCCACCAGCAGATTACAACCCAGCCCCATGTGCGACATCTCTTCAATAAAGATTTCGAAGAATGCCCCCGAGGCCGTTCCGGCTGGATCGCTCTTGATGGTCCAATAGGCCGTCAGATAGGGCGGCAGAGTCGCCAGCTCCAGTTGTATGGCGACTTGCAAGGCGTTCTGGATCCACGCCAAGTTGCGTTTCTCCTCGCGCATGAGACCGGCGAGCGTTGCGATGCGCGGATGCTGCGGCATGGCGAACGGGTAGCGCCGCGCGATTGGCGTCCGTTCCAGCGTGGCAGCCGCAGCGCCGACAAGTGGCATGGCCGGTTGAATATCCTCGTCGGGACAGCCGTCATCGATCCATTTTTCTATGATGGCAATACTGGCCGCGGAAACAGGGGCAAGTCCCGATGGCATGCGGTTGAGGACGGCGCCAGGAACGCCGATGTCGGCGCCGAATGGGGATTCGCCTTTTAGAGCTTTGACGAGGTTCGACCCTTTGCCGTTACCGATGACGATCAGTTGTCGACCAAAGACCTTTTTGACGACGAATTGATTGCGGGTGATGCCACGCCAGAAAGCCATGTGCGCACCGACCGATGCCGTTGGGCCACCCACCGCCTGATCCAGGATTTGTTGCACTTGCTCGAAACGCGTCATTGGTCAGCTCCAATCGTCGGAGAGAACCGCGGCCTGCTTGGCCGCGCTCTTGCCGACCCGAGCGGCGGAAAGATCGAAGTTCGCCGGGCTTGGGAATAGACATTTTTGAGAAACAGACTTTCATCGAAGCTACGAGAGATTTGCGCGAGACTGATTTTTCGACGGGCTCTTCAGTCGAATTTTGGGATGGGCGACTGATCGACCGGTGGACTTGAGCTCCTCGTGGGGCCGGCGTTCGGAGTGACAACGAGTTTGCAAGAGCGTCGGATGAGCGTCCAGAAGAAGTAGAACAGAAGGCTAGCAACGATTGTGAGAGAAAGGGTCCATACGATTCTATAGAGGTCGTTTGCCACTTGACCTCGCCGTCAAGAATTTCGAACTCTTTGGTGAAATCAAGACCGCCTGGCGTCTTAATGACATTGTCCAAGAATGGATAGAACACCCGAACCACCCACAAAGAAAGGCCAGCCGATAGGAGCGCAACACAGATCACGACACGCGCCAACTGACGCTCAGTTTGGCTAGTTTGCGCTGAGAAATCGGCTGCTGCGATCAGGCTCCCATTAGACGTCAATAGAGCTGCAGCCACTTGGTCAAGCGCGGTCAGTGCATCGTACAGATTTTTCAGGGTAGCCGCCGCATGAGGCGGCATGATAGCCGCTCCATCTCTGAAAAGAATATCAAGTATCTTATACATAACACGCGCGTCCACATCTCTGCGGCCAGGTCGCGCCAAATGGCAGTATCAAATGACGACAGGTTAGATTACTACTATTCCGCATGCAACTGGTAAGTTGCGCGCTTGAGGTCGATCACTCGTAGCCAAGCGTGCCGCCATCGTGGTCGGACGCTACACCGATGCCCACCAGTTCAAGCGCGCCCGGCGGGAGCTCAAGTTCCTGCGCACGCGACTTGGCCGTATCATCCGTGACATCCGCCGCAAGATCGCGGGCAACCCAGCGCTCGAAGACCGCGTTGGCCCGCTGCTCGATCTCGCGCTGCGTGTGCGCCATCAGGAACAACGCCAGCGCGGGGCCATCGGTCACCGGTCCCTCCTCGCTAACGAAGACATGTCAATTCAAGGGGCAATCTGACCGGTCAGGACTGGCACGCCTTAGTGTCCTGGATGAACATTGTGCTCAGGGCACTGCCGTACTCCTTCGAGTATGCTCGATTCTTCCAAGCCAGGAAAGGCTCGTGGAGGCAATAGAAGCGAACAGCGTATGGCTTGAAGAAGTCGTTGATAGTCTTCCGATCGCAGAGGCCCGAAGTCGCACAGACCTGAAGTTCATCAAAAAAGCCGATGATAAGGTCTACATCGGCGACGATGCCGCGCTGTTTTGTTGTTGACGAGATCACGACCGGCGCGCTCTCGACAACGCTCATGACGAGCTGGCGCTTGCGTCTCGCAAATTCCTCAACGCTCAGCAATCGCTATTGGCTAACGGGGCAGAACGAAATCGACTCGATCCTCACGTCAGCTCAGAACATGCTCGCCGTGCTGGACCAAATTCGGCAGGTCCGCAACCGTATCAACACCATTGGCGCTTTTGCTGTTCGGAGGCGAGCATCGTGGCGTCTGGATGATCTGACGAAGCCGCTCGGCGCCGCCCCTCTTGCAGATCAGGACGTTACCGACTTCAAGGCGCGTTTGGCGAAGCTGGATGAATGGTGCATTCCCGACAAAACCGATCTGAATTACTGGGCAGACGTTCTTATCAGCATCAAAGTGAGGATTTCGGAAATCAACGATAACGCACTAAGTGCACTCCCAGATGAGGTTAAGAAGACCGCCGAAAAGCTGCGCGAAAGTCTGACGAAAGTGGTCCAAACATCGCCGGCGACCCTTAATGAAGCGATCGCAGCGGAGGACAATTACGCTCGGCTCACGATTCTTTGGATGAGTCGTGACAATGACCAACTGCTCAGCAAGCTGTCGACTCTTAAAGAGAATGCGCCAGTTGAGAAATACTATCAGATTGTCGACGACTGGGGATGGGAACGCATTAGGGGGCTGAGCCAGGCGTCCGACGGCTTGACAATTGATGGTCCGCCCGCGACAGCCGACTCACTGAGGACCTTTTCCCCCATTACCTTGCGACTATTGGCGCCCGGTGAGCCGGAGCTGATTGAGACGTATTTGATGCAAAAAAAACTTATCTATTCCTGGACGATCGAGATCGAAACGCAAAAGACCTCAAAGCTATCATCCGGATCACAAGTCACAAGATCAATTGTGCTGGAGGTGGAATCGACCGAGCCACAAGTCGCACAATATTCTCCTGAGCCCGGTAAGCTCAAAGCGGCCGTGCGAATCAAGTATCAGGGACGCGACGGAGAAGGCGCGTCGATCAAGGAGCCTATCACTATCATCAAATCGAACGATTTTCGGGTATGGCAAATATTCGAAACTGCTGACGTCCTCTCATTCATTCTCGTTATGCTTATGTCGATCGTAACTGGCATTGGTCTATATGCCCTTACTCCCACGTTTGGCAGTTTCAAAGAGTATCTTACACTCTTTACGTGGGGTGCCGGTCTTGATCAAGGCAAGAACTTCATACAGTCGCTTGCCGCCTATAAGAAAAACTGACGCCGTTACCTCGAACAGTACAAGTGATCTCCACCGGGTAATTCTGCAAATTCGTGATATACTTGATCGCTTCGTTTTCAACTCAACGGCTACGCGGGCTCTCATGACCATTAGAATTTATCTTGCCGGTCCCGACGTGTTTCTCCGGAATGCTCTCGAAATTGGAGAACGCAAAAAGGCAATGTGTATGGAATATGGCTTCGAGGGCAAATTTCCCTTCGACGCCAGCGAGCATGGAAAAAGCAGCTCAACAACCATTTTCCAACGCAACCGGGATGCGATGAAATCCGTGAACATTGGACTCTTCAATCTATCACCGTTTCGCGGCGCAAATGCCGACGTTGGGACAGTATTTGAGCTGGGATACATGCTTGCAGCTGACAAGCGAGTATTTGGATACTCGAGCTCCGCCAGCACGTACAGAACTCGAGTAGCAAAGGCGTCCAATAAACTAATTGAGGAGAGCAATCTGGTCTGGGATGATGATGGACTCATAGTCGAAGATTTTAATCTTGTTGACAACTTAATGGTCTGCGAAGGCATAATGCAGTCGGGCGGCTTTATCGAAACCATGGAAGAAGACGGAGCGAATCAGGCCGAGAGACTTGCTGCCTTCGGAGGGTTCCGACGATGCCTGCAACGGATAAGCGAAATAAAGGATGATCTAATGTGACGTCGCACGTTTCATTCGTGCCGCGCAGTCAGAGTTACGGCAGGAGACTTTGCAGAAGTCGTTTGGACGGGGCGGGCAACAATTCGTCCGTGAACAATTCGGAAGCGCTTGATTGACCGCGCCGATTGAATTCTCCCTGTCCGATTTGAATTCTCCCTTGCCAATGCAATCTGTACGCGAGATTATGATATTGTTGAGCTGGTAGGCGAATTGGCAAACACATAACCTGGAATTATGCGCTGCTCGCAAATAGCGTTGCATAACTGCAAGTCATATGCCGCTGCATATCACGAGCTCCGCGGCCCCAGCAAATCCGGTCGCTAATTCGCCAAGATACGCACGTCCAAGCACTCAAACGCACCAGTGGTTTATCGTCAAAGTAAGTTGCGCTTGGCACGTCTTCTCGGGTCGAATGGGGCAGGCGTTACTTCGCTTCGTTGCGCCAACAGCGCAATCGCAGCAGACTCTCAATCGATGCTAACAATGCATATAGGTATGTTGCCTCGAATGTTTTTCAAATCCACTTTCCGGTCGTATTTTGCGTAGTCATGTTTTCCGGTCGCGTTGCGTTTCAAATTTGGTCCAACCGCAATAGAGTAATCACCAGGAATGCCCTTTAGCCGAGCCGCCACATTAATCGCGTGACCTACTGAGCAATACTCAACTTCTCCTGGGCTTATTGACTTTTCCATGATGCGGATTGCACCCGCCTCAAGCCCGATTTTCAATCGCCATTTGACAAGACCGCCAGCAGGACCAATCAGGTTCGAAGGTTGAGCACGAATTCCCGCAGCGCTTGGCCGATTTCGTTGGGCGAGTCTTCCTGGAGGTGGTGCGTTCCCTTAACGGTGACCTCGTGCTGATTTGGCAGTGTTCGGAGGAACTCGCGGGCACGACCGCTCGTGGCTCCACCGGGATCGCCGTTGATGAACAGTTTCGGCAAGTTGCTGCTTGTCTTCAGCCACTCGGCGTTCTTCTCGACGATCGCGACGACATCGGCAGGCTCGCCATCGATCGGCAGCTCGCGCGGCCAAATCAGCGTCGGCAGCCGCCGGTCGCGATCGCGATAGGGCGCGCGGTAGGCTTCCATCTCGTCGTCGCTCAGCTTGCGCAGCATGCCGCCCGGCAGGACGACCTCGACGAAGAAATTCTCGTCGAGAACGCGACGCTCTCCTTCCGGCGAGCGCAGCATTCGAAATCGTGCTGCAGCGCCGCCAGCATAATCGGCCCATCGGCGCGGCACTACGATGGCCTCGAAATAGGCGATCGCCTTGATCTGGTCCGGAAAGCGCCGCGCGCGATAGAACGCGGTTGGGCCGCCCCAATCATGTCCCACCAAGGTGACGTTCCTCGTGAGGCCCAGCGCATCGAACCAGGCATCGAAATAGCGCGCCTGATCGACGAAGCGATACGCCTTCGTCGGCGACTTGCCCGACCAGCCCATGCCGACGAAATCCGGTGCCAGACAGCGGCGATACGGACTGAGATACGGGATGATATTTCGCCACTGGTACGACCAGGTGGGATTCCCGTGCAAGAACACGACCGGTTCGCCGGTTCCCGCATCGATGTAGCTGATCGACGTATCCAGAACCTGGATCCGCCGTCGCGGAAGGTGATCGGGGCCGTCTGGTTCCACCGTCGGCGCCGCCGACTGAGCGTGCCCGCTGGAGAGCCTGCCCATGCAGAGCGATGAAGCCCAGCCGAGCCCAAGCTGTGCGAGCGCTCGGCGCGTGAGCAAAGGCCGCGCGCCCTGTGCGGAATTTGCGGATTCGCGATCAACGCTGGTGGGACAGCTCATGTTTTGCCTCCTTCCAACTTGCCAGGCGCAATGTGCGTCGAGATTCGTCGACCGACGCGACCGGTTACCGCTGCGCCGGCAAATGCAAGAGCGGATAGATCAAGTCGCTGACTACGTGGAAATTGTCGGTGATCAGCACGATTCCAAAGGCTGCCATGATGGCCGAGGCCACAAAGCCGGCCCAGGGCCGCAAACGGTCCAATCCGCTTGTCAGTCTGGTGACGCGGGACATCGCAAACGCGGCCGCAAGAAACGGAACTGCAACGCCGACAGAGAAGGTCAGCATGATCGCCGCCCCGACGCTCGCACTCCCCAGGGAGCCCACATACATCAGCAGTGTTCCGACAATGGCGCCGCCAAAGCAGGTCATGCAGCCGATGGAAAACGCGGCGGCTGTCAGCGCTGCGCGCGCGACGCCTCCCTGATCCACACGATCGATCAGGCCGGGTATCGGAAGGCGACAGACCACGGCGACCCGCGATCGATGAGCGGTCCAAATCGCCAGGATGACGATGACCGCGCCTGAGGCAATCCCGGCGGGGCGATTGATGGCCGCAAACAGCATCTGGGACTGATGTCCGAGATGGCCGATCAGCGCTCCGGCTGCGGTGTAGAGCGCGGTGAACGCCAACACGAACGCGCCTGCCAGTAGCAACACCTGCTTGCGTCCGACGGGCGGAGCGTTGTTGCCAATTGTGGCGCCCGCCATCAGGGCAAGATAGACGACGACCAGCTGGAGGAGGCACGGCGTCAACACGGCCGAAAGGAGGCCTGCTGAAAGCGACATGACGAGCGCCATACTCCACATGCCCTGGATCGAGGTCCCGGCCGGATACGAGATCGGCAGATCCCACGACACCGTTCGCGCGGAATTCCGGCCGTTATCCCAAGTCGACTCGAGGCGGAGCTCGAGTGTCTTTGCGGAACCTGCCCGCAGCGGCTCGGCAGCCGCGTCGGTCAGGGGGAAGCGGATGACCGAGCTCCGGTGATGCTGCACGCTGCTTGGTCCCTTGACATCCGCCGGCTCAATTGCTCGGCCGTCGATCAACAGTGTGGCGCGCGGCAACTCTGCCGGCAGGGCGTCAACGTGGGTCGTCTCGGTCACAAAGAAGACCAGATACCGGCCGGGCTCATATCTCCGGGCGGCTCCCTGCGGATCCATCAAATCGAGATACTCGGCCGTGGCGAAGAGCGCGTCTACATCGGCGTCGCCCGGTCCGTCGGCCGCCCTGAGCAGCAGCCGGGCTGTCGCCGTAGAGCGGTTCATCCGCTCAGCCTGAATGGAAAAACCGACATCGCCGAGAACGTGACGCCCGTTCATGAGATACGGAAAAGCCAGCCAGGCGAGCGCCAGCGCGATGGCGAGCGTAAGCCAGAGTGTTCCGCCAAGAATGGCACGCAGCCGTCCTAGCCGCGGCTCTACATCGGCTCCTAAGACGGTGAAAGTCATTGCGCGCTCCTTCGGCAGAGCAGTGAAAGTGCTACTGCTTGGGTATGACTTTGGGTTGCGGGGGCGGAACATACGGCTTTGCAGCTTTCGTGACTTCGATCGTCAAAGGGTCGCCCTTGATGCGGCAATCGCCGCACTCGATCGTAAACTTGCCCTCGGCTTCCGGGGCAGTCCACACGATCGTAGCTGTATCGCGAGCCGCAATCTTGATGGGCTGCGCCTCGATGCCGTCGCCACGAATGGTGCCGGGCTCAGTTCCGGTGTTCTCAATCACGAGCTGAACTGGCGTGCCCGGGTGGACGCTGACTTTCTCGGGGACAAATTGCCCTCGCTTGAGCAGCGTCTTGACGAGCAAATGGCGCCCCATCCATTCGGTGTAGGCGGCCACCTTCTTGACATCCTCATCCGGCAGCTGATCGCGCAGGAATTGCATCGGAGCAATCTTGGCGAGAGCTTCCCTGATGGTGGCCTCGTTGACGCCACGGTTGGCGGGACCGACCTTCCCCTCGCCGAACGCGCCATGACAAGTCTTACAGCCGACTCCGCCGACTGTCTCAAAGATAAGCTTGCCCTGCTCGACCAGGGCGGTGCCAGGCGCATCCTCCGCGACCGCAGGCCTATTGTTTAGCATGAGCAGGCTGATTGCTGATGAGAACAGGATCGTCACGCCGGCCGCCGATTTATTGCTGCGTATCATGTTTTCTGAGTCCAGCTGATCTGTTGGCCGAGGCAGCGACGCGCAATTGTGAACGCACGATCACCATTGCGCAGTTTAAGGATGCATATCGTTCATCGCT
>Ga0126369_10004022_pt1 | contig 10725 bp, 8 predicted proteins | sample PanSoiMetaPlot_1_FD_109646 | JGI IMG/M metagenome (GOLD analysis project Ga0126369, IMG submission 109646) | Tropical forest soil microbial communities from Panama - MetaG Plot_1 | ecosystem: Environmental > Terrestrial > Soil > Tropical forest > Bulk soil | place: Panama | collected 2016-02-17
CACGGTGAGCACGGACTACACGTTCTGCGTCTACGACGAGACGGCCGATACGCCGACTCTGCGGTTCGGTGTCAGCGCGCCGGCGGGCGAGCTCTGCAGCGCGCGTGCCTGCTGGCGGGAGACGAGCTCCGGCTTCCGCTACAGCGACCGGACGCTCACCCCGAACGGTCTCCTACGGCTCCAGCTGGACTCCGGGGTCGCGGGGAGGGCTCGCATTACCCTCAAGGGCAGGGGGCCGCTCCTCCGGCTGCCGACGCTGCCCTTCGCCCAGCAGAGCGGCGTCATCGTGCAGCTGAAGAACGGCGTCGGTCAGTGCTGGGAGGCCGACTACAGCGCTCCGGCGGAGCGGAACGACGCCGGGGGATTCCTCGACCTGGCCGATTGACGCCGCGACTTCTCCCGCTGCTCGCGTTGCTGGTGGGGCTGGCGGCCGCCGCCGAGCCCCCCTCCGGTCACGACGCCACCTCGCACCACTCGTTCGCCGACGTCGAGCACTGGGTCGGCGTCTTCGACGATCCAAAGCGTGACGAGTGGCAGAAGCCCGCCGCCGTGGTGCAGGCGCTGGAGATCACGCGCGGCATGACGGTGGCGGATCTGGGCGCGGGCACCGGCTACTTCAGCCGCTACCTCGCTGCCGCCGTCGGACCGAGCGGGAGCGTACTCGCCGTCGACCCGGAGCCGAACATGGTCGCCCACCTGCGCGAGCGCGCGGAGCGCGAGCACACGGATAACGTCGTGCCCATCCTCGCCTCGCTCGACAACCCGCGGCTGCCGGTGGGAAGCGTCGATCTCGTCCTGATCGTCGACACGTACCACCACCTCGATGATCGGCTGACCTACCTCCGTGCGCTGCAGCGCTTCCTCCACCCGAGCGGGCGCGTGGTGGTCATCGACTGGCACAAGCGCGCGCTGCCCGTGGGTCCTCCGCCCGAGCACAAGCTGGCGCGCGAGCAGGTGGTCGAGGAGATGACCGCTGCGGGATATCGGCTCGTCGCGGAGCCGGATCTCCTCCCCTACCAGTACCTTCTGGTCTTCACCCCGCGGTGACGCACGATCTCCGCGACCCGGCCCTCTACGGCGGTGCGGCGTCCGGCGTGCGAAAGTGGTAGAGCCGCGCCGCGTTCGTGCGCACGATCCGGTCGATCGCTTCTTCCGGGACGCCGGCGAGCTGCCGGTCGAGGATCTCCCGGGAGCGCGGCCAGGTCCCCTCGGGATGCGGGTAGTCCGATCCCCACATCAGACAGGCGTCGCCGGTGAAGGAAATGTTGGCCAGGCCGACCGGGTCGTGCTGGAAGGTGACATGCCCCTGGCGACGGAAGTACTCGCTGGGGAGCGCGTCGAGCTTCGGCCGCACGAACATGTGGTGCTCCCGGTAGGCGTCGTCCATGGCATGCAGCACCCACGCGAGCCACCCGCTGCCACACTCGACCATGACGACGCGGAGCGCCGGGTGGCGGGCGAGTACACCCGCGCCACAGAGATACGCGACCGTCTCCATCGGACCCCCGACCGTGACGACGTAGTTGACGACCGCCCCGCCCGGTCCGTGGGCGGGAGTCTGCGAACGGCCCGTACCGGCGTGGAAGGTGAGGGGCATCGCGAGGTCGGCGGCGGATGCCCAGAGCCGCTCGTAGACGGGGTCGTTGTACGGTCGCAGGTCGCTGTGCGCGGGGAGGAGCACGCCGCGGAAGCCGCGCCGCCGCACCCGCTCCAGCTCGGCGAGCGACGCGTCGAGGTCGAGGATGGGCAGGAGGGCGATGGGGGCGAAACGATCGGAAGCGCCGATGAACTGGTCCGCGACCCAGTCGTTGTAGAGGCGGGCGACGGCGACCTGCAGCGCCGTGCCGCGGATGTGGAAGCAGCAGAAGAAGGCGAGATTCGGATAGATGACGTCGCCCCACACGCCGTCGGCGTCGAGATCGCGGAGACGCGCGTCGGGATCGCTCGCCCCGCGCGTGAACGCCGTCGCGGCGCGATCTTCACCCGTGGTGGAGCTGCGCGACGGGAGCCGGCGGACCACGGTGTCCTCCACCAGGATGCACCGGGCGTCGCCCCGCGCCTCGACGCGCGGACCGGCGGCGCGCAGGTGCGCGGGCAGATGCGTCGTCCAGAGGTCCAGGGGCTCCTGGACGTGGGAGTCGGCCGAGATGAGGAGACGCGTCACGTCGGTCTCCCCGGCGTCGCGGGTGGAGCGACGAAGTCGGCGATCGCCGTCGTCACCGCATCGGGGCGCTCCATGGGGACGAAGTGGCCGGCGCGCGGAACGGTGAGGAGCCAGCCGTCGGGCAGGCGGCGGAGTGCTTCGGCGGCCTCCCGCTCGCCGAGCCCCGGGCTCTGAGCACCGCGGATGAGCAGCACCGGGACTTGGAGCCGCTCGAGCAGGGTAAAGCCGTCGGTCATCGGCGCGTTCGCGTAGACCTGGGCCTCGATCGCTCCTGGACAGAGGAGCGCCACCTGACCATCGGGACGATCCGCCACGCCGTGATCGACGTAGCAGCGGACGAACTCCTCCTGCCAGGTCTCGAACGGCATCCGGGGGCGGAGCGAGTCGAACATGGCCGCGCGCGACGGCCACACCTCCCGCCGCCGCATGGCGCCCGACGCGAGCGGGCTCTCGACGATCGGCGCGGACGCGATCGGCCCCGCGAAGAGGACGGGTTCGATCAGCACCGCGCGCGCCACCCGTGTCGTGCCGGCGGCCGCCGCCGCGGCGATCGCCGTCGCGCCCTTCGAGTGGCCGACCGCGTCGACGCGCTCGAGCGAGAGGACGTCGAGGAACGCCGCCAGGTCCGCACCGAACTCCTCCCATCGATACCCGGTGGGCGGCTTGTCACTCTCGCCGTGGCCACGCTGATCGAGCGCGAGCACCCGGTGCGTCGCGCGGAAGTGATCCACGTAGGGGGCCCACACCCAGGCGTGGAAGCCGGTCGCGTGGAGGAAGAGGAGCGGAGCCCCGTCGCCCCCGAAGTCGAGGTAACGAAGGGTGAGGTCCCGGACGCGGACGTGGTGGCTGGTCGGGCGCTCGTCGGCTCGCGCTGTCACGGGGGACGGTCTACTCGACCCGACCAGGCATGGCGAGAGGCGCCCGCTCAGGCGGCGAGCTCGACCGGCGTGGCCGAGAGGGCGAGGACCGCACCTCCCCGCGCCAACCGGATGGCCACCGCGCGGTCGATCACGTCGGTCACCATCAGGCGTTGGAGGTCGCCGACTCCCGCCACCGGCTGCCCGTCCACGTCGAGGAGCAGATCGCGGGGCCGGAGACCCGCTCGCGCGGCGGGGCTCCCGTCGACCACCTCGGTCACCTCGATCGCGCTCCGCCGGCCGAGCTGCGCCGCCAGCCGCGGCGGGAGCGGCCGCACCCCGCCGGCGATGCCCAGGAACGCACGCCGGAAGCGGCCCTCCCGCATGAGGGCGGAGACGATGCGGAGCGTGGTCGCGTTGATCGGCACCGCCAGCCCGAGGCCGAGGCCCGCGACCGCCGTGTTGACGCCGACCACGCGCCCGTTGCTGTCGGCGAGCGCGCCGCCGGAGTTGCCGGGGTTGAGCGCCGCGTCGGTCTGGATCACGTTCTCGACGATGCGCGTGGCGGAGCCCGCGCGCGTCGGCAGCGAGCGACCGAGCGCGCTCACCACGCCCGCGGTGACCGACCCCGAGAACCCGAGGGGGTTGCCGATCGCGACCACGAGCTGGCCGACCCGCAGCCGGTCGGCGTCGCCGAGAGCGGCTGCCGGAAGGTCGGAGGCAGCGACCCGGATCACGGCCAGGTCGGAGAGGGGATCCCGGCCGACGATCTCGAGTGCGACCTCGCGCCCGTCGGCGAGGCGCGCCTCTCCGCCGTCGGCTCCCGCGAGCACGTGGGCGGAGGTGAGCAGGAAGCCGTCGGGGGTGATGACGACGGCCGAGCCCGCGCCGCCCGGCCGCCGGCCCCGCCGCACGACCAGGCTCGCGACGGAGGGGAGCAGCCGCTCGGCCACCGAAGCCACGATCGTGGAGTAAGCATCGAGCGCCTCGTCCTCGGTCGCCCGCTTCCTCACCTCGTCTTCGGGTCGTGACGTGGTGAGCCGATCGTCGATGACACGGAGCAGTCGAGGCATAGTCGCCGAAGCTAACCACGAGCCGCGGCATCGCCAGAGCGGGTCATCTGCGTCCGCCGAGCGAGCCATCGGCCGGAGGGCGGGCGGGGGGCCGGGGCTGGCGCGACCCGCAGCCCGAACGCTGGCTCGACCGAGCCTGACCGGTGAGCGGGCGAGGACCGGAGCGCCAGCCTCGGCCCCCGCCCGCCCTCCCGACTACACGCGCTCGCTCAGCGCCGTCAGCGGTGAGCCGTGAAGCTCACGACCTGCTGGAACGTCGGCCGGTTCGTCCACCGCATCGTATCGGTGAGGAGTCCGGGGAGAAACGCGATGCGTTCGTGGGTCGCGTCCGCCCTCCACGTGGTCGGGTCGGGGCCCTGTGCCGCTACGAGCTCGGTGCCGGCCGCATCGATGGCGGCCCACAGGGCCGTCCGACAGGTGGCGAGATCGCCGCGGCCGCAGAACTTCGTCTGGAAGGGGCCTTCGACCGGTTGTCCCACGAGGGCGCGCAGATCCTTGTCGACGTAGCCGTACCAGCCATCGAGATATGCCGATCCCTGGGGCGAGGGCGTGTTGTCGCGAGTGATCAGGCGCGCGAGCTGACCGAGCTGTCCGCCCAGCACCGGGCCCATCACCGCGTCGGTGATCTCGGGCCAGGTCTGGTCGAGGATCGCCGCGCCCGGGTCGTCGATCTTGCCGTCGAGATCGAGATCGAGGCGGCTGCCGCCGGCGGCTCGCCAGGCTTCCAGCAGCTGGAGCATCTGGGCGGCGCGCGGCGTCGGTGCCGGACCGGTGTCGAGCACGGCGGCGATCGCCGGCAGCACCTCCATCACGCGGAGATCCTGCGTCGCCGCGCGATTCATCGCAGCCACGACCGCATCGAGCGTCGGGGTGGGGGAGCGGTCGAGCGCGTGCTGGAGGAGGAGGCTCCGGTGAATGGAGCCACGCCCCCACAGGCTGTCGGAAGCGCCGAAGGCGGTGGCCGGCGTGTTGTTCCAGTTGACGATCGTCCCGCCCGGCGGGTTGATCACCTGCGGGTGCTCGGCAGGGGAGAGGAACCCCTTCCACTCGTAGCGTCCGCTGCCGACCGTGGGCAGCCCGGAGTCGATGCCGCGCGGCCGTTTGGGGAGGCGTCCGCTGGAGAACATCGCGATGTCGCGGTCGTCGGCGTAGAACCAGTTGAAGGTGAACTCGATCTGGGCCATCACGCGCAGAAAGGTGCGCGCCGAGCGGACCCGGTTGGTGTTGAGGTCGGCGAAGGCGAAGGCGTTGAGCGCCTCGCGCCCCCGCGTCGAGCGTTTCTGGGAGATCGCGACCCGCCGGCCCTGCACGGTCGCGTAGCCGATCACCGGGCCGTGCACGGTCTCCTGGAAGACGACCGGCTCGGTCGGGCTCTCGAGCTGGCCGGCGTTGAAGGTCGTCATCGCGCGGCACCGGCCCCGGTAGCGATAGTGCGTGTCGTCGCCGCACAGCTCCTCGACGTACTGATCGATGAGGTCGGAGTCGGCGGACGTGGCGCTCCACGCGAAGTCCTTGCCGCGTCCGAGGAGGACGTACGGCGCCGAGCCGGGAAAGATGACACCGCGCGCGTCGATGCCGCCGCCGTGGAGATCGACCTCCATCAGGACCTGGGGGTGGAAGTAGCCCACCTGCGGGCCAGCGACGAAGAGCGGATGGCCGGTCGCTGACCGACTCGCCGCCACCAGCAGCGCGTTGCTCGCATGGCGGCGGGACGCCGCCGGCCGGAAGGCCGGACCGCTGCCGTTGTCGATGATGGCGTTGCCCGGGCTGCCGACGGCCGTCGAGCCATAGGGGAATGCGCGCTCGATCGAGACCGGGGCCTCGGGATCGTGCTGCTCACGCAGATCGTCCCAGACGGCGCGCCCCGCGGCATTCCCGAGGCGCTGCTGGAGGGCGGAGAGAAGCTCCGAACGTGCGATCTCGTCCCCGCCGCCGCGACCGAACACGGCGCCGATCAGCGCCGCGGTGGCCAGCACGTCGGCAGGGGTCCAGGGTGCGGTGGTGGCTCCGACGCTCTGCGTGTAGGCGTTGATCCCGGCCACGTAGGAGCGGAAGTCGGCGAGGATGCGCGCGCCCTTTCGACCTCTCGCCTCGAGCAGCGCCTGCTGCTTGTTGAGGAAGGCTTCGGTCTCCGGGCTCGAGGTGAAGCGTCGCAGGGAGTTGGCGAGCGCGAAGGCGTCGAGACCGGGCGCATCCAGCGCGGCGATCCGTCCCGGTCCGCGCAGGACCTCGATCAGGAGACCCCGGTCCTCGGCTGCGACCCAGCCCGCGCCGAACATGACGTCGTCCCGCGTCGCGCCCGAGATGTGCGGCACATCGTAGCGGTCGCGCTGGATGGTGAGCCCGGGACGTCCGGGCGGATTCTCGACCCGCTCGGGCGACTCGCCTCCCAGGCCGAAGCTCTCGGGCTTGTAGAACACGTCGAGGTCCGCCGGTCCGATCGCGTCGAAACGCGGCGTGAGGTTGTCATAGAGGGGGATCTGATCCCGCGTGTGTACGTTGAAGGGCAGACCGCCGAACTGTCCGGGTGGGAGGACGTTCAGCACCGTGCCGCCGACGTCAACGGGCTGAGCCCAAACCCTTGCGACGGTCAGCGCGAGGACGAAGGCGGTGGGCCAATGGAACGGAGCGAACCGCTGCATGCGGCAGGGGATATACGACGACGCCCTGCCGAGCGTCCATGCGCAGCGGCGCCCGTCAGCGCCGGGCCGTGACGATCCAGGCCGCCGACGCCAGCCGCACGCCCGCTGCCGTGTGGAAGGGAGCGAGGGCCTCGCGCACCGCCGCCGCCACCTTGGATCGCACGGCAGGATCGGCCTCGCGCAGCGCAGCGCTCGCGGGCCCGACGCCCTGGAGCAGGAAGGCGACGGTCTGGTCGAGCGCCCCCCCGCCGCCGACGGTCAGCGTCTCGCGGAGATCCGCGAAGGTGATCTCCGCGAAGCCCGACTGCGCGAGAATCCCGCGCACCCGGTCCGTGTCGGCGAACGAGAAGGGACCCGGCGTGCCGGGTGCCGGCGGCGGGGGCAGTGGGATGTAGCGCGCCGCGACCCCCAGGGGTAGCGCCAGCCAGGGATTCTCCCGCAGCGCCTGCCAGCATACGAAGCCGATGCGTCCACCCGCCCGGAGCGCCGCGCGTAGGTTCGTGAAGGCCACTGCCGGGTCGGCGAAGAACATGACGCCGAAGCGCGAGAAGACCAGGTCATACTGGCCGGGCGGGAACCGGTGCGTCTGGGCGTCGGCATTCTCGAAGCGGACGTTCGCGACCTGTGCTGCGCGCGCCTGCGTGACCGCCCGCTCGAGCATGGGCGCCGACAGGTCGATGCCCACGACCGTACCCTCGGGCCCGACGCGCCGGCCGAGCTCGATCGTGGTGTCGCCGCAGCCGCAGCCGACGTCGATCGCGCGTTCACCCGGCGCGACCCCGGCTTCGTCCATGGCGCGCCGGCCGAGGGCGCCCAGCTGCTCGTCCAGCACCTGCTGGAAGGCAGTCCACTTGGCGCCGGCCGTGTCGTTCCAGTACCGGATCTGCTCCGCGTTGGGACCGCTCGCCTCGAGGGGCGCCATTGCGGTACCACTGGCGGCTCGTGCGGGCGAATGCAAGGGCCGGGATCGCCCGTGCGAGCGGGAGGAGAGCGATGACGAGTACCGCCACGGCGACCCTCCGCGAGCGACGCGAAGCCGTCGTGCGCGAGCACATGGAGTCCGAGAACCGTCACGAGTTCGAGGCGACGCTCCGCACCTTCGCCCATCCACGCTACGAGCTGATCGCGACGGGTGAAGTGTTCGACGGCGAGGCCGCCGTCCGCGGCTACTACGCCGCCTCCCGCGCGGCATTCCCCGATCAGCGGAACGCCGTCCATGCGATCCACCACGCCGACGACGCCGTGATCGTGGAGTTCGACCTCCTCGGCACCCATCGGGGGCCGTTCCGCGGCATTCCGCCCACCGGGCGGGCGTTCAACTGCCGGATGGTCGCGCTCTTCCTCTTCGCCGGGGAGCGGATCGTCTGCGAGCGCGTCTACTTCGACGCCGCGACCATCCTCCGCCAGCTGGGCCTGGTTCCCGCGGGCGCCTAGTGGAAGAAGTGGCCCGCGTTCACGTCGAGCGCCTGTCCGGTCACCACCCGGGACAGATCTGAGGCGAAGAAGACGACCGCCCCCGCGATCTCGGCGGAGGTCGGGATGTGGTTGAGCGCGGTCCGCGACGCGATCTCGCGGTACACCGCCTCGGGCGTCGTGCCCTGCTGCCGGGCAAGGTCACGGAAGTAACCCTCGAGGGACTTGCCCCAGATGTAGCCCGGCACGACCGAGTTCACGCGGATGCCATGGGGACCCAGCTCGCGCGCCATCGTCTGCGCCGCGGCCATGAGGGCCCCCTTGGACGCGGCGTAGCCGCCGAAGCGCGGCTCGATCACCCGGATCGACATCGAGTTGATCATGATGATCGAGCCGCCCCCCTGCGCCTTCATGTAGGGTATGACCGCCTTCGAGAGCTCGATCGCCCCGAAGAGGTTGACGTCGAAGATGCGGCGCCAGGCCTCCATGCTCGCGTTCTCGACCGGCTCGTAGGGCCCACCCCGGTACGCGTTGTTGACCAGCACGTCGACGCGGCCGAAGGCCTTGTGCGCCGCCTCGGCGAGCCGCCGGCAGTCTTCCGGCTGCGCGATGTCGGTCGGCACCGGCAGGGCCCGGCGGCCGAGCTCCGCGACCTCCGCCGCGACCTCCTCCAGGGCCGCCGCCGTGCGTGCGCCGAGCACGACGTGCGCCCCTTCACGCGCGAAGGCGAGCGAGATGTCGCGCCCCATCCCGGGACCGATTCCCGAGACGATGGCAACCCGGTCGGCGAGCAGCACGTGGGTGTCCTCCGGCGCGCATTCGTAGCCTCGCGATTCCCGCTTGTCCACGCGGTCGCGGAGGCGCGGCTCCGGCGGGTTCCGTGAAGCTAGCGAGGTGCGTCGGGCGCCTTCTCGTTCCGGCCGAGAAAGCGCATGACCAGCTTGTCGAGGGGGATGAGCTGGTGGGCGCGCGCCGGCTCGGCCAGGGCGGCGGCGAAGCCGGTGGCGCGATCCTGGCTCCCCGCCACCAGGACCGTGGTGGGGGGTGGGTCGCAGGCGCCGAGCTGGGCCGCGATGCCGCAGGCGTCGCGTGCCGGAAGATCGAGGTCGAGCACCACGACCGACGGACGCACGAGCGGCAGCAGCTCCTCTGCCTGCTTCGCATTCCAGGCCATCGACACCGACATTCCCTGCCGCGCGAGCGCCTGCCGCAGGCTGACGAACGCGTCCACGTCCTCCCCGACGGTCACCACCCTCGTGCCGCGGCTCGCGGTCTGCCCGAGCGAGGTGAGGACGGCCTCGGGATCGAGCCCGCGTGCCGCGGGCTCGATCAGGCCGAGCGGCAGGGCGCGGCCGCCGGTCGGGTCGGCGAGGCACGCCCAGAAGCGTGCCGAGCACCCCGCGGCGCGCAGCTCGAGCAGCACCTCGAGCGCGCGTGGCGTGGTGAGGTTCACCATGATGCGCTGGGTTGACAGCTCGGCGACGCGCCCGACGACGCTTTCCGGCCCGACGACCGTGACCGGCAGGGCCTGGGTGTCCAACCGCTCCCAGCTCCGATCGACGTCGACCACGAACATCCGACGAAGTTCCGATGGGACATCCGGCGCGGGGGCCGCGGCGGGCGCCGGGGCGCGGCGCGGTGCAGGTGCCGGGGTGACGGTCGCCGGAGCCGCCGGGATCGCCGCCGCCCGCTCGGTCTCGAGCGCGGCGAGCGCGGCGCGCAGCTGGTCGCACTCGGCGACCACCGTCTCCACGCGGGCGATGGCCGCGGCGGTTTCCGCCGCGCGCGCGCTGCCGATCGCCTCGGCTTCGCGCTCCCGCTCCTCGAAGCGCGCCACCAGCTCCTGCTCCCGGCGGCGGGCCTCGTCGACCTCGCGCGCCAGGGCCTCCTCAAGACGTGCCCGCGCGGCGGCGCCTCCCTCCACGTCCGCCGCCAACCGATCGCGCTCAGCCTGCAGCGCCTCGGCGGCGCTACGCAGCTGGTCGCACTCGGCGACCAGGGTCTCCAGGCGAGCGTTGGTGGTCGCCACCTCGGCCGCATGCCCGTTCCGCAGCGCCTCGGCCTCCCGGCCGTGCGTCTCGAGCTGTACGGTCAGGGCGTGCTCGCGGCCCCGGGCGTCGTTCAGCGCGCCGGAGAGCGCTTCTTCCAGCTGCGCCCGTGCCGCTCCAGCGCCCTCGACCTGCGCTTTCAGGCGATCGCGCTCCGCCTCCAGGGTCGCCATGGCGCCGCGCAGCTGATCGCACTCCGCCGCGGCGGTCTCGAGCCGGGTCGTGGTGGCAGCGGTCTCCGCGGCGCGCGCCTCGAGCTCGCGGGCGCGTTCCTCCAGGCGCATGCCGAGGTCGTGCTCGCCGCGCCGACGCTCTTCGAGCTCGCGTTCGAGCCGTTCCTGCTGCTCGCGGGCCGCTTGCTCGTGGGCCGCCAGGCGTGCGATCTCGCGGTGCGCTCCCGCCGCTTCCTCGCGAAACGCTTCCAGCTGGGCGCGCGCCGCCGTCAGGTCGACTCGCGCTGCCGCGAGGCCGGTGGCGGCCGCATCACGCGCCTCCTCGGCCACCCGGGCTGTTTCGAGGGCCTGCCGG
>Ga0126369_10004023_pt1 | contig 10725 bp, 8 predicted proteins | sample PanSoiMetaPlot_1_FD_109646 | JGI IMG/M metagenome (GOLD analysis project Ga0126369, IMG submission 109646) | Tropical forest soil microbial communities from Panama - MetaG Plot_1 | ecosystem: Environmental > Terrestrial > Soil > Tropical forest > Bulk soil | place: Panama | collected 2016-02-17
ACGAACTTCGGCATCTCGGTGGCCAGGAGCGGCACGATCTTCATGTTCTGATCGCGCTCGTACAGCGTGTCGAGGATGTGGCGCCCGACGTTCGAGGCCGGGCTCTCGGACTGATTCGCCATGTCGAGCGTCGTCGGGTCGACGCCCTGCGCGATCACGATCTTGCCGGCCGGTGCGGCGCCCGCGACCATCGGCACCAGCAGGACGACGACCGCTACGAGGGTTCTCCACGCGATCATTGAACGCCTCCCAAACCCTCTCGTAACGAGAGGTGAGTTCTCTCAGGGTGCGGATTACTCTAGGGTTTGGCTCGCGGGCGAGTCAAGGTACGCAAGCGCCTCCTCGCGCGTGCTCACGAGGCCGAGGCCCTGGGCCTCGCGCGCGCGCTCGAGCAGGCGGCCCACCTCCGGACCGGGCGGAATCCCGAAGCGGGCCATCACGTCCTCGCCCCGCACCAGCGGTGGCGCCGCGGCCCCGGCGCGCTCCATTTCTTCCCAGCCGTGCAGGAGATCTCTCACGATCGTCGCCCGGCGCCACACCGAGCGCGGGGAGACACCCGTCACGGCGGCGCCGTCGACGAGCGCCAGCAGGAGGAGGTCGCGAGTGTCCTCGCCGAGATCGCGATAGAAGCGATAGCGCGCGCGGGGCGTCACGCCGCCGGATGCGGCCAGATGCCCGGGCCGCAGGTGATGTCGCACGAGCTTCTCGAGGACGCCGCCGGCGCGCGCCGGCAGCCGCAGCCGCTCGGCGATCCCGCGCGCTCGCGCCGCGCCCAGCACATCGTGCTCGAAGAACCGGATGCGGCCGTCGATCAGCCGCCGCGTCTCCGGCTTGGAGACGTCGTGCAGCAGCGCCGCCAGCTTGAGCACCTGGCTGCGTCGCACGCCCCCACCCAGCTCCTCGGCCACGTGCGCGGTGAGCTCGTCGCCGAGCGACCCGAGCTCGCCCAGGTGCTCGAGCAAGGTGTCGGCGCCGGCGACGGCGCGCAGCGAATGCTCGAGCACCGGGAAGCGGTGCGGCGCCGGCTGCGCCGAGCCGCGCATCGGCTCGACCTCTGGCACGATCACCGCCAGCAGGCCGAGCGCGTCGAGCCGCCGCAGTGCGCGCGCCGCGCGCGGCAGCGCCAGGAGCGCGAGCAGCTCGTCGCGCACCCGCTCGGCGGCGACGCCGGCCAGCGCCGGAGCGGCGGACCGGATCGCCCGCGCCGCGCCCGCGGTCAGTCGCAATCCGAGCGCGGCCTCGAGCCGCACGCCGCGAAGTGTGCGGAGCGGATCGTCGGCCAGGGCGCGCGGATCGTGGACGCGAAGACGCCTTGCCCGGAGATCGGCGAGGCCGCCGGTGGGATCAAGGATCCGGGCGCGGCCGCGGGTCAGGAGCTCGCGCACCGGGACCGCCAGCGCATTCACGGTGAAGTCGCGCGCCGCCAGGTCTTCCTCGAGCGTCGTTGCGCGCCAGTCGGTCACGTCGAGGCACATCCCGAGCGCGACGACACGCGCGGCGCCGCGCTCGGGGTCGAGCGGGACGAACGCGCCGCCCAGGCGGGCGGCGACGCGCGCGGCGAGGTCGAGCGCACCCGACTCGATCGCGATATCGAGATCGGCGGGCGCCGCGCGTCGCGCCGAGGCGAGCCGAGCGTCGCGCACCGCGCCTCCGACGAGCACCGGCGACCGCGCGCGGCCGGCCGCCGACTGGACGGCGCGCAGCAAGGCGCGTGCGGGCGGGGCGAGATGCTGCAGCGTGAACACGGCGGAGCGCACGACACGAGGTCGCCGAGACCGGCGGCCGGGCACGTCTACCACGGGCTAGCCGAGCTCGATGCCTCGAGCGCCGATCCGATACTCGACGATCTCGTCGCTCATCGCGCTGCCGCGATGCTTGATGACGCAGAGCATGCGCGCCAGCCGGTTGCCGACGCGCTCGCTGCCGAGGACCAGGATCGTGTTGGCCGTGGCGCCGATGTCGCCGGTGGCGACCTTGCGCGCCAGCAGATCCTCCAGCCGCGTCTCCTCGGTCGTCACCAGGAGCACGGTCGTGAGCGCCGTGTGGTCGTAGCGATGCGAGTCGATGAACTCGCGGTGCTTCCACACCGGCAGGCAGATCTCCATCCCGAGCGTCTCGGCGTCGCGATGGATGGTCTTTCGGTAGAGCTCGTCGAAGATGAAGAACTGGATCGAGTCGGCCGGCGAGTCCATCGGCTCGACCCCGTCGACCACGATCCGGCGCGTCCCGGCCGCGCAGTGAAAATAGATGAACGGCCGCACTGTGTAGAGCGCGTGGTTGTACGTCGCCTTCCAGTTCCAGTCGAACTCCCAGCCGCCGTCCGGCATCGGGACCTGGAAGTCCCGGACCCGTCCGATCCACTTGAGGGTGTTGGAGTAGCTCGCGCGCATCTGGTCCGCCGGCGGGTACGGATCGGTCATCGGCGTGACCGTGTGCGTCCACGGCCTCAGCGACCAGTCGAACAGGCGCGCCGCGTACTCGTCGTGCTGCTGCGAGTCGCCGCGACCGTTCAGGTCCAGGACGATGCCCCGCGCGCCGTCGGCGATCCGGCCGTGATCGGCGAACGCGAGGCCGAGATGGGTCTTGCCGATGCCGGTGGCGCCGTAGACGACGGTGAGCGTGCCGGGCAAGAGGCCGCCGTCGAGCATCGCATCGAGCTTGGGGACGCCGGTCGAGACGCGCGCGGTCACGGGCGCCGATTCTACACCGAGCGGCCCTTGGTCGCGAACTGCCGCTCGTAGAGCGCGCGAAGCTCCTCGAGCGTCGTCGCCTGGCCCGGCGCCTTGTCGTCGCGGATCCGCGTGATGCGCGCGAACCGAAGCGCCATGCCGGACCGATACGTCGGGCTCTTCTGGATCTCGTTGTAGGCGACCTCGACCACGACCTCCGGCCGTACCCGCACGGTGTAGCCGTCGTCGCTCACGGCAAGCGCCCAGAGACGCTCGGTCATCTCGACGAACTGCCGGTCGGTGAAGCCCTTGAAGGTCTTGCCGACGTCCGCGAACGTCTCGCCGTCGCGCACCGCCAGGTGATAGTTCGACAGCCACTTGCTCCGCCGCCCCGAGCCGCGATCGACGGCGATGATGACGCAGTCGACGGTCTCGGCGACTTTGAGCTTGAACCACCGCTTGCCGCGACCGCCCGGCTCGTACGTGGAGCGGAGATCCTTGGCCACGACGCCCTCGTGACCGGCCGCGAGCGCTCTGGCCTGGAATTCGCGCGCCGCCTCGGCCGAGCTCACCAGCGCGCGCTCGGCGAGATACCGACCGCCGGTGACGGCGGTCAGCGTCTCCCAGCGGCGAGCGTAGGGCTCGTCGATCAGCGATCGGCCGTCGGCCATCAGGCAGTCGAAGAAGTAGAGCGTCAGCGGCATCTCGCGGACGAGCCGCTCGACCTCGTGAACACGGCGGAAGCGCCGCATCAGCTCCTGGAACGGCAGCGGTCGGCCGGCGGAGTCGAGCGCCATGACTTCGCCGTCCAGGATGAACGGGGCGGCCGCCAGCTCGCGTCGCGCAGTCTCCACGACGTCGGGCAGGCTCCGCGTGACGTCCGACAGGCGCCGGGTCCAGATGCTCACGCGATCCCCGTCGCGGTGGAGCTGGATGCGCGCGCCGTCGTACTTGTACTCGAGCGCGGTGGTCCCGCCGTGGGCCGCGAGCACCTCGTCGAAATCTTCCGCGATCTGCGCGAGCATCGGCAGGAGCGGCACGCCCGGGCTCACGCTCGCCGCGTTGAGCGCGGCGGCGCCACCGCGGGCCGCCAAGGTCGCCACCGCGGAGAGATCGCCCAGGCGCAGCGCCGCGCGGCGCGTATTGTCGAGCGGCGCCGCGAAGGCGCGCGCGATGGCCTCGAGCACCAGCCCGTCGGAGACGCCGGTGCGCATCTCGCCCACCATGATTCGCTGGAGCGTCTCGCGCTCATCGGCCGACGCCCGGGCCGCGAGGCCGCGCAAGAGCTCGTCGCGCGTCCGGCGCGAACCGGCTCCGACGGCCTCGGCGATGCCGGCGAATGCCGAGGCAACGTCGGAGAGGGTCAACGGCGGCCCCGACGCGGCGACCTCGTCTCCCGACGGGAGCCAGCGGACGCCGAGGACGCGAGGGTCGGACGGCGGAAATGGGCGCCCGGTCAGGAACGCGACGGCGGTGGGGACGCTGTCGGCGGGCAGCGCCCGCAGATAGTCGGCCAGCAGGGCAAGCTTGTCGAGCCGGCCCGGGCTCGCGCGCAGCCGCTGGCAGAGCTCGGCGAGGCGGGCGAGCTCGCTCATTCCAAAATCATTATAAGGATTCTTGACTTGGCCTCGGCCGCGGCCCTACTTTCGATTCATGCGTCGCCGCCGTGTCCTCTACGACGCAACATCGCGCGCGGCGGCCAACGCCGCCGAGAGTCTCCGCGATCGCTACGAGGTGGCGGGCCTGTCCCTGGCCGCCGATCCCACCGCCGACGGGCCTGTCGTCGTGCTCGTCGGCCGCGACGCCCCCGATCCAGGCCGTCCGGAGGCGCCGCTGCGCATCGTCGCGCTGGTCGACGGCGACGGACCGTGGCCCGCGCAGTGGTACTCGGTGCTGCCGGAGGGCGTGAGCGCGGCGATGCTCGCGCGCGCGATCGACAACGCCTTCGCCGACCTCGATCGCGCCACCGAGACGTCCCGCCTCGAGCGCGAGCTCTCCGAGCTGAACGCGATCGGCATCCGCCTCTCGGCCGAGCGCAATCCACGGGATCTCATCGAGACCATCCTGACCAGAGCGCGCGAGATCACGCAGAGCGACGCGGGCTCGCTCTACCTGGTCGGGGACGAGCCCGACGGCACGCGCGATCTCCGCTTCGTCCTCGCCCAGAACGACTCGGTGGACATCCCGTTCCGCGCCGCGCGGCTACCGCTCACCAGCGAGAGCGTCGCGGGACACGTGGCGCTGACCGGCGCCATTCTCAATCTCGAGGACGCCTACCAGCCGCCGGCCGGCGCGCCGTTTCACATCAACCGCTCGTTCGACGAGGAGACCGGGTATCGCACGCGGTCGATGCTCGTGGTGCCGATGCGCACGCCCGAGGGCGAGACGATCGGCGCGCTCCAGCTGATCAACTGCAAGCCGGATTTCGCCGCGCGGCTCCGGCCGGGCGACGCGACCGAGCACGCGGTGCAGCGCTTCACCGCGCGTCACGAGCAGCTCGCGGGATCCCTCGCCTCGCAGGCGGCGGTCGCGATCCAGAACCGGCGGCTCTACGAGAGCATCCGCGAGCTCTTCGAGGGTTTCGTGAAGGCGTCGGTCACCGCGATCGAGTCGCGCGATCCGACGACCTCGGGCCATTCCGCGCGGGTCGCGAACCTCACGGTCGGCCTCGCCACAGCGATCGACCGCTGCACCGTCGGCCCGCACCAGCACACGCGCTTCACCCCCCAGGAGATGACCGAGCTCCGCTACGCGGCGCTCCTGCACGATTTCGGCAAGGTCGGCGTGCGCGAGCAGGTGCTCGTGAAAGCGAAGAAGCTCCTACCCGGCGAGCTCGACCGGATCCGCCAGCGCGTGGAGCTGATCAAGCGCGGCCTCGAGCTCCGACACGCCGGCAAGAAGATCGAGCACCTCTTCGCCAAGGGCCGGCGGGGCTACGCAAAGCTGGTGGCGGGCCTCGACGGCGAGCTCGCGGCGACCGTCGCCACGCTCGAGCAGAGCCTCGGCCGGATCGCCGCGGCCAACGAGCCGGCCGTACTGCCGCGCGACTTCGCGGCGGGGATCGAGCGGCTGGCGCTCGATGCCTTCGAGGACCACCTGGGTAATCAGGAGACCATCATCACGCGCGCGGAGGCGGAGATCCTGGCGATTCCGCGGGGCAGTCTCACCCCGGCCGAGTTCAAGGAGATCCAGTCTCACGTGATCCACACCTACGAATTCCTCGCGCGGATCCCGTGGACACGGGAGTTTCGACGGATCCCGGAGATCGCCCGCTCACACCACGAAAAGCTCGACGGCACCGGCTATCCGGAAGGGCGCCGGGGCGGCGAGATTCCCGTGCAATCGAGGATGATGACGATCGCCGACATCTACGACGCGCTGACCGCCGCCGATCGTCCATACAAAAAGAGCATCGCCCCGGCCGAGGCGCTCGACATCCTCGAGCACGAGCGCCAGGCCGGGCACCTCGACGGCGCGCTGCTCGATGTCTTCATCGAAGCGAAGATCTACGAGCAGACGCAGGTCTCCGGCGTCAGCCCCTCAGCAAGAGACAAACGCCGCCCCAGGCGATGACCGCGCCGAGCGCCAAGAGCGCTCGCAGCCCTTCGCGAACGCCTCGGAGGCTCTGCACGTGTTGAGTGGTTCGGGCCAAAAAAAACGCGCGCGATCCACGACGGTGAAGCAACGCGTACGTCACTGCGTGCGAGCTCATAACGACCTCCTCCTACCGTTTCCTCGTCGACGACATCAGAAACCGTTCGACGACATCAAAATCCGCGGAGCAAGCCGATTACCTTGCCGAGAATTGTGACGGCGCGCCGGGACGGATCGACCACGATCGGCGGCATCGTGTGATTTTCGGGCTTGAGCACGACGCGCGAGCCGTCGCGCAGGAAGCGCTTCACCGTGGCCTCGGTCTCGCCGCCCGCCTCGGACTCGACCATCGCGACGACGATGTCGTTCGGCTGCGCCGAGTCCTGACGCCGGACCAGCACCAGATCGCCGTCGCAGATGTGCGCCTCGATCATCGACTCACCGCGGACGCGGAGCGCGAAGACGTCCTCCCCGCGGCCCGGCAGCGACGCCGCGGCGATCGGCACTTCGCCCTCGCGATTCTCCTGGGCCAGGAGCGGGGCGCCGGCGGCGATCCGGCCGAGGATCGGCACGGCGTGATGGCCGCGCATCGAGCCGCCGACGTCGGGTAAGGTCAGGGCCCGCGACGTCCGGCCAGCGCTCGGGCGCCGCTGTAGCTCCCCTTTGCGCTCGAGGGCGCGCAGATGATCGAACGCAGCCCGCGGCGTGATCCTGAACCGTTCGCCGAGCTCCCGCACCGTCGGCGGCACACCGTGCTTGGCCTGGAAGCTGCGCATGAAGGTCAGCACCTCGCGCTGCCGGCTCGTCAGCTCACGCATCCTCTTCCTCCGTAACCCGGGATATTACTCAACTGGTGTTGACTAGTCAACAAAAAGCGAGTGCCCTGCTGGGCGTTCGAAGAAAGGCTCAGGAAGGACGGGCTACGACGGCTCCCAGGGCTCGCAGACGGGACACGTCGTGTACCCCTGCTCGCGCGCTTCCGCGACGTGCTTGAAGTAGGCGCGCTCCGTCTCCGGAATGCGCGCGACCCACGCGCAATCGCTCTTGTGGAAGAGGCGCGACGTCCGCTGGGCGCAGTACGGCTCCCCCGGCTCGACCGCTACAGCGGGCGCGGGCTCTACGGAGGTGCTCACGGACGCGGTCTCCGCAGGGACGCTGGCCGCTGGCGCGGGGTCGAGAGGCGATGTGGTCGACGGAATGATCGGATCGGGATCGTTGATGTGCAGGTTGGTCTCGACGGTCGACCTGAACTCGTCGCTCGCACGGCGGAACTCGCGGAGGGCGCGCCCGATCATCCGTCCGAGCTCGGGGAGCTTTCCAGGCCCGAAGACCAGCAGGGCCAGCACCCCGATGACGAGCATCTCCTGAAGACCGATGTCGAACATCGCGGCTTAGAGTAACACGCGGCTCGAGGCTAGCCGACCCCGGCCAGTCTCGCGAGCTCGGCGAACGAGCTCACGACGACGTCCGCCGCGTCGGCCGAGGCGCCCCCGCCCGGGGCGTAGAGCACCGCGGGCATCCCGACCGCCTGCGCGCCGCGGATGTCGGAGGGAATGCTGTCGCCGACCATCGCGGTCGCGGCCGCCGTGAGACCGAGCCGCTCGAGCGCCATCTTGAAAAGTGGAGGCTCGGGCTTGCCGACGACGATCGGCCGCGCGCCCGCGGCCGTCGCGACGGCCTGCACGATCGACCCACAGCCCGGCAGGAAATCGCCGTTCTCGATCGGCATGCGCGCGTCGACGTTCGGCGTCACGAGCGGCGCCCCCCGCGCGGCGGCCCGCGCCGCGGCCGTCAGGCGTTCGTAGCTCAGGTCGAAGTCGTTGCCGACCGCGACGACCGTCGCCACGCGGTACTCCTTCACGTCTACCAGCTCGTGTCCGGCCCGCGCGATGACCGCGCTCAGCTCGGGACCGCCGATCGCCAGGACGCGAGAGGGGCCGTAGCGCTCGCGGATCACCTCGCCGATGATCTCGAGCGGCGTCAGCACGTGCTGGGCGATGCCGACGCCCATGCGGTGCAGGCGCTCGCGCACCTCGCCGCCGGTGGCCCGCGAGTTGTTCGTGAGGAAGGCCAGCGCGCGCCCATTGCGATGGAGCGCGGCGAGCGTGTCGGCCGCGCCCGGATTCAGGACGTCGCCGTTCCAGACGCAGCCGTCGAGGTCGAAGACGAAGCCACGAAGCGTCGACAGATCGGGGACCGGCAGGACGCTAGACCTCCAGCCGCGCGAAGTCGTCGATCGCGGCGGCGTACACGTCGCGCGTCCGCTCGGCGACGCTCGCCCAGCTGAACTGCGCCTCGACGCGAAGCCGTCCGGCGCGCCCCATCGCGCGCCCGCGCGCGGGGTCGGCCAGCACGCTGCAGATCGCGGCGGCCAGCGCCTCGGGCCGGCCGGGCTCGACGAGCACGCCGGTCTTGCCGTCCTCCACCACCTCGAGGATGCCGCCGACCGCCGAGGCGACGACCGGCGTCTCGCACGCCATCGCCTCGAGGTTGATCAGGCCGAACGGTTCATAGACCGACGGGCACGCGAAGACGGCCGCGTGGCTGTAGAGCTGCACCACCTCGCTGACGGGGACCATCTCGCCGATCCAGAGGACATTCGGGTGCTCCGGCAGCGTGCGCCGCAGTCGCGCCTCGATCTCCGGCGTGTCGGGCGCGGACGCGCACAGAACCACCTGCACGCCGGCCGGGAGCTTCGACGACGCCTCCAGGAGATGGAAGATTCCTTTCTGGTCCGTGATGCGCCCGACGAACAGCACGTACGGCTCGCGGACCCCGCGGCGCGCCAGCGCGTCCCGCGCCTCGGTCCGCCGGAACTTCTCGGGATCGATCCCGTTGTGGATGACGACCACCTTGGCCGGATCGACCTTGAAGTGCTCCAGGATGTCGTCGCGCATGCGGCGCGAGACCGCGATGACCCGGTCGGCCGCCTCCACCGCCGTCTTCTCGATCCAGCTCGAGAGCAAATAGCCACTGCCGAGCTGATCGGCCTTCCACGGTCGCAGCGGCTCGAGGCTGTGCAAGGTCACGCACAGCGGGATCCGGTGGATCGTGCGGATCCAGAGGCCGGCCATGTCGGCGTACCAGGTGTGCGCGTGGGCGACCTGCGCGTCCACGGGATCGCGGGCCATGGCGAGCGCGATCGAGAGCGTCTCGAGCGTCGGCGCGTATCGCGGCTTGTCGCGGCCGGGCCCCACCCGCTCCCACGGGGTGTACCCGCGCAGCGCGACGTGATCGGTCGACTCGGTCGAAGCGCGCTCGCCGAAGCAGCGAACCTCCACGGGCATGAGTCGGGCGAGCGCCTCGGCCAGCTGTCCGACGACCACGCCCGCGCCGCCGTAGATGTGCGGCGGATACTCGCGGGTCAAGAGCAGGGCTTTCACGAGTGGTCGGGATCCTCCGCCTGATCGTCCTCACGACGTTCGAGCTTCCGCGCGACGGTGCGCACATCGATGCCGAGGAGCTTGGCGGCCTGCGTCTTGTTGCCGCCGGTGATGCGCAGGGTCTCGTCGAGCAACCGCTGCTCGATCTCCGCGAGCGGCGTGCCGACCAGCTCGAGGATGGCGTCGCGTGGCGGCCGCTTCACGCCCGCGATCTCTTCGGGCAGATCCTCCGCGTCGATGCGGTCCTTGCGGGCAAGCAGCACCGTGCGCTCGATGAGATTCTCGAGCTCGCGCACGTTGCCGGGCCACTTGTAGGACTCGAGCCGCTCGAGCGCCTCGTTCGAGAAGCCGTCGAGCTTGCGGCCGTTCTTGGCGGCGTAGATCCGCAAGTAGTACTGGGCGAGCAGGCGGATGTCCTCGTGCCGCTCGCGCAAGGGCGGCACGCGAACCGTGATGACGTTCAGCCGATAGTAGAGGTCCTCGCGGAAGCGCTTCTCCTTCACCATCTCGGCGAGGTCCTGATTCGTCGCCGCCACGATGCGGACGTCGACCTGGAGCGTGCGCGTGCCGCCCAGCCGCTCGAACTCGCCTTCCTGGAGCACGCGCAGGATCTTCGGTTGTGTCACCAGCGAGAGATCGGCGACCTCGTCGAGGAAGAGCGTGCCGCTGGTCGCCAGCTCGAAGCGGCCTTCCTTGCGCCCGGCCGCTCCGGTGAACGCGCCCTTCTCGTAGCCGAAGAGCTCGGACTCGAGCAGGTTCTCGGGCAGCGCCGCGCAGTTGACCGCCACGAAGGGGCCGGCGCGCCGGCCGGAACGCTCGTGGATCGTGCGCGCCACCAGCTCCTTGCCGGCGCCGCTCTCGCCCTGGATGAGGATCGTCGCGGAGCTGTCGGCGATCTGCTCGACGAGCGTGAGCATCCGCCGAAACGCGGGGCTCGAGCCGATCATCTGGCCCTTGGAGCGGATGTCCTCCAGCTGCTTCTTGAGCGCTTTGTTCTGCTCGATCAGATCGCGGCGCTCGAGCGCCTTGTCGACCAGCTTGATGAGCTGCTCGCGCCGGAACGGCTTGGTCAGGAAGTC
>Ga0126369_10004024_pt1 | contig 10725 bp, 10 predicted proteins | sample PanSoiMetaPlot_1_FD_109646 | JGI IMG/M metagenome (GOLD analysis project Ga0126369, IMG submission 109646) | Tropical forest soil microbial communities from Panama - MetaG Plot_1 | ecosystem: Environmental > Terrestrial > Soil > Tropical forest > Bulk soil | place: Panama | collected 2016-02-17
CTCGCACGCGACGGCGGCGCGGAAACCAACCAGCTCTTGAGGACGCTGCCCAGGCTCGGGCCAACCAGCGCCGCGGTGCCGGACAGCGTCGGAAGCCTTCGCGCCGGCGCTGTCGTCGGCCCGTACCGCTTGGTGCGCGAACTGGGCCACGGTGGCATGGGCGCCGTGTGGCTCGCTGAGCGTACCGATGGTGTGCTCAAGCGGCCGGTGGCGCTGAAGCTTCCGCATCCAGGCATGCGCGGCGTGGAGCTTGCCCAGCGCTTCGCCCGCGAGCGCGACATCCTCGCTGCACTGACACATCCGCACATCGCGCGGCTGTACGACGCCGGTGTCACCGCCGACGGCCAGCCGTTTCTCGCTCTCGAATACGTCGATGGCCAACCGCTGATCGCCTATTGCGACGCACATCGTAGCGATGTGGCGCAACGTCTCGATCTGTTTCTGCAGGTGCTAAGCGCCGTGCAATACGCCCACGCACATCTGGTCGTACACCGCGACATCAAGCCGTCCAATGTGCTGGTCACGCCCGAGGGTCAGGCGAGGCTGCTCGATTTCGGCATCGCCAAGCTGATCGCCGACGAAGCCGTTGCCGAAAGCGACTTGACCCAGGCTGCAGGGCGCCTACTAACCCCCGACTACGCGAGCCCGGAGCAGATCAGCGGCGCGCCGCTCACCACCGCCACCGACATCTATTCTCTCGGCGTGATGCTCTACGAGTTGCTCACCGGCGAGCGACCCTATCGGCTCAAGCGCGATTCGCGCGGCGCGCTCGAGGAGGCGATCCTCGAAGCGGAAATCGCACGCCCGAGCGCCGCATGCAAGAACCCTGCGAGGGCCGAATTGCGTGGACTGTCGCTCCCCAAGTTGCAGAAGGCGCTGCGCGGCGATCTCGACACGATCGTGCTCACAGCAGTCAAGAAGATCTCTGCGGAGCGCTATGCCTCTGTCACGGCGTTCGCCGACGACATCCGTCGCTACCTGACGAACGAGCCGGTGAGCGCGCGGCCCGATTCGCTCGGTTATCGCGCAGCAAAGTTCGTGCGCCGCAACCGCCTTGCGGTGGGTCTGAGTGGCCTGGCGATGCTGGCGCTGGTCGCCGGACTCGCGGGCACGATCACCCAGGAGCGCTTGGCGACCGAGCAGCGCGATTTCGCCCTGCGCGAGCTTTCGCACGCTGCCGCGGTGAACGACCTCAACAGGTTCCTGCTCTCCGATGCGGGGCCCTCCGGAAAGCCTTTCACCGCGGGCGAACTCCTTTCGCGCGCGGAGGCGATCGTCGAGCACTCTGAGTCGGACGCAAACCGCGTCGAGATGCTGATCGCGATCGGCAGTCAGTACACCGATATGGAGCAACATGACAAGGCACGGCGCTTGCTAGGCCGCGCGTACGACATGTCGCGAAAGCTTCCCGATCGGGTGACTCGGGCGCGCGCAGCCTGCGTGTTCGCCCCTCCGATCGCCCGCAGCGGCGATCGCCAGCGCGCCGAGGCGCTCCTGCGCGAGGGCATGGCGGATCTGCCCGACGAACCTCAGTTTGCCCTCGACCGCATCTCGTGCCTGCTCAACGGCAGCACCATCGGGATCGACTCTTCCGACGCTGCTATCGCAGTGGAGCGCGCTGAGGCCGCGCAGGCACTGCTTCCGCAGTTGCGCTACCCATCGCCGGTATTGGAGCTGAATGTCCTCTCACATTTGGCCGAGGCGTACGATCAGGCGAACCGATTCCCCCTAGCGGTCGAGACGTTCGAGCGCGTGCATTCGCGACTGGTGGACCTGGGTCGGGAAAACACTCTTAAAGCGGCCGAGCTGTACAACGACTGGGGGCTGACCTTGCACCTGATGGGCCAGACCCTCAAGGCCGAGGAGATGCTCCGCAAGGCCGTACAGATCAGCAGTGCAGACGGGACCGACAACAACGTCCCACCGATGAGATTCTCCAACCTGTCCCGGACGCTGCTCGACCTCGAGCAGAACGAAGAAGCTGCGCGCGACGCCGACCTCGCCTATACCCGTGCACGCGCCATCGGCGACGACATCGTGGTGACGCAGTCCCTGCTGATGCGCGCTCGTGCTTACCGCAACCTCGGCGATCTCGCGCGAGCCGAACAGATGGCAAACGAATCGCAGGCCCGCGCCGAGCGGCCGGGTGCAGATCCGATCCTGTTCGCCTCGGTCGCCCTCGAACGAGCGATGCTCGCTCATGCCCGCGGTAACGCGGATGTGGCGATGTCCGAGATGGACAAGGCGGTCGCAATCGCAGTGCACGGTCCCGATGAGGAAGCGACCGCCATATTCGTGCTTCGCCGCGCCGAGCTTGAGCGGGACCTCGGTCGGCCCGACGCAGCCAAAAGTGACGCGGAAAGAGCAGGCAAGATATTTCTCTCGCTTTCCGGCCAAGGAACGCCCTCGAGCTATGTGGGGCGTTGCTATCTCGTCGAGGGAAGCGCGCTGCAGGCTTCGGGTGGAATAGAGGAAGCACGCCGCATGTTCGCCGCCGCTATCGAGCAGCTGCGCCCCACCTACGGCGCAGATCATCCCAAGACGAAGCTCGCCGAGCAGTTGTTGGCGAGCGCGCCGGCCACCGCCGCTCCGCCTCGCTAAGGGCCTTTATAGCGCTTGCACGGCCCCGTCCAGCCTCGTCATGTCCGCCTGCGGCATTGGAACCCGTATTTGCATGTGAGAGGCGCGCCATGGCATGACTTCGACTGCGTTGGGGGACGCGGCACGGATGCTCGAATGGGCTCGCCCTCCGTGAGATCAAAGGAGTCCGCCATGTCGCATCAAGTGGTTCACTTGATCCCCCACTCGAGGCCGGCGCTGCTTGCACCCAAGCGCATCATGCATTGCGCATTCGTGAAGCGTCGCCTGCCGATCGTGCTCGGCGCGCTCCTTGCAGTCAGCACGGCCGGCAATGCCGGGCAGCCGAACTTCCTGCCCAACATGGTGCGGTTTCCGAATCCCACTGGCCAAGCCGCGACATTCAGCACCGTCGGGAAGATCGACCTTACCGGTCCGTTCTTTCAGAGCCTCGGCACCAACGGCCGCGCCTGCGTGAGCTGCCATCAGCCGAGCGACGGCTGGACCGTCACGCCGCCGCACATCCAGGCACGATTCGACGCGACGGGAGGCACCGACCCGATCTTCCGTCCCGTCGACGGATCGAACTCGCCTAACGCCGACGTCTCCACGGTGGATGCGCGACGCAAGGCGTACAGCATGTTGCTCACCAAAGGCCTGATCCGCGTCGGCATCGGACTTCCGACCGTGCGTGAATTCGACCTCGTAGCGGTCGACGATCCTTACGGCTATGCCAGTGCACACGAGCTGTCGCTCTTCCGCCGGCCGCTCCCTGCGACCAACCTCAAATTCCTGAGCACGGTGATGGTTGACGGACGCGAGACGTTTCTGGATCCGGCGTCGCAGGAATGTATTCTCGGCACCACGAAATGTTTCGCCACGCTGCATTTCGATCTCGCCGACCAGTCGAACAGCGCCACCGTCGGACACGCGCAGGCCGCGCAAGCGCTCACGGACGATCAACGCAACGCCATCGTCAGCTTCGAGACGACGCTTTTCACGGCGCAGGTGCACGACAACGACGCCGGCGAACTCACGGCGAGCCACGGTTTGGGCGGCCCGCAATACCTCTCGCAGCAGCCGTTTTATTTCGGCATCAACGACGTCGTATCGGGCGACTATCGGACCGGCGCGCTCTTCAACAACGTGGTGTTCTCACTCTACGACGCATGGAACTCGTCGCAGAGCAATGGCCTCGCGAACGGCGATCCGGTGAGCACTGTCGAGGCCCGCCGGGCGGTGGCTCGCGGCGAAGCGCTGTTCAATACCAAGCCCATAACGATCAGCGGCGTTAAAGGACTGAACGACGATCTGAACCTGCCGCCATTCCAGGGCAGCTGTACGACCTGCCACGACACGCCGAACGCCGGCGACCACTCGATTCCCGCACCGCTCGATATCGGGCTGACCGACGCGTCGCGGCGCACGCCCGATCTGCCGCTCTACACCTTGCGCAACAGGACGACCGGGGTTCTCGTCCAAACTACCGATCCCGGACGTGCGCTTATCACCGGCGCGTGGAAGGACATCGGCCGCTTCAAAGGCCCGATCTTGCGTGGTGTGGCAACGAGATCGCCCTATTTTCACAACGGCTCCGCGGCCAGCCTGGAAGACGTGCTGGACTTCTACAACGAACGCTTCGGCATCGGCCTGACTGACGCGGAAAAGAGCGATCTCGTCGCGTTCCTGCGAACGTTGTGATCTAGGGAAGCGCGCCGCGGTCGGTGAGCGCGTTGTCGATCCCGTCGAAGCCACCCCGGCGCGCCCAGGAGAGCGCGGTCGCGCCGTTCTGGTTACGATGGTTCACGTCTGCGCCGCGCGCGAGCAACAAGTCGACCGCTTGGCGGTGGCCGCCGCGGGCCGCCATCATGAGCGCGGTCGTTCCGTTCGCCGACTCCGCGTTGACGTTCGCACCCGCATCGATCAGGTAACGCATGACGTCGATCTGATCGTTGCTCGCGGCGTAGATGAGCGGCGTCCAGCCAGGCGGACTGAGTTCGGCGCCGCGGGCAAGGAGCTTCTTGCACATCGCGAGGTTTCCATTGAGCGCCGCGACCATGAGCGGCCGGTCGCCGAAGCGGTTCTGAGCATCGACCTTGGCGCCTGCGGCGAGCAGCATGTCGGTGGTCGCGTCCCACCCTGAGCGCACCGCGATCAGCAGCACCGGATCTCCGTTCGGATCGACCGTGTTCGGATCCATGCCGCGGGCCAGCAGGTCCCGCACTTCGCTCCTACGATCGGCGACGACCGCCTGGACGAAGCGGTCATAAAGGCTCTCTTGCGCGGGCGCGGCGCTGACGAGTCCGGGCAACTGAAGTGCGTAGAACGCACATGCTGCGAGCCACCGCGCGTCAATGCGCATGCTTGGGCACTCCGAACAAGCGGAAGAAATTCTCCGAAGTCGCCTGCGCGACCTCTTCGACCGTCACGCCGCGCAAGGTCGCGATCTCCTCGGCGACATAGCGCACGTAGGCCGGCTGGTTGGTTTTGCCGCGATAAGGCACCGGGGCGAGATACGGCGAGTCCGTCTCGATCAGCATCCGCTCCATGGGAACCTTCCGCGCGACTTCCTTGAGCGCCTGTGCGTTCTTGAACGTGACGATGCCTGAAAACGAAATGTGGAACCCCTGCTCAAGCGCGGCGCTTGCGATCTCCCAGGTCTCGGTGAAGCAGTGCATCACTCCGCCGGCCTCGCCGGCGCGCTCTTCGCGCATCATGGCGATCGTGTCATCGCCTGCTGCACGGGTGTGGATCACGAGCGGTTTGCGGCATTCGCGGGCAGCGCGGATGTGGTTGCGGAATCGCTTGCGCTGCCATTCCAGGTCCCCGGTCAGGCGATAGTAGTCGAGCCCCGTCTCGCCGATCGCGACCACTTTCGGTGTCGCCGCGAGTGCCACCAGGTCTTCGACCGACGGCTCGGGCGTGTTCTCGGCGTCGGGATGCACGCCGACCGTGGCGTAGATCTGCTCGTGCTCGGCAGCGAGCTTGAGCACGCCTGGCAGTTCCGGCAGGTTGACGCTGATGCACAGTGCGTGCGTCACCTGGTTTGCCGCCATCGCGTCGAGCACCGCCGGGAGCTGCTGCATGAGCTCCGGGAAATTGATGTGGCAGTGGGAATCTACAAACACGGTCGTCTTAAAGAATTTGCCGCGTTGAACTCGGCGCCTGGTGCCGGTTAACGCGGCAAGTCGGTGCGTCGCGCAGCTGCGACGCACTTGCTACATCGTGTGGGTGGGCCGGTTGGACGCCATGCTCTCGCCGAGAACCTTCTCGATCTGCGCGCGCGCCGAGGCACCCGTCTCGTCGTTGGTGAACTGGACCCCGATCCCGGGCGTGCGATTGCCCTGGACCCCGTCAGGAGTTATCCACACGACCTTGCCCTGGACCGCGATGCGCTGCGGATCGTCCATCAGCGAAAGCAGCATGAACACTTCCTCGCCGAGCAGGTACTGGCGGTTGGTCGGGATGAAGATGCCGCCACCCTTGAGAAACGGCATGTACGCCGCGTAAAGAGCCGCTTTTTCCCGGATGTTGAGCGACAGGACTCCCGGCCTCGAGACCGTGGAGGCACCGTTGAAGCGATCGCCGTTGTTGTTGCTACCCGCCATATGGCTTAAGTAAACAGTCCCTGATACTCGAAAAGCAACCCTTCAGCCACGAGTCGCGGCACCAAGGGGTGGCCGAGCAGCTCGCGCTGCCGGAGCAACGTTCGATAATAGCGGAACAGGGGTAGCAGCGCCACCTGCCGCGCCAGCTGCGCCAGGGTGTCTCGCCGGTCGGGGTGAAACCGGGGCGCTCCGCCGCTCGCACTTGCAGCAAGGTCGGCGACCCAGGTAGACAGCCAGTAGACTACATCGGCGAGCATGGCCTTCCGCTCGTCCTTGCGATAGGCATCGAAGCGCGCGCCCAGCGCCACGGGCGAGAGTTGCTGCGGCTTGGCCAACTGATCGAGCAGCGCTTGACGTTCCCGCTGCACGTCCGGAGCGCTAAGCGCAAGCGCCAGCAGGGGCGCCCCACCCGCTTGCGCGAGCAGCAACTCGGGGTCGTCGACGCTCTGCTGCGCCAGCCACTTCGCAGCGATAGCGGGATCCGGCGCCGGCGCGGCATGGCGCTGGCAACGGCTGAGGATCGTTGGGCTCAACCGCCCCGGCTGGTGGCTGACGAGGATCAAGTGAGTGCCGGGCGGAGGCTCTTCGAGCGTCTTGAGCAGGGCGTTCGCGGCTGCAGGGTTCATCAACTCAGCGGGAATGATGACGGCCAGCTTCGCGCGTTGACGGTGCGTCGACAATTGCGTGAAGTCGATGAGCTCGCGAATGCGATCGACGACGATCTCGTCGAGCGGGGTTTCGTTCCCCTCCTCGTCTCGCTCGATCGGTTCGATCAGGCGCAGATCCGGATGCGTTCCGGCGCGCGCGTAGCCGCAGCTCGCGCAACGCCCGCATGGAGCTCCGTCGGGACGCGGAGTCTCGCACAGCAACGCCTGCGCGTAGTGAAGCGCGAGCGCCCGCTTGCCGATGCCGCGGCGGCCTTCGAGCAGGAGCGCATGGGGCCAGCGTGCTTTGGCGGCGAGCGCTTCCGCCGCGGCCTCGCGTTGCCACTCGAAGAGCGGCAGCAAAGCGGAGTCTGTCGCGCTGCTCACAGCGCCGCCTCCGCCACAATCTTCGCCACCTCGCGTTCGACCACTTCGCGCGACGCCGTGCTGTCGATCACGCGACAGCGCCGGGGCTCGGCGCGCGCGCGCTCGAGGTACACCGCGCGCACGCGTTCGAAGAACTCGTTGTCTTCGCGCTCGAACTTGTCGAGCGCGCGCCCGTCGGCCAAGCGCTCGCGTCCTACCTGCGGCGGCACGTCGAAAACGATCGTCAAATCCGGCTTGAATCCACCGAGCGCATCGCGCTCGAGTGCGGCGATCGTTTCGCGGGCAACACCGTGGCCGCCGCCCTGATAGGCGTAAGTGGCGTCGGTGAACCGGTCGCACACGATCCAGGTGCCGGCCGCCAGACGCGGCCAGATCTCGCGCTCGCAGTGCTCGCGCCGCGCGGCGAACATCAGCATCGTCTCGGTGAGCTTCGCCATCGGCTCGTGCAGCAGCAACTCGCGCAAACGCTCGCCGAGCGACGTGCCGCCGGGCTCTCGGGTGACCCACACCTCGCGTCCGCCTCGTTCGAGCAGGGCTTTAAGGCGCGGCAGGTGCGTGCTCTTGCCCGCGCCGTCGATCCCTTCGAGGGTGATGAGGCGGCCGCGCCGCGGCTGGGCTGCAGGCGTCAAGAGTGGTGATGGAGAAAGGCGATGTGCGCAGGCGTCCGATCACCGGGCGCCGCGCTGATATTTTGCCACGGCGCGATTGTGCTCGGCGAGATTGGCGGAGAACTCGCTCGAGCCGTCGCCGCGCGAGACGAAATACAGATACGGCGTCGCGGGCGGATGCAGCACCGCGTCGAGCGAAGCCTGGCCCGGCATCGCGATCGGCGTCGGCGGCAGGCCTTCGCGCGTATAGGTGTTGAATGCCTGATCGCGATCGAGGTCGCGCCGCTTGAGGTTGCCGTCGAACTGCTCTCCGATGCCGTAGATGACCGAAGGGTCCGTCTGCAGCTTCATGCCCTGGCGAAGACGATTCACGAACACCGACGCGACCAACGGACGATCGGCGGCGCGGCCTGTCTCCTTCTCCACGAGCGAGGCGAGGATCAGCGCCTCGTAAGGCGAGCTGAGCGGCAGCCCGGATGCGCGCGTCTCCCATGCGGCCCCGAGGCGCTCGCGCATCAGGCGGTGCGCCCGCACGAGGATCGAGACATCGGTCGCACCCGCGGCAAAGAAGTAGGTGTCGGGGAAGAACCAGCCCTCCGGCTGCTTCTCGCTCGCGCCGATCTTGGCCATGAGATCGGGATCGGGGAGATCGGCGACCTGCTTCACGATCGCGTTCTCGCTGCGGAGAGCATCTCGCAGATCGCGAATGGTCCATCCTTCGACGATGGTGAAGCTCGTCTGCGTAACGTCGCCCTGCGTGAGCTTGGCGAGCAGTCCGGCGAGCGTCGTTCCGTAGCCGACCTCGTAGTTGCCGGCCTTGATCGTGCGATCGACGCCGCGCAACCGCGCGAGTCCCGTCAGCATCCAGTGCGCCGGGAGGACGCCCGCCGCGGTCAAGTCATACGCGACGACGCGCAGCGGCACACCTGTGCGCACGGTGAAATTGTAAGGATCCTGTGGCAGGGGCAGCGGACGCACTGCGATCCACCAGTACCCGATCGCCGCCGCGGCGGCCGCGAGCGCGAGCAGAGCAAACAGGCGACGCAGCACGAAGGGAATCCGAAAGGGAATCGCAGGGCGAGATGAGAATCGCCCGATTATAATGGCTGCATGGCTTTGCCGGCTCCATCTTCGCGTCGCCGCGGCTTCACGCTGATCGAGATCATGGTGGTCATCGTGATTCTCGGAATTCTGGCGGCGCTCGTCGTGCCGCGCTTCATCGAACGGCCCGACGAAGCGCGCGTCATCGCCGCGAAAACCGATATCGCCGCGATCATGCAGGCGCTGAAACTGTATCGACTCGACAACGGTCGCTATCCGTCCAGCGAGCAGGGCCTGTCCGCGCTGGTCGCGAAGCCGGTGGCGCCGCCGGTGCCGCCTAACTGGAAGCCCAACGGTTATCTCGAGCGGCTGCCCAAGGATCCGTGGGGCAATCCCTATCAGTACCTCAACCCGGGACTGCGCGGCGAGATCGACGTGTTCAGCTTCGGAGCCGACGGCCAGCCTGGCGGATCGGGCTTCGACGCCGACATCGGTTCGTGGGACCTCTGATCGTGCGCCGTCACGCCGGCTTCACGCTGGCGGAAATCCTCGTCGTCCTCGTCGTGATCGGCCTCGCCGCAGCGATCACGTACGCGCAGCTCGATCGCGATCCCCGGCGCGCGCTCGAGCGCGAGGGCACGCGGCTCGCCGGCGCGCTCGAGCACGCCGCGCTCCTCGCTCAATGGAAGAACGAGACGGTGGGTGTCTCCGCTGCCGAGGGTGCCTATCGCTTCTGGCACCGCGTTGCCGGAAACGATGGAGAGCAGTGGAACGCGCTTTCCGACGACGAAGTCTTGGCAGTGCGCACGCTTCCCGCACCGCTCGTCGTGACGCCACGCACGTATGCGGGACAAGCCGTGGCGGCAGGCGCGGTGCTGCCGTTCATTCCGAGCGGCCGCAACGAACCGTTCGTCATCGAGCTCGACAGTCCCGAATGGCAACTGCTCCTGTCCGCGGATCCGTTGAACCGCATCGCGATCGCGGGTCCGTTTCCGCGCTGAACGCCGCGGTGGCATCCGTACGGCGCGGCTTCACCCTGGTCGAGGTTCTGGTCGCCCTGGCGATCCTCGCGGTGGCGCTCGCCGCTGGATTTCGCAGCGTGGCACAGACCTCCGCCAGCGCGACGGCGCTCAAGGCCCGCACGCTCGCGCTTTGGGTGGCTGAGAACCGCCTCGCTGCCGCGCAACTCGAGAGCCCGGCACCCGCGATCGGCGAGCGCGACGGCACCCAGGACCAGGCCGGGGCGACTTTTGCCTGGCACGAAACCGTCGTTGGAACTCCGAATCCGGCGTTCCGCCGCATCGAGATCGCGGTCGCAGAGAACACCCGACCCGATTACGTTCTGGCCCGTCTCGTCGGCTACATCGGACAGTCAGCGCAGCGATGAGCACGCTTCGCTCTCGTTGCCGCGCCTTCACGCTGATCGAAGTGCTGCTCGCGCTCGTGATCCTCGCGGTGATCGCGGTGCTCGGGTATCGGGCCGTCGCGGCGCTGTCCGAGAGCGAAACACGCCTTTCGGCGGAGGCAAACCGATGGCAGACGCTCGATCGCTTCTTCGCGCGACTCGAGGGCGATTTCCGTCAGGCGATGCCGCGCCCCGCGCGCTTCGGCGAGACGCGCGCAGCCGCCTGGGTGGGAACGCAGGACGCATCGGGTAATAGCGCGCTCGAATTCTCGCGCGCCGGCCCCGAGTTCACGCTCGAAGCCGGAAGCGCCGGGCAGCGAATCGCTTACGATTTTCGCGGCGGCACCGTCGAGGTGATCTACTGGGCGAGCTACGATCGCCCGCGCAACGCGGAACCGGCCGCGTATCCGCTGGTGACCGACGTCGCGCAATTTCATCTGTCGTACCTGACCCAG
>Ga0126369_10004025_pt1 | contig 10724 bp, 4 predicted proteins | sample PanSoiMetaPlot_1_FD_109646 | JGI IMG/M metagenome (GOLD analysis project Ga0126369, IMG submission 109646) | Tropical forest soil microbial communities from Panama - MetaG Plot_1 | ecosystem: Environmental > Terrestrial > Soil > Tropical forest > Bulk soil | place: Panama | collected 2016-02-17
AGAAACGCGTAGCCGGGGAAAAGATCGCGGGTGAAGCGGGATTCCTGATCGTCGCGCGTGATGGGATATTTGACCCAGCGGTCTTCGCCTGTTTGCAGATTGCGCAGACGCAAACCACTCTCGGCTTCGTGACGCGTCACGTAGAGGAGCGAGGAGCCGCCGGGAGAGAGAACGGGGCGCATGCTGCTGCCAAGCTGATTGATCAAGACGTCTTCATCGCCGGTTTTGCGGTCGCGCCGCGCGACCTGCCAGAGAGGAAACTGCGCTTCGTAAGTGAAGCCCCCCACGCGGTGCGCGTAGTAGAGATATTTTCCATCGGCGGAAGCGGAGACGCCGAGGTTGTTGAGCTGCTCGCGGCGGCGGACCATGGGAGAGGGCTTGGCTTTGGTGATTTGGACGCCCGAGCCGCCCTGGAGGTGATACATCCAGATTTCAAAGGTGTTGATGCCGAAGCCAGCTTTCGACACGAGAAGGTACTGGCCGTCGGGAGTCCAGTTCGGGGAGGCAAACTCGGCGTTGGGGTCCTTAGAGATTTGCTTCGGCTCAGTGCCATCGGGCTTCATGACCCAGACGTTTTCACTGCCTTCGCGGTCGGAGAGAAAAGCGATCCACTTGCCGTCGGGAGAGTATTTGGGCTGGCTATCAAAGGCCATGCCGCCAGCGATGAGCTTGGCCTGGCCGCCTTCGATAGGAAGGGTGTAGATGTCGCCTACCAGCTCGAAGACGATGGTCTTGCCGTCAGGGGAGAGGTCGAGGGACATCCAGGTGCCTTCATCGGTGGAAAACTCGATTTTGCGCTCGGACTTGAGCTGAAGGCCTTTCTTCTCATCCTTTTTTTCGTCTTTTTTGTCTTTTTCCTGTGCCGTCAAGTCCTGAGCTGTCGCGCGGGCCGGAGACCCGGCCAGGCCCGCAAAAATAGCGCCTACAACCAAAGCTCCGGCCACATACCACGCGGCGAGACTGCGAAGGCTGAGCTGCTTCACACTCATAAGTCTTCTCCTCAAAATCGGCAATAAACCCGTAAGTCTTGTTGAATCAGGGCGACCCCGCAGAGCTTTCGAACATGAAGTTGAACACACCCTCTTGCGCTGCTTAGACGCGGAACCCCCGAAACGGTTTCGACATCCTAGCGCGAGATGGGGCGGCATCCTACAAAAATTTCGCGCGGAGAGAAATGGGCGCGTCCCAGAACTTAGGAGACGTGAGCACCCTCAAAGCAGATTCCTCGCTGCGGCAGCCTGCCGCAGGCAGGCTCGGAATGACGCGGGGAGCGTTTCTTAGCCCGAGGCTTAGCGATCGGAGTCGTCGCCGTCGCCGGGAGTGCCTCGGGGACGGGGCGGTGCTGGAACGATATGAGGAATTCCAGCGTCGTTCATTTTTTTGTTGAGTGCTGCCAGATCGTCGGAGACGCCTTTGACCGCGGTGGAGGCTTCGCCAACTAGCGTCGTGAGTTCCGCGAGTTTTTCCTGTTGCTGGCCGTTGGGAGCGGCAGAAAAGCCGTCGAGATCGTTGAGCAGATTTTGGGCTTGATTGGGCAGGGGATCGGGTTTCCACTCGAACGGCGGGCCGGCGTTGCCGAGGCCCTGTCGCACGCGAACGAACTTCTCCGCGACAGAATCCACCTTCTTCTGGAGTTCGTCGGCGGCTTTCACGATGTTTTCGGGTATTTTTGTGGCGTCCTTTTTCCCGGCGTCTCTTTTCCATTGGTCGCGGGCGTTGGTCAAACCGCTCTGTATTCCTTCGATAATGGTGCGGTCTTTATCGGTGCTCTTGGCCATGGCGTAGAGCTTTTCCATGGCTTCATGGCGCGCGGCGCGGTCCGCGGCGGACATGGTGATGCGATTGTCGTCCTCGACGGTGACTTTTTGCGTCGTTTCTTTATCGCCCGCCTTGATTTTGATGGTGTATTCGCCGGGCTCGACGAGCGGCCCGCGCGGGCCAAAGCCAAATCCCGCGGCGATGGCTTCGAGTTGCTCGGGAGTGGGTTCGGCGGCGGGATTCAGGCGCAGATCCCAATTCGTGCGGTTTATACCGGCGGCGCCGGGGCCGTCAAATTCGCGAATCACTTTGCCGTCTTTGTCGGCGACGGTGATTTTGACTTTGCCTTCTTTCTTCTCAGCGGCGGCCTCAGCCCGCGCTTCTCTCCTGGGCCGCTGTTCAGTGGCATCAGCCTTTTCCCCGCCGCTGGGCTTTGGCGTTTCCGGGGGAATGGCGTCCTTCAAGTAGTAGCTGAGAAGGGCGCCGTAAGGCGGATTCTTGGCGGTGAACATTTGCTGGCCGGCGCTCCAACGGCGCTGGCGAATGAACCAGGTGGTGGCGGTGCGGGGAGGGAAGAAGGTGAGCGGCGAGTTCGAGACGTTCGCATCCATTTTTTCGATGGGAGTGAGATCGTCGAGAATCCAGATGGAGCGGCCGTGGGTTGCGAGAACCAGATCGTTTTCGCGCGCCTGAATTTCGATGTCGTCCACCGGCACGGTAGGGAAATTGTTTTTCAGCGCGGTCCAGTTCGCGCCGCGGTCCCAGGAAACCCAGAGGCCAAATTCGGTGCCGGCAAACAGGAGATTGCTGTTGCGCGGGTGCTCGCGGACGACGTGCGCGGTTCCGGCGGAATCGGGGATGCCGTTGCGGATGGCTTTCCAGCTTTCGCCGAAGTCCGTCGTTGCGAAAATGTAGATGTTGTAATCGTCGGCGCGGTGCCCGTCGAAGGTTGCGAAAGCGGCGCCCTCAGCAGTTTTCGAGGCTGCCACGCGACTTACGTACGTGCCCTTCGGCACGCCGGGGACTTTGGAGGCGACGTTCTTCCAGGTTTTTCCGCCGTCGCGCGTGACTTGCAGGTTGCCGTCATCGGTCCCGACCCATAGCACATTAGGAGTAACAGGAGATTCGCCGAGCGTTGTAATGGTGGGGTATTCCTGGACGCCGTCGTGGCGGGACAAAGTGTTTTTGTCGGGCACTTTGCCGAGAATCGGGAGCTTGTTGCGGTCCACGCCTGTCGTTAAGTCGCCGCCGAGACGCGTCCAGGTGTCGCCGCGGTTGGTGGATTTGAAGAGGTAGTTGCCACCGTAATAGATGGTGGTGTGGTCGTGAGAAGAGATGGCAACAGGGGAATTCCACTGGAAACGATAGTGAGGCTCCCCGGCTTTGGCTTCGGGGCGGATGGAGCGCTGCTGACCGGTGCGCATGTCGCGGCGGTCGATGAAACCGTCCTGCGATTCGGTGTACACAATCCATGGCTCGACGTTATCAATGGCGGCGTAAAAGCCGTCGCCGCCGTGGATCACCTGCCAGTCTTCGTTGACGATGCCGTCGCGGGTGAGCGTCATGCTCGGGCCGCACCAGCTTCCGTTGTCCTGCAAGCCTCCGCAGACGTGATACGGCTTTTCGTTATCGAGAGCAATTTCATAGAACTGGCCGATAGCGACAACGTTGAGGAAATTCCAACTTTTGCCTGCGTCGTCGCTCCAGTGAATACCGCCGTCGGAGCCTGCGAGCATGTGATTGGAGTTGCCGGGATCGATCCAGACGGCGTGAAAGTCGCCATGAATGCCCCGAACACGCTGCGTGGCAAACGTTTTGCCGCCGTCTTCGGAGTAAAACATTTGTGCGCCAAGTTCCCAGATGCGCAAATCGTTGTTGGGATCCACGCGAATCTGACTGTAGTAGGAGGGGCGTGGATCGGTTTCGCCCATGCGCTTCCAGGTTTCGCCTTTGTCTTCGCTGCGGAAGGTGCCGCCTTTTTCGTGCTGAATTTCGGCGTAAACGATGTTGGAATCTTTGCGGTAAACGTCGAGGCCGATGCGGCCAGTATCGCTGGTGCTATTTTCCCATGGCAGGCCTTTCGTCAGTTTCTTCCAATTCCCGCCACCATCAGTGGTTTTGTAAATGGCGCTGTCGGGCCCGCCGCCGTTAAAGCCGAAGGGCGTGCGGCGTCGCTCGTAGGCGGCCGCGTACAGGATGTCCGGGCTTTCGGGGTCCATGGCAATGTCGCTGACACCGGTGTCTTCATTGATTTTCAGGACTTGCTGCCAGGTTTTGCCGCCGTCGGTTGTCTTGTAGACGCCGCGTTCGGGATTTGGCCCCCAGAGATGACCTTGCGCCGCTGCGTAAACGACGTCGGGGTTTTTCGGATGAATCACGATTCGCCCGATATGGTGCGTGGCGGCGAGGCCCATGTTTTTCCAAGTTTTGCCGCCGTCGAGGGACTTGTAGATGCCATCGCCCCAGGAAGAACTCTGGCGGTTGTTGGGCTCGCCGCTTCCGACCCACACGACGGACGGATCGGAGGGAGCGATGGCGATATCGCCGATGGTCGAGACGCCTGCCTTGTCGAAGACCGGCTCCCAGGTTGTACCGTTGTTCACTGTCTTCCAGACGCCGCCTGAAGCGGTACCCACGAAGACGATGTTGGGATTGCTTTCGACCACCGCGAAGTCGTCGATGCGCCCGCCCATCACGGCGGGGCCAATCTCGCGAAATTCCAGATTCTTGAATTTGTCCGTGGGATTTTGCGGTGCTGCGGCTGAATTCGCAGCAATTGCACCCAATAACAGCGAACCAGCGACAATCGTCCGAAGCGTCCTCGACGTTGGCTTCATTTCATCTCCTCATGCACAAAGTCCGGGATCTTATCCTTGCCGGGGCCTGTGCACCAAATGTTTCTGGAACGGCAACCCACCCTGAGCAAACAGACGCGCGGCGTCATCGCCACGTTTCACGGGCCATGTTTCACGGCCGACCGGGCTCCGGTTCGTTTACTTTCTCGCCCCCGCAAGCAACGGAGCGGCGGTCCTGGCCTTCCAATCCGAGCGAGCCATGCTAGGCTATCTTTTCGTTATCCATCGCATGTGTTGCGTGAATCCTTATTCCTGGAGAGATGTCGGTGCTGCGCTCCGTCGTTTCCTCGAGCTGGCGGTGCTAGTTGGCACAGCCTGCGCCTCTTTTTCTTTCGCCCTTAACGCGGCCGCGGCCCAGCAGATACACCCTCCGACCGAAAAAGGTCAGGTGGCAGAGATATACTCCAGCGGTCCGCAACGCCACCAGGGCGACATGACGAGCGCCGATGGCGACGTGGACATCCGTTACGCCGACACGCGGCTCCGCGCGGACCACGTCGAGTACAGCGACAAAACCAACGAAGCCGCAGCCATGGGGCACGTGCAACTGGACTACAACGGCGAACATCTGGAAGCCACGGAGGCGCGCTACAACGTCAGCACGGGACACGGGGTTTTTGTGAATGTACAGGGCACGTTCAAGATCGCGCGACAGCCCAATGAGCAGGTGCTGCTGACAGACAATCCGCTGTATTTCGAAGCGCGCCGGGTAGAACGCTTTGCGGGCGACTTATATTTCGTCGAGAAAGCATGGATTACCATTTGCGACCCCGAACATCCCAAGTGGCAGTTCTATGCTCCCGAGGCGCGCATTCGGCTGGACAAGACGGTTGCGCTGGTCAATGCAAACTTCCGCCTGTTCCGCGTTCCGCTCGTCTGGCTGCCTTACGCGACTGCGCCCGCTGGAAGCAAGGTACGGCAAACCGGATTCCTGATCCCCGACATCGGGCAAAGCTCTCGCAAGGGATTCATTCTGGGCGATGCTTTTTACTTCGCCCCGATTTCCTGGCTGGATATGACGCTTGGCGGACAGTTCATGAGCCGGCGCGGCTTCCTGGAGCGCGGGGCCTTTCGGGCCAAACCTTTCGAAAACACCTCAGTCGAATACACGTATTTCGGGGTGAATGACCGCGGGCTTTTGAATCCGGACGGTACGCGTTCTCCCCAGGGCGGGCAGCAGCAGCGGCTGGAAATCCAATCTCTGCTGCCTCATGGATGGCGGTTTGTGACCGATTATAACCAGCTTTCCTCGCTCACTTTTCGGCTTGCGTTTGCGGACAGTTTTGGCGAAGCGATCAACTCCGAAGTGCGCAGCGCGATTTTCCTGACAAACAATTCTCGCGGATTCAGCCTGAATTTTGCGGCCATCAATGACAAAAGCTTTCTGACTCTACCCGTGGCGGCCACCTCAACGACAGCGGCGATTCCGGCTTCGAGCGTGACGCTTCGCAATTTGCCGCAGGCTCGCTTCGGTTCGGTCGAACAATCTCCTTGGCGAAAATTTCCAGTCTATTTTTCGTTTGATAGTTTTGTTGGCGCGGTGCATCGCGCGGAGTCCGCGATGGCGACGGCTACATTTACGCCGATAGATACGCCATTAAGTGTCGCGCGGATGGAATTTGCGCCGCGCGTTACGCTTCCAGTGCATTTCGGGCCGTGGCTTGGCGTGACGAGTTCGGCAGCGTTGCGCTCGACGCGGTACGGAGATTCACTCAATTCTTCCGGTCAAGTGAGTGGCATGCCGATTACGCGCAATACGGGCGAATTTGCCGTGGAGCTGCGGCCCCCCTCCTTTGAGCGATTCTTCGAGCCAGCCATGAAGAAAGACAAGCCGAGGCGAAAATACAAGCACACGATTGAGCCGGAGATCGCATATCGCTACGTTACCGGCGTAAACAATTTCGCCGATTTCATCCGGTTTGACAGCGATGCCACGTTGACCAACACCAGTGAAGTCGAGTACGGCTTCACGCAGCGGCTGTACTCGAAGACGGGCGACGACCAGCCGCAAGAGCTGATTTCCTGGCGTATGGCCCAGAAGCATTACTTCGATCCCACGTTTGGAGGGGCCATCGTCAATGGACAGAGGAACGTTTTCCAGGCGCTCGATTCGATTTCGCCTTTTGCATTCGCGTTTGGGCCGCGAAATTGGTCGCCTATCGTCAGTGATTTCAAAATCACACCAGGTGGGCCCTATGATCTGGAGCAGATTCTTCAATACAATCCGCAAAATCAGCGCCTGGCCACGATTGGCACGCTGATTAAAGCCAAGCCTTACCGCGAATTCTTTGGCACCATTGCGTTTTTCCGGCTGGATGACAACCCCACGCCCAGCGATCTTGCGGGCCTGCCGCCTCCCGAGACTTGCGTCCCGGCGAACGAGCAATGCCCTTTCCAGCAGCCGCTCTCGAACCAGATCCGCACGCTGCTGGGTTACGGCAGTGAAAACCGGAAGGGCTTCAACTTTACGGGAGGCGTTGGGTACGACTTTACTAGCAAGACGCTGCAGAGCCAGATCGTGCAGGTCAGTTACAACGGGAGCTGCTGCGGGCTCGCGTTGGAATACCGGCGCATTAACATCGCCAACGTGCGCACAGAAAATCAGTTCCGCGTGGCCTTCATCATTGCGAATATCGGAACCTTTGGGAATCTCCGGCATCGGGACAAAATCTTTTAGTCCATGGCAAGCAAGAAGAAGAAAAGCAATGACCCAGAGCTCACAAAGATACACAAGCACAGAGGGACACAGATAAGCCGTGCATCCATGACCGAAACTGATCTCGCCTTCGCGTCTATCGAGGAAATAGGAAAGCTTTTCCGCAAGCGCAAACTCTCTCCTGTGGAGCTTACGAAGGTGATGCTCAAGCGGATTGAGCGGCTCAATCCGAAACTCAATGCGTATCTCACAGTTACTGCGGAAATGGCGCTGGCCCAAGCCAAGAAAGCGGAAACCGAACTTTATGCTCCGCGCGGACGAAAGGGACACCACGACCGCGGTCCATTGCACGGGATTCCTATCTCGCTGAAGGACAACATCTATACAAAGGGCGTTCGAACCACGGCCGGCTCAAAAATTCTGAAGGATTTTGTCCCGAAGGAAGACGCGGGTGTCGTTACCGGGCTTAATGGGTCTGGCGCCATTATTCTTGGAAAAACCAACCTGCACGAATTTGCTTACGGCGTCACCACGAACAATCCCCACTTCGGTGCAACGCGCAATCCTTGGGACCTGTCACGGATTCCGGGTGGTTCAAGCGGAGGTTCAGCAGCTGCCGTTGCTGCTGGCCTTTGCTATGGGAGCATTGGAACGGATACCGGCGGTTCGATTCGCATTCCGGCAGCGCTTTGCGGGATTGTCGGACTCAAGCCAAACTATCGGCGAGTTTCGACAGATGGCGTCGTGCCTCTGTCGAAGCAACTGGATCATGTGGGGCCGCTTTCGAGGACTGCCGCGGATGCCGCTCTGCTACTCCGTGGTATGACTTCGGGACTCTACATGCACGGTACGGGCCTTAAGGCTCCAATCCCTTTTAGTTTCCGAAACCTGAGCGAATTGCACGAGAAACCGCATCGCCCACTGCACATCGGCATCCCTCAGGATTACTTCTGGGACCGCATTGACTCGGAAGTGCGCGAAATCCAATGGCGGGCAGTGCAGTCCGCGCGCCGCCACGGCGTGATTCTCCATGAGTTACACCGACCCGCGATCCACTCCTGGACGGAACCGAGTACTCAGATTGCTCTTGCCGATGCCACGGCGTTCCATCAGCAATCAGGTTGGTTTCCCGCCCGCGCGGCAGAATACGGTGAGGACGTCAGAACGCGACTCGCCATGGGATTGGACGTCCGCGCGGCCGACTACATTCGCGCCCTCGAACTGCGCCAAATGGCATGGCTTCACCTTGCTGAAACACCCGAGGCTCACGGCCTTGACGCTCTGGCCGTTCCTGGCAATCCCGTCGTGGCTCCGTTGATCGGTCAAGAAGAAGTCAGCATCGAAGGCCAAAATGAGCCGGTGCGCGCGGCGCTGCTGCGTTTGCATCGTCCCGCAAATTTTGCGGGAGTGCCAGCGATTGCGATCCCCTGCGGTTTCACGGCAGCTGGCTTGCCCGTCGGCTTGCAGTTGCTGGGTAAGTGCTGGGCGGAAAAAGCGCTTCTGCGGATGGCCCACGCCTTTGAGCGGGCACATCCCTTCCGCCGTCCGTCGGTGGTTGACTCTTAGAAGTGGGAGCGGAGTTCTCTGAAACAGGGGAGGATCACCAGTTTGCCCGAGCCGGCGACGACGGGTTCGTGCTCGAGGGTCCAGGTATGCTGATGAGGGATGTAGACGGCGTTCAGCCCGACCTTCATTGCAGGGTTGATGTCGCTGCGCGGGCTGTTGCCAATCATCCAGCCGTGGGCCTTCACGATTTTGTGCTTGTGGACTAAGCCTCCGTAGGTTTGCGTGTTTTTTTCGGGCACGATTTCGATGAACTCGAAGAATCCTTGGAGACCAGAGCGCTCAACCTTCGCTGCTTGTTCCGCGGGTTCGCCCTTGGTGAAGAGAATCAGGCGATGCCGCTCGGTTAAATACGCAAGAGTCTCCGGCACGCCATCGAGAATTTTTGGCGGTGTGCGCTCGAGCTCAATGACGCGGCTGTGAATCTGCGCAAGAATTTCGCGGCGGGCCATCTGGTCGGCAAGTTTCAAATAGGTTTCTTCGAGAGAGCGACCAAAGCTGCGCACGCCGTAACCGTACTGGCGGATGTTCTTCCGTTCGGTTTCGTTGAGGATGTGGCGGACATACGCGCGCGTGTAACCGTAAGGCTCGACAACGCTGATGAAGTCTTCAATCAGCTTCTCGTAGAAGACGTTGTTTTCCCAAAGTGTGTCATCTGCGTCGATCAGCAGTGTGTGTCGTCGCATTTAGCCTGACGGTTTGCTGCATGGCACCGCAAACCGTTCCCCCAGCCTCGTTTTCCGCCCGTTCAGTCTACCAGCCGAAGGGCGTCTTCGGCGATGGCGGCGGCAGCCTCCGGTTTTGCGAGCTTCCGCGCGGCCTCGCGCATGCGATTCAGACGAGCTGGGTCGTCCAAGAGAGTAGCAAGCTTCCAAGCCGCTGCGGGTAAATTGTTGCAGCGAATGGCGGCACCGGCTTCGAGCAGGTGGTCGGCGTTGCGTTCCTCTTGGCCAGGAATAGGCTCGATGAGAGCCATCGGAAGCGTGCGCGCGAGGGCTTCCGAGGTAGTCAAGCCGCCGGCTTTGCCGACCATCAAATCGGCTGCCGCCATATACTTGTCCATTGCCGTGGTAAAGCCCACGGCGCATAGCCGCGTGGCGCCGGAAGGAAGCTTGCCTGCGGACTTGGCCAATTCGTCCAGTCGCTTGCGCGTCTTTTCCGCCTTTCCGGCAATGGCCACGATCTGCCAGGGGCGCTGAAGCTCCAGCAATCCTCTTACGAGCTGTTCGATGGGCCCCAGGCCATAGCCACCTGCAGAAATGAGAATTACGGTGGCTTCTTCGTCCAGCCGCAAATGCCTTCGGGCTTCCGCGCGGGGAAGGGGAACGGCGAAAAGCGGGTCAATGGGAATTCCCGCTACGCAGAGCTTTTCGCGCGGTACGCCGATGTGCGCCAGGTATTGTGCGGCCTCTTCAATGGCCAGGTAGTAGCGGTCCACGGCGCGGCACAGCCACAGGGCGTGGACGTCGTAGTCGGTGACAACGATGGCATTGCGCGCCTGTAATTTTTTCTTGGCGATGAGCCACGCGATGATTTCCGCCGGAAGAAAGTGCGTGGCCACGCAGAGATCCGGCTGGACGCGTTTGAGAAAGCGGATCATCGGGCCGGTGTTTAGGCGGTCGAGCGCCAGGCGCGGGCGCAGGTGTTGCCATGGCTGGTCGGTGCGCTCGTAGAGCAAGCCCATCAGTTCGGGCGCGCGCCGGACCATAGAAATGTAGGCTTTATCGTAGACACGCTGAAAAAGCTTGCTGACGTAGCGCAGCGCGTCAATGTGCTCGACGGTGCAATCGCCGCGCGCCAAGAACGCCTTTTCCAGAGCTTGCGCCGCGCGAACGTGGCCCGCTCCTGACGTGGCGGAGAGCAAAAGGACGCGCGGTTTGGTTTTCATCGGC
>Ga0126369_10004026_pt1 | contig 10721 bp, 7 predicted proteins | sample PanSoiMetaPlot_1_FD_109646 | JGI IMG/M metagenome (GOLD analysis project Ga0126369, IMG submission 109646) | Tropical forest soil microbial communities from Panama - MetaG Plot_1 | ecosystem: Environmental > Terrestrial > Soil > Tropical forest > Bulk soil | place: Panama | collected 2016-02-17
AGCGCCTTCATCACGATGAACGGCCGATTTCCCACTCTCCCGACCGCAAAAATCGGCACGATGTTGGGGTGTTCCAGCCCCGCGGTCAGGCGCGCCTCTCGCTCGAAGCGGGCCACCACGTCCGGCTCACCAGCGAAGGAGCTCGCAAGAACCTTGACCGCGACCTTGCGGTCCAACTGCAGGTCATGGGCAAGGTACACCGTACCCATGCCGCCTTCACCGAGGCGCTTCTCCAAGCGCCACTTGCCCTCCAACACATCCTTGACACGAACCGGAACGAAGTGCTCTTCAGCGCCGGAGTCGGGGCCGGAATCGGCCGGCGGCTGAGCGGGGGCAGGCCTCGCTTGAGGCACGGGGGCAGGCCTCGCCTGAGGCGCCGCTGCAAGGCCGGCCAAAGCGACCGCAGCGCCGCAATTCGGGCAGGATGCATCCGTCGAATGCACAGCTTGCCCGCACCCAGGACACTTAAAATCGGGCTCGCCCACGACACCACACCATACCTTAGTTTTTCGCCGAAGAGAGCCCTGAGAAAGTCCGGAAACCGACCACTTGGGTCCAGTTATTCGACGGTCACGCTCTTTGCAAGGTTGCGCGGCTGATCGACGTCGGTGCCTCGCAGATCGGCGATGTGGTAGGCCAGAAGCTGAAGCGGCACAGTGGCGACCAACGGCGCCAGAAGCGCCGGTGCCGAAGGTATTTTAATCACGTGATCGCTTCGGCTTGGGACATACTCATCGTCGTCGTCTGCGACGGAGATCACCCGGGCGGAGCGAGCCCTGACCTCCTCGATGTTTCCAAGAATTTTCTCATAGGGAACTCTCGGCTCTTTCGGGGCAATCACCACCACCGGCAGGTCCTCGTCGATCAACGCGATCGGACCGTGCTTCATCTCGCCGCCGGCGTACCCCTCGGCATGAATGTAACTGATCTCCTTGAGCTTGAGGGCGCCCTCGAGCGCCACCGGGAACATCGGTCCGCGGCCTAAGAACAAAAATCCCTTGGCGTTGTGGAACTCCTTGGCCACCGCCTTGGTCGCGGCTTCACACTGCAAAACTTCCTCCATCAGTTTGGGAATCTCCGCCAATCGAGTGAGGTGTAACTGCGCCTCGGCGGCGCTTAGGCTTCCGCGCAACCGGCCCAACTTGATCGCCAGAAGGTAGAGACAGGCGAGCTGGGTGGTAAATGCCTTGGTGGACGCGACTCCAATTTCGGGACCGGCGTTGGTCAATACTGTTCCGTCGGCCTCGCGAGTCATCGCCGACCCCATCACATTACAGATCGTCAGGGTGGTGGCTCCGCGCGTTTTCGCCTCGCGCATCGCCGCCAAGGTATCCGCGGTTTCGCCGGACTGACTGACCGCCACCGCCAACTGCCTGGGGCCGACCAGCGGATCGCGATACCGAAACTCGGACGCCAGCTCCACTTCGACCGGGATTCTCGCCAGGGTTTCGATCATGTGACGACCGGCAAGGCCAGAATGCCAGCTGGTTCCGCAGGCGAGAATCGTGATTCTCGAGAGGGCGTGCACTTGTTCCGCTGACAAGCTCAGTCCTTCGAGGTGGACATCCCCTTCCGAAAGCAGCATTCGGCCGCGAAGGGTGTCGGCCACCGCTCGCGGTTGCTCCCAGATTTCCTTGTGCATGAAGTGTTTGTGGCCGCTCTTCTCCGCCATGATCGGAGTCCAGTCGACCCGCTGCGGCGCTCGATGCACACGCTCGCCGGACTTGTCGAACAACTGCACCTCCTGAGCGCTCACCACCGCGAGCTCGCCTTCCTCGAGGTGGATGAATTCACGGGTGTGTTCCAGAAAAGCTGGGATGTCGGAGGCGATGAAATTTTGTCCTCTCGAAAGCCCAATCACCAGCGGGGACGCATCCTTCGTCACCACCAGGCGATGCGGATCCTGCGCGCAGATTACCGCCAACGCGTAGGTGCCTCTCGCCTTCGCAATGGTGGCGCGAACCGCGCCAGGGAGGTCCTGCCCGTCCTTGAGCTCCTCCGCGATGAGGTGCGCAAACACTTCCGTGTCGGTCTCCGAAGAGAACAGGTGCCCCTTCGCCAGCAGCTCCTTCTTCAAAACAAGGTGATTCTCTAGGATTCCGTTGTGGACCACCGCCACGCCCTGGTAGGCGTGCGGGTGAGCATTCTCATCGGAGGGCCTCCCGTGGGTGGCCCAACGCGTGTGACCTATGCCCACCGTGCCCTGCGGCATTTCGTCGAGGAGGCGCTTTTCCAGGTTTTTCAGCTTGCCGCAGGCGCGCACCACGCTGAGCCCGTGCCCGTTCACCACCGCAACGCCCGCCGAGTCATAGCCGCGGTACTCCAGCCTCTTGAGGCCAGCGACGAGGATCGGTGCTGATTCCTTCTCACCGACGTACCCAACGATTCCACACATGCCTGCTCCCTTTCGCCCAGTCATCCTACCAGGCAGCCAGCGTCGACGCTGGGTATGGGCGGTGCAAAAAGCGGGCAAATCGAAGATTTTCAGATTTGTGCCCAATCCTCCGGAGACTAATGGATGTCAGCGCGGGCACAGGGCCACGAATTGCGTAAAACTCGCGGGCTCCAGAGGTCAGCGAGCCTTCTTCTTCGCCGCCGCCCACCCCTCCTTTATGACCTGTGGGGGGCGCGAAAGGGTAAGGCTGTGCGGCGGGACATCCTTGGTAACGGTCGTTCCGGCTCCAATATAGGCGCCATCGCCCACGCGGACTGGGGCGACGAGCTGGGTATCTGAACCCACGAAGACGCCGTCTCCCAATACCGTCTGGTGCTTGAGAACGCCGTCATAGTTACAGGTGATGGTGCCCGCCCCGATGTTCACGCCCGCGCCGATCTCCGCATCGCCCAGATACGACAAGTGGTTGGCCTTGGTTCCCTTGCCCAGCCGGGCTCTTTTGGTTTCCACGAAGTTTCCAAGGTGAACTTGCGGCCCCAACTCGGTGGCTGGGCGAAGTCGCGAGAACGGGCCGATGGAGCATCCTGGGCCAACTTTTGACTCCGCCAGCACCGAGTATGGGTGAACCTGAGTTCCATCGCCGATGTCCGAATTCAACACCACAGTGCCTTGGCCCAAGGACACGCTTCGACCGATTCGCGAGTTCCCCAGAATCGAGACGCTGGGACCGATTTCGCAATCCGGGCCGATCTCGACGGCCTCGGCGATGTAGGCGGTGTTCGGATCCATCAGGGTAACCCCTGCCTTCATCCACCCAGTGTTGATGCGCGCCTGCAGGACCTTGGCGCACGCCGCGAGCTCCGCCCGGTCGTTGACCCCGGCTGCCTCCTCGGACGCAATCACATGGGAATGGACCTTTTTTCTACGAGCGGCGAGCTCCACCAGATCCGTCAGGTAGAGCTCCGCTTGCGCGTTGTCGGCGCGAATCTTTGTCAGCGCCTCCCAAAGGAAATTCGAATCCGCAACGTAGATTCCCGCATTGCACTCGCGGATCTTTTTCTGCTTGGAAGTGGCGTCCTTTTCCTCGACCACCCTCGAGATTCGACCCGCTGAACGCAGCACCCGCCCATACCCGCTCGGATCCGGAAACAGCGCGTTGGCGATGGTCAAGAGAGCTTTCGACTTTCGGTGCTCGTCAACCAGCTCCCTCAAGGTTTCCACGCGCAGCAAAGGTATGTCCCCATTGACGATGAGAACCGGCCCCGCGTGATCCACCATTTGCGGGCGCGCGCTCTGCACCGCGTCGGCACTGCCCCGTTGCTCGGCTTGAAGCGCGAACCGAATCGGCTGTCCGGCAAAGCTGCGCTCCAACACGGTTCGCACCTGGTCGGCCTGGTGGCCCAGCACCACCACCAGGCGAGAGATGCCGAGCTCGAAGGCCCTGCGGACCGGGTACCAGCAGAGGGGATGTCCAAGTAGCGGGTGAAGAAGCTTGGCTTTCTCGGACTTCATCCGCGTTCCCTTGCCGGCGCAAAGGACGACGGCCGCTAGGTCGGCGGGTTGCGGGGGGGCCTTCATTTTTCCGACTGGCGCAACAGCTCGGCCAGATGCTGCTGCCAAATCTCTGGGAGCGTATGGGTACCATGGCCGCGGGTCTTGTCGGTGATCGGCAAGATGATCGCCCGGCCTTTCGGCACCCGCTTGATCTCTCGTTCCAGGATGCCCAGCTCCGGGGGATTGATGACGTCGTCCGCTGAATTGATCGCCAACAGAGGTGCCTTGATGGTCTCCAACTTGGGAGCAGGATCGTAATTTCTCGAGGCCTCAATCTGGTAGAGCAAATCATTGGCGTCGGCCTTTTCCACCCTGCGAGCTATCCAGTTTTCCATGAACTGGTCGGCGGCATCCCGAGTTGGAGCTTGTTTCTGCCAATAAAGGGCGTTGCTGCTCATCACCATCAGAATGTAGTAGGCGGGCACCAGGCCGCGAGGTTGAGAGGAGTACTCTCCGTTCTTCCATTCAGGGTCAGACCGGATGGAATCGATGATCATCCGGCGCATCATTCGATTTCGTCCTGCGATCTGCACCGGCAGGCTGGCCAGCGGCATCACCGCATCCATGAAATCCGGGTAGGTCTCGCCCCAGACCCAGCTGTGCATTCCCCCCATCGAGGTGCCGGTCACCAAGCGCAAGTGGTTCACGCCCAGGTGCTGAGTCAGCAGCAGGTGGTGAGCGCGAACCAAGTCGTCGTAATCGTAACGAGGAAATCGCGCGTGAAGGCCGTCGCTCGGTTTGCTCGACTGGCCATGGCCGATTCCGTCGGGCAGAACGATGAAGTAGCGGCTTGCGTCCAGCAGCTGGCCCGGTCCGAAGAGCACCCCGGCAAAGTTGTCATTGATGAACTGGTTCGAAGAGCCACCCGTTCCATGCAGGACAATGATCGCATTGTTGACTTGCCCCTTCGCGTCGCGCTTGGGCGCGCCCAAGGTCTGGTAGTGAAGCTTCAGCTCGGGGAGAACCTCGCCGCTTTGGAACCGGAAATTTCGCAACACGTAGTCGCCGGCGGTGGGCGCTGGGTAGCTCGCGGCACCCGCTGGCGCGCTGGCGATGATGAGTAGCAAGCACAAGCTGAATTTCATGGTTCCTCCAGACCGTCGAAATTAGCAGACTGCTCCCCTAGACGCCCGGACGGAGAATGAGGTAGTCGGCCGAAATGTCGAACGAACAGAGCAAGGAAGCTCCCCCGGAGCCGGAACCGACCGGCCTCTCTGCCTCCCGGATAGGCAAATTCATCCAGACCTATCACTCGTTTCTCTCCAGCTTCGTGATCGGCGCTGCCGGTCTGATCGCCACTTCCATCTGGCAGTTTCGCCAGGCGGAGATCGCACAGCGACAAGCCGCTTCCCAGCAAAAGGTCGCCGAGACACAGGCGGAAAACAATTGGAAGATTGAGAAGGCCAAGATACTCGCCCAGAACCTGCAGACCCTTTCCATGCAGGGCGGCGGAAATGTCGAGCAGCGCTATGGCGTGTTGCTCTCGCTAACCCGAGGCAACATCCTCGACCCAGAGCTGGCAGTGTCCTACGCGTTGGAGCTGGGCAAAGACAACGCCGAGTATATGCGCAGCGTGCTCAGCAATACCGGCGACAAGGACTATTGGCGATTGGCTCGCGCCTTTGAGCCCACCTGCCAACAGCGGTACGGAGTAACCAAGCCGATCGAGATCTGCGCGGTGGACAAATTAGCGGAACGAAGCGCGGCGATCGCCAGCCTGTTCGCGGACGAGGTCAGCGCAGCGTTCGCGCAGGGAAAATTGGGACCGGTGGCGATGCTGAGCGACGAGCAACAGGTCCAGGTGCATGCGATGAGGCTGACCTGGCTGTTTTCTCCCGCGTTGGTGAACCTTTACGAACGGAGGTTGTGGAACGATCTGAATCGGTTCGAGTCCGCCTCCGTTGGGGCGAAGTTGGTCGCAGCGTTGGTGGTCGCCGCGGCTCGTACCGGCGAGATGATGAGCCAGGAAGAGGCCAAGAAACTGAGCGACTTTCACTCCGAGAGGCGAAAGTGGCTCACCCAGTATCTACTCGGAAATACCTGCGATTCGGACTGCAAGGGAAAGCTCGTGCAAGTGATGCTCACCAACTATGCCGAGGCCCAGGGAGATTACGACTTGCCGATGCGATCACTGCTTCAGCAGCCGCGTTCCCACGCCACTCCGGCCTTTTCAGCGCTCCACGGACGACTTCTGTGGTGCCAGGTAGACCCGGATGATGTCGCTCAGCTTCGGGACCAGGTCCTGATTCCGGAGCTGTCGGATCAGCTTTCCAAGAAAAAGGCTTCCGTGGAGGCGGAGGATCTGTTGGACCTTCTGGCCCTGGTTCCGGCCCCCAAGGAGGGAAAGGCGTTGGAGGCTTGGAAGTCGGCGATGGCCTCGCTGGAAAAGCAGCAGAATTCCCACCTGCTCAAGCGGCTCAACGACCGCCGCGCGCTCGCCGCCAAGGAGCGGGCCTCGCCTCCGGCTGCGATGCGAAAACTGACGATGTGCAGCGCGGAAGCGGAAGGGAGCCGCCCGCAGTCGTCGAGCCGCTAGGCTCGCCACGGCCTGAACGCCGGGGTGGCCCGCTCCACCTCGCCTGAGATATGGCAGCTCCATGCACCAAAAAGTCGCCCTGGTGACCGGTGGTTCCCGCGGCGTTGGAAGGGCGGTCTGCCTGGCGCTGGCGCGTCGAGGAATGGCCGTCTTTGCAACCTACCGGCGGGACGTCCAAGCCGCACAGCGGTTGGTGAGAGATGTTGAAGCCCTGGGGGGACGCTGCCACTCGATGGTCGCGGACCAGCTCGAGCCTGAGGCGCTTCGCCCAGTTTTCGCGCAGCTTGCCGCCGAGTACGGGCATTTGGACGTACTGGTGGCCAACGCGGCTTCAACCGCTTTCGTTCCTCTTCTGGAAACCAAACTGCACCAGATGGATAAGACTTTCAGCGTCACGGTGAAGAGTTTCCTCTTGGCGACCCAACTGGCGGCGCCTTTGATGAGGAGTCGGTCGGCGTCGATCGTCGCGGTTTCAGGACTGGATTCGCGGATCCCTTTGCCATTCCACGGAATGCTCGGGGCCATGAAAGGCGCAATGGAAATTCTGGTGCGCTACTTGGCGTCCGAGCTCAGCGCAGATCGCATCCGGGTCAACGCCGTCAACCCGGGCTGCATAGACACAGATTCCTCTCGCTATTACGTCGGGGGTGATTGGGCAGCGGTACGCGAACGCCTGTCCCAATCCATTCCAGCAGGGCGTGTGGCCGCTCCGGAGGAAATTGCGGAGGTCATCGCATGGCTCTGCAGCGACGCGGCGGGCTACGTGAATGGGCAGACGCTGGTCGTCGATGGAGGCTTGGACGCAACCCACGGAATCCGGCTGGCTGCTCAGTAAAGGTCACTCAAAAGGCGGCGGAAGCTTGAGCGCCGCCAGTTTTGGATTGTCCGGTTCCGAACGTTTGCGGTTCGCTAGGAAACGAAGGGTGGAGCCGATCAAGAAGATCGGAAAAGAGACGAAACTCCACTGGGCGGCTTGATGAACCGTCTCAAATTCCAGGGGATTGATGGAGATGACGATCCGGGTCGCGGTGCTTTCGTCTCCCCGGTTCGGCTTGTCCTTCCACGAGCCCGGCTCCGCCCTTTGGGTTTCGACGCGGTCCTCGAAGAAACCCAAGCGATGGCTGGCGCTCAAGGCTGCGGTCGAAACCAAGGTTGACGGTGAAATGCCGAGAGCCGCCGCTCCCTCTTGAATCAACCTTGCCTCGTCCAAGGTGGTCCGGACGGTGACCGTCTTAAACGTGGCCATCGCGGTTCAATCTTAAGTCTGAGCGCTCAAAGCTGTGGAGATGAAAAATCGGCTGCGAGATCGGAGAAAAAAAAGGGCCCCCTCCCCGTGAGGAGGGGGCCTCAACGCGACGCCCAGCGCAAGGGGGGGGTGAGCTGAGTGTTCGCGCTCAGTCTGTAAAGTCTCCGCGCGTTTCCCTTTCGCGTATGCCCGGCCACCCAGGAGTGGCCTAAACTCTTGAGTCTAGAATGCACATGCCACAGCGCGACTTAGTATGTCAAGCCTACGAGCCAGCGAACAATCGAGGGCACACCGCCAGAAAGTCGGCGAAGTTAAAATTACCTAATAGTTAATTTTGGTTAGCAGTGCTGCTGGCTAATGGTGACGTCGTCCACGCCGCAACGGTTGGAATCAATCTCCGCAGTGCCATCCTGGGGGGCCCCACAGTCCGCGCCCACCACGGCCGTGAGCTGGCCTGGTGCCAGGAGACGCAAAGTTGTTTTTCCTAGGAGCAACTTCCTCTTCTTGCGTTCCAGTTTCATCTTCCCTCCGTACTCCAACGCCCCCCAAAGGCTGTTCACTCTACTGTGTGAAGACCGCTTTGTTAAGGCGTTAGCACTCCACCCTCCACAACTTTCCCCGTCGTCATGTCTTCAATCCATGCCTCAAGCGCCTTGGGCTGCGACGGGATCCTGGCTGAGCGCCCGGTGCGCCAGAGCTTGATCGTTTTATCCTCGCCGGTCGACGCTAGGAAGTTGCCATCCGGCGAAAACGCAATTCGTTTCACGTAGCCTGAGTGTCGTTGAATCGACAGGCTAAGCCCGGTGGCGGCCTCCCAAATTCGAACCGTGTGGTCCGCACCCGCTGAAGCAAGCAGCGTTCCGTCTGGAGAGAAGGCGATCTGCTCGACCCAATCCCGATGACCTTTGAGGACGAGGTCCGGTCCAGCGCCGAGCGCAAACACCCGGATGACTCCGTCCTCGGCGGCTGTCGCAAAAGTCTTCCCATCCGGCGAAAATTGCACGCTGACGACGTTTTCGGAGTGTGGAAACAGTCGATTGTCCCCGTTGAGCGTGTTCCAGACCCGCGCACTGCGATCGCGCGCGGCCGAGGCCAGATACTGACCGTCGGGCGAGAATGCCAAGCGGGTCACGAACGCCTGGTGGCCATGCAACGGTCGGCTGGAGCCCGAAGAGACGTCCCACAGTCGGACGATCCCGTCAGCACCTGCCGAGGCAAGGAGCTTACCGTTCGGTGAGTAAAGGACGGTGTGAACTTCTCCGTCATGGCGGTGGAAGATCTGGCTTGCTTCTGTCTTGACATCCCATATCCGAACTGTGCCATCGACGCTGGCAGACGCGACGCTTGACCCGTCCGGCGCGAAAGCCACATCCCAGACGGCATTTTCGTGGCCGAAGAGCCGGTGGCCAAGACCGCTGGCAACGTCCCAAAGGCCGACGGTCTTATCCCAACTCGCCGAGGCGAGCTTCTTTCCATCGCGGGAAAACGCGAGCCGATAAATCAGCCCCTGGTGTCCCGAAAGCACCCTGCCCTCACCGGTAGCGACATCCCACAGTCGAATGGAGTTATCGCGGCCACCCGAGGCGATCAGCTTGCCGTCCGGCGAAAACGCAAGATCCATGGTGCCGTCCGTATGCCCGCGGAAGGTACGCTCGAAACTGCGTGGAACGGGCCATACGCGCGTCGTCTTGTCCCAGCTGGTAGAGGCCATCGCGCTCCCGTCGGATGAGAAAAGCACCTGGGTGACTCCAGCGGAGTGGCCTCGGAGCAGCTGCACGAGCTCTTGCCGCTTGGCATCCCACACGCCCACGACGCCGTCTTCAGCGCCCGAAAGGAATAATGTTCCGTCCGGCGAAAACGCGAGCGACTTGACCGCTTGGGTGTGAGCGCGAGCGCTGCGACTACTCTTGGTAGCCAAGTCCCAAAACCGCACCGTGCCGTCGTGAGCTGCGGCCGCCAGTACGTCATCGGCAGGCGAAAACGCGAGAGCCCAGAGCTTGTCCGCGTTCTGTTGCAGCAATTCTCCAGAGCCATTCGTCGTGTTCCAAAGCCGAAGCGAGCCGTCCCAACCCGTCGATGCGAACTCAGTACCGCGGTGGGAAAACGCGAGCGCCAGGACCTGTCCCTGATGGCCGCGGAAAAGCCGCGGCGTTCCGCTCGACAGCCGCCAGAGTCTAATGGTGTCATCCCAGCCCGCGGAGGCCAAAGACTGCCCATCCGGAGAAAAAGCCAACACCGAAACCGTTGCTTCGTGTCCCCGCAGCACTTGCTTGAGCGCAAGCTCGCGCATGGACCAGAGGCGAATCGTCTTGTCCGCGCTCCCCGACGCCACCAGCGAACCATCCGGTGAGATCGCCACATCCTTGACCGCGGCGTCGTGACCCCAAAGATTTACGAGGTTGCCACTGAGTGGAGACCAGACGTTCACGCTGGTGGCTTCAGCGTCGAAGAAGACCACCGTCCTCCCATCGGGCGCGAACACCATCTTGCCGATGGATTGAGGATGCGGCAGGGAGTGCAAGATTCTGCCAGTCTGGACGTCGCGCAATTGGAGAGATTTTGCGTCCGAGACCGCGATCATCGAACCGTCCGGCGAAAACACCGCTGGGGCAGAATTTCTGATGACGTGCTTGGCTACCCCCGAGCTTTGGGCCTCGACCAGTAAGTCGCGCGCGGATTGCCAGTTCGCACCATTGACGGGATAGCTCTTGAGCCAGGCTACTGCCGCCGTGGGGTCCTTCTCCTGCGAGGAGCGCGCCTGGACCAACAACAGCTCGTTCCGGCTCGCCTCGGTCAGGCGCTCTTGAATCAAGCGGCGGCCGCTGACCAAACCCATGGCTAGAAGCAGAAGAAAGCAGACCGCACCTACGGCTACCGCCAACCGGTTGCGGCGTACCCATCTGCGCAGCAGGTTGTAGATGGAGTAGGGATGGGCGCTGACCAGCTGACCGGTCTGAAACCTCTTCAGATCCTCGGTGAGCTCTCTGCCC
>Ga0126369_10004027_pt1 | contig 10719 bp, 10 predicted proteins | sample PanSoiMetaPlot_1_FD_109646 | JGI IMG/M metagenome (GOLD analysis project Ga0126369, IMG submission 109646) | Tropical forest soil microbial communities from Panama - MetaG Plot_1 | ecosystem: Environmental > Terrestrial > Soil > Tropical forest > Bulk soil | place: Panama | collected 2016-02-17
CGACTCCACCGACATCACCGATCCGACCCAGCGCATGATCGCGTCGATCCGCATGATCGCGAAAATGCCGACGCTGGCGGCCATGGCCTACAAATATTCGATCGGCCAGCCGTTCATGTATCCAAACAACAAGCTCGATTACGCTTCGAATTTCCTGCGCATGTGTTTCGCGGTGCCGTGCGAGGAATACAAGGTCAATCCGGTTCTGTCGCGCGCGATGGACCGCATCTTCACGCTGCACGCCGATCACGAACAGAACGCCTCGACCTCGACTGTTCGGCTCGCGGGCTCGACCGGCGCCAATCCGTTCGCCTGCATCGCCGCCGGCATCGCCTGCTTGTGGGGTCCGGCGCATGGCGGCGCCAACGAGGCGGCATTGAAAATGCTCGGCGAGATCGGCGCGGTCGACCGCATTCCCGAATACATCAAGCGCGCCAAGGACCCGAAGGATTCATTCCGCCTGATGGGCTTCGGCCACCGCGTCTACAAGAACTACGATCCGCGCGCCAAGATCATGCAGAAGACCTGCTACGAGGTGCTCAACGAGCTTGGCATCAAGGATCCGCTGCTCGACGTCGCCATGGAGCTGGAAAAGATCGCGCTGCATGACGAATATTTCATCGAGAAGAAGCTTTACCCGAACGTCGATTTCTACTCCGGCATCACGCTGCGCGCGATGGGTTTCCCCACTGCGATGTTCACGGTGCTGTTCGCGCTCGCCCGCACCGTCGGCTGGATCGCGCAGTGGAAAGAAATGATCGAAGACCCGCATCAGAAACTGGGCCGGCCGCGCCAGCTCTATACCGGGGCACCGTTGCGCGAATATCTGCCGATGTCGAAGCGGAAATAGCGTCTGCCGCGGCCTGGTCTACTTTCAATTTTTTGAAATCGCCAGCCGTCAGCTGCCGCCCGCGACGATGGGCAGACCCTTGGCGCGCCACTCCGGCAATCCGTCAACAAGACGGCGTACCTTGAAGCCGCGCGCACGCAGCATCGCAACTGCTTCAAAGGACAGCACGCAATAGGGCCCGCGACAGTAGGCGACAATCTCCTGTGTGCGATCGAGTTCGGAAAGCCGCGTTTCCAGGACGCGCAGCGGAATATTCACGGCATCGGGTAGGTGTCCCAACGCAAATTCGTCCTCAGGCCGCACGTCGAGAATAGTGACCGCGCCCGCGCGGGATCGCTGCAGGAGCTCTTCACGCGAAACGGGCTCCAGGCTGTCGCGGTCATGGAAGTAACTATGGAGCACCCGCCCGACCTCGGCGACGTTGCGCTCGGCGATCCGCTGCAGCGACGCAACGAGATCGAGAACAGCGTCATCGGCGAGTTGGTAATAGGCGAATTTGCCCGCGCGCCTTGCCGTGACCAGCCCAGCGCGCCGCAGATGCTGGAGATGCTGTGAGGCATTGGCAATCGACAGGCCGGTCCGCTGGGCTAGGATTTCGACGCTGCGCTCGCCCTGGGCGACCTGCTCCAACAGTTCGAGACGGTGGGCATGGCCAAGCGTCTTGGCGACGATGGCAAACTGAGCGAACAGCATTTGCTTAGGGTTTTGGCGTTTCATCACGTTCACGAAATCATTCAATTTAACACTTGAATGACGGCCTCGCCTTTGTCAACCTGGCGGCTGGCACGCCAGACAGCGAGGCGTTCCATGATCTTACGTCAATATCTTCACGTCGACCCAGTGGCGGCATCCTACCTCTTTGGCTGCGGCGGTCGAGCCGCGGCGGCCGTGGTCGACCCTATCGGCGAGATTGGCCCTTATATCGATGCCGCCGACGAAACGGGAATGCGCATCCTTTACGTCATCGACACCCACTTGCATGCCGATCACATTTCCTCAGGCCGCGATCTGTCTAGGGCCACGGGTGCCGATTACGTGCTGTTCGCCGATGCGCAGGTCGCCTTTCCGTTCCACGGCGTTCGCGACGGCGAAATTCTCGCGTTGGGCAATGTCTCTATCGAGATCTTGCACAGCCCCGGGCATACGCCCGAGCACATCTCACTTCTCATTACCGATCGGACCCGTTCCAACGAGCCGTGGTTTGTACTGACGGGCCACACGCTTATGGTTGGCGATCTCGGCAGAACTGAGCTTGCCAGCAAGGCCGAGGACGGCGCACGCGCCCTGTTTCGGAGCGCACAAAGGCTCAAGGCGTTTCCCGATTATCTGGAAGTGTTGCCGGGCGCGTATTCCGGCTCGGTCTGCGGGCGCAGCCTCAGTGGCAAACCGGTGTCCACGATCGGGTTTGAGCGGCGATACAACAAGGCGCTGCGGATTGAGGACGAGGACGCCTTCGTGCAAGCCATGCTGGCGGAGGTGCCGCCGGCGCCGCCGCAGGCGGCACGGATTCGCGCGATCAATTCCGGAACAATGCCGGCAGCAGCCGAATGACGGCGCGTGATTTGTCGAGCCCGGCCGTCAACCTCGGGCTGCGCGCCAATTGGCAGCAATTCTCGCTTTTGGTTCTGATCAACACCTTTGTCGGCGGCATGGTAGGCATCGAACGCACCGTCGTCCCGTTGATTGGCTCTGAGGAATTCCATCTCGCCTCGAACACGCTGATCGTCTCGTTCATCGTCAGCTTTGGCGTCATCAAAGCCTGCGCAAATCTTGTCTCAGGTCACCTGGCTGACGTTTGGGGACGCAAACGAGTCCTTGTCATTGGCTGGCTCGTCGGTTTGCCCGTGCCGTTCATGATCATGTGGGCGCAGCATTGGGAATGGGTCGTCGCCGCCAATGCGCTTCTTGGTATCAACCAGGGCTTCGCCTGGTCGATGACGGTGATCATGAAGATCGATCTCGTTGGGCCAAATTCGCGCGGACTCGCGGTCGGCCTCAACGAGTTCGCCGGCTATCTGGCGGTCGGCATCACGGCATTCCTTACCGGTTACATTGCCGAGCGATACGGTCTGCGGCCGGCGCCGATCTATTTGGGCGTTGCTTACGCCATCCTTGGCGCCTCGCTCTCAATACTTCTGGTTCGCGACACGCGCGATCATGTCCGCCTCGAAATAAAGAGCAGCCAACAGGACACGTCGAGCCGGGGCTTTTGGGACATTTTCGCCCTGACATCGTGTCGCGACCGCAATCTCTTTGCCGCATCGCAAGCCGGGCTCGTCAACAATCTCAATGACGGCATGAGCTGGGGCATCTTCCCGTTGTTCTTTGCCGCATTTGGACTTGGCGTTGAGCGGATCGGCATTCTCAAAGCCGTCTATCCGGCGATCTGGGGCATTCTGCAGGTAGCGACCGGTCCGCTTAGCGACCGCTGGGGTCGCAAAGGGCTAATCGCCACCGGGATGTGGGTGCAAGCGGTGGGCCTGCTGCTCACCGCCCTCACGCGTCACTTTGAGTATTGGTTCATCGGAAGTGTTCTACTCGGCATCGGTACCGCGATGGTCTATCCGTGCCTGATCGCAGCCGTTTCTGATGCTTCACACCCGACTTGGCGCGCACGCTCACTCAGCGTCTATCGCTTCTGGCGCGACCTTGGCTACGCGATCGGCGCACTCTCGGCCGGAATCATCGCGGATATTTTCGGAATGGCCTGGGCGATCGGTGCAGTTGCGATGCTGACATTCGCCTCGGGCGCAGTCGTCGCCGTGCTCATGCGTGATCGGTCGGCCGCCGCTTTCGCTGGCAAGAACGAATAGCGCTGGTGAGACGCCAAACGCTATTTCGACCAAACCGCGACAGTCGTTGCGATGGTGGTTGCGGTTTTTTGCACCACCCATTTGTTTTCGCCGTTCGGAACGACCGTGAAGCAATTGGAGGCTGCGTGACCCCAAGCGGTGCAGAAACCCTTGGCGTTCAGCTTCCACGCGCCAGCGCTCTTCGTTCCGGATTGCTCGAAGGGTTCGCGGGTGATCTTGCCGTCCGGCGTGAAGGTCATTTTGAACTTCGTACCTGACGGACTGGTGGCGGTGAAAGCCTGGCCAGTGAAGAACGTTGTCCGAATGTCTGCTGGACTCATGGGCTCGGCCGCCCAAGCGGCGTGAGCTCCGAAGAGCATTGCCACAACAATCAAGCGAGTAAGGTGGAACACGCGACCAAGCCTTCAATGTAAGTCCGGCTCCCAGCGACCACGCATGCAAAGCGCCGACAGATTCAATTCCGAGCCGAGACGGTCGTCAACTCGATATTTGCTTACTTCCATCATACGCCCAAGTCATGTACACGCCGCCCCAGGTAAAGCCGCCGCCGAAAGCGGCAAGGATCAGCCGATCGCCTGCTTTGAGCTTGCTCTCGTAGTCCCACAAGCAAAGCGGAATCGTCGCCGCTGTCGTGTTCCCGTATTTGTGGATCGTCACCATCACCCGCTCTGGGCGAAGCTTCATGCGCTCGGCGGTCGCTTCGATAATACGCCGATTGGCCTGATGCGGCACCAGCCAATCTACGTCTTCGCTTAGGAGCCGGTTGCGCTTCATCAGTTCGGTTGCAACCTCGGCCATGCGGGCGACCGCGAATTTGTATACGGCCGCGCCCTCCTGATGCACGTAATGCAGCCGCTTGGCCACGGTCTCGGCGGTTGGCGGCATGCGGCTGCCGCCGGCCTTCTGATGTAGATGTGGCATGCCCGAACCGTCGGAGCAGATCAGCGTGTCGATGATCCCGAACTTTTTGTTTGGTTCGACGAGCACCGCGCCCGCGGCGTCGCCGAACAACACGCAAGTGGCGCGATCGGTGTAATCGATGATTGCCGACATCTTGTCGGCGCCGACGACGACGATTTTCCGCGCCTTTCCGGTCTCGATGAACTGCGCGGCCACGGTGAGCGCATAGACGAAGCCGGAGCATGCGGCCTGTACGTCGAAGCTGCCGATCGATCGGATACCGCACATCTCGCAGATCAGATTGGCGGTCGACGGAAACACGAAATCCGGCGTGGTGGTCGCACAAATCAAAAGATCGACTTCGTGCGGAGCGGTTTTTGTCTTGGCCAAAAGTCCTTCCACCGCCTGCGCGCCCATATGCGAGGTGCCGAGACCCTTACCTTTGAGGATGCGCCGCTCTTTGATCCCGGTTCGCTCGACAATCCACTCGTCACTGGTGTCGACTATCTGCGCCAATTCGGCATTGGTCAGCACGTCCGGCGGCAGGTAGCTATGCACGCCGGTGATCGCGGCGTTCACTTTCCGCACCGTTGTTTTTGGCTTTTTCACGCTGGATGCTTCGATGGCCTGTCGCGGACCGCGAATGAGCAGAAACGGCCGCCGCAATGGTTGGTCGCGGTGGCGCCTGCCGGGTTAACCAGAGGATCGGGCTTCGATCAAGGCAGAAAGCCGGCCGCGGTGGGCGACCTCGAGCGCAAGGGCCGCCGCTTTGGCGCTCGGGGAGGTTCCGCCGATCTTCATGATCTGGTCGAGCCGCTGGAACCCCTCGATCTGGCGGCGTCGTTGCTCGGTATTGCCGACGACCGCGGCCAGCGTGGCGGCGAGCTTTTCCGGCGTGCAATCCTCCTGCAAAAGTTCCGGAACGACGTTTTCGCCGATGACCAGATTGGCCAGGATGACGCTCGGCAGCCGCGTCCGCAGCCGTATCGCCCGCGCCACCATGGCCTCGATGAAGTGCAGCCGGTAGGCCGCTACCGTCGGTACTCCGGCGAGCGCAAGCTCAAGGGTCACCGTGCCCGATGCGGCGAGCGCCGCCCGCGCGCGGCGGAACGCGGCCCATTTCTCCGACGGGTCGACGACGATTTTCGGCTGCACCGGCCAGCCGGCGACGCTCTCACGCACCTGGCCTTCAATGTGAGGAACAGTCGGCAATATGAGCTCGATCGGTCCGATGCGGGCGGCGAGGCGCTCGATCGCCGCGCCAAACACGCCCGTGTGCCGGCCAACTTCGCCAGAGCGGCTGCCGGGCAAAATCAAAATGAGCGGAGGCTCGGCCAGCCGGCGTGCCGCGTCGTCGGGACCCGGCCGCAAATCGGCAATGCGCTCGACCAGTGGATGTCCGACATAGGTGCAGGGCGGACCGCCAAGCCGGCGATGCGCATCGGGCTCGAATGGCAAAATCGCGAGCACCTGATCGATGTAGCCGCGCATGGCGCGCGCGCGTCCCGGCCGCCACGCCCATACCGAGGGCGAGACATAATCAAGGATAGGGATTTCAGGCGCGCGGCGACGAACGCGGCGCGCGACTCTGTGGGTGAAATCGGGACTGTCGATGATGACGAGCGCATGCGGGCGCGCTTTGACGATCGCGTCAGCGGTCTCGCGGATGCGCCGCAGAATTGTCGGCAGCCGCCGCGGTATAGCGGTCAATCCGATGATCGCAAGTTCATCGATCGGAAACGGGCTCTCGATCCCGGCTTGCCGCATCGCGCTGCCGCCAACACCCGACAATTGCACCGTGCTTTGGGCTTTCACCAATGCGCGCGCCAATGCGGCGCCAAGAGCGTCGCCGGACTCCTCCGCAGCCACGATTGCAATGGCGGGCGACTGCGACGAGCGCTGCGGTGCGACCGTCATTACACGCCAGCACCGGGGTCAGCCTCGCGCACCCCGATCATGAAAACCTTTTGCCGGTCGGCTGCGGCAATGGCCGTTTCCGCTTCGGCAATCATCGTGCTGCCGGCGGTCACAGCGAGTCCGGCAAGGCCGGCGCGCCCGACCAGTTCGATCGTGCGCGGACCGATCGATGGCAGATCGAAGCGGCGATCTTGTCCGGGCTTCGGCGCCTTCACCAGCACGCCGATGCCGGCAGACGCGCTTACGCGGCCGAGCCGGCGCAATTCGACAATTCGCGCCAACATGTGATCGGTGCCCTCGGCGGCCTCCACGGCGATGACGTGGCCATCCGCAACGACTGCGGCCTGGCCGACATCGAACGGCCCGAGCGTGGCAATAAGCTTGAGCGCGTGGTCGATGTCGCCATAGTCGCGCGGCGACGGCCGCTCCCGGCCGAGCACGCCTTCGGGCACGAACAATTCGGGCGCGACATCTTTGACGCCAACGACGCGCAGCCCGCCGCTTTCCGCAACACCGGCAACGCCGGACAATAACTTGTCGTCGCCGCCACGAAAGAAACGAATGACCCGCGGCATCAGCTTGATCGTATGCCAGTCAAGCCGGAGCGCGGTGAGCGGCGGCCGCAACACCGTGCCGATGAACAGCACTTCGCGGCAATTCTCGGCCTTGGCGAGGCGGAAGAAGCGCCCGGCCTGACCGAGCGCAATCCAGTGGTGCACGTAGCGGCCGATCACGGCCGGATCGGCCCAGCCTTTTATACCGAACATGACCGGCCGGCGTCCGCGCGCCGCCACGGCATCGGCGACCGCGCCGGGAAAGCTGCCGCCACCGCAAATGATGGCAAGCGGGGCACCGCCTGATGCGTCAGCCATGATCGACTTCGTCGGCTTGGCTCATCAACCCTCCGCGCCGCCGGCCTCGGCGTTGTCTTTGGCTCGCGGGCGCATCAGCGGACGCTTGCCGCCCGCGCGCACAAAGGCGACGATCTTGCCGACCAGGGGGTCGTCGGTAAATTCGCGCGCCAGCGTCTCGATGCGTTCGGTGAGCCGCCCCTCGGTAAAGAACAACAGCCGATAGGCGCGGCGCAGCCGGTGCATGTCGGCCCGCGTGGCGCCGCGCCGGCGCAGGCCGACCACATTCAATCCGACCAGCGCCCCGGTTTGGCCGAGCGCGAAGCCAAACGGAATAATATCATCGCGCGCCGCCGACATTCCGGCCATCATCACGCCCTCACCGATCCGCACGAATTGATGGATGGCGACATGGCCGCCGAGAAACGTGTAATCGCCGACACTGACATGGCCGCCGAGCACCACGTTATTGGCGAAAGTGACGTCGTTGCCGACGGTGCAGTCGTGGCCGACATGCGAGCCGACCATGAACGAACAGCGGTCGCCGACTTGGGTGACGCCGCCGCCCTCTTCGGTTCCGGTATTCATGGTTACGCCTTCGCGCAATTCGCAATGCGCGCCGATCACGAGCTTGGTTTCGCCGCCGCGGTAGTGGACCGATTGCGGCGGCGTTCCGAGCGAGGAGAACGGATAAACAATGGTGTCCTCGCCAATCGCGGTCGCGCCGGTGACGTTCACATGCCCCACTAGCCGTACGCCGCTCTTGAGCTCGACCTGCGGGCCGACCAGACAATAGGGTCCGATCTCAACGGACGCGCCAATGCGCGCGTCATCGGCCACGCGCGCCGTCGGATCGATCGCCATCTAAGCCTCGGTGATGACGGCGCCGACTTCGGCCTCGGCGATCAACACATCGCCGATTTTGGCCTCGGCGCGATACCACCACATGTTGCGGCGGTGCGCGATCTTGTCGACGTGATAGGCGACAGTATCGCCGGGCACTGCGGGTTTGCGAAATTTGGCCTTGTCGATCGTGAGAAAATAGAACACCGCGTTTTTCCGCGTGGCCTCATCCATCTGGCGTAAGCACAACACGCCCGCGGTCTGCGCCATGCCCTCGATCAGAAGCACGCCCGGCATGACCGGGTTATCGGGGAAATGACCAAGAAAATGCGGCTCGTTGAAAGTGACGTTTTTGATGCCGACGCCATGGTCCTCGCCACGAATGTCGATGATCCGGTCGATCATGACAAAGGGATAGCGATGCGGGAGGAGCCGCAGGATCTCGCGAATATCGGCGCTCTCGAGGATCTCGCCGCTCATTCCTCGGTCCCTTCGCTGTCGTCCTTGCGTGCAGCCTTGCCGCTCCGGACAAGCCGTCGAACAATGGCCTGACCACGCTTCCAGTCAATCGCCGGCTCGGCCGGAAAGCCGCCCCAACGGGCCCCGGCGGGCACGTTGGACATGACCCCGGCTTTGGCGCCATGTACCGCGCCTTCGCCGATCGTCAGATGGTCGGCGACGCCGACCTGTCCGGCCAAGACCGCGAAATCGCCGACCGTCACGCTGCCCGATATGCCGACTTGCGAGACGATCAGACAATGACGGCCGATCGAGACGTTGTGTCCGATTTGCACAAGATTGTCGATCTTGGTCCCCTCGCCGATGATGGTATCGCGGGTCGAGCCGCGATCGATCGCGCTATTGGCGCCGATCTCGACGTCGTCCTGAATGATGACACGCCGGGTCTGCGGAATTTTCTGATGCCCCTGGCGTGATGGCAAAAAGCCAAATCCGTCCTGACCGACGCGGACGCCGGGATGGATGATGACGCGGTCGCCGATCAAGGCATGGAGGATCGAGGCATGCGCGCCGACGGCGCATTGCCGGCCGATGCGAACGTCCGGCCCGATCACGGCGCCCGGCCCGATCAGCGTGCCGGTTCCGATTTCGGCGCGCGCGCTGATCACCGCGAGTGGATCGACGATCACGCCCGCTTCGAGGCGCGCGGTCGGATCGATTTGCGCGCTCGCCGCGCGACCGGTGGTGCCGAACAGTGAGCTGGGCCGAAGCAGGTTGCCGAACAATTTACGCGTGACCGCGACGAAGGCCGGGTACGGCTGCGGCGTCTCCAGCACCACAAGATGACGCGGCGCCTGTTCGACAAAGCGCGGCGCGATCAAGCAGGCGCCGGCCCGGGTCGTCGTCAACGCGGAGGCATATTTCGAATTATCGAGAAAGCTGAGGTCGGATGCGCCGGCGGTATCGAGCGGCGCGATATTGCGGATTGCACGCTCAGCGGGGTCACCGGCGCGAAGCTTGGCGCCGGTCAGCGCAGCGATCGCGCCGGCGGTGAGTTCGCAATCCGCTATGACAAAATCCCGCATGTCGCCGGCGTCGTTTTGGGCCGCGATCAGAATTTCGTGCCGCCGCCGAACGAGAAGAACTGGGTGCGGTCGTAGGATTGCTTGAGGAATGGATAGGCGAAATCGAAGCGCAGCGGCCCGAACGGCGAATCCCAGATGATGCTGGCGCCGGCAGACGCGCGCACCGCCGGGGTGTCCGCAAGTTGTAAGCCGCACTGGCAGAAGAAGGTGCCTGTCGTCGGTGGAGGTCCGGGATTGGTCGCAGTGATCACACCGTTGATTTCACCAGTCGCCGGATTTGCCGTCTCGCCGCGGTAGCCCCAAACCGATCCGGAATCGACGAAAACGGCACCGCGGAAGCCGCTGTCCTTGGGCAGGAAATAAAGTGGATACTGCATCTCGAAACTGGCGCCCCAATACATGGTGCCGCCGAGGGCATCGTTGGACGTGCCGGGCGTGATATCGCGTGGCCCGATGCCGGCGGGCTGGAAGCCGCGCACCAGATTCGGCCCCATCTTGAAGTCGTCGAGCAGACGGACGTAGTCGTTACCCGTCGCACAAGTATTCGCGACCGGGCAGTTCTTGAACCCGTAGATATCGCCGGCCTGTAAATGCAAAAGGCTGACCAGATCGGAGACAATTTCGTAGTAAGCGCGCACGTCCACGGTGCTGCGCGCCCAGGCCACGGCGCCGCCAAGACCAGCAAAATCCTGACCAAAGCTGACAAGGACACCGCTGGTCGGCAGCTTGTTGTTGTCGAGCGAGTTGTAAACGAGGCCGTAGCCGAGCAAGGAGGTCAGATAGGCGCCTTGCGCAAGCTCGACGCGAACCGGGAGCGAAGCCTGTCCGAGCGCAAAGCAGTTGGGCGTGGTAGCGGCCGGAAATACTACTGGTGGTACTCCCGATATGGTCGGCACGCCGATTGCATTCGGCACCGGAAAGGTCGTCAGCAGATCCGGATTGAGGTTGTTGCAGCTATCCAGCTGGCTCGGCAGCGTGATTTTTTGCTCGTACGCCGAATA
>Ga0126369_10004028_pt1 | contig 10715 bp, 12 predicted proteins | sample PanSoiMetaPlot_1_FD_109646 | JGI IMG/M metagenome (GOLD analysis project Ga0126369, IMG submission 109646) | Tropical forest soil microbial communities from Panama - MetaG Plot_1 | ecosystem: Environmental > Terrestrial > Soil > Tropical forest > Bulk soil | place: Panama | collected 2016-02-17
CGAGCCGGAGCTCGACGGGCGCCTCACCCCGGACGAAACTCATCGCTACCCGCTCTATGCGCGCCCGGCCGACCTGGTGAGCGTCGATCCCGGCACGCTCGACCGCGGGTGCGCATGCCGGCCCAGCGTGGGCCGCGTCGAGGACGGCCGCCTCCGACCCTACCCCACTCGCGGGGAGATCGAGACGGGCGCGCTCGCCGGTAGAGGCCTCGAGCTCGCCTGGGCAGCGGATCCGATCGACGTGTTCCTGCTGCACGTGCAGGGCTCCGGTGTTGTCCGTCTCGGCGATGGCACTCGACTCGGTGTCCGATACGCCGGAACGAACGGCCGGCCCTACCGGAGCCTCGGGCAGACGCTCGTCGAGCGCGGGCTGCTGTCGCCCGGCCACACGACCCTCGCCGACATACGACGCGCGTTGCAGGCGATGCCTCCCGACGAGCAGCAGGCGCTCCTCGCCACCAACGAGCGTTACACCTTCTTCCGTATAGCCGCGGGCGGTCCGGTCGGGAGCCTGGGCGTCGAGCTCACGCCCGGACGCTCGGTCGCCACCGATCCTCGCCTCGTGCCACCCGGCACGCTCGCCTACCTGGCGACGCCGTCCGTGCACCGGTTCGTCGTGAGCCAGGACGTCGGTGCGGCGGTGCAGGGTGCGCACGCCGATCTCTTCCTCGGCTCGGGGCCCGACGCGGGGGAGCGCGCCGGCGCTCTCCGCGAGCAGGGCACGCTCTACCTCCTCCTCCCCCGCTAGCTACCGCGGGCGCTGCACCGCCACCGCTTGGGGCTGGAGCTCGACGGGCTGTCCCCGCCCGATCGAGGAGCCGACGAAGGAGAGCAGCCACGCGCTCGTGTACTTGTGCAGGAAGAGATCGTGGATCCGCTTCGTGCGCTCCGGATCCGTGACCGGCTTGGCGTGCGTGCGAAACTGGTAATCGCCCTGGCGCACGGTCACCGTCGGGTTCTGGAGCAGGTTCTCGTACCAGTCCCGCTTGTCCTTGCCCGCCTGCACGAGGATCTTCCCGTCGTCGACCACGAACCAGACCGGCCGCGTGTGAGGCTTCCCGGTATTCCGGCCGATGGTGGTGAGGTCGATCGTCGAGTGATCCTGGATCCGGGCGAGCGCGGTCGCGACCTCGGGGAGCGGCGGCTCGTCCGCTCGGCCGGGCCGCGCGCCGATCAGGATGCCGACCAGGACGAAGACCAGCGCGCACCGGCCGCGGCACCGCATGCCGGTCAGGCCTCCTTCGGCTTCAGCATGCCGGCGACCATGCGGGCCACGATGCCACGGGGTAGGAAGCGCGTCATGGTCGCGGTCGCGCTGTTGAGGGCCCCGTTCACGAGCACCGTGCGGTGCCCCACGGCCCGCACCGCCTGATCGGCCACGTCGTCCGCCGACATCCACGCCATGGCGGGGACCGGACTGACGTCCACCTCGGCTTTGTCCTGGAACTCGGTGCGCGTGAAGCCCGGGCAGACGCACAGCACGTCGACACCCGTTCCTCTGAGCTCGACGGCGATCGACTCCGAGAAGCTGAGGACGAACGCCTTGGTTGCCACGTAGGTCGCCATGTAGGGACCCGGACCGAACGCGCCGAGGGAGGCGATGTTCATCACGGTCCCGCGCTTCCGCGCGACCATGGCGGGCAGGCAGCGCCCGGTGAGCTCAACCAGCACCTCGACGTTCAGCCGGATCTCGTCGATCTCGCGGTCGACCGCGAGACCGGCGAAGCGTCCCACGGTGCCGAAGCCTGCGTTGTTGACGAGCCAGTCGACGGTGAGGCCCCGGCCCTCGACCTCGCGCACAAGCTCGCGGGCGGCGTACGGCTGGACGAGGTCGCCCGCGATCACGTGGGCGCGGATCTTGTGTGCCTGCTCGAGCTCCCGCGCCAGCGCCTCCAGCCGATCCGTCCGTCGGGCGACGAGCGCGACGTTCCGGCCTTCGCGCGCGATGCGACGTGCGAGAGACGCGCCGATTCCGCTCGAGGCTCCGGTGACGAGCGCGACGTCCAGCGCCATGCAAGTACCCTCCCTGGCAATTGCGACGGCCCCGGTTACCACGTCGCTCGGGTCGTTGACAGCCCGGTGCGGAGCGGCCATCAAGCCTGGAGGATGGCCAACCTGACGCTCGCCGAGTTCACGGAAGCGGTCACCGCACTCGCCGAGCACCACGGCGTCGAGCAGCTGCGCGAGCGCCTGGTCCGCATGAACGCCTTCACCTCACGGCGCGGGCTCAACAGCCCGGCCGCCCTCGCCGAACGTCTCCACCTCCTGACCGGCGGCCTCCGCCGCCAGGTGCCCGCCACCTACGCGTTCTCCTCGCTGTGGACCGACATGATCGGCTCGCGGCTCGGCGAGGAGGGCGAGAAGCAGCTCGAGGAGCTAGCTGAACGCGTGAACGCCTGCCTCGACGGACAGGACGCGGTGGTCGAGGGCCGCGAGGCCGATCTCGACCAGGCGCTCGCCTCCTACCGCGAGCGGCTTGCCGCCGTGACCGGGGATCGGATCGCGGCGCTGGACATGATCCTGAAGGCGGTGCCGGCGGTCGCCGCGCGGGTCCGGCAAGCTCCGCCTGCGGGGCGAGACGCGACCTGAGGAGCGGTCGCGTGCCCGCCGACGGCGTCACTGTCCCTCCGGTCCACCTGCCCGTCGTGGAGGAGGCCGACCTCGTCATCGTGGGCGGTGGCTCGGCCGGCACCGCCGCCGCGGTGACGGCGGCGCGCGCTGGGCTCCGCACCGTGCTGGTCGAGGACTTCCCCTTCCTCGGCGGAATGTCGACCGGAGGCGCTGTCGGTACCTTCTGTGGCTTCTACTACCGCGAACCCAACACCGATTTCGCGCCGCTGGTGGGTGGGTTCCCGGCCGAGGTGGAGCGTCGCCTGCGCGAACGTGGCGCCTGCTACGGACCCGTGCCCTTCAAGACGACGGCTGCGGTGCCCTACGTACCCTGGGAGCTGAAGCGCCTCTACGACGGACTGACGCAGGCCGAGGGCAACCTCCGCGTCTACCTCCATGCGCGTTTTCTCCGCACGCTCGTGAGCGGCACCCGGATCGAAGCGGTCACCGTCGCGACGCGCGGGGGCGAGGTCGCGATGCGCGCGCCCTACTTCATCGACACGAGCGGAGACGCCGCGCTGGCGCTCGGCGCCGGGGTGCCCACCGAGAAGGGCCGGGTGCTCCAGTACCCCTCGATGATGTTCTACATGCAGCACGTCGACCTCGAGACGGCGCTCCCTCACATCTTCAGCCTCAACGATCTCCTGGAGCAGCACTTCGAGTCGGCCGGGCTGCCGCGCCGCTCGGGGAACCTGATCCCGAGCGGACGACCCGGCGAGGTGCTGGTCGCGCTCAGCCGCGTCGCCATCCAGGGCCGGGCACCCGATGCAAGCGATGCCGGCGAGCTGACGCTCGGCGAGATGCTCGGCCGCGCGCAGGCGGAGGCGTGTGCCGCCTTCCTCCGCACGCGCATGCCGGGCTTCGCGGAGGCGTTCATTTCGGACACGGCCCCGCGCCTCGGCGTACGCGAGACCCGGCGCATCCGCGGCCGCTATGCCCTCACGGAAGCGGATGTCCTCGGCGGGCGGAAGTTCGCGGACGGCATCTGCCGCTCCGCCTGGCCCATCGAGCTCCACGTGGCGGACGGGCGAACCGACTGGCGGTTCCTCGAGGACGGCCTCTGGTACACCGTGCCGTACCGCTGCCTGCTCCCCGAGGGGATCGAGAACCTGCTCGTCGCCGGACGCTGCGTATCCGCCACCCGGGAGGGCTTCGCCTCGGTGCGTGTTCTCGGCCCTTGCATGAGCGAAGGGCAGGCCGCCGCGACGGCGGTGGCGCTCGCCCGACCGCGCGCTGCGGCGCTGCCCGCCATCGACGTCGGAGAGCTCCGCGCAAACCTTACAGCGCTCGGCGTGCCGCTCTAAATCCGTGGTTCGAACGTGACCTTGTCACGACCGGCAGACGCCGCTACCGTGGCCGTGGAGGGGGAAGAGGGGGCTTCATGGTGATGCGACGACTGGCGTGTGCGCTGGCTGCGGTCGCGTTGGTGGGCGCCGTCGACACGGTGCGGGCCGAGTTCGACGAGGACGCGTTCAATCAGAAGACCATCCCGGCCTTCTCGATCCCGACGCCGCCCAGGGGGGGAGTGCCGTCCGAGACGGTGATCGGTCAGGTGCGCACCTACCGCATCCGCAAGGGCGACACGCTGATCGATCTCGCCCGGCTCTACGACCTCGGCTACAACGAGATCGTGGACGCCAACCCGGGGCTGGACCCCTGGGTGCCGCCGGCCGGCGCGACGATCCTCCTCCCGACGGAATGGGTCCTCCCCTGCTGCTCGTACGAGGGCATCGTCGTCAACATCCCGGAGATGCGGCTCTTCTTCTACCGCCGCTCGCGCGAGGACCCGCACACCACGATGGTGTACACGTATCCCGTCGGTCTCGGTCGCGACGACTGGCGCACGCCCAGCGGGAAGTTCAAGATCCGCGGCAAGACGGTCAACCCGCAGTGGAACATCCCCGAGTCGATCCGCAAGGAGCACATCGCCGAGCGTGGCGACCCGCGCACGTTCATCCCCGGGGGCGATCCGGAGAACCCGCTCGGCAAGTACCGGATCGAACTCACCCTGCCGCTCTACGGCATTCACGGAACGGACATCCCTTGGGGCGTCGGCATGCAGGTGAGCCACGGCTGCGTGCGGCTCTATCCCGAGGACATCGAGCGCTTCTTCCCCCTGGTGGCGGTGGGAACGCCCGGCGAGTTCACGTACCAGCCGGTGAAGGCCGGGGTGCGAGACGGGGTCGTGTACGTCGAATCCCACCAGGACATCTACGGCTATGCGCCCGCGCTCTTCCGCGAAGCCACCGCCGCCCTCGAGCGAGCGCATCTCGCCGGCCACGCCGACCAGCAGCTCCTGGTCACGGCACTCGAGGACTCGGGTGGCCTGCCGGTCCGCGTGTCGCCGGCAGCCGCGGAGGGAGCCGCGATCGTACCGGCCGCGGCCGTCGAGCGCGGCGTCGTGGAGGCTCACCGTGACGGAGTTCCGCATCCGAACGACCACCAAGCGGGAGATGATTGATCTGACCGAGCGCGTCGTGGCCGTGGTCGCCGAGTCCCGGCTCGCCGAGGGACTCTGCAGCGTCTACACGCCGCACGCCACGGCCGCCGTCATCGTCAACGAGAATGACGATCCGAACGTCTGCGTGGACGTGCTCGATGCCCTCGACCGTCTCATCCCCGCGGGCATCTGGCGACACGACCGCGTCGACGGGAACGCCGCCTCGCACATCCAGGCGGCGATCCTCGGTCCGGGCGAGACCCTCCCGGTACGTGACGGCCGGCTCTGTCTCGGCACCTGGCAGGCCGTGATGCTGGTCGAGCTCGACGGCCCACGGGAGCGACGCGTTCTCGTGACCGTGCGCTAGGAAGCGTTCAGCCGATTCGCGCGCTCTGCCCGCCGTCCACGGGGAGCAGGACGCCGGTCACGAACTTCGCCTCGTCCGAGGCGAGGAAGAGGGCCGCGTAGGCGACATCCCACGCCGTGCCCATCTTCTGCCCGAGCGGAACCTGCGCGTCCCGCACCTCGATCAGCCGCTCCTTCGGGACGCCGCGCTCGCGGGAGATCCCCTCGATGGCCATCGGCGTGTTCATCAGCCCGGGCAGGATCGCGTTCACGCGGATGCCGTGCTGGGCGTTGCCGAGCGCGAGCGAATGGGTGAGGGCGTTCACGCCCGCCTTCGATGTCTTGTAGGCGAGCGTCCCGACCGAGCAGACCGAGGCGATCGATGAAACGTTGATGATCGCGCCTGCCCGCTGCTCGCGCATAATGGGCAGCACGTGCTTGCAGGTGAGGAACATGCCCTTCAGGTTGACGGCGAAGATGCGATCCCAGGCCTCCTCCGTGAGATGCACCGGCCCGGCGTCGCCGGTACCGATGCCGACGTTGTTGTGGAGGATGTCGATCCGCCCGCAGGTCGTCCGGCACCTCTCGGCGAACGCCCGGCAGTCCGCGTCGCGCACGATGTCGGCTTCGCACGCGAAGGCGTCCCCACCCTCTTGTCGGATCATGGCCTCGGTCTCCCGGGCGGCGGCGAGGTCGCGGTCGACGAGCATGACCCGTGCGCCCTCGCGCGCGAAGAGGATGGCCGTGGCCCGTCCGTTACCGATCGTGTCACCGGCGGTCTGACCCGCACCCACCACGATCGCGACCTTGCCCTGGAGTCGTCCTGCCATGGAACGCCCGGACGGCTGCTACACCATCGCGCCCGTCACCGCGAGACACCGCGTTCCACCACGGTGGCCCCCTCGCTATAGTCCGGACCCATCCAGGAGGGTGCCGATGACGACCCAGAGCGACGACTTCAAATTCGATCTCTCCGAGCGGGTGGCAACGCTCACCCTCAACCGTCCCGAGAAGCTGAACGCGCTCTCCGAGGCAATGATCCTGGGCGTGACCGAGCAGCTCCGGCGCTGCGCGCAGGACCCGGAGGTCGGGGTCGTGGTGGTGACGGGCGAGGGGCGAGGGTTCTGCGCAGGCGGCGACGTCTCGGCGATGGGCGCGGCCGCCGGTGAGGCCCTGACCTTCGAACAGCGGGTCGACCGGCAACGGGTGTGGCATCAGCTCTCGTGGCTCCTCGCCGAGATGCCGAAGGTCACCATCGCGGCGGTGAACGGTCCGGCAGCCGGCGCCGGACTTGGCATCGCGCTCTCCTGCGACCTCTGCTTCGCCTCCGAGCGGGCGCGTTTCGGCACCGCCTTCGCCAGGGTCGGGTTCGGGGGCGACTTCGGCATCAGCTGGCAGCTGACGAGACGTGTCGGGGCCATCAAGGCGAAGGAGCTCTTCTTCCTGGCGGACGTCATCTCGGCGGAGGAGGCTGACCGGATCGGCCTCGTGAACCGCGTCTTCCCGCACGATACGTTCGCTGCCGAGGTCCGCCGGATCGCGGAGCAGATCGCCAGCGGCCCCCTCGTCAGCTACCGCTACATGAAGGAGAACGTGAACCTGTCCCTCACCGCCGACTTCCGCACCGTGCTGGATCGCGAAGCGGTCACCCACCTCCGCTGCGGACAGACCGCCGACCACCGCGAGGGGGTCACCGCGTTCGTGGAGAAGCGGGCGCCCCGTTTCCAGGGCCGCTGACGACCATGCGCCTCCGTCAGGTCGCCCTGGTCGCCCGCCAGCTCGAGCCGGTGGTCGCGGATCTCACGGCCGTCCTCGGCATCGAGGTGGCGTTTCACGACCCCGGCGTCGCCGAGTTCGGCCTGAAGAATGCCGTCATGCCGGTGGGCGATACGTTTCTCGAGGTCGTCTCGCCCGTGGCCGAGAACACCACCGCGGGGCGGTGGCTCGATCGGCGGGGCGGAGACAGCGGCTACATGGTGATCGTGCAGACCGACGACCTCGCGGCGGATCGCCACCGGCTCGACCGCCTCGGCGTCCGGATCGTCTGGCAGATCGCCTTCGACGACATCGCCACGATCCACCTTCATCCCCGCGACGTGGGCGGCGCGATCCTGTCGCTCGACCAGCCACGACCGCCCGCGTCCTGGCGCTGGGGCGGCCCGGAATGGCCGCGGCGCGTGCGGACCGACGTCACGCGGAAGATCGCGAGCGTGACCATCCAGGCGGAAGACCCACGGCGCATGGCGGCGCGGTGGGCGGAGGTACTCGGACTCAGCGCCGCGCCCGGGGCAGGTGGGTCACTCGACGTCGACCTCGACGACGGACGGATACACTTTGCCCCGGTCGCCGACGCCAGCAGCGAGGGCGTCTCCGCTGTCGGTTTCGCCGCGACCGCCCCCGACCACGCGCTGGCCGTGGCACGCGCTCGCGGCCTCCATAACACGCAACGGAGCGTGAGGATCGGCGGCGTGCGCGTTGATCTCGAATAGCCGACACGGTGGCACGGCGGCACGATGGAGGTGCCGGATGATTGCGCGAAGCCCTCCCGGTGTGTCGGTTTGGCTGCGCATCGGGAACATGCTACGCGCCGCCGCGAGGAGGCGTCACCCATATGCGCACCCCATCACGCCGCGCTCTCCCGCCGCTCGTGGCGCTCGCCGCCTGCGCCCTCAGCGGGGCGGTCGCCTGTGCGCCACCGCCACCACCGCCGCCGCCGATGCCACCCCCCGCTCCCCGGGCACTCACTGTCTATCCCGAGCGGAACCAGAGCCAAGCACAGCAGGACAGGGACCAGGCCCAGTGTCAGAACACCGCATCGGCGCAGGCCACGTCGAGTGAGAGCTGGGCCTACGTCTTCACCGCATGCATGTCCGGCCGCGGCTACGGCGTGCGTTGACCAGTCTAGGCGCGCTCACGAACCCGATTGCCCCGTCGCGGAGCCACCGGCGCTGACCGCATCGGCAGCGCGACCGCCCCTGCTCGGGCAGGAGCGGAGCTTCTTTCTAGGCGGTCGCCTTCCGGAGGTCGCCCGGCGCGTCGCTCGTGATCGTGAGCTTGGGACGTCTCCCGGCCTGGTTCTTCTCGCGCCACTCCCGCAGCCCACGCCGGACGTACTCGGCGCTGATCTCGAGGGTGTCGCAGATGTTCTCGAAGGAGAACAACCAGGTCCGGTCGATCGACGTCACCCACTCCCGGGCTTCCTCGAACACCTGCCGACCCCGCGGATCCCGCGAGTGTGCATACTTCTGGTAGCAGTCGACGGCGTCCTCTAGGACCGCGAGCATGAGCAGGCGCTCGCGATCGAGCCCGCCTGCGCGCCGGAAAGCCGCGAAGAACTGCGCGGGAAGAAGCACGTCGGGCTCGAAGAGCCCCGCCAGCCGGTCATGCCCCGCCGCGAAGCCACGCTTTCCTTTTGCAACCATTCCCCTCCCCTCCTGACGGGCGGACCGTACCCGCCCACGGGACAGGCACCAGGGCCGTCCCCCTACCACGCGCCTGCGTTGCAAAAGAACCACCCTAGGATGAAAAAGCTTACGCCCAGGGAATTAGCGCCCCTTATCGGAATGCCAGGACGGAAGTCAAGGCCATCCGAGAAGTTTCCAAGCGCATATCCCCGCGCCCACACCGAGGCGAGGTGAGCGGAACCCGAACGACGGCCCAAAGCGCAGCACCAGCCGCGGAGGTGTAGCCAGAGGCTACGCCGCATCAGGGAGGTGCGATAATGCTGCTCGCAGCTGGGGCTCCGCTCGCTGCAGCTGGCGGGGCTCCTTGGGATACGTGCTCAGCCTGATCGGCGGAGCGGTGCTGCCTGACCCCTGGCCTCCATCGTGCGGCTCGGGGCGAGCAGCCAGACGAGTGCAGCCAGTGCGCACGTTCCGGCCACCACGAACGCCGCGGAAGCCCCCAGGCGTTCGAAGATGAGCCCCCCGCCGGCGGGCCCCACAACCCTCGCCGCTGCGGACATGGATTGAGCGATACCGAGCGCCCCGCCCTGCAGGTCGGCATCGGCGGTCCTCGAGATGAGGCTGGTCAGCGACGGGCTCGCCAACCCCTGCCCGGTGACCACGAGGGCGAGTGCAATCAGGAGACCGGGCAGGCGGACGGCGAAGGGAACCCCGAAGAAGCCCACGGCCAGCACCCCGATACCTGCCAGAACGAGGTTTCGCTCAGGGAGACGGGGCGCCAGACGTCCGACGAGCCAGCCCTGCACAACCACCCCGACCAATCCCATGTAGACCCAGAAGATGGCGACCTGCCGATCTGCGCATCCTGGCTCCGCGCAGCCGTAGCGCTGCTCGGCGGCAAGCGAGAAGGTCCCGTAGAGGACGGCGAACGCCAGCGTCACGAGGAACAGCACGCCGATGAGGCGCGCCGCACCTGGCGAGGCAAGGGCCTCGCGGACGGAGTCGGGCGAGAGAGGATGGCGGAAGCTCACGGGCGACGAGCGGTCGGTAGGCCGCGACTCCGGCAGACGGCCTGCGGCCAACCCCACGTTCACGAAGCAGAGGACCGCCGCGAAGACCTCGGGTACGCGCGGGCCGAGCGTCACCAGCGCACCCGCCAGTGCGGGGCCCACCACCATCCCCAGGCCGAAGGCGGCGCCGATCAATCCCATCCCCCGCGTCCGTTCGGGCCCGTCCGTGAGGTCCGCGATGTACGCCTGGGCGACAGGAATGTTCGCTCCGGCGATGCCCGCCAAGATACGCGCGCCGAAGAGCGATCCCACCGACCACGCGCCGGCCAGGAGGAGATAGCTCACCGCCGAGCCGGTGAGGCTGACCAGCAGCACGGGTCGCCGGCCGATCTGGTCGGAGAGTCGTCCCCAAACAGGCGCGAACACGAGCTGCATCAACGAGTAGACCGCGATCAGAGCGCCCGCCTGAAACGGGGTGGCGTGAAACCGCTCGGCGTAGACCGGCAAGAGCGGAATCACGATTCCGAAGCCCACCAAGTCGACGAAGACGGTCAGCAACAGAACCGGAAGTGACCGCGATCCGGCGGCCGCACGCACCGCGCGAGGAAACCGGAAAGACCCTACACAGTCAAGCGAAAGCTCGCCACCGCGCGTCCTGCGAGCGCGTTCGACGTCGAACTCCGATCGCCAACGCAACAGAGTGGAGTTTCCGCGCGCGAAGCGCGCGGCCGAGCGAAGCGAGCGGGGAGTCGGGGCCCCAGCGAGCTTTGCCCGCTGGGGGCGAGGGGCGGAGCCCCTCGCTAAATTTGAAACTCCGCGTACGCGAGCAGCTGCTCGATCCGCCGCGCGTCCTCCCACTCGCGCACCCACTTCTCGGCGATCACCCGTGCCGGTGACCGACCCGTC
>Ga0126369_10004029_pt1 | contig 10715 bp, 6 predicted proteins | sample PanSoiMetaPlot_1_FD_109646 | JGI IMG/M metagenome (GOLD analysis project Ga0126369, IMG submission 109646) | Tropical forest soil microbial communities from Panama - MetaG Plot_1 | ecosystem: Environmental > Terrestrial > Soil > Tropical forest > Bulk soil | place: Panama | collected 2016-02-17
AGACTCTGCACGTCACCGAGCGCTTCCACCACGACGGTAGCGCCCTGGGTGGCGTCGCTTCGGTGACCGAGGTGGAGGGGCGCTACTACTTCGGATCGTTCGTCGACGACCGCATCGGCATCTGGCGGCCGGTCACGACTGGCGGTGCCTCCCCGTGAGATCGTCCGTTCCGGTGGCCTCGCCCGTCCCGTCGCCGCTCAGATGGATCTCGATGCCGAAGCTCTCGCCGAGCGTGCGGGCGAGGGTGGCCTCCCGGTCGTAGGCTTCGGGGGCATGGCCCTTCAGCAGGACGAGCGTCTGGCTGATGACGGAGAAGCAGAGCAGATCATCGGGGTGGTTCTGCAGGAACGCGTCGTGCATCCGGGACGGATCGGGGAAGCGCGTGCGGAACATGGGCCCGAGCTGGATGGCGGTGACGTAGTCGAAATAGTCGGCGTACGCCCCGCGGAAGTCCCGCGGGTGGGCCTGGATGAAGACGTCGTTGGTTGCGCCCGCCTTTCCGTCCCCCTGGTAGGCGGACAGATTCGGCATGACCATCGGTGCGATGTCCGAATCCTGGGGCTGGAAGGGGAGGGGAAGGGTGAGCGCCGGTAGGCGACGCCGTCGATCGGGCTGTGCCACGGACAGGGCGTCGAGCGCGTAGAGGGCGCCCTCGGCGATCGGCGGGTAGACGGTCGCGTTCGGCGCGGCCACGGCGCGGCTGCGGTCGAGGCGGGCGACCCGTTCGTACGCCGCGGCGGCTGCCCGCGGATCGCCGATGTCGTAGCGCTCGATGTCGGCCACCGCCGTCCACTCGACGGCCGCCACGTTGAAATAGCGACGTCGCTCGGCCAGGCGGGCCAGGCGGCGCTCGGCGTCCCGGGCGGCCGCCGCTTCGTGCAGCTGGTAGCGATGGATGTCGCTCGCGAGCACGACCGACGCGAGATAGCGCCGCCACTCGGCGCTGGTGCCCGACGGGACGAGCGTCCCGGCCCGGAAGAGCCGCTCGCCGGTTTCCCTCACCCGCTCGAGCCCGGCCAGCGCCTCGCGCATCCTTCCCGCCTTGAAGTCTGCCTCGGCCTGCGTGAACGCGTCCGCCAGAGCGGTGAGCGGGCGCAGGGCCTCGACGGGATCGGGTGGAACCGGCGCGAGCGCCACGCGGCGGTCCGCTTGGCTCAGGAGGACGGTCAGGTCGTGGCTCGCCAGGTTCGCCACGACGATGTCGTCGAGGCCGTCGCCGTTCAGATCGCCCAGCGCGGCCGACCGCGGATGCGATCCGACCTTCAGCGCGTCGCGGGTGAGGAACCCACCGCGCCCGTCGCCATAGAAGAGGCGGATCTCGCCCGCCTCGGTGCTGGTGCTGACCAGGTCGGTCAGCGCGTCCTCGTTCAACCGCCCCGCCTCGACGTCCCGGACGCCCGGCCCGACCTCCAGGTTCCGCGCATGCCGGAACGACCCGTCTCCCGCCCCGAAGAGCAGCTCCACCCGCGCCTCGTCGAGCAGCGTGACGGCGAGGTCGGCGTGGCCATCCTGATCGAAGTCGCCGGCCGCGACGCCGAAGGAGGCCTTGCCCTCGTAGGGCACGGCCTGCAACGGATAGATCTGCCGGCGGCCGAGGTTGTGGAGGATCGCGAGCTTGCCCTCCCGCCAGTTCGGCACGACGAAGTCCCGGTGCCCCTTGCCGAAGAGGTCGACGCTGATGACGTTCGCCGGGCCGTAGGGCTGCTCGAAGTAACGCCAGGGATCGAATCCAAGGCCGCCCTGGTTGTACGCGATGGCGATGATCCCGCCCTCGCCCACGGCGACGATGTCGCGCCGGCCGTCGCCGTCGACGTCCTCGAGGACCACGGCGAAGGGATTTCGCAGGAGCTGGATGTCGTGCCGCTCTCCGAAGCCCCCGCTGCCGTCGCCCGGGAAGATCGAGATGGACATGGCCCGGTTGTTGGCGGTGACCAGGTCGAGATGGCCGTCGTCGTCGAGGTCGGCGAGCGCGATGCCGCGCGGCGCGACGGGGGCGTCGAAGTCGCGGGGGGTGTAGTCGCCTCCCGGCTGCGCGAGGAACACCCGCACGAACCCCTTCTCGAGGGTGGTCCCGCAGGCGACGATGTCGCGGTGGCCGTCGCCGTTCAGATCACCGAGCGCGACGCGGAAGGGCTCGGCGTCCGCGACGAAGGGAAGCTGGCGGACGGTGTACCCGGGCGCCGTGGGGCTCCCGTTCTCGCGGCTCGATGAGCAGCCGCCGAGGGCGCTCAGCGCGGCGAGCGCCACGGCAACACGGAACGGGAACTTCATCGGGTGACGGGAATCGTAGCAGAAGGAGGAGTGGGCGGCACCCGCGAGGGGGTGCCGCCCACATGCGAAGAGGCGGGAGTTCGACCGCCTACTGGGCCACGAAGGTGATGCCCAGGTTGAGGTCGCTGAACCCGAACGGCGTGCCGGCATCGAGCGCCGGGGCGCTGGTGACCAGCTTGGCGCCGCTCGTGGTGCTGTTCAGCAGCGAGAGACAGCTGAAGTTCGCGCCGTCAGCCGCGAGGGCCTGGATGGAACCCTGCAGGGCGCCCCAATCCATGATGGCCGAGGCGGCGCGGGTGGTCGTGAACGGGAACGCACCCAGACCGTCCACCACGCAGGTGTCGTTGACACCCGTGCACTGGGAGTTGTGGGCGCACGAGGGGTGAACGCAGGTCTCGGGTGTGGTGCAATCGTTGTCGCTGACACAGGAGGTGGCGGCGACGCTGCAGCTTCCCACCCGGCACTTTCCGGGGTCGGGGCTGCAGGGCTGGGACTGACCCTGCACCTGGATCGCCAGGTTGAGCTGCATGAAGGCCGCCTGCGGGGTCCAGCTCGGGGGTGCACCCTGGAGCCCGGGCACGAAATAGGTGGGACCGTTGCAGACACCGTCGTGTGGGTTTGGACCCGAGCAGGTCTGCGTGCCGGGGCAGTCCCCGTCATCGGCGCAGGTGGTTGTCAGGCTGACCGAGCAGTGCCCAAGGCAACGCTCGCCGCCCGGACACTGCGAGTCCTTCGTGCACGTGGTCGAGGTCGTGACGCTGCAGTGACCGACCTCGCGGACCGCCTTCTGACCGGTCGGAGCCATGTCGTCGCAGCCCGAATCGACCGGCGTGGCGCTCACGCAGACGGCCGGCTCGCCGGGCTCGATTCCCGCATGGCTCTGGGTGTTGTGGAGGGCGTCGAAGGGCGTCCCGGCGCAGTTGAGCGCAGTGGCCGGTCCCGTCCACCCGGGGACTGCGAGGCAGGAGTTGGGCTGGACGGCGCAGGCCTGCGTCGGTGCCGGGGCCGTGCAGTTGGCCACCGTGGCGCAGGTCTTGATGCACGCGCCAGAGCTGCACGTCTCGCCCGCGGGGCAGTCGGCGTTTACGGAGCAGAGGCATACGCCGCCGCCTGGGTTGGAGCAGGTCTGCGTTGGGTTGGAGCAGGAGCCCTGGCCTGCCCCAGCGCATGGCGTAAAGCACTGTCCGCTGGCGCAGATCTGACCGCCGGAACAACCGGCGTTGGTGGCACACCCGCAGACGCCCACCTGCTGCCCGCTGTCGCAGGAGCTGCCGCCGGTGGCGTCACAGGCGGTGCAGTGATCCGCGTAGAGGGTGTAGTCGGAGCTGGGTGGATTCGGCAGCGGCAGCGGAGCGCCGAAGCAGTTAATGAGCCCGCTCCCTGCGCTCCCGTCCCCGTCGAGATCGACGAGGTACGCGCACACGTTCTGCCCGAGGAAGTTCACCACGGGGAACGCGGTGGGCGGCACGGACAGGGCGAAGACGCCGCCGGTCGGGCTGCTCGGCGGGGAGCCCAGGACGACGACCTGGAAGCTACCGTTGAGCGGGAGCTTCACCCCGTCGTCGTTGTGGGCCAGGGTGCCGCGCGGGATGGAGAGTGAGCCGGTCCCCGTGCTCGGATTGCCCGGCTGGAGCACGAAGGGGTGTGGACCCGGGCAGTCGCAGGCGTCGGTGCCCTCGCAGGTCTGGCCCGTGAAGCACTGGTTGTTGTTGTTGCAGAGCGAGATGCAGGCGCCGCTCTGGCAGATCTGCCCCGCGGCGCAATCGGCGTTGACGCTGCAGAGACAGACGCCGGGGTTGCCGGTACAGGTCTGGGTCGCGTTCGGGCAACTACCCTGACCGGGGCCGCCGATGCAGCCCGGGAAGCAGGCGCCGGTGGGCCCGGCAGGGACGCACACGTCCCCGGGGGGGCAATCCGTGCTGGTGGCGAAGTCGTCGCACGCGCAGTGCCCCTGGAACTTGGTGATGCACTGGCCGGGGCAGGCCGCGTCGTCGGTGTTGTCGCAGCGCTCGCCGAACTCGGCGAAGCCATCGCCACACACCGCCGGCGCCGGGTTGGTCAGAGACGGCACGCAGAGCATGGTCGTCTCCTTGGTCTCGAGCTGCAGTACGCCGAACTCGCTGTCGTTGGTGGAGACGTTCATGGAGGCCGCGGCCGCCTCACCCGGGGCGCGTCGCGCCTGGTAACACAGGAGGTGGCCGAGTGGATTCTTGATGCCCCCGCCGTTCTTGTCGACCGGCGTGCACAGTTGCCGGATGCGGACCAGGTTGTACTTCCGGGTCTGGAACTGGGTTCCCACCGTCACCGTCTTCTGGGCGAGGCGCGGCTGCCCCGCGCTCAGGCGGGCGATGTAGCACTTGTAGTGATCGACGTTGATCGTATTCAGGTCGGGCGCGGGGGGCGGCGGGGCCGGGGCCACGCTCTTGTTCGCCGGGACCATCAGCTGGCGGACCCGACCGACATCGACCTTGACGTCATCGAGCTGGTTCACCACCCGGATGCCGGTTTTCGGGGCTCCTGTCGATGTCACCGTTGCCGGCGCGACCTGGAAGCCGACCAGGTGGGTGTTGGGGTCGACGATGCCCTCGCTGTTCTTGTCGGCCGGGGGACAGATCGCCGAGGCCGGGAAGGAATGGCGCTTGATCGTGAAGGTCCCCGTCTCGAACTCGTCGTTGAGCGTGACGCTCGAGACCGGGGAGAAGGCAGCCGACGATCTAGTTTTGTAGCAAAGGAAGTGGTCATCGGGGGAGTGCGGTGGATTGACCCCGCTCGCCACTCCTACGAAGGCCGCCAGGAAGAGCATTCCGGTCGTCAGCGTCGTCAATCTGCTCATGCGCGCCATGTGATCTCCCCTCAATGCTCGTTGTGTGTCGGGACTGTTTGACTTCGGTTAGCGCCGCCCAGAACCTCCCGCACCCACTGCGGCGTTCCGCACAGACAAAGCAGGGGATTTCTATGGCCCGTAACAAGGTAAAGTCAATGAAAAAAATCTCGTACGCATCGGAGGAGGGAGTGCGACGCAGCGCGCCGAGGGAGACCCAGAAGTCGAAAACATCTGAGCAGGGGTGGGTCTGGCCACCTTGCGGCAAGACCAGGCTGTCCTGCCGGCAGCGCCGGACAATCTCGAGAGACAATCCCGCGAAGACGTTAGGCCTCGATCACCCAGACGGAGGGTCGCCGGGGAATCAGGTCGGCGAGGAGGTTCTATGTACCGGGCGCCCAAGCCTTCGCCAGCGGTGATTTGACAGCGCGATTCGGCGAAGTGTACTCGGCACGGACTCGATGACCGCCCAACGAAAGGTCCGCGTGCCCGTGAAGGCCGGGTACTTCACGGTCCCGGACGATTCAACCCAGCCGCCGCGGCTCCTCGGGACCCGCTGCGAGGACTGCGGCGAGCACTTCTTCCCGCGCCGCGCCGTCTGTGCGCGCTGCCTCTCGCGGCGCACCGTCGACGTGGAGCTGGGTCCGCAGGGGCAGCTCTACAGCTACACCTTCGTTCACTTTCCCCTCTTCGGCTCGATGCGGGTGGAGCACGTCGGCTACGGGGTCGGACAGGTGGACCTGCCCGAGGGACCCCGCGTCCAGCTGCCGCTCGCCGGCAAGCAGGAGGACTATCGCATCGGGATGACGCTCGAGGCCGAGCTCGAGCCGATCCGCGAGGAGGGGGACAAGGAGGTCGTCATCATTCGCTTCCGCCCCGTGGAACGCGCAGCATGAACGACGTCGCGGTCCTCGGCGTCGGGATGCACCCCTTCGGCATGTGGGCCGAGCGGAGCAATGCCGACATGGGGCTGGCGGCGGGACTCGCGGCGCTCGACGACGCGGGGCTCTCCTTCCGCGACGTCCAGGCGGCCTACGTCGGCCACATCTTCGCCCAGGTCATGAGCGGTGTCCGGGTCATGAAGGAGTTCGGCCTCACCGGGCTCCCGATCCAGCGGATCGAGAATGCCTCGGCCACCGGCTCGGCCGTCTTCCGCGAGGCGTGCCTCGCCGTGGCGAGCGGGCGGCACGACGTGGTGCTGGCGCTGGGCTTCGACAAGATGTCGGCCATGATCCAGCAGAGCGGTGCCACGACGGATCCCGCCTTCCTGGAAGACGCCATCCTCCCGGCGGGGTTCTTCGCGATGTGGGCAACGCGACGGATGCACGAGAGGGGGACCCAGGCGAGCCACCTGGCCGCGATCGCCGCCAAGAACTGGAACAACGGGGCGAAGAACCCGATGAGCCAGCGCCAGCCAGACGCGCCGGTCACCGTCGAGAAGGTACTCGCCTCCCGGATGGTCGCGTGGCCGCTGACGGCCATGATGTCCTGTCCGATCGGTGACGGAGCGGCGGCCGCGATCGTCGGCCGCCCCGAGATCGTCCGGAAGCTCCGCCCCGGCCGCCCGATCGTCCGGGTGGTCGCCTCGGCGCTGCAGAGCGAGCGCTACGACCGCGGCCATCTCTTCGTGGGCCCGGTCGTCGGACCCGCCCGGATGACCGTCGACACGGCCCGTGAGGTCTACGAGGAGGCAGGTCTCGGGCCCAAGGATCTCCACTTGGTGCAGGTGCATGATGCGTTCGCGATCGAGGAGCTCGAGTACTACGAGCTGCTTGGCCTGTGCGGCAAGGGCGAGGCTGAGGCGGCGATCGAGCGGGGGGACTTCGCCCCCGGGGGGCGCATTCCCGTCTCGACCGACGGCGGGCTCATCGCGCGCGGCCATCCCGGCGGCCCGACGGGGCTGGCGCAGATCTGGGAGACGACGCTCCAGCTCCGGGGCGAGGCGGGGCCACGCCAGGTCGACGGGGCCCGCGTCGGTCTCTGCCACATGATGGGTGGCGGCAGCGTCTGCGTCATCCACATCCTGCAGCGAGACTGAGGCGTGTCCCGGGACGCCTGGGATCCGCGGCAGTACGAACGCTTCCAGGCCGAGCGGCAGCAGCCCTTCTTCGATCTCCTCGCGCTCGTGCGCCGACGCCCGGGAATGCGGGTGGTCGACCTCGGCTGCGGAACGGGCACGCTGACGCGCGAGCTCCATCTGGCTCTTGCGGCGCAGGAGACGGTCGGCATCGACAGCTCACCCGCCATGCTCGCGCGTGCGGCGCCCCTCGCCATGGCGGGCCTCCGCTTCGAGCCGGGCGACATCGCCGACTTCGCCGCGCCCGGCGCCTACGACCTCGTGTTCTCGAACGCCGCGCTCCACTGGATCAGGGATCAGCCGACGCTGCTCCGGCGACTGACCGAGGCGTTGACGCTCGGGGGCCAGCTCGCCGTTCAGGTGCCGGCGAACCACGACGACGCGGCCCATCGGGTGGCGGCGGAGGTCGCGACCGAGTCGCCCTTCGCCGAGCACCTCGCCGGCCCGGTGACACCACGCGCGGCGGTCCTGACGCCCAGGGAATACACGCTCCTGCTCGATCGCCTCGGCTACGCCGAGCAGCACGTGCGCCTGCAGGTCTACGCCCACCATCTGGCATCGCGCGACGAGGTCGTCGAGTGGGCGCAGGGCACCGTCCTCACCCCCTACCGACGCCAGCTGGGCGAGGACCTCTACACGCGCTTCCTCGCCGCCTACCGCGCGCGCCTCCTCCCCCAGCTCGAAGACCGTCGCCCGTACCTCTTCCCGTTCCAGCGCATCCTCTTCTGGGCCGCTCGGTAGACCGCTTCCAACCGTTGGCCGCGACGCGGGGACGGGGGTGCCGCCGACGAGTGGGGGCCCGGCGCACGCCCGCTCCGGCGAATCCACTGACGCTGCAGCGCCGGGCCTAAGGACCCGCGAGGAGGCGGCACCCCCGTCCCCGCGCCACGGACACCCCATGGATTGACACGTCGATAATACGAATGGTAATTCGAAAAACTCGAATCCCGAGTCGGACGACGGCTCCCCGGCGATCCGGGGCAGAGGGGTGACCTGATGGAATTCGGCATCTTCTCGCACATGCATGTCCCGCCGGACGACACCGAGCACGCGCGCTTCCTGCGCGAGCTGGAGGTTTCCGAAGCCGTGGATGCCGCTGGCTTCAAGTACAACTGGGCCCCCGAGCACCACTTCCTCGAGCGCTACTCCCACCAGCCGGCGCCCGAGGTGTACCTCAGCTGGGTGGCGGCGCGCACCAAGCGCATCCACGTGGGCCACGCGATCGTCAACATCACGTCGGCGGTGAACCACCCCGTCCGGGTGGCCGAACGCATCGCCACAATGGATCATCTGAGCGAGGGGCGGGTGGAGTTCGGGACCGGCCGTGGCTCGTCGTCAGCCGAGTGGTCGGGCTTTGCCATCCCATCGGCGGCCGAGACCAAGCCGATGTGGCAGGAGTCGATCGAGCAGATCCCGCGTATGTGGCGCGACGAGTACTATTCGTACGAAGGCAAGTACTTCCGCGTGCCGCGGCGCTGGGTCACGCCCAAGCCCTACTCGAAGCCGCATCCGCCGCTCTGGGTCGCGTGCTCGAGCCCGCCCACCTTCACCCTGGCGGGCGAGCTGGGGCTGGGTGCGCTCTGCTTCACGACCGGGACGGCCGCCGAGGTGGCCGACAACATCCGTAACTACAAGGACGCGATCCGCCGGTGCACACGGCCGGTCGGCGAGTACGTGAACGACAACATCGCCGTCACCACCAACATGCTGTGCCTGGAGGACGGCGACGAGGCCCGCTGGCTCTACAGCAGGGCGCGCACCGGGGAGTTCCTCGAGTACTTCTACAAGTGGCTCGATTCGGTCCCGCGGCCGCCGCAGCTGCCGAAGGAGGGGCCGGTTCGCATCCCCGAACCGACGCGCGAGGACCTCGTGGCGCGCCTCCGGCGCGGTGGCAGCATGGTCGGTGCTCCAGAGGAGATCGCCGAGGTGATCCGGATGTACGAGGCGGTCGGCGCCGACCAGGTGATCTTCGCGCCCTTGACCATGGTCATCGACCAACAGTACGTTCTCCGCTCGGTCGAGCTGTTCGGGGAGCGGGTCATTCCGGCGTTCGACCAGGACCCCGTGCACAGGACGACGCGACAGCGCGAAGCGGCGCTCGCCGCGAGGGCCGCCTGAGGGTGTGAGCGCGATGGGCGTCCCGGTCTTCGACAAGGTCCTGATCGGGGGCCGGTGGGTCGCCGCCGCGGGCGGGAGCTACGCCATCATCAATCCAGCCACGGAGGAGCCCGCCGGCTATGCTCCGGAGTGCTCGCCCGAGCAGGTGCGAGAGGCGGCCCGCGCGGCGCGCGAGGCCTTCGACCGCGGTCCCTGGCGTCGCATGGACGGTGCCGAGCGGGGCAAGCTACTCGTCGCCGCCGCCGAGCGCTTCCGCCGCGAGGCGCCCGGGCTCGTCGAGCTGACGATCGCGGAGACGGGGGCCGTCCGGCCGGTTGCCGAGCGGTTGCAGGTGGGGCAGGCGGGGGAGCGCCTGGCCCGCTACGGCGAGCTGGCGGCGGAGCCGGCCGAGAAGCGGCTGTCCGACATCGAGGCACGGGCACCGTGGGGCGGTGGCGTCGCTACCGGACTCGTGGTGCGCGAGCCGATCGGGGTCGTCGCCTGCATCTCACCGTTCAACTTCCCCATGACCAACTGTGCGGGAAAGATCGGCCCCGCGCTCGCCGCGGGCAACACCGTGGTCGTGAAGCCCTCGCCCCAGGACCCGCTCGGGGTCGCCGAGCTCTGCCGCATCGTCGACGCCGTCCTCCCGCCCGGGGTCGTCAACTTCGTGTGCGGCTCCGGACCCGAGATCGGCGAGGCCCTCACCCTGGCGCCCGAGGTGGGCATGATCTCGTTCACCGGGAGCACGACAGTCGGTCGCGCCATCCAGACCGCGGTCGGTCACCAGATGAAGCGCACCCTGCAGGAGCTCGGGGGCAAGTCGGCCAACGTCGTCTTCGCCGATGCCGATCTGTCCCGCGCGCTCGCCGGCTCGATGTCGGTCTGGACCTTTCACGCCGGGCAGATCTGCACCGCGCCGACGCGCCTCCTCGTCGAGCAGTCGATCTACGACGCGTTCACGCAGCGGCTCGTCGCCGCCGCGGGCAGCGTCAAGGTCGGCGATCCGCGCGACGAGGGGGTGGTGATGGGACCGCTTGTCTCCGCGGCGCAGCGCGAGCGCGTCGAGCGCTTCATCGCGCAGGGCGTGGCCGAGGGCGCGAGGCTCGCCTGCGGCGGCCGGCGGCCGCCGCACCTCCCGCGCGGCTACTACGTCGAGCCGACGCTCTTCACCGAGGCGCGCAACGACATGGTGATCGCGCGCGAGGAGATATTCGGTCCGGTGATCACGGCCATCCCCTTCCGCGACGAGGAGGAGGCCATCGCGCTCGGCAACGACTCCGAGTTCGGTCTCTACGGCTACGTCTGGAGCGGGGACCATGCGCGGGCGCTTCGCGTCGCGCGGGGGCTCCGGACGGGCACGGTGCAGATCAACGGGAGCCCCCCGCATCCCGAGGCCCCGTTCGGGGGCTACAAGCAGAGTGGAGTCGGCCGCGACGGCGGGCGCTG
>Ga0126369_10004030_pt1 | contig 10714 bp, 10 predicted proteins | sample PanSoiMetaPlot_1_FD_109646 | JGI IMG/M metagenome (GOLD analysis project Ga0126369, IMG submission 109646) | Tropical forest soil microbial communities from Panama - MetaG Plot_1 | ecosystem: Environmental > Terrestrial > Soil > Tropical forest > Bulk soil | place: Panama | collected 2016-02-17
GGCTGTCGATTTCTTCGCGTTACTATGGGGCGACCTCTTGCTTCAATTGTTGTTGCGCGTTGCAGATCCGCCGGCACCGCAAGCGCTGGAACAACAAGCGCGGGAAGCGGCGGACAAGTTTCTGAGACTCTACGCGCGGCCACATGGCTGCTAAATTAAATTAGTGCCGCGTTTCTGGCCTTTGATTCAAAACGTTGTGGTCGCCCCGCGAAGCCTGATGAGACTTTTCTTGAAGCAAAGCGTCAGTTCTTCCTGACGCGCAGGGGTTGGTCAATGCCCACCGCTTCCGCGGGGAATGGCATGCAATGGGAAGTGCCGTCAGAGTCACCACACCAGCAAAAGGGCACTTGACTGGTCCCAAACGGTACCATATCGTCACGCTTTGATGGTACTCAAAGGTACCACCGCAGATATGTCGCCGATGCTCGGACAATGGAGGTTAGTTATGACCAAAGCCTACGATTGTGTGATCGCTGCATCCATCGCCGCGATGGCCTGCCTTGCGTCATCCCTGCAATCTGTTGCTCAGGGACCTCTGCCCGGCCAACCCGAGTTTGGAAAACTCCTCGTACAAGCAGCCGAAGCATCGCCGGGCTGTCTCGGTGTCAAGCTAGGCCGAACGGACAACGGTACGAACGTGATTTTCGCATGGTTTGAGAACAAACAGGCACTCGTCACATGGTACAAGTCAGATTTCCATCAATGGGCCATGAAGACGGCGTTCCCAAATCAGAACTTCAACCGCGAACCGCTGCCGGACGTGCCGGAAAACAGCGGACAAATCCTCGCCCTTGTCACCTTGAAACTGGCCGACGCCGTGGTGCCGGGCTCGCCAGTCCCGATCGAGAGAATCGGAATTGAGCTCTACACGCCCTTGCCAGACGGAGTTGCAGTCGGCGGCCAATTCGCACCTCAATCCGTCAGGGTTCCCGGACTTCGCCAGTTCGATTTAAGGACCGCGGTGGGCCAGCCCCGCTGAGCCGCTGCCAGCTTGCGCAAATTCAGCCTACTGGCGACATCGGTCTTGCGGGCTGCTGAGCCGGTGCGGCAGATCAAGAGGTGCAAAGATGATCTGGAAACTTGTTTTTGCCACATCGTTGTATGCTTCAGTGCTGACTGTCGCTCACGCAGCGGACCTCACCGTTACTGTGAGCGGCATTCGAAATGCGGCCGGTCTGGTCTCGGCAGGCGTCTTCGACAGCGAGAGCAGCTTTGCAAAGCCTTCAGAGGCGGTTGCGTCATTCCGAACCAAGGCGATGCAGGGAAGTGTCAGCTTCACCGTTCATGACCTGCCGCCAGGGCGATACGCTGTGACGGCATATCATGATGAAAATGGCAACGGCAGACTTGATTTCGACCCGACCGGAGTTCCGACAGAGGGCTACGGCGTGTCCAGGGACGCGCGCAATCCATTGGCGCCGCCGGAATTTGGTAAAGCGGCATTCGAGCTTATAGATCAGAACAAATCCGTCACCGTAAAGATCGGCTACTGATCGGATCGTTGACACTGCGATTTGAGGCGTCCACTATCCCTGAAGTGGCCGACGCAAACTGCAACCGGGAGGCCCGTTCGGTGACGGGCAATGCCGAGGCTCTACGCGTCCCGCGGATAGAGTTGAATCTCCGGCGTCGTCGCGAACGTCGGAGATGCGACGCCTGCAGCGAAGGCCCGACCGGACGCCGATGCGCTGATAGCGAATGCTGGACTGAAGGGCGGCGGTCCTTCATCCGTGCTACAAACGCGCAACCCGGTTGGCGATAAGGAGAGGAAGATGAAAAACCTGTCGAGAATGCGCGTGCTGATGTGTTGTCTCGGCACATTCGTCCTCGGTTCGGGCACAAGTCTGGCACAGGGCGTGGCGCCGCCCGATCACCCGGCCGTCACCGTGAAGGGGAAGACCTATACGCCCCGCTCGATCCTGGCGCGCAACATGGGCAGCGAGGCCGACCGGATAACGGCGTTTCCGCCGCACCGGATCATCGGCAACATCTATTACGTCGGGCTGAATACGATCAGCTCCTTCCTCATCGCGACACCGCAGGGGCATATCCTGATCGACAGCACCTATGAGCGAAACGTACCGACGATCGAAAAGTCGGTTGAGCAGCTCGGCTTCAAATTCTCAGATGTCAAAATCCTGCTCGGCAACCATGCCCACGGCGACCACCAGGAGGGCGATGCCATGGTCAAGCAGATGACCGGCGCGCAGGTGATGGCGATTGCCGAAGACGTGCCGGCGCTGCAGGCCATGAAACCCGGCGGCAAAGAGCATCCGATCGACAAGGTCCTGCATGATGGCGACGCGGTGGCGCTCGGCGGCACCACGCTCGTTGCGCATCTCACGCCTGGCCACACACCCGGCTGCACAACGTGGACCACGACCGCGCAAGAGGGCGGGAAGACCTACAACGTGATGTTTGGATGCAGCCTGCGCCCGCCCGCGGTGCTGACCCCCGCGCTCGTCGACCAGTTCAACCGTGCATTCAAGACCGTGCGCGGGCTGCCTTGCGACGTGCAGCTCGGCGATCACGGGGCCCAGTACAACATGCAGGAAAAATACGCGAAGCTGAAGGATGGCGGCGCCAATCCGTTCATCGACCCCGCGAGCTGCACACTGGAAGCGGACGTTGAGGAGGCGATGTTCAACGCGATCCTGGCCGAGCAGCAGCAGGCCAACCGGCCATAGCGCATCACGTCGATCACACCGAATGGAGAGTCCCATGGAACGCAAGAAGGCATCGGATTCCCGCAAGCACTCCTGAGCCTGTTTGATCGATACGTGCATGGCGCCATCAGCCGTCGCGATTTTCTCGATGGCGCCCAGAAGTTTGCTGTCGGCAGCGTGACGGCGGTGGCGCTCTTCTAGATGCTGCGGCCGAACTACGCTTGGGCGATTGGGGTTCAAAAGGACGACGCCCGGATCAAAACCGAGCCCGCAACCGTTCCGTCGCCCAAGGGCAACGGAAGCATCAAGGGCTATCTGGTTCGGCCGGCGGATGCGACCGGAAAGCGGCCGGTGGTGCTGGTCGTCCACGAGAACCGCGGCCTCAATCCATATATTGAAGACGTGGCGCGACGGCTGGCAGTCGCCAACTACATTGCGTTCGCGCCTGACGGACTCACCTCGGTCGGCGGCTATCCGGGGGATGACGAGAAAGGCGCAGAGCTTTTCCGCCAGGTCGACAACGCGAAAATGCGGGAAGATTTCCTTGCCGCAGCAACATGGCTCAAGGCGCGTCCGGACTCCACCGGCAAGCTCGGCGCCGTCGGATTTTGCTTTGGCGGCAGCGTTGTAAACCAATTAGCGGTGCGAATGGGCGGCGATCTTGCCGCCGCAGTGCCGTTCTATGGCAGCCAGCCGAGCGCCGCCGGCGCTGCCAAGATCAAGGCGCCCGTCCTTGCGCAGTATGGCGAGCTTGACACGCGCATAACCTCGGGACGGCCGGATTTCGATGCGGCACTCACGACAGCGCATGTTCCCCACGAGGGATTAAATCTACAAAAACGCCAATCACGGCTTCCACAACGACACCACCCCCGCTACGATGATGCGGCTGCCAAGCTTGCGTGGCAGCGTACGCTGGAGTGGTTCAGCAAGTATCTGAGTTGATGCATCTCGGGTTGTCTGGGGGAGCGCAGGATGGGTTGAGCGGAGCGAACCCATCTGGGTTCAACGTCGCACTTCCCATGATGGGTTCGCTTCGCTCGACCCATCCTGCAAGACCGTGAAACCGCTGTTCACTATCGGCTACGAGCAATCGACCGCGAGCGCCTTCTTCGATGCGCTGTCACAGGAGGGGGTTGGGCTCCTGGTCGATGTGCGGGCCGTGGCGGCTTCGCGGCGGCCGGGGTTTTCGAAACGCCAGCTTGCCGCCGGGCTTGATGAGCGCGGCATCGGCTATGTGCATCTGCAAAAGCTCGGTACCCCGAAGGAGGGGCGGCTTGCAGCGCGCAGTGGCCGTGCCGACGAGATGCTGCGAATTTTCGAGCGCCATCTGAAAACACCGGAGGGGCAGCACGAGCTCGATGAGTTGACTGCGATTGCGAGAGCCCTGATGACGCGATCGAGCCGGCCGTTATGCCTCTTGTGCTATGAACGCGACCCCGCCTGTTGCCACCGGCAGCGGCTGGCCAGCGAGCTTCATGCCCGCCTCGGGCTCAAGGTCGAGCATTTGTTTTGCGCGCCGGTGTAGGATGGGTTGAGCGATGCGAAACCCATCATAGCCTTGCCGGGTTTCGCCAACGCTCAACCTATCCTACGCGAAAACGATGTAGGCTTGCATGAGTATCGCGAGGAGACGATTCGTTTCCCTTCTCGGCAGCGCCATCCTGGCGCCGCGCGCCGTAAGCCAGCCGCGGCAGCTGCCGCTGATCGGATTCCTGCACGCCGCCACGGCCGAGAGCTACGCATTCGATGCGGCCGGGTTCGCCCAAGGCCTGGAGGAGCAGAGCTTTGTGGAAGCCCAGAACCTCGCAGTTGATTACCGCTTTGCCAATGGTCGGCTCGATCAATTGGCGGTGCTGGCGGCCGATCTTATCCGGAATCAGGTTGCTCTTATCGTCGCAGGCGGAGCTGCCGCCGCCCTCGCCGCGAGGGCCGTGACGGCGACGATTCCGATCGTTGCCATATCAGGATTCGATCTGACGAGGCTCGGCCTCGCTGCGAGCGCGAACCGGCCCGGCCGCAACGTCACCGGCGTGACCTTCGTCACCGCCGGGCTGATGAGCAAGAGGCTTGGCTTCTTGCGCCAACTTGTTCCGGGGACGACGACGATCGGGTATCTCACGCAGGGTGTCCGTGCCTACGACGCCGAGGCCGCGCTATTGCGCGCGATTGAGGAGCGCAGAAGCGAAATGCATGCCGCGGCCGAGGCGCTCGGATGGCAAATCATCGTCGCGGAGGTCGGCGGCGACCGCGACTACGAGGTGGCCTTTGCGAGACTCGCCGAACACCGCGCCAACGCCCTGGTGGTCGCGCCATCACCGGTTTTCGCCAGCGATGCCGACGACATTATTGCGCTGACCCTGCGCCATGAAATTCCGACGATGTTCGAACGCCGTGCCGATGTCGTCGCCGCCGGATTGGCTAGCTACGGCGCCAGCCGCCCGGATGCTTGGCGCCAGTGCGGCGTCCAGGTCGGACATATTCTCGGTGGCGCCAAGCCGGCCGATTTGCCGGTGCTGCAATCTGCCAGGATTGAACTCGTGATCAACCAGACGATTGCAAAATCGCTCGACCTTACGGTCCCTTCCGGTCTGCTTGGCCAGGCGGATGAGGTGGTGCGATGAACCCGCCTGGTGGACCGATTGCCACCCGGTAGTCACGACTGTTGCGGTTTCCAGGGCGTGGCAGACGGCCGTGATGCGGTAACCATCGTGATCCAGCACGATGGCAGCGTAATAGTCCGCACGAAAGTGGCAGCTTGGTCATTGCCGTTTGGTTGCGTGGTGAGCAGTGATGAAGGCGGGGGAACGGCGCAGCGTCGTCGCTCACCCGTTGCTCTGCTCCGCGCCCCCGACCCACGTGCCAATGACATTGAGGTCAGGCGTCAGCGCAACCATGTCGGCGCGGGCGTCGCAGATCAAGGCGCCGCGTTCGTGCTCCAGCCCAAGGAACCTTGCAGGGGTGAGGGACGCGGCACGAAACGCGTCGTCAAGCGGAAGCTTTGCCAGCCTCACGGCGTTTCGGACGGCCGAAGCCATGTCCAGATGCGCACCCGCAAGGGTGCCGTCCTGGGCCGCGAGACGTCCCTCGTGGAGCGAGATGGTCCGTCCCATCAATTGGAACTGGAGGAATCCTGTGCCGACAGACGGCATTGCATCGCTCACGAGCGCAATTCCTTCGGCGCCTTTGGCGGCAAATGCCGCCCGCACGGCGATCGGATCGACGTGAATCCCATCCACAATGATCCCCGCGATCAGACTTTGCTCGGCCAAGGTTGCGCCAACGATGCCGGGCTCCCGGCCGGCAAACGGCGGCATGGCGTTGAAGAGGTGCGTTACGCCGGCGAGTCCGTCGGCCACGGCGCCAATCACGACCTCGGCCGTTGCTTCGCTATGGCCAACCGAGACCCGAATTCCGGTGGCCGCGAGCCGGGCGAGAAAGCCGTCCGGCAGCCGCTCCGGCGCGAGCGTGACCAGCGAGCGGCCAGCGCCGGCGAGATCAGCGAGCCAGTCGAGGTCACTCAGGCGGGGAACAGCGATATGATCGGCCCGATGGATGCCCGGCCGCGCGGGGCTGATGAAAGGGCCTTCGAGGTGCAGGCCGAGCACCCCGGCGCTGCCGGCAGCGGTGCGCGCCGCCGCGATAGCGGCTTGTGTCTGCTGTGGCGAATCGGTGATCAGCGTCGGCAGGCACGCGGTCGTGCCATAACGCCGATGGGCAAGGGCGATTGCCCGCATGCCCTCCACGGTCGGATCGTCATTGAGCAGAATGCCCCCGCCGCCGTTGACCTGGAGGTCGATGAAGCCGGGAGCCAGCAGGGTGCCGTCCGCCAAGCGCCGCTGCGGCCAGTGGTCTGGCACCTCGCCCCACGCCGCTACCCCTAGAATGCGGCCGTCCCTGATGAGCACCGCCGCTTTGTCGTGCCAGCGCCGGCCGTCGAAAACCCGATCGCCGAGGACGGCGTGGGGGCGGTGGCGAGCAACGGTATCTTGGCTCTGCTGCATCTTGGAGCGTTTTTTCATCAGGTTGACCTTGCCCGTGTCATCGCCCAGCTTGACCGGGCCCCCCTCCCTACCCTCAACCGCTTGCCGGGAGTAGGGAGGGGAGGTCGGTGGTTACTAGATCGCCCGGTCAAGACGGGCGATGACAACACGGAGGTAGGTCAACCTAGTCGAAAGACGCAGTAACCATCCTGCGTCACGTTGGCCGGCTGGATTGCCGATCCGCCAACTCCAATCTAACCGGTAACCCCACGAAAGGTTTGGGATGGACCGGCTTCTAATCCGCGGTGGCAACGAGCTCACGGGATCGGTACAGATTCACGGCGCCAAGAATGCCGCATTGCCCCAGATTGCGGCGGCGCTCCTCAGCGCCGAGCCGGTCGAGATCGGCAATGTTCCCGATCTTCTCGACGTCACCACCATGTTGACGCTGATGCAGGAGATCGGCGTGACCGCGGAGCGCCGTTCGGGAGGCAGTTTGCTGCTCGATCCGCGAGCGGCGCGCAGCACGCAAGCCCCTTATGAGATCGTTCGGCGCATGCGCGCTAGCATCCTTGTGCTGGGGCCGCTGGTCGCGCGGTTCGGCACGGCGCGGGTATCGCTGCCGGGCGGCTGCGCTATCGGCGCGCGGCCTGTCGATCTGCACCTCAAGGCACTGACGGCGCTCGGAGCGACGGTCGGCGTCGAAGCCGGATACATCACCGCGGAGGCCGAAGGCGGCCGGCTCCGCGGCGGCCGCATCATTCTGACTTCGCCGTCGGTTGGCGCGACCGAGACCGCGCTCATGGCGGCCACCCTCGCATGCGGCGAAACGGAAATCGTCAACGCGGCACGGGACCCGGAGGTTTGCGATCTAGCCCTGTGCCTTGCCGCAATGGGTGCTCGCATCGAGGGTGCCGGCACTCACCGCATCCAGGTCGAGGGGGTCGAGAGCCTGCATCGCGCCCGGCACGATTTGATCGCGGACCGCATTGAGGCCGGCACCTATGCGATCGCTGCCGCCATTACGGGCGGCCATCTTGAACTGCTCGATGCTCATCTCGAGCACCTCGCAAGCGTCGGCGCAGCATTGGAACAAGCAGGAGTGCAGATATGGCCGACCGACCGCGGCCTTATGATCTCGCGCACAGGGCCGCTGCGCCCGGTCGACGTCGTGACGGAACCCTATCCGGGATTTCCAACCGACCTGCAGGCCCAGTTCATGGCGCTGATGGCCGTGGCCCCCGGCGCCTCGGTGATCCGCGAGACGGTTTTCGAGAGCCGCTTCATGCATGTGCCCGAGCTCGGGCGGCTCGGCGCCAACATCCTTCTGCAAGGCACGACGGCGCTCGTGCGCGGCGTCGAGCAGCTCCATGGCGCCGAGGTAATGGCCACAGACCTGCGCGCCTCGGTCGGGCTCGTCCTTGCCGGGCTGGTTGCTGAAGGCGAGACGGTCATTCATCGCATCTACCACCTCGACCGCGGCTATCAGGCCCTCGACCGCAAGCTCGTGCAGTGCGGCGCCGACATCAGGCGGATTTCGGAATGAACGCGCCTGATCTCCGAAAGAACGTGCGCCTTCTCGTTGGTGTCGACGGCGGCGGCACCGGCTGTCGCGCCCGCATCGAGGATGCCGAGGGCTTTGTGCTCGGAACCGGTATCGCCGGTCCTGCGGCGGTGCGGCTCGGCATTGACCGATCGTTGGCGGCCGTGGAAAGTGCCTGCCGGGCGGCAGCGGCCGAAGCCGGCCTGCAACCCGACGCTTTGGCCGAAATGGACGCCGGCGTGGGGCTTGCCGGCATCGGCCGCAAGGGCGTGCTCGAAGAGATAACGGCGCGGCCGCATCCGTTTCGCTCCGTCATCTATGTCAACGACGCCAACATCGCGTGCATCGGCGCCCACGGCGGCCGCGATGGCGGCATCGTCATCATCGGCACGGGCAGCGCGGGCTTTGCGGTCGTGCAGGGGCGGGAGGTGAAGGTCGGCGGCTATGGCTTCCCGATCTCGGACGAAGGAAGCGGCGCGGACCTCGGCCTGCAGGCAATCCGGCTGGCGCTGCGTGCAAACGACGGTCGAGCGCTCGCAACCACCTTGACCCGTGAAGTCATGGCCCGTTTCGGCGGCGATCCGTTTGAGGCGGTCGCCTGGATGGATCGCGCAACGGCAACGGACTATGCGGCGCTGGCGCCGCTGGTGATGCGGCATGCCGACAGCGGTGATCCGGTGGGACGGCGCATCGTGCGCGACGGCGCCGAGCAGATTGACGAGCTGGTGCGCCGGCTGATCGAATGTGGTGCTCCACGCGTTGCGCTCGTGGGGGGGCTCGCGTCGCCCATAGAGCCATGGCTGGCGCCTGACGTGCAGCGCCGCCTATCTCCGGTGGAAGGCGACGCGGTTGCCGGCGCACTGCATCTCGCCCGGCGTGCCGCAATGGCGGGGGCATCTGCCTCCTGCCCTCGCCCGCAAGCGGGATAAGGTGGGGGCTGGAACTTGAGTTGCGATTGCAGCCTTACTCCGAGAGCAAATTTCGATGGCTTTGATTGATCATATACGGGCGGTGTCGGCGGGCTTTGTCCCGGCGACCCGACCCTCATGACACGGGCCAGAGAATGATCGAGGTGGCCGGGACAAGCCCGGCCACGACGCAGAATGGTTCGATATGACCGCAATCTAGGCGACGCCTGTCGAGGACAAGAATGCTCACGGAGAAGATCAGCGAACGTTACGCGGAACTCGATTCCTGGTCCTCGGGCGAGGTCATCGCTGCGATGTACGAGAGCCAGCTTGCCGCCGCCGCCGCGGTGCGCGGCGCGCTGCAGGCCATCACGGCGGCGGTGGATGAAGCAGTTCCGGCCTTGCGGCGAGGCGGGCGGATCGTTTACGTCGGGGCAGGGACGTCCGGCCGCATCGGTGTGCAGGACGGCACCGAACTGCCGCCGACCTATAACTGGCCGGCCGACCGGCTGGTCTTCGCCATGGCGGGTGGCCTCGGAGCATTGATTCAGAGCGCGGAGGACGCGGAGGATGACGAGGCGAACGGCGCGCGCGCTATGGCGGCCGCTAAGGTCGGTCCTAACGATGTCGTGATCGGGATCGCGGCGAGTGGCGCCACGCCCTACACGATCGGCGCCTTGCGTACGGCGACTGCCGCCGGGGCCGTTACGATCGCGCTCGCCAACAATCCCGGCGCACCGCTGTTCGATGTGGCAGGTCACAGAATTCTTGTTGAAACCGGCGCCGAGGTGATTGCCGGCTCCACCCGCATGAAAGCCGGCACCGCCCACAAGATCGTGTTGAACCTGTTGTCGACCACCGTGATGGTGAAGCTCGGCCGCGTCTACCGCGGGATGATGGTGGACATGCGCGCCCGTAATGCAAAGCTGCGGCGGCGCGCCGAGGCGATTGTCCGCGAGATCGTCGGCTGCTCGGCCGGAGATGCGGCGCGTTTCGTCGAACAGGCAGACGGCGACCTGAAGGCGGCCGTTCTTCTCGGCTTCGGGCTCGGGCCGGCGGATGCCGCTAAGATCCTCAAGCGCCACGACGGCAATCTGCGGACGGCAATCGCCGAAGTCGCCCATGAAAGCTGACCATGAAAGCTAAACAGGATCCTGAGCACCTGGCCTCGACCGCCATGGCGCGCGAGATCGCCGAAATCCCCACCGCAGCCGAGCGGCTGCTCGCGCGACACGATGCGGTTTGCGCAATCGCCGACCGCATCCGGCGGGCCGCCCCACGGCTCGTCATCGTCTGCGGCCGCGGCAGCTCCGGTCATGTCGGCGTTTATCTGCGCTATCTGATCGAGGCGCGCATCGGCCTTCTGGTCTCGGCTGCCGCACCCTCAGTCGTCACCGCCTATCGCCGGCGGCCGGACATGCGTGACGCGCTGTTCATCGTGATCTCCCAGTCCGGGCGCAGCCCTGATCTCGTAGTGGCAACGCAGTATGCGCGCCAATCCGGGGCATTGACGCTGGCGATCGTCAACGACGACTCTTCTCCGGCGGCGGCCGCTGCCGATCTTGTTCTGCCTATCGGCGCAGGGCCGGAGCAGGCTATCGCCGCCACCAAGAC
>Ga0126369_10004033_pt1 | contig 10709 bp, 12 predicted proteins | sample PanSoiMetaPlot_1_FD_109646 | JGI IMG/M metagenome (GOLD analysis project Ga0126369, IMG submission 109646) | Tropical forest soil microbial communities from Panama - MetaG Plot_1 | ecosystem: Environmental > Terrestrial > Soil > Tropical forest > Bulk soil | place: Panama | collected 2016-02-17
GCTCGCGACCATCTGCACGATCTGGGAGAGCAGCGTGTCGCGGCCAACCTTTTCGGCGCGCATGACGAAGCTGCCGCTCGTGTTGATCGTGCCTCCGATGACACGCGAATCCTTCTCTTTGGTCACGGGCATGGATTCGCCGGTGACCATGGATTCATCAAGTGCGGAGCGGCCTTCGAGCACGATGCCGTCGACCGGCACCTTGTCGCCGGGGCGCACGCGCAGGCGGTCGCCGGCCTCGACCACGTCGAGCGAGACCTCCTCGTCGCCGCCGTCATCCTTGACGCGGCGCGCCGTCTTTGGCGCAAGATCGAGAAGGGCACGGATCGCCCCCGATGTTGCTTCGCGTGCTCGCAGCTCTAGGACCTGGCCCATTAATACGAGCACGGTGATGACGCTGGCCGCTTCAAAATAGGTGGCCGGCGCGCCGCCATGACCACGAAACGCCTCCGGGAAAATTCCGGGCACGAACGTGGCGGCTAGGCTGTAGGCATAAGCCACGCCGGTACCCATCGCGATCAGCGTGAACATGTTGAGGTTGCGCGTGACGAGCGAACGCCAGCCGCGCACGAAGAACGGCCAGCCGGCCCAGAGCACCACCGGCGTTGCGAAAGCGAACTGCACGAAATTCGACAATGTCGGGGCGACCCAATTGTGGGAGCCGGCGATGTGGGCGCCCATTTCCAGGATGAATACGGGAAGCGTCAGCACCAGACCGATCCAGAACCGGCGAGTCATGTCGACAAGCTCCGGATTGGATCCAGGTTCGCCGCTGGCGATTTCCGGCTCGAGCGCCATGCCGCAGATCGGACACGCGCCAGGACCGATCTGCCGGATCTCCGGATGCATGGGACAGGTGTAGACGGTGCCTTCCGGTGCAGGTTCTGGCTGGTGTCCGCCCAAATATTTTTGCGGATTGGCGACAAATTTGGCGCGACACCCCGCCGAACAGAAATAGGAGGTGCGGCCGTGGTACTCGGCGCGGTACCTGGCGTTATGCGGGTCAACCGTCATGCCGCACACGGGGTCGATTGCAACAGCTGCGGGCGTGCCGTGATGATCGTGCCGATGATGATGCTCTGCCGTCACGCCTGCACCTTGCCTGAGATACCCCCAGGGGGTATATAACGGCCATGGCAAAGGACAGCAAGGCGGCCACGCTCAAGCGGCTCAATCGGATTGAAGGCCAGGTGAGGGGCCTCGCCCGCATGGTCGAGGATGACCGGTATTGCATCGACATCGTGACGCAGATCGGTGCCGTACGGGCCGCATTGCGCCGCGCCGAGGAAGAGATCCTGCGCGATCACGTAGCGCACTGCGTCGACCATGCGATCAAGAGCGGCAACAAGACCGATCAGCGGCGCAAGGTCGCCGAGCTCATGGACGTGATGGGGCGCGCGACGCGGTAGCTACCCCTGTGGAGATCCCGCGAAGGCGCGCATCAGTCAAACTTCTTTCGCGCCAACGCGACGCCCTGGCCGAGCGCTATCAGCTTCGCGTCTGCTATGTCGCGACGCATCGGGGCCATGCCGCAATTGGTGCACGCGACGATTTTTTGCTTCGGCACAAATTTCATCACTTCGCCGATGACCTGCGCCACCTGCTGCGGTGTTTCGACCTTATCGGCTGCCACGTCGATCACGCCAATCAGCACGTCTTTACCGTCGAGTAACGACAACAGCTTGAGCGGAACGTGCGAATTGATGCATTCGACCGAAACCTGGCCGATGCGGCTTTTGGCGAGCGCCGGAAAGATCTCCGCGTATTGCCGCCATTCGCTGCCGAGCGAGTTCTTCCAGTCGATATTGGCCTTGATGCCGTAGCCGTAACAGATGTGCACGGCGGTCGTGCATTTGAGGCCATCGATCGCGCGATGCAGCGCTTCGATCCCCCAGCCGGCGACTTCGTCCATGAACACGTTGAAGGCCGGTTCGTCGAACTGGATGACATCAACGCCATCTTTCTCGAGCGCGCGCGCTTCCTGGTTGAGCAGATCGGCGAACGCCATCGCCATCTTGACCTTGTCGCCGTAATGGGCGTCGGCAATCGTGTCGGAAATCGTCATCGGTCCGGGCAGCGTCATCTTGAGCTTCTGCCTGGTGTGAGCGCGCGCAAAGCGCGCCTCCGTCTGATGTACGCGGCCTTTGAGCTTGAGCTCACCGCGCACCACCGGCACCATTGCCTTATAGCGATCGGCGCGGATCCCCATTTCCACCTTATGCGCGAAGTCGATGCCATCGACGAATTCGAGAAAGCCATGCACGAAGTGCTGCCGTGACATTTCGCCGTCGCAGACGATGTCGATGCCGGCGTCCTCCTGCCATTTGAGCGCAAGCAGCGTCGCATCGAGCTTGGCGGCGGCCAGCTCCTCTCCTTGCGAGCGCCATTGCGGCCACAACTTGTTTGGTTCGGCGAGCCAGGCGGGTTTCGGCAGGCTGCCGGCGATGGTGGAAGGAAACAACAAGCTTTTCAGCATCATGCACTATAGCGTTCGGGTGGTAGCCAACTATAAAGCCAATCGTAGCGCGCGCGCAGTCTTTCTCCGCCAATGGTCCGCATCGCGAGATTGCGAGCAAGCGCCTCAGGCCCACTCAGCCCATAAACGCGTCCCTGACGACGGGAAAATTGTTGGGCGCGCCCAGTGCGGTGCCATCGCGCGCCTTCGTATGCGCGCAGAGCATCTGATGGGTCATCCAGATATTTGTCCAGCATGTCGGCGATGACCGCCGCATCTTCGATCGCCATGCTCGCACCCTGGGCAAGGAAGGGCAGCATCGGGTGGGCGGCGTCCCCGATGAGCGTCACGGGGAGTTTCGCGCCGCGAAAGGACTCCCTGCGATCATAGAGCGCCCATTTCAGCCAGCGGTCCGGAACCGAGATGAGCGAGCGCGCCTTGTCCGACCACGCCCAGCGAGAAAAATGACGGAGGATCTCAGCACGCTCGCCGGCCGTCGACCAGCCTGTCTCGTTCCACTCGTCGTGAACGATGCCGACGATGTTGATGAGAGTGCCGGCTTTCACAGGATAATGCACAAGATGCGCATCGTGCCCGAGCCACAGATGCACAAGCGGCTGACGGAACTCCGCAGGCACCGTGTCGGCAGGGACAAGCGCACGCCAAGCCGTGCGGTGGCGGAATGTCGGCGCCGGCCGCCGTAATCGCGTGGCGACCGTCGACCAGATGCCGTCAGCTCCGATCAACGCGATGCCGCGTTCGTCGATAACCTGCATGCCGCGTCTGCCGAGCACACTGACGCCGTTGACATGCGCCGCAAATTCCTCGAGCCGGACGCCGAGCTCGAGCCTGACGTCGAGCTCATTTCGTACCGCTTCGGCGAGAGCGGATTGCAAGTCACCACGGTGGAGCGACCAATACGGTGCGCCGTAGCGACGCTCCATCTGGTCGCCCAATGGGATGCGTACGATCTCGCGTGCCGAGCCGCCGGCCATCACCCGGATTGCGTGCGGCGCAACCGCGACCGAAGCCAGACGCTCACGCAGACCCAGCGCGATCAACACCCGGCTGGCGTTCGGAGAAAGCTGAAGGCCGGCGCCGGTCTCCTCGAGCCTCGCCGCCTGCTCGAACACGGTCACGCGCATGCCGGCGCGTGCGAACGTAAGCGCAGCTGTCAGCCCGGCAATACCGGCTCCGGCGACGATGACATGTCGCGCGGACGCCATGGCCAAAAGCTCCGAAACGGATCAGGCAGCAGTGGGTTGCAGCAACGCGCACTGCGGCGGCTTGGCCGCGTGCGGGTCTAGCTTTGGATTGAAGCGATAGAGGGTCGAACAATAGGGGCAGATAATCTCTTTATCCTCTCCCATATCGAGGAAGACGTGCGGATGGTCGTAGGGCGGCGTTGCGCCCACGCACATGAATTCCACGGCGCCGATCTCGATGACCGCGACGCCGGGGTCATTTTGGAAGTGTGGGACGACATGTTCCGCCATGGAAACTCCTCGGGGTGCCGCGCCCAAAGCGGCGAATTTCGCTGGCACCATAGCGATCTGGAACCGCAATGCCTAGCTCATTCGCCAAGGTACCGCCGCCATTGCCGCTGAAACGCCTTGGTTGCCGGTCACAGCTCAAACGCTGAAAGCCTCAGCGCACTGCCGATTCGCCAATTGCAATTCAAACATTCGGAACCGGGAATTGAAATTATCTCCGCAAAGCACCGCGTGCGTACCGCGGATCGGGCCTGCCTTGGTTGCAATGGTATTGCTTGCTGCGGCCGCGATTTATGTCGTGCCGCGCGCGGCAGATGCGCTTGACGGCCTCGACGATCCCAGCCGCATTGCCAACCGTGCGCTGGAAGACAAATTTGATGCCGCGGTGGTCCAGCGCGAAATTGAAACCGCGCTGGCCGCCAACGATGCCGATCTCGCCCAGAGTTTCGTTGATCTTGCGGCCGATCGGCATGTGGCTTTGGATCCCTCGCTTGTGGAGAGGGTGAAAAGCGCCGCGGCCGAAGCCGCCACGGTGCGGCACAAAGCGCAAAGTTTCGCGCGCGGGTTCATCTCGGGCGAACCGGACGATATGGCGGCACTTGCCGGTACCACCGTCGGCGATCTCTTCGTATTCGGCGACATCCGCGACGCCGTGCGCGAAGGGGCGCGTCTGGCGATGGGGCAAAAGGCCGACGAGCTAGTGCTTGGGTTGGCTTCAGCCGGAATTGCGATCACTGCGGCAACCTACGTGACGTTTGGGGCTGCTGCTCCGGCGCGCGCCGGATTGACGCTTATGAAAGTTGCGCGCAAGACCGGCAGTCTTGGCAGCGAACTCGCTGGCAGTCTCGGCCGCATGGTGCGAAAGGCGGGCTTTTCAGAGCCGGCGGTGGCGGCGCGTGCCGGACGTGACGCTGTGAAGGTCGAGCGTGCCGGAGGATTGCTGGATTTTGCCCGCGACGTCGGTCGTGTCGAACAGGCGGCGGGGGGCCGCGCAGCATTCGATGGCCTCAAGATCGCTAAAGAACCGGGCGACATGACCCGCGTTGCCAAATTGGCCGAGAAGGAGGGGAGCCGCACACGCGCCATCCTGAAGATCGCAGGGCGCGGCGCGATCATGCTTGCCGCTCTCGCTTTCGATGCAAGCGTGTGGCTTCTCGGTGCTTTGTTTGCCGTTTTTGGTTTTGTGTCGGCACTCCGGAGTGCGACTGAGCGGGCCGCGCTACGATTTTTTCGGCGCCGCAGGGAGAAACGCAGGCCCACGCAAATACAGCCAATTGCCGCCGCGCTGGCCCGCAGTTAGAAATCACGCATGGCAAGTTTCACGAACGGCGCCGTCGAGATCGCCTATCTCGACGAGGGCGAGGGCGAGCCGATCGTGCTGGTCCACGGCTTCGCCTCGACCAAGGAAACGAACTGGGTTGCGCCCGGCTGGATCATGACGCTCAGGGGCGCTGGCCGCCGCGTCATCGCGCTCGATAACCGCGGGCACGGCGCTTCAAGCAAGCTCTACGATCCAGCCGCCTATCACAGCGCCACAATGGCCGAGGATGTCAGGGCACTGCTCGATCATCTGACAATCGATCGTGCCGACGTCATGGGTTATTCAATGGGCGCGCGCATCACGGCATTTTTGGCGGTGAACCATCCCGCGCGTGTCCGATCGGCGATTTTCGGCGGCCTTGGTATTCGGCTGGTGGACGGAGTCGGTCTGCCAGAGAGCATCGCCGAGGCGCTGGAAGCGCCGTCGCTGCGCGATGTGCAAGACCAGACGGGCCACATGTTTCGAAGTTTCGCCGAGCAGACGCGATCCGACCTGCGCGCACTCGCCGCCTGCATCCGCGGCTCGCGTCAGACCATGAGCCGAGCCGATGCTGCCGGAATTCGCACGGCGGTATTGGTTGCCGTCGGCACGAAGGACCAGGTCGCCGGAAATGGCCATGAACTCGCCGCGCTCATTCCAGGGGCGCAAGTGCTCGATATACCGGGTCGTGACCATATGTTGGCGGTTGGCGACAAGGTCTATAAGGCCGGCGTCATCGATTTCCTTAATCAACGCGGGTGAGCCATGCGCCCGGCGCCTGCAGCGCCTCTTTGCGGCTTTGAAATTGTGCTAAAAGACATATGTAGGGGATCGAGAGGCGGAGAAACTAGGTATGGCTCAATTTCAGACGCGGCCCGCACGCGGCCTGGATAAAGTCGATCCGGTCTGGGCACGTATTCGCAATGAGGCGGAGGACGTCGCACGCCGCGAGCCGGAGCTGTCGACGTTCATCTACGAGAATGTTCTCCACCACGACTCGCTCGAAGCGGCTATCGCGCATCGCATCAGCCAACGGCTCGCCCACGCCGATGTATCGGCTGACCTCATCCGTCAGGCCTACAATGACGCACTCGAAAACGAGCGCACAATTGGTGATGCCTTTCGCGCCGATATTGTCGCCACTGTCGATCGTGATCCTGCGACCAGTCGGTTTATAGAGCCGGTCCTCTACTACAAAGGCTTCCACGCCATTCAGACGCATCGTCTCGCACACTGGCTCTACGGCAAGGGACGCAAAGATTTCGCGCTCTACCTGCAAAGCCGCGCGTCGTCAGTGTTCCAGTGCGACATCAATCCGGCTGCAAAAATTGGCCGCGGGATTTTCCTCGACCACGCCACAGGTCTCGTGGTCGGCGAGACCGCCGTTATTGAGGATGACGTTTCGATCTTGCACGATGTCACGCTCGGCGGGACGGGCAAGGAGCACGAAGATCGCCATCCAAAAATCCGCCGCGGTGTGATGATCGGGGCCGGCGCCAAGATTCTCGGTAATATCGAGGTCGGTCATTGCGCGCGCATCGCGGCCGGCTCGGTTGTTATCAAGCCGGTACCGAATAACGTCACAGTCGCCGGCGTGCCGGCGAAAGTGGTAGGTGAGGCGGGTTGTCCCGAGCCGTCGCGCGCCATGGACCAGATGCTCTACGGGATCATGCTCGACGGCTGAGGGCTCGCGTTGGGGTACCGCTTGCGCTGGACCGCCCGATCGGGCAAGGAGACGTTGTCCTAAGACAGGAGCGGCCCGGTGGACGTCCAGGAAGTGAGAAAAATCGACGGCTATCTGAAAAAGCTGTTCGGCAATTCGCAAATCCGCGTCGTGCCGAAGGGTTCGGACCTCGCCGAGGTTTTTGTCGCCGAGGATGATCTCGGTGAGCTCACGGTCGACGATGAAGACGGAGAGCGCTCCTACAATTTCAGGATGGTCATTCAGGTCGGCAACGATCCCAGCATCCAGCCGGTGCCGACGCTCAACGCATATCTCCGTCGTAAATTCGATAACGAAAATATTCGCGTGGTACCGCGCCCGAAGAAGACCGATTCACTGGAGGTCTATATCGGCGAGGAATTCATCGCCGTACTGTTCCTCGAAATCGAAAAAGGCCGTCGGTCCTACATCCTCGAATTGCCGATCCTCGACGTCGATCTGGTGGATTGAGCTGCGCCGCGCTGAAGGGGTACGACAGACACCCGTCAATTCGCCGGATGCAACCGCGCAATCAGTTTGTCGACAGTGGTTGCGACGCTTTGCCAATCACCCAGCCAATCGCGCGGAAAGCGGAAGGTGATGTCGGCGTTGTCGATGCGTCGTTCAAGCAGACACACACCCGAATTGGTAACGCCCTTGCGTGAGCAGCGCGCCAGAAAATGCTCGGGCGCACTCGATTCAAAGACGAGATCGTCGCCCTCGTACGGTGTGTCGTTGCGGAAACTGCGGAACGTGAGCCCGGGAGGGCCCGCGACCGGCTCCGCGACGAGATACCGCGGATAGATCGTTTGCACGCGCTCCATTAACGGCAGTGTCATTTCTCCAGATGAGATCGTGACGAACAGGCGTTCGTTCGGATCAATCGGCGCGCCGACTGTGGATTTGGCGGTGGGATCCGGCGGTACGAGGCTTGGCCACAAATAGGACAGATCGACGCGCTCATGCGCGCCGGGACGACGCTGGACACTCATTCGGATCGCCGCGGGCTCTATGTTGAAGGTGGTGCCCGAAACGACGATCGGTACGGTCGGCGCGTCGAGTTCGACCGGGGCGTCCGGCCAGCGCGGCCATAGCACATAGGCAACATAGGCACTGGCGATGACGACCACGCAGGCGAACACCATGAGCGGTGCCAGCAGCGGGCCGCGCCCAGATCGTCGGCGCCGCCGGGAGGTACGCCGCGCCGGCGAAGGGCGATCCTGCGCGAGAATGGTCACGTGGTGGTCCCTACAAACGAATCGGGCGGATTATGCCATGCCACAGGTGGCCGGCGACCGCCGGTCGCCGGCGTTTACCTTTTGGTAAGGATTGGCTGGCGCCGACCCGGCGGCTTTGCAACAGATGACCTCAGGGCTTTGTCTTGAGGCCAGTGATGACCGCGGAATCGGTACAAATGTTATTCGCGCTGGCGATTGGCTTTGCCGTCGCTGGGCTGTGCAGCTCCGGCTACCGGGTCTTCACCAGCCGGCTGCCAAGTTTCAACCAACTCGCCACCGGGCCCGGCGCCGAAGCGTTTGCCGCAGTTCCTGTGCTGGTGGTTTCGGCTCCCTTCCTGATCATGCGCAACACCATTCTCGGCCGCGTGCATGAAGGCCGTCGCTTCGAATTCGTGTTTCTCGCGACATTGATCGCCGGTTTCTGGAGCCTGATGTCGGGCCTGGTCATCGTAACGACTTTGCAGGCCTGCGGCTTCCTCCAGGCCTGAGCCGCTTCCCTCGCTCTCTTCGTTCAGGCAAGTTTGCCCCTCTCGCCGTCATGCCGGACTGAACTCGCGTCCGGAATGACCGGGAGGTGGAGGAGACTCGCGAATGCCTTTTTACAAACTCGACGGGCAGGCACCGGAAGTCCCGGGGGAGGGCCAATATTACGTCGCCGAGACTGCGGTGCTGATCGGTCGCGTGCGACTGAAAGCCGAGTCGAGCGTCTGGTTCGGAGCAGTTCTGCGCGGCGACAATGAATGGATCGAGCTGGGCGAACGCTCGCAAATCCAGGACAATGCAACGCTCCACACCGATCCAGGATTTCCGCTAACGATCGGCAGCAATTGCGTCATCGGCCATAACGTCATCCTGCATGGCTGCACGGTGGGCGACAATTCGCTGATCGGCATGGGCGCGATCATGCTCAACGGGGCAAAGATCGGAACGAATTCCCTGGTCGGAGCGGGCAGTGTCGTCACTGAAGGCAAGACCTTTCCCGACAACTCACTGATCGTTGGCTCGCCTGCGCGTGTCATTCGCACGCTCGACGAAAAAGCCGCCTCGATGATCCGCGCCGGCGCCGATATTTATGTGCAGCGCTGGAAGCGATATACAAAAGGACTAATGCGGATGGGCTAGGCGGCGGCTTTCGAAGCTATAGCCTGCATCCGGAAAATCAATCGGTTAGGTTCCGCGCCGCAAGCGAGTTGTCATTGGCCAAGCGCAGAAATCCGTCTAGCCTGACAAGTCTCGGAGGCTTCGGCGCTTACTGCGGTTTAGGCGCTGCGTCTTGCCGGTGTTACCCTGTCGCCATGAGCAAGCGCACCCTTCTCCTCGATGAAGCGAACGATGTCGTCGAGCCCGTGGCCGGCGCGTAAATTGGTCATCACGAATGGGCGCTCGCCGCGCATGCGACGCGCGTCCCGCTGCATCACTTCGAGGGACGCGCCGACGTGAGGCGCAAGATCGACTTTGTTAATGACCAGAAGATCGGATCGGGTTATTCCGGGTCCGCCCTTCGACGGGATCTTCTCCCCCGCAGCAACATCGATTACGTAGATCGTCAGGTCGGCAAGCTCTGGCGAGAATGTCGCAGCCAGATTGTCACCGCCGGACTCGATCAGCACTAGGTCCAGGTCAGGGAAGCGCTGGCGCATATCCGCCACCGCCGCGAGATTGGCTGAGGCATCCTCGCGGATTGCGGTATGGGGGCAGCCACCGGTCTCAACGCCTGCGATGCGTTCGGGTGCCAGCGCGCCTGAGCGAACAAGATATTCGGCGTCCCATTTGGTGTAGATATCGTTGGTGATTGCCGCGATGTCGTAATGGTCGCGCATCCGCTTGCACAGCAAGTCCATAAGCGCTGTCTTGCCGGATCCGACAGGCCCTCCGATGCCTACGCGAAGCGGACCGTGAGCACTTTTCATGGCAGCGGCCTCCTTTTCGTTAGCTCCGGAACAGCCGGGTGTATTGTGTCTCGTGCCGCATGCCTGCGATGTCGGCGCGAAATGTTGCACCCCCAGCATCGTCGAGAGCAGCAGCCAGCGCGCGCTTGACGGTTGCTCCGACCACAGGCTCAAGCGCGACAATCACACGCTGGCCATCGGTCTGCCCGAGGGGAATAAGGCGAATGCCGGCTGAAACCCAGTTCGCGGCCAAAGCCTGTAAATACGCAGAGAGCGATTGCTCGAGCGGCAACCCGTGACCCGCCGCGGCGACGGCCACCGCAATCGGATAGGCGGGCGGCCCGGGATAGATTTTGCTGAAACGGTCGAACGCTCGGCATGGCCAAGCCAACCGCGTTGTGTCGAGGAAAGCGCGACCCTGTGCAGTAGTCTCAAGGAAACGCTCGCGCGACGGCGCCATCGCTGCGGCGAGCTCGCCAACCTCACATAGTGCATCGTCGTTGCTGGTTGCGCAGGCGCGATAGGCATGTACAAAAAGCACGGCGTCGCAGAAACCCGCGCCGTCGGACAGCAAAGTCGTCAGCCATTGGCCGAGCGCATGGGCGGTTGTCACATCGCCTGCTTCAACTGCC